>Ga0066903_100001815_pt1 | contig 16056 bp, 15 predicted proteins | sample PanSoiMetaGPlot1_FD_67491 | JGI IMG/M metagenome (GOLD analysis project Ga0066903, IMG submission 67491) | Tropical forest soil microbial communities from Panama analyzed to predict greenhouse gas emissions - Panama Soil - Plot 1 (version 2) | ecosystem: Environmental > Terrestrial > Soil >... | reverse complement strand
CGCCCAACCGTGTTGATCGACATCATGCATCTGCCCGAGTTGGCGAAGATCGAGATCAAGGACCATGCTATCCGCGTCGGGGCCGGCGTGCGGCAAGCTGCGCTGCTAGCCTGGCCCGAGTTGACCGAGTGCCAGCCGCTCCTCGCCGCCGTCCTGCCCTGGGTCGGTCACGCGCAGACTCGTAGCCGCGGCACGGTTTGCGGCTCGATCGCGCACGCCGATCCCAGTGCCGAGATTCCACTTGCGCTCCTGGTGCTCAAGGGTGCTGTCGAACTGTCGTCGCAAAGAAACCGGCGGCGCATTGCGGCGGAAGAATTCTTCACCGGCCTGATGTCGACCGCGCGCAAGGACGACGAGCTGATCGAAGCGGTCGAAATCCCATGCCGCTTCGCGGGCCATGGCTACGCGTTCCATGAGTTTGCCCGGCGCCACGGTGATTTCGCTATCGTCGCCTGTGCCGCCGTCGCCCGCACGGACGGAGTACGGCTCGCGATCGGCGGCGTCGCCGATTACCCGGTCGTGCGCGATTTTCCGGACATCAACGGCGATGCACTTGACGATGCGCTCGATCATTTTGCCGTCGATCTCGACGCACGCGACGATTTGCATGCCACCGCCGACTATCGCCGCGCGCTGGTGCGCCGGCTCGGCCGCGCCACCATTGAGGAGGCTCGCCGATGCCGCGCTTAAGTGCCGAAACGCGCCATCGCGTTCGCTTCGAGCTCAACGGCCGCACGGTCGAAGCCGACGCCGAACCGCGAATGCTCCTCACCGACTTCCTGCGCCACGATCTCGGCATGACCGGTACGCATGTCGGCTGCGAGCACGGGGTCTGCGGCGCCTGCACCGTCCAGATTGACGGCGTGCCGGCGCGTGCCTGCCTCACGCTTGCGGTACAGGCGGACGGCGCCAAAATCCGCACCGTCGAAGGTCTTGCGCCCGCGCCCGGGCGGCTGTCGATTTTGCAGGAAGCGTTCCGCCGCCATCACGCACTGCAATGCGGCTTTTGTACCGCGGGCATTCTTATGTCGCTCGATTACTATCTGCGCCATCACGCCAATCCGGTCGAGGCAGAATTGCGTGAATATCTCGGCGGCCATTTGTGCCGCTGCACCGGCTACGCTCCAATACTGGCGGCCGCGCTCGATGCCGCCGAAAAATTCCGTGAGGCGTCTGCAAATGCTTGATCTTGGCACGAGCTTCATCGCCAGCGTGGAGCGCGACCCCAATGCTCTCGCCCTCGTCGACGGCACGACACGGCTGACTTATGCGGAATGGTACCGCCAAATTTCGAACGTAGTCGAGGCGCTCGACGAGCTCGCGCTCAAGCCGGGTGATCACCTGCTCACCGCCGCGCAAAACCGCTCGGAGGTCGCGACCATTCATTGGGCCTGCCAGTTCGCAGGCATCATCGTCACGCCGGTGAACTGGCGAGCCACCGCCGATGAGCTCGATTTCTTGATCGAGAACGCAGAGGCCAGAGCTGTCGTCTATGAAGGCGTGATCGCCGATGCGATCGCGCGATCGAAGGCTGCGCAAATGCGCCCGCGCATCGCGCTGGGCCGGGCGGAGTCCGGTGAGACAGCATGGAGCACGCTGTCTGAACGCAATGCGTCCGATGCTGTGCCGCGCGTAGGGCCGGATGCGTGGTCGGTAATGCTCTATACATCCGGCACCACAGCACGACCGAAGGGCGTGCCGCGACGTCAGAGCGTCGAACGCGCCGCCGCGCTGGCGCACGTCGCGCAGAACATGTACGGCAATGGCGAACGCACGCTGGGAGTGATGCCTCTCTATCATACGATGGGTGTGCGCTCGTTGCTCGCGATGTCCCTAGTCAACGGCGCATTCATATGCCTGCCGCACTTTGACGTAGTCCGCGCCCTTGAGCTTATCGCCGCCGAGAAGATCACCAATCTTTACCTTGTACCAACGCTCTATCACGACCTCGTCCGTCATGCGGCATTCGCGAAAACCGACGTGCGTTCCGTCCGCAAGCTGGGCTTTGCCGGCGCCCCGATGACCGACGGCTTACTCAAGGAATTGCAGGCGGCGTTCAAGCCGGAGCTGTTTGTCAATCACTACGGCTCATCGGAAATCTATACCTTCACCATCGATCAGAACGCGCCGGCAAAGCCTGGCTCCGCCGGCAAGGCTGGGATCAACCAGCGCGTCCACGTGATGAAACTCGGCGCATCGCCGAACCAGATCGCTTCCCCAGGCGAAGAGGGCGAAATCATCGCTTACCTCGCCGGCGACGAATCCTTCGAGGGCTACTGGCGGAGGCCGGACTCCGATGCCAAGGCCCTGCACGACGGCTGGTACCTGACAGGCGACACGGGCTATTTCGACGCCGACGGCGATTTGTTCGTCACCGGGCGCGTCGACGACATGATCATCACCGGCGGTGAAAACGTCTCGCCGGTTGAGATTGAGAGCTGCCTGTCGCTACATCCTGCTGTATCGGAAGTAGCGGTTGTCGGGGTTGCCGACGAGCGCTGGGGCAAGATCATAACCGCGTTCATCAAGCGCCGCGCGCCCGTCAACGACACGGAGCTCGATCAATTCTGCCGCAAATCGGCCTTGGCCGCTTTCAAGCGGCCGCGCCGATACACCTTCGTAAACGACATCCCGAAGTCCCCGGTTGGCAAGCTCTTGCGTCGCAAGTTGGTAGCAGGTGAATACGAGATCGAGAAAACGGACGTCAGTCCTCACAAGAATGGAAGCGCAGTATGACCACGATCACGTTTTCCGACCCGCGCCTGGCAAGGCTCAATGGCTTCCGCGTGGAATTGACTACCGAGAAGGAGCGCGCCGACATCGTTCTCGATCGGCCCCCGCTCAACGTGATCGAGATGCCGCAGCGCGACCAGCTGCGGCTCGTGTTCGAAACGCTCGATGAAGATGACCGTGTGCGCGTGGTCGTGCTGCGTGCGATTGGAGAACATTTCTCCAGTGGCGGCAATATCAAGGGCTTCATGGAGGCGACGCCGGAGCATGTCTCCAAACTTGCATGGAACATCGCGGCGCCAGCACGATGCAGCAAACCTGTTATCGCGGCCAACCGCGGATACTGCTTTGGGGTCGGCTTCGAGATATCGCTTGCCTGCGATTTCCGCATAGCGTCGGAGACCTGCTACTACGCCCTGCCCGAGCAGAAGCTTGGCCAAATTCCCGGCTCCGGTGGGTCGGCGCGCTTGCAGAAGATCGTGGGCATCACGCGAACCAAGGACATCGTGATGCGATCGCGGCGCATTCCCGGCCGGCAGGCGCTCGACTGGGGTATCGCGACCGAATGCGTACCCGACAACAAGCTTGAAGCTGCAACGGATTCACTCGTCGACGAGCTCAGGGCATTCTCGCCTATTGCCCAGCGCACGGCAAAGAAGCTGCTTAACGACACCGAGGATTCAACGCTTGCGATTGCGATCGAGTTGGAAGGGCATTGCTACAGCCGGTTGCGGCAGTCGGACGATTTTCGAGAGGGAGTCGAAGCGTTCCACGCTAAAAGGATTCCCACGTTCAAGGGCAAATAAATGCAAGTCAGGAAATGGAGCGGTCGAACACACCCGAATGTCAATTGCAAGCTCCACTAACCGAGCGTAGGCAACTAAGCACACGTTTCGCAAACGCGCGATGTCCTCTTTATCCCCAAGAGCGGACATTGGGCGGCGCAAACAAATGTTCGCTTTGGGCCAAAAGCGGACACATTAAGAAATAAGTTCTGACAATCGATTGAGCCCTAATTCAAAGACCAACTACTGCTTTGGTGAGAGCGCGTGTTTACTGACCCAGATTTCGTTCCATTTGACCCACCTGAACGACCGCTCGGCCTGCTGGGCCTGCGAACGTTGTTGCGCAACTATATTGAGACCATTCCTCGTTCTGCGTACGAGCAAGGCGTCACACGCATCCGGACACGCCTGTCTGATGTCCTGGTCGTATCCGATCCAACCATCATCCAGGAAATTCTCGTTGAAAAGGCTGAAGCGTTTGGACGTGATCCCGCAACGCGACGGTCGTTCGCACCGGTCATTGGCGACACCTCCCTTTTTCTGGCTGAGGGCGCCGACTGGCGCTGGCAACGGCGCGCGGTTTCTCAAATTTTCCGACATGAGACGCTGCTCTCATTCGTCCCGATCTTCGCGACGATGGCGCAGCGTCAGGTTGATCGCTGGCGCGCAATACCGCACGCAGTTCCGATTGATGCTGCGGCCGCGATGACCCGCACCACGTTTGAAATCATCGTTGAAGCGATGTTGAGTGGTTCGGCAAGCCTCGACGCAGACCGTTACGGCCGAGCTTTGACGGACAACTTCGATGCAATTCCATGGCACATCATCTACGTCATGTTTTCGATTCCAGCCTGGGTGCCCTATCCGCATCGCCGCCGGGCCATGCACTCACGCGATTTTTTGCATCGGGATATTCGCCGGATTATCAAAGCCAAGCGCTCTATTCAGTCCTCACAACCTAATTTACTCAACCTATTGCTGGCAGCACGTGATCACGAAACCGGACGAGGCATGAGCGACGAGGAGATCGTAGCGAACCTGCTCACCTTCATCACCGCGGGCCACGAAACAACCGCCGTCGCACTCACGTGGACGCTCTGGCTCTTGGCCAAGGATCAAGCCACGCAACAACGTGTATTTGAAGAAGTTGAGGCGCTGGTGGGTGATCAGATGATTGATGCCACACACCTTGAGGGCCTGTCATTTTGCCGCCAGGTTATCCAAGAAGCGATGCGGTTATTCCCACCCGCACCGGGGATCGCGCGGATTTCAAAGGACGCAATGGAAATCGGGGGCATACAGATCCCTGCCCGCACACGTATCCACATCCCTGTTTTCGCGCTGCATCGGAACGTCAGCCTTTGGGATAATCCTAATGCGTTCGATCCAGATCGCTTTGCAGCAGATCGGGTTAAGACACGTTCGCGCTACGCCTTTCTCCCGTTCGGCGGCGGACCGCGTATCTGCATTGGAGCAGGATTCGCCATGATCGAAGCCGTCATAATACTTGCAACGGTTGTGCGCGCCTTTTGCTTTCAGCCGGTTACTGGGCACAGACCAAAGCCTGTGGCGAAGGTAACCTTGCGTCCACGCGGAGGAATGCCGTTACTCATTGTGAGCCGATGAAGACCAGCGATGGTTCTGGTGACGGTCTAAACACTGCCCGGGAAAAACCGGCCGCTTCGCAAGGTGGTGGCTGAATTCCATGTCCGCTTTAGGTCACAAGCGGACATCATGTTTCTCTGTTGCTATATCTGCTTTGTCCTCAAAAGCGGTCATTCAATCGCGTTTGAGAGATATGAGTTGACCGATGGCAAAAACGTTCAAAGTCGGGGATCACGTAAGCTGGAACTCAGAAGCGGGACGAGTTAGCGGCACCATTGTGCGAGTGCATACGAAGGATGTGAATTATAAGGGCTATATCCACCATGCCAAAAAGGACGATCCCCAGTACGAGATCAAGAGCGACAAGACCGATCATGTCGCGTTACATAAAGGCAGGATCCTGAGGCATCTGCATCGCTGAAATCCGATCGGGCGGGAAGCGGACAGCAATCGAAGCGTTATCGCTGGTGCTTTGAAGGCCGTTCAAGACCTAGAAAGATTGGTATACTGGGAATGTAGTCCAAGGACGAAAGCACATCAGCCATGAGTGTCACATTGCGAGCCACAGCTCTTATCGTCGCAACCGCTGTTGTCACGCTATCGAGTGCTGCGAACGCGCACCATCGCCACGGCGCGGCGCGAGGAGCGGACTATTACGGCAGACACATTCGCTGGTGCTCGGGGCCTTCGGTCTTTGGTTTGCCCTACTTTTATCCTTGCGGCCGTTATCGTTACTACTACAGATGAGTGCGACTAAAGCGCCTGCTGCAGATTGGACTACGTTCCCTTCCGCACTACCGCGCCACCAATGCGGCACGCAGATCCAAAAGAAGAATAGTTGCTGATGCACGCTGCCGCTCGCCTGCTCGCCGCCCTCATCCTCGCCGCCGCGGGTTCTGCCGTCGCGCAGGAAAAGCACTTGATTGACCCGACGCCTCCCGGCTCACTCAATCCCGAGCCTCTGCCGCTGCTGCAGAATCCGGACGCGCCGTCGACGCCAGCCAAGGAATTGTTCGCGCGGAAAGCGACCCCGTTTCCCGGGCCACCGCGCTCGATCGGAGGCTATTTCGACGGCTGCCTCGCCGGAGCTGTGCCGCTGCCGATCACCGGACCTGCTTGGCAAGTCATGCGGCTGTCGCGTAACCGCAACTGGGGCAATCCGCAACTTGTTCGCTTCATTGAACGATTTGCTAAGAACGCGAAAAAGGTCGGCTGGAACGGTCTTTTAGTTGGCGACATGTCACAGCCGCGCGGTGGGCCGATGCTCTCGAGCCACACCAGTCATCAAGTCGGCCTCGACGTCGATATTTGGTTTACGCCAATGCCGGACCACGTGCAAAGCCGCAAGGAGCGCGAGTTCGGCTCGCCCATCGATGTGGTCGCGCTCGACCTGCTCGACGTCGATCGGGAAGTGTGGACGCATAGGCATACCGAGCTCATCCGCACCGCTGCGCAAGATCCGGTGGTCACCCGCATCCTAGTCAATGCCGCGATCAAGAAGGCGCTATGCCGCGAGGCCGGAGCTGATCGCGCTTGGCTTTTTAAGGTGCGTCCCTGGTATGGTCACGCCGAACACTTTCATGTCCAAATTGCCTGTCCAGCGGACAGTACAGAATGCAAGCCGCAGCCCCCGCCGCTCCCAAGCGATGGCTGCGGCCACGAGCTTGACTTTTGGTTCAAGGAATCGACGCTGCATCCGCCGCCGTCCAAACCGAAGCCGGCGCTGACGCTGGCGGGTTTGCCCCCCGCATGCAAGCTGATCGTCAAAGCGCCGTGATTTTCGCAGGCCAGAACATTCAAACGGCCCGGTACGGCACTACCAATGTGCGCTTGGACCATTAAACGGCGACATGCCGTAGATTGTGTTGCATGTCTGCATTACCCTCGTAAGCGGGCAATCGTCCGAACTTTGCGCCAGATCAAAGTGGGCATGCTGCACCGTGCATATCGTTCAAACTATCGCTTCAACTGCGATGAGCAGGGTCAAAGTGCGATTGAAGGCACGCCAACTCAAAAAGAACGGTAAAGTTGAGGAGTGATCGATGTGGGCAACAATCCGACAAAAGCTTATTGAATGGTACATTCTTATCATCCCGCTTTGTATCTTAATCCCAGTTCTCTTCTTTGCCTCTTACGACCGCGCACGACCGCAGAATTTCTCAACCGAGGCGACGAGCAGTCAAAGCGACAAGGCGCCAGCTCCCGCACGTTCGTCCACCGCACAAAGCGCGCACCAATCTGGGCCCGCGCCGTCTCAGACAAATCCGAAAGCGGCGTCCACTCCGGCCGTGCCGCGGGAAAACGCCACTAAGTCCACGACTCCACCCCCTCCAGCACCTTCGCAAGCAGTGCCGGTCACCCATGATCCTGTGTTGGCCGAAAATGTGGGCCAAACGCCACCGTCAGTTGCGGCAGCGGGGGGAGGAACAATCGCGAACGGTCGATCGTCCCCAACATCAATCGCGGTTGCAGGTGGCGATGCAGCTGCCGGCCGACAGGTCTTCAGAAAGTGCCAAGCCTGTCATTCCTTGGAGCCGAGTAAAAACATGCTTGGTCCCTCGCTTGCAGGAGTGATAGGTCGCAAAGCGGGTTCAGAGGCGAATTACAATTATTCGCCGGCGATGAAGCAGTCGAACATCACATGGGATGCAAAGTCGCTCGAAGCTTATCTTGCTGATCCGCAGAAGACGGTGCCGGGAAATAAGATGCCGTTCCCGGGCCTCAAAACGGATCACGATCGCGCGGATATAATTGCATTCCTTGCCGCCACGGACGGAGCCCAACAAAGTGCCGCGGCGCCTTCCGCTCAACCGTCACCCGCGCAACCGCCACCCGCACAAGCACCGCAAAGCACGCCTGGTTCTGCTCTGGGTTACATCCCGGATGCGCGCTACACGCTGCGTTCGGGCATTGCCGAAGGACGCATGGTCTATATCGGCGTCGGTGGCTCGATTGATGGCAAGGTGAACCCAGTGCTCACCGCAGTCGCAGGGCAGGTGGTTCAACTGACGCTCATCAATGGCGAGGGTGCTGAGCATGATATCGTCTTCGCAGACCAAAACGCCCGCTCGCCTCGCGTAACGGGCAAAGGGGCGAGCACGACAATCGCCTTCCGAGCCGCCAAGTCCGGCGATTTTACTTACTTCTGTGGTGTGCCCGGACACCGGCAAGCCGGCATGGAGGGTCAGTTCATCGTCACTCCCACACCGCCTGCGCAGACCTTGGTGGAGGCGGACATTTCACGCGAGCCGACCGATTTACCTCCGCCGCTTGCGAAACGTGAGCCGCAGACAGTCCGAGTCGATCTACTGAGCGTCGAAGTCGAGGGTCGCTTGTCTGAGGGTACCACCTTTGGCTATTGGACCTTCAACGGCAGGGTTCCGGGCCCGTTCGTCCGTGTGCGCGTTGGCGACACTATCGATATTCACCTGAAGAATTCCGCCGATAGCGCGATGATCCATTCCGTTGACTTCCACGCAGCGACCGGCCCCGGTGGCGGCGCAGCAGCACTTCAGGTTGATCCCGGCCAAGAAAAGTCAATGACCTGGAAGGCGCTCGTCCCGGGCCTTTATGTCTATCACTGCGCGACGCCGATGGTGGCCGAGCACATCGCAAATGGCATGTATGGTCTTATTTTGGTCGAACCGGAAGAAGGTTTGCCGCCCGTTGATCACGAATTTTACGTCATGCAAGGCGAAATCTATACGGACTCGCCCTTCGGCCAGCATGGAAGCCAGGAGTTTAGTGTCGAAAAGCTGTTAGCCGAACGCCCAGAATATTTTGTCTTCAATGGTTCGGTGGGCGCGTTGTCGCGATTGCATCCCCTTCATGCCAAAGTTGGCGAAACCGTCCGGATCTTTTTTGGTGTCGGCGGCCCAAACTTTACTTCGTCTTTCCACGTCATCGGAGAGATTTTCGACAAAGTGCATGTGCTTGGTGGATTAAAAACCCCGCCGATGGAGGGCATTCAAACTGTAACCGTGGCGCCTGGCGGAGCCGTTGTCGTCGAATTCAAGGTGGACGTGCCAGGAAACTACACGCTCGTCGACCACGCCCTGGCGCGCGCCGAACGAGGTCTGCTTGGGATATTGTCAGTTGAAGGAGCGCCAAATCCCGACATTTTCAATGGCCAGGTCATGCCCGGGATGGGACACTAGGGACTTCGATTGCAGATCACAGTTGAGCATTCGTTCCGTAGTGTCCGCTTTGGGTGTCGGCTTCGGCGACGCTGCCATCTTGGGTGAGCATTCTTGGTGGAACCGTTTGCCCCCAGAAATGCGCAGTCATTGAGTTTGTAGCGGCCGAACACCAACCGCATCGCGTCCTGTGCTGCCATTAAACACTTCTGTGCCGGCTCGCACGCCAATATCAGACCCGAGTGACTTGGTTCCTCCTGGCTCACAATCCCCGACACGTCTCGCGTGCTGGACTTCGGTCATCGTCATATTTTTTGCTCCCATGACCATCGCTATTCGACCAGTGAATTTGTCCGGTCCGAGTTCATAGACCGCATGAGCTTTGGCGGCACCACGACCGGGGCAGAGAATGTCGTACTGGAATGTACCCGCATCCATCGTGAAATTTGACGCTGAGCATTTTGCAAAGGGGTTGTTGCCGCTGAGCACCGGCAAGGGAATTGCATGGTTCTCTTCACGACTAAAAAGGCAGACCCAAGCTTTCTTGTCGATTGCCCATCGTTCAAGGTGCGGCAATTCTAGGCGTGAAGTAACCTCATATAAGCCGTCTGGTGACAACAATGGGTCAGCGGCAACCTGACCAATCGACTGTGTCAGCATTCCTGAAGCGGTCACCGCGCCGATGACCAACCCAAAAGTTCTCCCTACCACGAGCAGCTCCTTTTTGCGGAACCAATTTTCAAACTATACCAAGGGTACCGGCAAGTGGCGTTGCCGCTTGCCGCCCGCGAGGAATGGAAAACACTTTTACCACGATTGCACGGACGACGAGGTGGATCTCAGTTCAACCACGCAGTTGCGCGATACGCTGCCAGCTAAATGTTGACCAGTCACATAACTGGCGCCCGCAGTCCGCGCCGCCGGACGCCGCCAGCTATTTCTTGCCCCGCTTCTGATGCAATACCCGTTTGAGAGTTAGCTACCGACGAATGGTTTAGTATGGCAACGAAAAAGCAAAATGCGACGATACCGCCTTAGAAATACCGCTCGTATGTCGATGCGAATTGAGGCGCGGTCACAAAGCTAGCGGACAGAGTACGCGCTTGATTTAGGTCAACGCAATTTCACAGAGTTTGACTACCGTTTTTTTGGGGGGCTCCTTGGGACGGGCAACCTGTCTAGGAGAATGCCGATGGTAAAAATAGTAGCAGCCGTAGCGACTGCACTCTTCGTGACTGCATCCCCCCTAGCCTACGCGCAGGCTCCCTCTGCAGCAGCACCGGAACGGTTAAATGCCGCAGCGGACTGGAATAAACTGACCGATTTGCGGATCGATCTGGTCAAGGCTGCGTTACAGCTGACACCTGACCAGCAAAAATACTGGCCGCCTATCGAGAACGCCATTCGTGCCAGGGCTGAGGATCGGAAAGCCCGTCTTGCAAAAGTCGTAGAAACGATGGGTAAACGGGCAGACGAGAGCCCTGCCGATATCATGGCCAATCGTGACCCCATCGCCTTTTTGCAACGACGCGCAGAAGCATTGGCTCAACGATCAGTCGATTTGAATAAACTCGCCGAGGCGTGGCAGCCACTTTACAAAACCCTTAGTCCCGAACAGAGGCAGCGCATGGCGGCCCTCGCGCTCTTTGTACTCCACGACATGAGTGATGCCGTAGAACGGCGTCGCGCGCAGTCTAACGATGACGATTAAGGAGCGAGGTACAGTCCTTCGATCTTTTCGGCTCTTTCGACTCCGCGGGGCCGAAGCGCTCAAACTTCGGTCTTCGGCTCGCGGCGATGTTGTCCGCTGCTAGCTAGATTGGCGGTCCGACAGGGATGTCGAGCCGCCGATCAATATCTGCCTTGGCTCATTAGCGGACATTTCGCACAGCAATACACCTTCTGCGCGGGGCTTTCGCGGCGGGCACCGCGGCTATGGCCGCAGCTGATCGGTGGTCCAGCCGCAGCGTTAGGCAGCAGGCTGAGCCGCCGCTGCGCTGGAAGGCTGTGAGTGGCGTCTCCACCACCGCATAGCCGCGCTTCTTGAGCCGCGCCCGCAGCGTCTCGCTGCAGCTCGACAACAGGATGGTGCGACCGAAGCCGACCGCGTTTGCGGCAAAACGCGCGGCATCGTCTGGTGCTATCTCGATGCGCTGCTCTGGTGCGACGCGTGTATGGATCAGTGCCAGCGCCTCAGTCGCGAAGGCGGCCGGGTAATACATCACGGTACCGCACGGAAGCGGACTGAAGCAGGTGTCGAGGTGGTAGAAGGTCGGATCGGTCAGCGCCAGTGCGACGCACGGCACCCTGAATTGTGCGGCGACTACCTCGCGTGCCTCCACACCCGAACGCAAGCCGCAGCCCATCCAGAACAGCTGGCGGTGCGCGTCCCAGAGGCAATCGCCTGCGCCTTCGAGCGTGATGCCCGGTGGCAATGTGACGACCTCACCGATCAAACCACGCTTGCGCAAGACCTGGAACGCCGCGGCAAAGACCGGCTCCTCGCCCTGGCGCTGCGGATGGCGGAAGCGCGCGAGCAGCGCCCGGCCGTCGAGCACCACAGCGGAGTTGGCGGTGAAGACGAGATCGGGCAAGCCGTCCTCCGGCTCGATCAATTCGACGCTGGCGCTGCTGGCGCCGAGCGCGCGGAATAGGCGGTGCCATTGCCGGACGGCGGTGGCGTGTAGCGCGTCACCGCTTTCGTGCCAAGCGGCCGGATCCATCCAGGGATTGATGCTGTAGGTGACGGCGAAGTGCCGCGGCCGGCACATCAGGAAACGCGGCCGCGGATCAAATTGCTCTGACGTGGTCATCCCCCGGCAAGGACCTTTTCTTGTTGGACGCAGCGTGTACGACTCAAACGCGCCGCGCGATGCCCAAGATATGGACTCGGCAAGCGGACGCAATGGTAAGTGCAGGGAATTCACCGGTTTGCTGCGTGAGCACCAAGTGAGAATGGTTTGGGTGCATCGGGTCGTTTACAACGCGCCGCCCGATACCAAGAGCTTTTCCGAGAATGCACGCAAGGCGGCGTATGACGGTCCGCCGACGCGGTCAAACTTCATCATCACCGGCTTGGCGCGAACCTTGGCCTCTTTCTGATCCTTGGTGCCGAGTGTTTCCTTCAGCCAAGGGACACGCGGTTTCGCCGCGCCTGTGACGGTCGCAGTTTCGCCGCTTCCAACGCTTTCGGCACTTTCGCGCCAAACTCCGTGTTCGTTCTTAATCAGCCATGCCAACTCGAATGTTGATCCCACCGCCATTAGTTAGGCGGGACGTGGCGCGCCCGAAGAGATTCGAACTCCTGACCCCCAGATTCGTAGTCTGGTGCTCTATCCAGCTGAGCTACGGGCGCTTGATTCCAGTCGCCGAAACCCGGCAGCGAGATCGGCGCATAGCTATCGTCTAAGACCGCTATTGGCAAGGGTTGACGCCGTTACGCTCACGCCGGCTGCGCGGCCCAGGCCAACGCCTCGTTTTCGATACGGATACGGTAGAGAAGCAGCGCCGCATTGGCGATCGAAAACACAAGTGCGAATACCGGCAACCCCAGCGTCAGTGGAACAACGGCGATTTCCAGCGCAACGATCAAATAATTCGGATGCCTGAGCCAACGGTACGGCCCGCACGCAATGGGAGCGGCACCACGCAGCACAATGACGCGGGTCGTCCATCGTCGGCCAAGGCTCGTGATCACCCAAAAGCGGCCTATCTGCAGCAGAACAAAGATCGCGAGCCAGAAAGGAATGATGGCGCGGTCGTGTCCGAGCAGCCAAAGCCCAAGCAGCCATGATGCATGCAATCCGACGATGAGCGGATAGTGCTCGGCCCCAAATTCGACGGCACCCTCTGCACGCAAACGCCCGGTGTTGAATTGCGCGAAGGCTAGCTCGGCAAGCCTTTGCGCGAGTAGGAATGCGACCAGCCAGGCGCCCTCACCCATGTGCGACCTCGAGCGCGAGAAGGTTCGCGGTGAACCCTGGTCCGAGCGCTGAAAGCATTGCTGGGCCGCGCAAACCGCGCCGGAGCGCGCGCTCGAGCACGAACAGCACCGTCGGCGCCGACATGTTGCCTTGGCCTCGCAAAACCTCCCGCTCGTCGCGCAACGAGCCTTTTTGCATTTCGAGCGCAGTCTCGATCGCATCGAGGACCTTGGCCCCACCGGGGTGACAGATGAGCTGAGGTGCATGCAGCCGCGCCGTTTTGATGAAGCGGCGCACGGGTGCAGCCATCCTCTGCTCCACGAAGCGCGGCAGCGAACGTGAGAGCATCACTCTGAATCCTACCGGATCGATCACCCAGCCCATAATGTCGAGCGTGCGTGGCCAGGTGTGTTCGGCGGCTGCGCCGATCCGCAATTGAGCGGGCACATCCTCAGAACGCAGCACAGCCGCGGCCGCGCCGTCCCCGAACAACGCAGACGAGATCACATCAGCTTTTGACCCGCGATCGATGCGGCAGGCGAGCGTGCACAGCTCGATCACGACGACGAGGATTACTTCACCGGGTTCGGCACGCGCCAGGCGGGCCCCGAGCGACAGACCTGACACGCCGCCGGCGCAGCCACGCCCGAATACGGGCACGCGCATCACCGACGGCCGGAATCCCATTTCCGGACCGACGCGGGCTTCGATGCTTGGTGTGGCGATGCCGGTTGAAGACACCGTAACGACGACATCGACATCGCGCGCGGCGATGCCCGCACGATCGAGCGCCGCGCGTGCAGTCCGCACGAACAATTCGCTCGCGCTCTCAAGGTAGACTTTGGTGCGCTCCCCTAAATCATGCGGCTCGCTTAGCCATTCGAGAGACCTTGCCGAATAGCGTCGCTCAATGCCGGAATTAACGAACACCTCAGCCAGTTTCGGGTAACGCGCGAAAGTGCGCCCATAGACCTTGAGCGCAGCATCCGCGACGGCCCGCTGGTCAAGCTCGTGGGGCGGCACTGCGGTTGCAACCGAAAGCACATTCACCGGCGCTACCATGGCTTTATCCTTCGCGTTAAACGACCACGTCCTTACGCAAAAAACACCGCAGGTTGTAGGGTCTTCCCACGTCAAGCGTGGGCGCGTTCACCAGATCGTGTACTCAGATCGACTGCGCGGTCTGTCCAAATTAATAAGCCATAAAAATAATCGAGCTTGCGCGGCCAAATTGCCAAATTGCAGACGAACGCCACTCAGGCTTGGGCGCGTTCGCTTCGGCGCGAGCTCAGATCCACCGCGCGATCGGGAATCGTGATGCTGAAAGTTGCGCCGATTGTTCCAGGCACAAGACGGATTTCCCCGCCGTGCGCGCGTACCAGCTCGGCCGCGATCGCCAGCCCCAGGCCGGTTCCACCGGCACGGGCCGATCCCTGGAACGCCTGGAACAAGTGGGCGCGCGCCTTTTCGGGCACTCCCGGGCCGGTGTCGGACACCTCGATGATCACCACGCTGCCTTCGCGCCGGCCGGTAATGCGAATTTGATCGCGTGCGGGATCCCGCGCGCCGCGCGCCTCCAGCGCTTGCATGGAATTGCGTGCGAGGTTGACAAGGACACGAAACACTTGGTCGTGATCCGCCTCGACGGTGAGGCCGCGCTCCACGGCCACGATCCAGCGGATCGGCACTTCGAGCCCCAGACCGAGCGCCTCGTGCACCTCTTCGATCAGCGGTTCCACTTCAATCGTTTTGCGCTCGGGGGACGGTTCCTGCGCGCCACCGTAAGACAGAGTTGACTGGCAAAATGCGATTGCGCGTTCGAGCGCCCGCATGAGCTTTGGCGCAAAACGCTGCACCTTCGGATCTGGCGAAGTCGAAAGCTGGTCGGAAAAAAGCTGCGCCGAAGCCAAAAGGTTGCGCAGATCATGATTAATCTTAGACACCGCGAGGCCAAGGGCAGCGAGCCTGCTCTGTTGGTGCAGCATCGTGGCGAGTTCGCGTTGCATGGCGCCAAGTTCTTCTTCGGCGACCCCGATTTCATCCTGCCTACCGCTTTCCGCAATGATGCGTGACGGATTTTCCGGATCGGCGCGGAACGCAATCATGTTACTGGTAATACGCCACATCGGGCGAACCAAAAGATAATGTAGTGCAAAGAACACCAACATCGCGGTGATGCAGGAGATCGCCAAAGACAACATCAGAATGTTCACTGAGAACGTCCACATCGCCTTGCAAAGCGGAGCCTCGTCGAGAATGATTTCGAGGAAATCGCCACCCATCGGGGCGGCGCCAACCACGCGTATCACATCGCCTGGTCTGCAGGTCAGAAGGGTTTCGTAAGCTTCGACAATCGAGTGCCACCAGGACCCGTGCCGCATGTCGATGTCTTGCGCGATTGTCGACGGCATATTCGAGGCAGCGAGGAGCCGACGCTGGTTGCCCATTTTCATAGCCACCGCGCGCGCGCCGATGCTCTGTAGAATTTGGTTCGCAAGGCTCTCTGGCACCATTCCGCTTGGCGCGGCATCGAGCACAAGGGCCGCGGTATGTGCCGCGGCAAGCCGGTCGTTCAGCCAATTCAATCGGAAATTTGCGACGGACGGCACGTAGATCAAAATTTCCGCAATCATCACAAACAGGATCGTAAGCAAAAGCAATTTCCCGGAGAGGCCGACGTGCCACGTCCGCGTCGGCCGCTGCTCCACTGCAATTTCGCTCTCTAATCCGTTTCCTGGTTCCAAAATCGCCTCAACCGAAGATTCGCATCCAGGTGATGATGCGCCGCACCCAAGTGCTGGTCAAACCAAGGGTGAAATAGTCGAGAGCGGCACGTTTTCCAACCTCGGACAGGGTCGGATACGGCAGCACGATCTC
>Ga0066903_100001814_pt1 | contig 16060 bp, 17 predicted proteins | sample PanSoiMetaGPlot1_FD_67491 | JGI IMG/M metagenome (GOLD analysis project Ga0066903, IMG submission 67491) | Tropical forest soil microbial communities from Panama analyzed to predict greenhouse gas emissions - Panama Soil - Plot 1 (version 2) | ecosystem: Environmental > Terrestrial > Soil >... | reverse complement strand
ATCGCCGATCGCGTGGCGGCGTTTCACCGCGAGCGCGGCGCGCGGTGGGCGCCCGCGCCGCTCCTGCAGCGGCTGGCGAAGGAAGGCCGGACGTTCCGCGAGTACGACGCCACGCGCGAAGCCGCTGCCGTGCCGGTGAGCGGAGCCTGATCGCGTGGCGGAACGGGCGGCGACCAAGACGAGGGCCGTCAACATCGCGGCGGCCGATGTGCGGGTGTCGGGCGGCCTTCCCGGTCCGATGTATCTGGCGTCGGCGCAGCGGCTCGGTCCTTATCCGGACAGGATTACCGAACGCCTCGAACACTGGGCGGTGCACGCGCCCGACCGCGTATTCCTGGCCGAACGCGACGCCACGGGCGCCTGGGCCACCGTCAGCTACGCGCAGGCGCTCGATCGCATCCGAAGGCTGGCGCAGGCCCTGCTCGATCGTGGCCTCTCGCGCGACCGATCGCTCGTCATCCTGTCGGGGAACAGTATCGAGCACGCCATGCTCGCGTTTGCCGCGATGTATGCAGGCGTGTTGTACGCCCCCATCGCGCCGGCCTACTCGCTGCAGGCCCGCGACTACTCGACGCTCGCCGAAGTGTTCGCGCGCATGAGCCCCGGGCTCGTCTTCGCGGCCGACGGCGCGCGGTTCGAGCGCGCGCTCGGACGCGTGCTGCCCGCGGGAGTGGAGGTGGTGGTCTCCACGTCGAAGCCCGACGGACTGGCGGCGACGCCGTTTGCGGCGCTCGAAGCGAAGCCGGCGACCGGCGCGGTCGATGCGGCGCACGCACGCGTCAACGGCGACACCATCGCGAAGATTCTCTTCACGTCGGGATCGACCGGCTATCCGAAAGGCGTCATCAACACGCAGCGGATGCTCTGTTCGAATCAGGAAATGATTCGCGCGGTCATGCCGTTTCTCTCCGACGAACCCCCGGTGCTGGTCGACTGGCTGCCGTGGAACCACACCGCCGGCGGCAATCACAACATCGGCCTGGTCCTGTACAACGGCGGCACGTTTTACATCGATGATGGGCGGCCGACGCCGGACGGCATCAAGGCGATGGTCCGGAACCTGCGCGAAGTGGCGGCGACGGCGCATTTCACGGTGCCGCGCACCTACGAAGCGCTGATGCCGTACCTGCGAACCGACGCGGCGCTGCGCGAGCGGTTCTTCAGCAAGCTCAAGATCTTCTTCTACGCGGCTGCTGCCCTCAGCCAGCGGTTCTTCGACGATCTGCAGGCCCTCGCGGTGGACACGCTTGGGGAAGAACTGCTGTGGGTGACCGGACTCGGCGCTACCGAAACCGCGCCGTTCGCGCTGTGCACCGGCAGCACAGACGCGTGGTCAGGCTTCGTCGGGTATCCGGTGCCCGGCATGGAGCTGAAGATCGCGCCTGTGGGCGACAAGCTCGAAGCGCGCGTCCGCGGGCCGAACATCACGCCGGGGTACTGGAAGGATGCCGAGCGGACCCGCGACTCGTTCGACGAGGAAGGGTTCTACCGGATGGGCGATGCGATGCAGTTCGTCGACGCCGCGCATCCCGAGCGCGGCCTGCTGTTCGACGGCCGGCTCGCCGAGAATTTCAAGCTGTCGAGCGGCACGTGGGTGACGGTGGGCCCGCTGCGGTCGCGCGTGCTCATTCAGGGCGGCGCGCTCATCCAGGACGTGGTGATCAGCGCGCCGGGCTGCGACTTCGTCGGCGCGCTCGTGTTCCCGAACGTCGCCGGATGCCGCGCGCTCTGTCCCGAATTGCCCCCCGATGCGCCCGTCGAGACAGTGCTGGCGGATGCACGCGTCCGTGCGCGCTTCCTCGACATCTTCCGGCGGCTCGCGGCCGAGAGCACGGGCAGCTCGACGCGCATTGCCCGGGCGCTCGTCCTCCGCGAACCGCCGTCGATCGACGCCCGCGAAATCACCGACAAAGGATCGATCAATCAGAAACGCGTCCTGGCCAACCGCGCTTCGCTCGTCGAGGCGCTGTACGCCGACCCGCCCTCATCAGACATCATCGTCCCATGAGACCACCCGTGTCCGGCTTCGACATCTCGCGCCTGAGCGCGATCGACGTGCACGTTCACCTCGAGCACACTGGCAAGGCGACTGCTGCCGACGAGGCGGCGGCGAAATACTTCGGGGAGGGCGCCGCGCGCGACTGGGATGCGCTGGCCGAGTATTACCGGTCGCGCGGCATCGGCTGCGTGGTCTTCACCGTCGACGAGAGCATGACCGGCCGGCCTCAGGTGTCGAACGACGAGGTGGTCGCCTTCGCCAAAAAGCACGCGGACATCGCGATGCCGTTCGCGAGCATCAACCCGAATCGCGGCGCGGAAGGCATCGCGGAAGCCAAGCGCCTCGTCCGCGGCGGGTGGATCCGCGGCCTGAAGCTGCATCCGCCGATTCAGCAGTTCTTCCCGAACGATCGCATCGTGTACCCGCTGTACGAAGTGTTCGCCGAGGCGAAGCTCCCGGTGCTCTTTCACACGGGGCACAGCGGGATCGGGACCGGAATGCCGGGCGGCGGCGGCATTCGTCTGAAGTACGGCAACCCGATGCCGATCGACGACGTGGCGGTCGATTTTCCCGACATGCCCATCATCATGGCGCACCCGTCGTTCCCCTGGCAGGATGAGGCGATCTCGATCTGCCTGCACAAGCGGTCGGTCTACATCGATCTGTCCGGGTGGTCGCCGAAATACTTCTCCCCGACGCTCGTCCAGTACGCGAACACGCTGCTGAAGGAGAAGGTGCTGTTCGGCTCGGACTACCCGCTGCTTACGCCGGACCGATGGATGGCCGATTTCGAGAAGGCGTCGTTCAAGGACGACGTACGGCCGCTGATCCTGAAGGGGAACGCCGCACGCCTCTTCGGGCTTGCGTCGTAGCGCATTTCCTCATACCCTGCCGGACCTGAAGGTCCGCCGAAGAGGAGAAGCGCCTATGACCAGGATACTTCGAACGCTCGTCATCGCCGCGGCGCCGATCGTGGTCAGCGCCCTGTTGATCGCAGCCGGCGACGTCCCTCCGCCGTGGGCCTACGGCTTTGCGACACCGCCGCCTCCGGCGGGCGCGGCACCCGCCGCACCGGCGCGAGGAGCCGCCCCCGCGGCGCCGGCCGCGCCGGCCGCTCCGGATCAGACGCTGCACAAGCTGTCGGGCAGCGACAAGACGTTCACGCTCGCGCAGATCCGCGACGCGTACGGGCCCGCCGACTGGTATCCCGGCGATCATCCGCCGATGCCCGAGGTGGTCGCGCACGGCAAGCGGCCGGAAGTGCGCGCGTGCTCACTGTGCCATTACCCGAACGGCAAGGGCCGTCCGGAGAATGCCGGCGTCGCCGGACTCCCGGTCGGCTACTTCATGCAGACGATGAACGACTTCAAGAGCGGCGCGCGCAAGAGCGCCGACGCGCGCAAGGCGAACACGAACGTCATGATCGCCATCGCCAAAGGCATGACCGACGAGGAGATCAAGGCGAGCGCCGAGTACTTCGGCTCGATGAAGTGGACGCCATGGATGCGTGTCGTCGAGGCGGCGATGGTGCCGAAGACCCGCATCGCCGGCGGCATGTTCCTGCGGCTCGAGGGCAGCGAGACCGAGCCGATCGGCGATCGGATTATCGAAACGCCGGAGGACGTCGAGAAAACCGAGACGCTGCGCGACGCGCGTTCGGGCTTCGTCGTCTACGTGCCGGTTGGCAGCCTGAAGAAAGGCGAAGCTCTCGTGATGAACGGCGCGGGCAAGACGACGCAGTGCGGAGTGTGCCACGGCGCGGATCTGAAGGGCCTCGGTCCGGTGCCGGGCATTGCCGGACGATCGCCGAGCTACATGGGGCGGCAACTATTCGACATGCAGCACGGCGAGCGCAGCGGCATCTGGACCGATCTGATGAAGCCGGTCGTCGCGAAGCTGACGAACGAGGACATTCTGAATATCTCGGCTTACCTGGCGTCCCGCACTCCGTAACGTGCATTTGGGCATCTGGTCATGTGGGCACTGAAATCCGGGCCATTGAAATGCCCACATGACCAGATGATCAGGTGCGCAGATTCGCCCTACCTAATGGTCCACAGATAAACCGTCAGCCCCAGTACGTCCTGCACCTTCTCCGGCGGCCAGGTGTCGCCCATGTCGTACTGGTGCGAGACGACGCGCGTGCCGGGACGGAGCTCGCGTTTCAGCTTTGGCATCAGCTGCAGGTTCAGGCGGGGCAGCAGGAACAGCGTCACCACCGTGGCTTCGCTGATGTTCTCTTCGAACAAGTCGCCGGTCACGAACCGGACGCGGTCGGCCACGCCGGCTCGCGCCGCGTTGTCGACGGCGTTGCGCACCTGAAACGGATCGATCTCGATGCCGACGCCGCGGGCGCCGTACTTCTTCGCGGCGGCGATTAGAATGCGGCCATCACCAGAGCCCAGGTCGTAGACGACGTCGGCCGGCGTCACGTGCGCGAGCTCCAGCATGGCGTCGACCGAAAGGGGAGGCGTGCCGACGAACCGCACGTCGGGCGGACGCAGGCGTGTCTGAGCCGCGGCAGTTCTCGGCGACGCGGCCATCGGCATACCCAGTACGAGCGTGGCGAGCGCGAGCGTCTTCAAGACTCTGCGATCTATGATCTGTGATTTGAGATTTTTCGACCGATCGTCGATCACAGATCGTCGATCCTCGATTCTTCTAAGTCTGCTGCGGCTCGAGGGGGGAGGATGTCCCGTTGCTGGCGGCATCGCCTCCAACCGTGCCGTCGGTGCGGCGGCGGTTCTGCGAGCGGATCGGTTCGAGCCGTGTCCGTCGATCCGGCTGCGTGCTGGCCCACTGCCAGCCAGCCACCCATGCGTCGCGCGACACGCCGCGCCGATGGGGATTGCGATCGATCGTCTCACTCCGCCATCGGGCGTCGCACCCTTCGGTCCACGCCGCCTTCCAGGCCGCGACGTAGCGATCCTGCTTGGCGGCCCGGCGGTTGCGCCAGCGTCCCAGGAGATCACCCACTCGTGTGGCCGCCTGAATCAGCGTCGATCGCATGGCTGACAATGGTAGCCGACGAGGTGCCGTGTCCGGGCTCGACAATACTGGTCCGTGGTCCGTGGTCCGTGGTCCTTGGTCCTTAGTCCTTGGTCCAGGAAGTAACAACGCGTTCGATACAATGGCGCCCAGGCTGGGAGTGTCGCCATGGCCACCTATAGCTTCCGCTTGAACGGGCGTGCGGTCACCGCTGATTCGTGGGATCCGGAGCAGCCGCTTCTGTATGTGCTGCGCGGCGCGTTCGCACTGCACGGCACGAAGTTCGGCTGCGGCCTCGGCCAGTGCGGCGCCTGCACGGTGCTGATGAACGGCAACGCGGTGCGATCGTGCATGACGCCGATCGCGCGAACCGCAGGCCGCTCGATCACGACGATCGAGGGTCTCGGCTCGCCCGACGCCCTCCATCGGGTGCAGGCCGCCTTCGTCGCTGCGCAGGCCGCGCAGTGCGGCTACTGCACGTCGGGCATGATCATGGCGGTGACGGCGCTGCTGGCGAAGAGCGCGAAGCCGTCGCGCGACGAGGCGCGGCAGGCGCTGGCCGGCAACCTGTGTCGGTGCGGCACGCACACACGAATCCTGCGCGCTGTGGCGAGTCTGGGGGCCTGACCATGCCTGCCGTCATCTCCCGTCGCGATCTCCTGAAATCCGGCGGCGCGCTCGTCGTCTCGTTCACCGTCGGTGGCTGGCCGCGCACGGCGTGCGCGCAGGGCCCGACGGCGGACGTACTGCGACGCGCCGGCAAGCCGCTCGACGCAAGCCAGGTCGACAGCTTCCTCGCCATTCACGCCGACGGCACGGTGACGGTGTACACGGGCAAGGCCGACGTCGGTACCGGACTTCGCATCGCGGTCGCTCAGATGGCCGCCGAAGAACTCGGCGTGCGGCCTGAGCGCGTGACGGTGATCGACGGCGACACCGGCGTCTGCCCGGATCAGGGCGGCACCGGCGGCAGCACGGGGCTCACGCGCGGCGGCGCCGAAGTGCGACAGGCCGCCGCGACCGCCCGACAGGCCTTGCTGTCACTCGCCGCCACACGGTTGAATCGTCCGGCTGCCGATCTCGTGATCGCTGACGGCGACGTGCGGCCGCGGGCCGGCGGTGCTGGCGTCGGCATCGGCGCGCTCGTCGGGGATCGTCAGCTCTCGCTCGCTGTCGATCCGAAGGCCGCGCTCAAGACGCAGGAGAGCTTTACCGCGATCGGCAAACCGGCGCCGCGGCCGGACGTGCCGGCCAAGTGCAGCGGGCGGCACGGCTACGTCCACGATCTCGTCCTGCCGGGCATGCTGCACGCGCGTGTCGTCAGGCCCGCCGCCATCGGCGCGACGCTCGCGTCGGTGGACGAGTCGAGCATCCGCGCGATTCCGGACGTGCGCGTCGTCCGGCTCTCGAACTTTCTGGCCGTCGTGTCGAAGGACGAGTGGGCCGCCGTGCGAGCAGCCCGCGAGCTGAAGGCCACGTGGAGCCCCGCCGCCACGCTGCCGAGCAGCAGCGATGGCCTCGAATCCTGGACGCGATCGGCGGCCGTCGATCGCGAGCAGGACGTCGTCAATCGCGGAGACGCGGCGCGCGCGATCGGCGGCGCCGCGAAGACGTTTGCGGCGACCTATTTCTGGCCGTACCAGAGCCACGCGTCGCTCGGGCCGTCGTGCGCCGTCGCCGACATCAAGGGCGACGGCGGCACCGTCTGGTCGTCGTCGCAAGGCACGCACGGCCTGCGCACGAACCTGTGCAAGGTGTTCGGCCTTGCGCCGGAACGCCTGCGCGTGGTGTTCCTCGACGGCTCGGGATCGTACGGCACCAACGGCGGCGACCACGCCGCCGCCGACGCGGTGCTGCTCTCGAAAACGCTCGGGCAGCCCGTGCGCGTCCAGTGGACCCGCCAGGATGAAACCGGATGGGATCCGAAAGGCCCGCACCAGCTGCTCGACATGCGCGCGGGCCTCGCGTCGACGGAGCCAGACGCCCGAATCGTGGGATGGCACGCCGAGATGTTTCTCTCAACGAATGCGCCCGGGGCTCGTGCGCTTCTGGCCGCCGACGCGGCCGGTCTGTCGCAGGACCACGGACAAGGCGCCGGCCAGATCACGCAGAACGGCGATCCCCCGTACCAGGCCGACAACGTCCGCGTCCAGGTGCACTGGCTGAAGGAGACGCCGCTGCAGCTCTCGAACCTGCGGGCGCCGGGGAAGATCGCCAACGTCTTCGCCGTCGAAAGCCTCACCGACGAGATCGCGACGGCAATCGGCGCCGATCCAGTGGCATTCCGCACGAGCCGTCTCATTGATCGCCGCGCGCTCGACGTCATCGCGCGTGCCGCTTCCGCGTTCGGCTGGCAGCCGAGGCCGTCGCCTAATCGGCAGCCGCGCTCGGGAGGATTGTCCGGCGCCGACCTGGCCGGGCAGGGCTTCGCCTACGTGCGGTACAAGCAGGCTGAAAACTACGTGGCGATGGCCATGGACGTCACGGTGAATCCGGCCAGCGGCCGCATCACGGTCAGACGGGTCGTGTGCGCTCACGACTGCGGGCTCGTCGTCAATCCGGACGCACTGAAGAACCAGATCGAAGGCTGCATCGTCCAGACGCTCAGCCGCACGCTGCACGAGCAGGTCACGTTCGATCGCTCGCGCGTGACGAGCGTCGACTGGGCGAGCTATCCGATTCTCCGCTTCCCAGACGCGCCGCAGGTCGAGGTGATGCTGATCGACCGTCCCGAGCAGCCGCTGCTCGGCGCAGGCGAGGCGGCGACTGCGCCCGTGGCGGCCGCGCTCGCCAACGCCGTGTTCGACGCCACTGGCGCGCGCCTCCGAACGGTGCCGCTGACGCCAGAACGGGTCAAGGCCGCGCTCGCTTCTGTTCGGGCTACGAATTAGTCGCTCGTTCTGGCGCGCCGTCAGGATCGCTCCCGGCCGGCATCGCCCGCCGCCAACCGTGTCGCGCGCCTCCCGGATCGCGTGACCGTGATCGCCGTCATCCACTGTTCGCCCGCGGCGCGGTCGCGTGCGGCGTCCCAGGCATCAGCTGCCTGGCGACCGGCCCCGTTGAGCGGCACGCCGGCGTAATCGCCTTTCGGGGCGGTCGTCACGCGGTACCGCCAGTCTTCGCCGACGATCGACGCCCAGTAGCCCGTGACGTCGATGGGGGCGGCGGCCAACCGCGTTGGCCGACGACCCCCACGCCCGAGCACGTCACCGCCAGCAGTCCGAGGATCCAGCGCCACTGCCGCATCGCGCGGCATCGTCGCGCGTTTGGGAGCCGGCGTCAGATCGATTTGAGGTATTCAACCAGATCAGCCTTCTGCTGCGGCGTGAGCGCGAGGCCGAACTGCTTGTCGTAGTGGTCGACGACCGCCTGGAGATCGGCGGCGCTCCCGTCGTGGAAATACGGCGCGTGCTGCCACAACGCGCGCAGCGGCGTCGTGCGGTACTTGCCGGTGGCGGTCCTTGCGGCGTAGGCCGCATCGGTTCCGACTTCAGCCGGGTCGTGCAGAAACGGCACGTCGTGGTCGTGCCCGCTCAGGACGTCGGTGAACGCGGGACGTTGATGGCAGGTGGCGCAGCCAGCGTCGCGCCGGAACACCTCACGACCTCGCCTGGCGGCCTCCTTGTCGAACGATCCATCTGGGGGGGCCGGCACCCGAAGACTCAACTGGTAATCCAGCAGGGCTGGAAGCTTTGGCGTCACGAGATCGGGCGTCTGCGTGATGAACACGCCGATCCGCGGATCGTGGAAGCTGCCGTGCCCGCCCATCTGACTGACGCCGACATAGCTGTTCCAGTACGAAATCGGTCCGTCGGCTGTATAGGTTTCAAACCCAACCTGCTTCAGGCCGAAGATCGATGGAATCTCGATCGGAATCGACGGGTCGTTCAGCGGGACGAGGTTAGTGCCGTCGAACTTGTGGTGTCGGGGATCGTATCGGCCGGGGCCCCACTTGAGGAACTCGGTTTTCGATGCGTCCGGTACCGCCTTCGACAGCGACACGATCTTTCCGACGTCGAGATCGCGATTGCCCCACCCATCGAGCCGGTGGCCGATGCCTTTCGCGAGAGAGTCGTCGACAGTGGAGTGGCAGAGCGCGCACGTGATGCCCAGGCTCGTCAACTGGCCCGCGTCGTTCACGGCACCCTTGAGGCCGACGACGGCATTGAGCCGCAGCAACGCGATGGTCGTGGCAGGACTCGTCAGGTCGACTCCGTCGCCGCGACGAAGCGCGTCGACAATCGACGACGGCAGCGCGTCCACGTCAACCTTGAGCCCGACTGAGAGCGCGGTCGTGGGATCGACATCGGCGACAGCCTCGTGCATGCGCAACACGTTCGTCCAGAGCTGCTCGTCCCCGAAGGTGTCGAAGCGGAAGATCTGCTGTCCGTTGTGCTGGGGCTGTCCCTGCATTTCCGCGATGAACACGAGCGTGTAGATGACTGACGCGACAGCGACCACGTGCAGAGGTCGTCGTCTGAATGTCATGGCTCCTCCTGTCTATGAGAGTGCCGAACTCTCGAAAGGTGACGGGAGGACGAACGATGTATCGCGAGCTCTACGACCAGCCTTCCGCGAAGTGTCCGGCTGGCAGCAGGGCGGCTCTGCTTCCGCCCGCAAGACGCGCGGGCGCCAGCCCCTCGGCGCGCCGCTCGTCCTTCTGGCGGGCGCGGACCAACTCGGTTGCGCAGTCGGTGCACCCATCGGGCTCGCAGAAACGCCGATGCGGGCAAAAGTGTGCACGCAGACTTCCACTGGCGGTCACCGCCGTCGAGCGCGAACAAAATGGACACGCGGCCTTAGGGAACATGCCTCTCCTCAAGTCGACACGATTTCGAAGTCGAAGTGCGCTTACGGTATCGTGCGCCCGCCCGGTGTCCAAGGGGATCAACTTCTCCGTGTCAGGTGTGTCCCATCCTGTCGCGCCACGACCACGTCAGTCGGGCCTCCGGCGGCCCGGGCCTTCGGTTACAGTTGTCGTCTTCTGTCTGCCGAGCAGGCTTGAAGGCCTGCTCGGCTTCCACCCGTGGCGTACGAATATTCGCTCGATCGGTCGCGGCAGCGGCTCACGATCGTCCGATCCGGTCCCACGGACCTGCTCCAGGTGCTGAACGGACTCGATCGGCAGGCCGCAGACGACGCGTGGTCGTACGGGCTGCTGCACGACGCCAGCGCCTCGACGACGTCGCTAGACCTGGGCGAGGTGAAGGCTGTTGCCGAGCACGCGCGGCAACTGTCGACTGTCCACGGCCGGCGCGGTCCGGTGGCATTCGTCACGCGCGCCTCGGCCCTGGTCGGCGCGATGGAAATCTACGCCTACCTGAGCGGCCAGCGATCCGCCGACGTGCAGATCTTTCTCGACCGCGGCGAAGCCGAGCGCTGGCTCGATACGCTGAATGTCCGGGAGAGCGTCGTGCACGCCACGCGGGCGAGGGCGCCGCGTCGATCGCGCAGCTCTCGTCGTTCTGCCGCTGTGAAAAGGAAGCGGACGAAGCGTCGCCGATGACGCGTGCGCGCGGCGGACGAACACTCGCCCGCCGCGCAGACAGACAGGACTACTTGTTGGGAGGAAGCGTAGCGGCGAACCCCGCGCTGGTGGCGTTACCCTGGGTGTTGTACCCGTGGCAGCTCACGTGGCCGAACCCCGAGGGGCTGACGCCCGGCATCTGACCCGGTCCAGGCGTGGCATCGCCGCCGCCCTGCGGCACCACGTCGAAGATGATGCTGTCCTTATGGTTCGTATCGGGATTGACGCCCGCGGGCACGTAGTCGAGATTCAGCGCGCTGCGTGTGCGGTACGCGATGTTGTGATCCGCGCACGAGGTGTCGCCGCTGACGCCGAGGCCGCCGACGATGTCGCCGCGCTCGTTGTAGAGCGCCAGCCCGCCGCCAAACACGTTGACGCCGCCGATGCGCGTGCCGACCATCGGATCGTTCACGTGGCCGAAGTCCGCCGCGTTGCCGCCGTACGCCGCGTCCGTCGACACGGGATTGCTTTCCTGCAGGCCGAAGAGGCTGCCGCCGGGCTGTACGGCGGTATAGAGATTCGCCGTTGACAGGGAGAGCCCGTGCAGGCTGAACGCGTTGGCGGTGTTGGCCTTCTGCGCCGAGATCACGCGGCTGCCCGGCCACTGATCGCCGCGGGTGTTGCCAGTGAAGGCGACAGCGCAGACGATGCCGTCGCGGTTGACGATGGTGCCCCACATGTCGAGGTTGAGGCCACCGTTCGACGCGTGGCGGGCGGTCGTCAGCGCGTCGCGCAGCGCTCCATGCGACGGAAGATTCCTGCAGCCGCGGATGCCCGGATCGCGGTCGTGATCATCGTCTCGATCGTGACCGGCGTACGTGGTCACCCCACCAATCGCCAGCGCCCCGGCCAGCGCGAGCGCCACTGCTGCTGCTCCTGCGAACGTCTTTTTCATCACGATCATCCTTCCTCCGCGCGTCGAACCACACACCCTCTCGAGTGAGGATCGGGGGTCATAGACATGAAATCGGGAAAGTTGTCTGTGCGCGCGGCGCGCAACGTAGCACACGCGGCTGGGCTCACGGACGGGAAGTCAGCCGTTTCGATCGGGTCGATGCGAATCAGGGCGACTTTGTACAACCTCGACTGTGACGGTTGCGGGAGGGTACTCGCTCGGCGGGGTGAATGCCCAAATCCAGCCGGCTCTAGCGGCAGACATCGAGACGATCAATGATTCGCGGGCCGTGTACTGGGATGCCGGTGGTGGTGGTGGTGGTGATGTCGTGGTGATATGGATACTCGGGGAGGCACTCGATGAATCGGATCGCGCTGATGGGCATCGTGGTCACAAGCGTTCTCGCCGTCCCGGCCGCGGGCTATGCCCAGATTTCCTGCACGCGCGACGGGCTGCAGCGCGCCGCTGATCTCTACCTCGCGGCCCAGGCGAAGGGCGATACGTCCGGCCTGCCGCTGGCGGCCGGTCTCGGCTACGTGGAAAACCACGCGCCCGCGGACATCAGCAGCGGCCTGATCAAGACGCCGATGAAGATCGATCACCAGCGCAGCCTGATCGATCCGAACACCTGTCAGACCTTCACCGAAGTGATCGTCACCGACAAGGAGAAGCCGTACGTTCTCGGCTCGCGGTTGCGCGTCAATCGCGACAAGATCGCCGAGATCGAAATCCTGTGGACGACCACGGGCTACTGGCTGTTCAACGCCGACGCGTATTTGAAATGGTCGTCGACTGAGAAGTGGGATGCGATTCCCGCCGGCCAGCGCGACACGCGCGACACCCTCGTCGCCGCCGCCAACGCCTACCTCGATGCGTTCCTTGAAGGGAAGAAGGACCTGGTGCCATGGGGCTATCCCTGTCAGCGCACCGAAGGCGGCGCGCACACCGGCAACGGATCGCCCACCGACAGCTGCGATGTCGGCGTGCCGAGCGGCGTCAACATCGCCAATCGCCGCTTCATCGTCGACCCGACGATCGGCTCGGTCGTGGTGTTCTGCACCTTCGGCGCCGGCGGGCCGAACGGCGGCAGCGGTGCGCCGGACACGCATCTGTTTCGCATCGAGAACGGCAAGCTGCGCTACGTGCACACGCTGACGCACCTGCTGCAGGCGAACTTTCGTGGTCGAGGCGCAGGCGGCCGGGCGGGCGGATCGGGACAGAACACGAACGACGCGGCGCCGCCGAACGCGCCGCGGTAGTGCGGAGGTGTGTGGTGAATCACAGGCAGGTGACTGACTTGCTGGACTACTACTACTGGGCGCAGGAGCGCGTCTTCGACGCCGTCGAGCCGCTGTCGGCGGAGCAGTTCACGCGCGATCTGGGCAGCAGTTTCTCGTCCGTGCGGGATACGCTCGTCCACATCCACTTCGCGGAGTGCATCTGGTATGCGCGGTGGGCGAAGGAGTCGATGCCGATGCCGACGGCCGACGCGTTTCCCGATCTCGCGTCAGTCCGGCAGGCGTCAAGGACGCACGAGGCACGCGTCCGTGCGCTGCTCGAACGTCTGGGACAGGACGGCGTCAATCAGTCGCTGGAATACACCAGCCGCCTCGACGGCAAGGACCACAGCTCGCCGTATTGGCAGATGTTCCTGCACGTCATCAATCACGGCACGTATCACCGCGGCCAGGTGACGATGATGCTGCGGCAGCTCGGAGCCAAACCAGTCGGCACCGATCTCATTCAGTTCTATTGGGGACGTGAGACGGCGGCCGTCTAGTCCGTGCCGCGCTTTGCAGAATCGCGTTTCCGCAGACACGAACTGAGCGGCGGGTCGGCGGCACCGGCCGCGGCCCGCCGTCGCGCGCCGGAAAGTCGATCCTGGCCGTGAGCGATCCACCCCGGGATTAATCAACGCGGCGGAGGCGGCGGGTGCGCTGGCGGAACTGGAAGCGTCCGCATGCGTTGGGACACTCGAAATAGTCCCATTGTTCCTGAAGCTTGATGTTGACGCCGCCGATGCTGCTGTGAAGGTATTGGAGTGCGCCGTCGCAATCCGGGCACCGCAGCGCCGGTGGCGCCAGCGTAGGCGTCGTCGTATCGCCGCGGTGCAGCGAGCGGCTGAGGATCGGGCGCCTGGCCGCGACTGCGGCGGCGTGCGAAAGGTCAAGCAAATCGCTCGCACGTGCGAGCTGCACGTCCACCTTGGCCCGAAGCGCTCGGGCCCGTTCGCGTAACTCGTACGACTGGCACAGGAGCCGGCGAATCTCCGCGGCGAGACGGTCGGGCAGGCAGGGCTTGGTGAGCACAGCGTCTGCGCCCGCCTCCGCCGCGCGTTCGATGTCAGCCACATGAGCGTCGCCGGTCACCACGACGATGGGAATGCCGCGCGTCGAGGCATCGGTCCGGAGCAGGACACACAACTCAAAGCCGCTCATGCCGGGGAGCCGCGTTTCGGTGACGATCACATCCGGATGCGCCGTTAACGCCTTCGCGAGCGCCTCCCGCCCATCTGAAGCTTCCTGAACCTCGAATGCCGAGCGTTTGAGGAACTCGGCGTACATCTGACGGGTATCCTGATCCCGGTCGATCAGAAGCGCGACCGGTGCGTGGACGGGCTGAGGATGTGATTCCACGCGCATGACGGGAGAGGAGATTTTACCTCCCCCCGCGGTACATTCCGCCATAAAAGAATACAGGGGGGCTGCCGACTTGGTCGCCATTTGGAGGACGGTCTGCTGAGTTCTCGCGCGCAGGAGGCCTTATTGATCGGCAGGTAGCAACGGCGGGACGGTGCGCGGACGGTTCGCGGCAATCCGCTCTTCGTCGAGGATCGCCTGCATCTCGGCGATGCGGATGAACTGCGTCCTGATTTCGCGGGCTTGCTCCTCTATTCGCTGCCGCATGGCTTCGACGTGGCCCTGCAACTCCTCGCAGTGAGCCTTGAGCCGATCGAACTCGGCGCGCGTCGGTAGGCGAGACGTCGAACCTGCCATGGGCGTTGTCCTCAATCTCCCGCCGGCGCGTGCGCCGGCGATCCGAAGCGACCCACCATCGTGTGAATCGCATCGGCGTTGGCCTGCGCCTCGTCGGCGCGATCGATGAAGCGCTGCGCGATCGTGGCGAGGCCCCGCCCGCGCGCGCGTGCGGCCATCCGTCGGGCGAGCGACGCATTCTCCTCGAGCGCGCGCAGCGCCGCCCACAAGGCCTTCTCAAGCGTCGCGTCCTGTTCGTCGGCAAGGGCATCGGCCGAGTACGAATGGCCGACGCGACAACGGAAGCGCAGGGCGTCGCCGCCTTCGATTTCCCAGAGCACGCCGCCGCAATCGGGACAGCTGAACGCCGACGGCGCCCCCACCTTGCGCTCGTCTTCGATGGTCGCCAGGTCGCCTTCCGCTAGCCGCGACTCCTTCGCGAGCGCGGACGGCGGTGGCGGCGACCACGGTGCGGGCTCGCCCACGAGGTCCACGACGAGCGGGCCAAGCCTGTCGATCGGTGTCGTGTAGTCGATCGCGGCGAACTCGATGGCATTCCGCGGCAGGTCCGGATGGGCGGCGTCGGCCGGATCCTGGGCGATCGTCAGGCCGCCACGGTCGTGAATCGCCCGCAGGCCTGCCACACCATCATCGCCGGACCCGCTGAGCGCGATGCCGATGACCCTGGCGCCGTAGATGCGGGCGGCGGTGCGGAATAGCGGATCGATCGCCGGCCGGTGCCGGTTCTCCCTGGGTCCGAGCACGACGCCGACGTATCCGGCCTTGACCAGCAGATGATGATTCGGCGGCGCGACGTAGACGGTGCCGCGTTCGATCACCTGGCCGTCCGACGCCTGCATCACGCGCAGCCCGCTCACTCTGTTGAGGATTCTCGGCAACACGCTCGTCGCGGCCGGCGTGATGTGGATGACGACGAAGATGGCCGCAGGCAGGTCGGGGCGAAGCTGGCCGAGAAACCCGGAGACGGCCTCGAGGCCTCCCGCCGATGCGCCGACGACGATGATGTCATGGCTAGGCATCGGACGGCTCCGTCGGCACTCCGCGCGAGTTGGCGAGCTGGAGTTCCTTCGCCTGGCGGCGAAGCTCGGTCGCCGTGGCTCTCAGAATCTGCGAGTGCCGTCTGGTTGCTTGCGCCTTGTCGTACGACTCGCGAAGCTCCAGCACGAGGGAAGAGAACTCCTCCTTCGTCCACGTTCGCCCGACAACCGTGAGGTGTCGGAACGTGTGATACAGTGCCGCGAAAGGACGGTCAGAGGTGTCGCCCACGGTCATGGACAAACAGGCGTGTGCGGAACCCTGGTGGCCGCATCCCAAAGCGGCATTCGACATCGTCGCGGTCGCAGCGTCCGCAGGCGGGCTCCGCGCGCTGACGAAAGTGATGTCGGCGCTGACGCCGGACTTTCCCGCGGCTGTCGTTGTCGTACAACATCTCGATCCGCGGCATCGCAGCCTGATGGCCGAGTTGCTCAGCCGACAGAGCCGTCTGCCGATCAAACAGGCGGAAGAAGGCGATCAGCTTCGGCCGGGTTCGGTGTACGTCGGATCTCCCGATCGTCACTTGCTCGTCAATGCCGACGGAACGCTGTCGCTGTCGAGAACTGAACTCGTGCATTTCCTTCGGCCCTCTGCCGATCTGCTCTTCGAATCCGTGGCTG
>Ga0066903_100001813_pt1 | contig 16079 bp, 15 predicted proteins | sample PanSoiMetaGPlot1_FD_67491 | JGI IMG/M metagenome (GOLD analysis project Ga0066903, IMG submission 67491) | Tropical forest soil microbial communities from Panama analyzed to predict greenhouse gas emissions - Panama Soil - Plot 1 (version 2) | ecosystem: Environmental > Terrestrial > Soil >... | reverse complement strand
GCCTCCTTGAACATCTTCAAGGTCTTCTGCAGATCGATGATGTAGATCCCATTGCGCTCTCCGAAGATGTATTCCTTCATCTTGGGATTCCAGCGCTTCGTCTGGTGCCCGAAGTGAACACCCGCTTCGAGCAGCTCCTTCATGGTGATGTTAGCCAATTAACCTCCTATGTTGGTCTGCATCGCAAGACTAGGTTTCAACCTGCGAAACCTTCCCTAACGATTGCCATTCCCGTCCCCGCGCCTGCGGCACGGGAAGAATTGAACACCTCAAACAAAACTTTCAATGCGGCTATCGCTTCGAGTACTGGAACCGCTTGCGTGCGCCCTTCTGTCCGTACTTCTTGCGTTCCTTCGAGCGCGAGTCGCGGCTGACCATGCCTTCCGACTTCAGCTTCTTGCGCAGCTCACCATTGAACTCCATGAGCGCGCGGGCAATGCCCAGCTTCACGGCGTCGGCTTGTCCATTCACTCCGCCACCGGAGACGCGGCACACGATATTGAACGACGCTGCCGTTTCGGTCGATTGCAACGGTTGACGAGCGCTCGCACGCTGCGATTCGGTCACAAAATAAGTTTCAAAGGGACGTCCGTTAACCTTGAAATCTCCGTTTCCTGGACGCAAATAGACGCGCGCGATTGCCGACTTGCGCCGTCCCGTGCCGTAGTACTGAACTTGTTCAGGCATTCTTAGCTTCTAGCTCCTGGCTCTTAGCTCTTGGCATTTTTTGCGCCTGGCCCGAGCCCAAATCGTTAATCCAAAATCTTACGCTCGAACCACCAGCTCTTTTACTTCAGGCTTCTGCGCCTGGTGCGGATGCTTCTCGCCGCGATACACCTTCAGCTTGCTCATCATGTGCCGGCCCATTTTTGTTTTGGGCAGCATGCGCGAAACGGCCTCTTCAATAATCAGTTCGGGCTTCCTCTGAGAACGTTTGCGGAAGTCCTCCGAGCGCAAGCCGCCCGGATAGCCCGTGTAATGCTGATATTTCTTCTGCTCCGCCTTCATGCCCGTCGTGCGCACCTTCTCGGCGTTGATCACGATCACGTGATCGCCTGTGTCGATGAAGGGCGTGTACTTCGGATTTTCCTTGCCCATGAGAATGCGGGCGACCTGCGAGGCCAGGCGTCCCAGGGTTTGGTCCGAAGCATCTACGACGAACCACTTGCGTACGATTTCCCCCTCAGTGGGGAAATAGGTTGACATTCCGAATCTCCCAGAAATAAAAAAACGAAGAAGACCGCTGATTCACCTCTCTCGGCGAAAGCGGAGAGGTTCAGGCGGGCAACCACAGCACTGCCGAAGCTTTAAAGATAACCCACGCCCTCGCCAAATGTCAATGAAAGCTGTGGGTTACCCGCGATCAGAGCCGAGGTTGAAAGTGTCTCACCTTGAGCCGAGCTTACTCGTAAGCCAGCGCGTCAATCGGATCTTTCTGTGCTGCTTTGAAGGCCGGGTACATAGCTCCTGCCATGGCGCTCACCAGCGCAATACCGGACGCCTTCAGCGCCCACATCCAGTCGGGAACCACGTTCAGTGTAGGGATCCGATAGGCCAAGCCGATGCTGGCCGCCCAACTGAAAATCACTCCCACTACAATGCCGCCAACCGCGAGTAACGATGTCTCCCGTAGTATGACGTTGACGATGTACAGCTTCGAAGCGCCAATTGCCTTCAGAATCCCGATCTCCCGGGTACGCTCCATCACCGCCGTGTACATGGCCTGGAAAATTACCAGGACACCGATAATGACCGAAATCCCGATCACAACGTTGATGAAAATCGAGAGTGCCGGCACATTGCTCGGCGTCATCATCGAAAGGTACTCCCGCATGGAGCGCACCTGGTACTGCTCCATTCCGGGAATCCTCTTGATCTCGGCGGCCACAATCTCTGCATTGTCCGGGTTATCGGCTTTCACATAGAACGCGGACGCCTTCCCCTGCGCCCCAGTCAAGTCCTGCAAAGTCTTGATCGGCAGGAAGCGTCGGGCTCCTTTGCCGTGTTCGACCACACCCGCGACCCGGAATGGATGGTTTAACATCTCGATCGTGTCGCCAGCCTTCACACGACGGGAGGATGCGAAGAAGTCATCCACCAGCACGTCGTTTGGTGCCTGCATGGGTCCGCCCTGCAGGTAGTGAAACGGTCCGCCCAGCGCTTCGAAGCTTGGCGGGTCGATCCCATACAGCACTTCGATGTTCCCGCTGGTCTGAATTTGCATCACGACGGGCGAAACCAACCGCACATGCGGCTGCTTGGCGATGATGTCTGCAACCTTGATAGGTGCCGGTGCGCCGGTCAGGCCGACCATGTTCGATGATCCAGGTGGAAGCACAATGGCGTCGGCGCCAATACCCAACTGCCGCTGCCGAGAGTCATTGAGCATGCCCAGGCAGAGCCACACAATCAGCAGAATCAGCGTGACTTCCAGGCCGATCGCCACGATGCTGATCAACGACCGTATCGGCCGGTGCACCAGGTTGGCGACAATCATTTTGTTCATCATAGAGAGGGATTGTTATACGCAGTCAGCGATTCGATCTGTTACTTGCCTGTGGTGAGGCGGTCCCCGTTTCCTGGCCTTGATCAAGGCGGACGACTTGGGCTCCGGGTGGCTGTTCCAGAGCAAACTTGTCATTGCCCAAGTCCGGGTTAATTTCCAGTTTCACGATTGTGAGCGTGATGTCGTATTCCTCCGCAGGCCGCCAAATCTCTGTTTGCGATGGGAACTTGATGCCCTCGTAGTCCTTGTAGTCGTCGTAGCGGACATTGGTTACGACATTTCCTTCTTCGTCGTAAATAAACTGCCGATGCGGGAGCAAGTCGACACGACTGAACACAATCTTTCGCTCGAGATACCAGACTCCGCTTTTGTTCTTGCGGATAACCTCGAGTTCGTAGTCGGGCTGCTGAACCTTGTTTCCCTTTGAGTCATTGATGATCTCGACATCGTTTTCCATCACAGCGATTTCGTTCGTCGGATCAATTTGCGGGATCAGTAAGGCCTCGTAGATCTGTTGCGGACGGATGCTCTCCATCGGATTTTCGGGATGCTGTGATTGCACATCGTTGCGGCCGATGACAAAGCGATTTTTCGGTGGAATCCAGAGCTTGAACTCGCTTCCGTCACTCACCATGTCAAACGCCTTATTGCGGACGATCGGCATCAGGCCGATCATGCGCAGCATCTCCGGTTTTCGTGCCAGCACGTACCCGCGAATCTGCTGGTAGTCGGTGACCTTCCCCTTCTTGATTCCTCCGACGCTGGTGTCAATGTCGACCGTTGCTTGCACTGAACGAAGGCGGGTCGCTTGGCCGTTAATGAAATCGATCAACTCCTGCTGCGTAGCGTTTTTCAGAGGGGCAGAACTGTACTTCAGTTCGACCTTACGGGAACGGAACAGGCACCCCGTGAGGGGCAGCACCACGAGAATTAGCAGAAGTGCTGTACGAGGACGGTAGTGGAGAAGCATGAAGACTAGTTGGATTCCTTGAGGCTTGGTCGAGATTCCTAAGATTGAGAGTATACCGGACGAGCGGGGCCGACGGCCCTTTAGGCGAAATTTCTATTCAAAAGCTTAGCGGTACCCGGTGCGGGAAATAGAACGCCGATAGGAATTTACGTTGCGATTGTGCTCTTCAAGGTTAGTGGCGAACCGATGGTGTCCGTTCCCGTCGCTCACGAAGTAGTAATAGCTCGTAGTTGCCGGATGCATGGCGGCTTCAAGAGAAGTCCGTCCGGGGTTGGCGATCGGTCCTGGAGGCATCCCCGTATGAAGGTAGGTGTTGTAGTCCGATGCTACCCGCAGATCGTCATGATGCAGCGCTCCAGTGTAGGTGCCATCCAGCAGTTCGGCGTAGATCACGCTGGGGTCGGCCTGCAGCGCGATGTTGCGAGCAAGGCGATTGTTATACACACTAGCCACCACTGATCGTTCCTCTAGGGCAGCGGTTTCTTTTTCAACAATCGACGCCATGGTAACCGTCTGCGGAACGTTGATGGTCAGGCCAAGCTCCTGCGCCACCGTTCGAAACTGCTTGACCATGGCCGCCGCCATCTCAGGCAGGCTCTGGGTACGAGTAAACTGATACGTATTCGGAAACAGGTAGCCCTCGAGCGATTTCGCATCGGGCGCGAAGTCTGCGATGAGCGTGGTTTCCGATGTAGCGACTTTGAGGAAGTCTTCGCGTGTGCCTAGCCCCGCGTCCTCGATGGCCTGCGCAATATCAAACATTGTGTAGCCTTCGGGAATCACTACTGTATGAACGTAGATATCTCCTCGTGCCAGGCGATCGAAAACCGCCCGCATATCTGCTGGTTTCTCGAATAGATATTCTCCGGCCTTTAATGAGTCGTGTCTGCGCAGGTGGTGCCACAGAATGAAGGCATGTGTGTCTCGAATGATCCCCGCAGATTTCAGCTCTCGGGCAATGCGGCGTGTCGAATACCCGGAGTGCAGCAAGACGAATGTCTGCCGCTGCGGCGTGACTGGCAAGTAAATGGCCCAGGCCAGCCATCCGCCCACAGCCAGGGCGGCCAGCAGTACGAGAATGAAGAATGTGCGCACGTTACAACGTCTAGTTTAGATGATGAGATTCAAGTATTCGTACAGTCTGGCGGTAACAGGCCATGCGATGGGATTGGGCCTTTGGTCACACCTGGTTGTCATTACGGCGTGATTACTGCTCGAATATCTTTTCCCTTTTCATTCTGCGCATCAGGGATGTGGGATGGATCCCGAGGATCCGGCAGGCCTGAGTCTTGTTATTGCCGGTCGCATTTAAGACCCGTTCGATATAGTCGCGCTCCATCTCTCGCAGGCTTACCAAGCTTCGCCCGCTTGCAACATGGGCGGGAGTCCCTGGGTCTTCCGCTATCGGCCGCTCGCGGATCTCTTCCGGCAAGTAGATGGCATCGATCTCTCCCTCAGGGGCGAGGATCATGGTTCGCTCAATCACGTTCTTGAGTTCCCGGATATTGCCCGGCCATGAATAGCCTTGGAGGAGTTCAGCCGCTGCGGGTGTAAGGCCCGTGAACTTCTTGTTCAGCTCCCGGTTAAAGTGGTGTACGAGATCAAGAGCCAGCGGCACGATGTCTTCCGGACGTTCTCTCAGTGGCGGAATTTCCAGGCGTACAACGTTCAGCCTGTAGTACAAGTCCTCCCGAAAATGCCCTTCAGCCACGGCGGACTTCAGATTCGTATTAGTAGCCGTGATCAGGCGCACGTCAATCTTGATTGTTCGCGTTCCGCCGAGTCGCATGAAAGTCCCATCTTCGAGAACGCGCAGAAGTTTGGCCTGCACGGTGCTCGACATGTTGCCGATTTCATCGAGAAATACGGTGCCGCCGTTGGCGCGTTCGAGCAGGCCTTCCTTTCGTCGGCGCGCATCGGTGAAGGCCCCGGGCTCATATCCGAACAGTTCGCTTTCGAGCAAAGTGTCCGGCAACGCGGCGCAATTCAGTTCCAATAACGGCATAGCAGCGCGCGGACTTGCATAGTGAATCGCTTTTGACAGGACGCCCTTGCCGGTGCCGCTTTCACCCTGAACCAGAATGGTTGTGTGATCCGATTCCGCCGCCTTTCGGGCTACTTCTAGCATGCGAATCATGGGAGGATTGCGCGTCACAACGCGGCCGAAATCGTATCGGCCCTTGGCTGACTCCACCGTGTCACGCAGGCGAACACGCAGTGCCAGCATCTCTGTTGAGCGTCGAATCGTCGCCACGACGTCCGCCAGATGAAAGGGCTTAATGAGATAGTCGTATGCGCCAAGCTTCATCGCCTCTACCGCCCTATCCACCATGTGGTAGGCGCTCATCATGATCACGATCGCGGCGGGATTCGCTTCCTTGATCTGCCGCAGCACTTCCACACCATCGATGCCCGGGAGAACAATATCGAGGATTGTGATATCCGGTTTCTCCGCGGGAATAAGTTGCAGGGCATCCTCCCCGGACGCTGCAGTAAAGACCTCAAAACCTTCTTGCCGTAGACCGCGAGTCATGGTTCGCAGTGTGAGTTCTTCGTCGTCGACTATAAGGACGGTGTAGGCCATATGGTTCTCGCTAGACCAATACCTCCGGCTTCTCTTCCGCAAACTCGTCTTCAGCTTCCTGTCGCAATGGAAGCGTGATCGTGACGGTAGTTCCATGATTTGCCACACTGTCAACACGGATGTCGCCATGATGGCTGCGGACATATGCCTGGCTGATGCTGAGTCCCAGCCCCGTTCCTTTCCCTCGCTTGGTCGTGAAGAACGGCTCGAAGATATGCTGCAAGACGTCGTTGGGGATGCCGCAACCAGTGTCGCTCACGCGAATTTCGAGATCGTCGACATAGGTCAGTTTATGAGCCGATATCGTGATCCTTCCGCCTTCAGGTGTAGCCTCGGCGGCATTGAGCAGCAGGTTCATCAGCACTTGCGAAAGCTGGTTGGCATCCACGCGGACGTGAGGCAGGCCGGGAGGGACATCGTTCTTCACCTCTTTACCTCTTAGCATGGGCTGGCCTTCGAGGTAGCTGAGGACATCCACCACCAGGCGGTGCATGCTGATCTTGGTGAGCATCAGTGGACCTGGGCGCGCATAGTTCACCAGGCCGCGCAAGGTTTTCGAGATCCGTTTGGCGCCAGCGATGCACTGCTCGATTTCAGATTGTTGCTCGGCATCGGCCGCCGTCTTGAGCTCGAGCTCTAAGTGGGACAGGATCCCCAGTAATGGATTGTTGATCTCATGCGCCGCACCCAGGGCAAGCCGCGCCAAGGCAGCATACTTCTCAAATTCCGCGAGCTGTGCCTGGAACTGTGTTTTCTCCTTGTTCAGCTCTCGTTCTTCGTAAAGCCGGCGGAACAGCTCTTCCTGGGCCAGGTCGCGCTCCCGCTCCAGTTGCTTTGACGACGCCTGTTTCTCCTGGAGCTCCGCGAAGAGCCTTTGCACCTCATTCCTCCGCCAGTACCAGGAGACAAGAAGAACCGCCGCTGTCGCCGAGCAGATAGGGATGACATAACTCAAACCCAAATCCGGCGACGCGGGGAGTTGCTGGATCGCCGATAGTCTTTCCAGAGGCCCAAGAAAGGCACACGTAACCGGCACAGAGAGACTCATCCAACTCTCACAATGCGACTTCTGGTCTCAAACGGCTGTGATGGGGGTCACGAGGGCGTGTGCCGGAAGATCTAGAGTCGGGGTACGGAAGTGACTGCAAAGACAAAGACCCTCCCCGCCAGGAGGGCCTTCATGCTCGGTGCGGTTAAAGTGGCTACTGCTGTTGTGCTGGCATGATGTCAGTAACGTGCAACGTGCTTGTGCTCTGGTCTACGCTGCCGGTCACGCTGACCTGCTTGTTTGCATAAACCTTCGCTTTTTCTTGGTCATCCAGCTGATACGTCATGGTGTCAGTTTTGAGCACGTACTTGCCGCCGGCTTTTACGATCGTGCCAGTGTAAGCGTTGTTCTGCGACGCGGGGCTAGCCGTCGTGCTGTCCTGGGACGTTGAAGGCTGAGTTGACGGGCTGGTCGTGTCCTGTGAGGGACTGCTCTGCGGCGTCATGTCTGGTTGCTGCTGTGAAGGACTAGCCTGCGGAGTCGCTTCCGGTTGTTGCTGGTCGCTTGGTTGCGCAGTGCCAGGTTGAGTTGTGCTGGGCTGAGCTGCTGGATCCTGCGGGGACTGATCCTGTTGCGCGAACGCTGCAGGCAACAGAGCCATGGATAGTGCGACTGTGGCGAAAACGCCGATCAATTTCTTCATGAAGAATCCTCCTCCTCAGAGTTGCGGAGAGTAGTGCATGTCGATGACCAATGGGGGAGGCGATTTTTGTAGGAGTTACGTCAGGAAGAACAGCGCTTATAGAGCAGTTTTTATCAAGCCAATCAGCCAGAATTTCGCCGTAATGAAGAATCTGTAGGGAGTCTTACGTGAATAAGGGTATCTAGCGCTTCTCTTCATTCTGGCGGAGCCAATCCAGGAACATCTGCTCGATCGGCTTGTCATACGTCATCATGACGTGCCGCACCGTGTGGCCACTCACCACGTGGCAAACCTCTTCTGCCAGGTTCTTGGCGTGATCGCCCGCGCGCTCCAGCGACTGAGTCATAAAGATGACCTGCATGCTCGCCTGCCGCTGGATGTTCTCTGGATTTTCAATGTGCCGGAGGAAAATCAGATTTCGCAGGCGATCCATTTCCGCGTCAGCACGCAACACATCAATCGCCTTCTTCACGTCACGGGAAGAGAACGCAAGTCCGACATCATTCAGCATTTTTTCCAGTACGGTCGCCATGTGCGTCAGATCGCGGGTATCTTCCGGATCGAGACGCGCACCGGCAGCTTGGGCGCTGCTGGCGAAGCTCAGCAAGAGATCTCCGATGCGCTCGACGCCAATCATGATTTTCATGCATGCGAGCAGTTCGCGCGCCTCAGGCGCGCTCACGCGTGTGATGGCCTGCGTCACGCCATCGTCAATTTGCATGTCCAGAGTGTCGAGTACCTTTTCCCGTTCACGCAGGCTATTCAGGAGTGGAGCAGACGCGGTGGCGATGCCTTCGGCAGCAGCGCCTGCGGCTTCTTTGGCCAGACGGCAGGCCTCTATCGTCATCTTGACCAGGGCGGATGACGACAGTTCTGACTTGGGACTTTTGACGCTGGCAGTGCCCATCTGTGCGTTCCTCCGGGAGGTGCCCGAACGCACTCGGACCCCTACCGCTGTTCCTTGTCTGTGCAGGTTGCGTAGCAAGACAAAAGAATAGGTGTTTTGACTGACGCTCTGGTTAAACGGATGTAAATTTTTGTTGGCGGATGATGAATATTTCCGAGCCCTCCCCAGCCTGCCTCAGTTTTGGGAGACGGTGGGAAGAGTGAACAGGAACGTGGATCCATGATTCAGTTCGCTTTCGGCACGAATCGTGCCCCCGTGTGCCATCACGATGTGCTTCGCAATGGCAAGGCCCAAACCGGTTCCGCCGGATTCGCGGGAACGGGCCTTGTCCACCCGGTAAAAACGCTCGAATAACCGCTTCAAATGTTCGTACGGAATACCTGGGCCGAAATCTCGCACATAAAATTCGATGCCATCCTGCGCCGCATTCGTGCCCAGGATGAGGAGTTTGCCTGAGCTCCCGTATTTCAATGCATTCTCGATCAGGTTGGAAAGCACCTGGTTGATCGACTCTCGATCGGCGATGACCACCCCATTGGCGCGGTCCGCAACTTCAAGTTCAATTCCGTAGGTCCGCGCAATCTCGCGAAAGTTCTGAACCGCCTCCTGTAGGATCTCTTCGGAGGTGACCGGTTGCATGTCGAAACGCTGCTCTCCGGATTCGACCCGCGCGAGGGTAAGCAGATCCTCTGTCAGGCGTGACATGCGCATGGCATTCTTGCGAATAATCTCAAGAAATTCCCGTGTTGAATCGCTCTCCGAGGTAGTGTCGAGCAAGGTCTCGGTGTAACCCTGGATGGAAGTCAGCGGAGTGCGGAGCTCGTGGGACACGTTGGCGATGAAATCGCGGCGCGTTTTCTCTACCCGCTCCGTCTCCGTCAAGTCGCGCAGCACTGCGACCGAACCGCCGCCGGGCAAAGGTGCCGCGGTGACTTCAAATGTTCGCCCGACAAGAATAGACGTTGCCCGAGTCGTGCAGACTTCGCGTGACTCACTGGCTGTGCGAACCGCTTGCAGGAAATCGGGATCGCGTACCGTCTCTACCACGGCTGCTTTCAGCCGGGTTCTCTGCGGCACCAGTTTGTCCATGCTCAGGTTTGCCCACTGTACCCGGTCATCCGGGCCCACGGCAATGACGGCGTCCCGCATGCTGTTCAGCAGGGTCTCGAGTTGGCGCTGGCTCTCCTGTAAGGACAGAATACTGTTCTGCAGATACTGTGCCGTCTTGTCCAACGAGAGTGCGATACTCCCGATTTCGTCGGTGGATTGTTCGTCGATTCTGGCGGTCAGATTACCGGCCGCGATTTCGTCGGCGAAACGCATGATGCGGTTCAAGCGCCGGGCTGTCCATTCGGCCGCAATTGCCGAGAGCAGGATGGCTATCACCAGGGCAACGGTCGACCCAAATATCAGCGTACGTCGAAATCCGGAGGTTGTGGCTTCAATATCGGAGAGCGGATAAGCAAGCCGAACGGCACCACCAGAGATCGGGGCGGCCACATAGAGAAAGGGAATTCCGAGGGTGTGGCTCTTGCGTTCATTTGTTCCCACCGAGCCACCCAAAGCTGCGACGAATTCCGGGCGTCCCGCATGGTTCTCCATCGACTCCGGCGCCGCCTCTGAGTCCGCAAGCACCTTCCCCTGTACATCTATGACGGTGACGCGCGCTCCCGCCGAGCGCGACTCCTCGGTGGCGATCTCTTGCAAAGTATGCTGTCGGTCGGTGTTGACGCGGTTCGCCAACATGAGAGTTTTTTGAGAAAGATTGCGCTCTATCTCATGGCGCAACGATTCTTCCCAGCTACGGCGTACCGAAAAATCCAGCGTTAACGCGACTGCGGCGATAACTAGCAGGAAGGCCGCCATCAGCCTGAAGAAGATCCGGTTCCTCACTTCGGGGCCTCGAAGCGATAGCCGGCGCCGCGAACTGTCCTCAGGTATCGTGGATTCTCAGGGTCCGGTTCGATCTTTTCGCGGATGCGGCGGACATACACGTCGACCGAACGTGGAGTAACGTACGCAGTGTCTCGCCAAACCGAGTCGAGTAGCTGGTCGCGGGTAAATACACGTCCCACGTGGCGAATGAAGTAGTCGAGCAAGCGGAATTCCGTGGCGGTCGTAGTGACGAATGTCCCCCGCACGGAGAGCGTCATGGCCCCGGGATCGATTTCGATATCGCCTACGCGTACCGGCGATTGGGAAAGCGGCCGCTCAAAGCGTCGCAATACGGCCTTCACCCGGGCGACAAGTTCGCGCGGGCTGAAGGGTTTGGGAATGTAATCGTCGCCGCCCAGCTCAAGGCCCAGGATGCGGTCGGCTTCTCCACTCTTTGCCGTTAGAAAAATCACCGGAATTGGTGCAAGAGTCTGGGTCTGACGGATTTGTCGGCAAAGGTCGAGGCCGTCCTTTCCAGGAACCATGATGTCGAGAATAAACAGCGCTGGATGCTGGCGTTCAGCTTCGGAGATGACTACGTTTCCTGTTGGAAACAGCCTTACCGCGAAGCCGGCGCCCTCCAGATGATGGCGGACCAGGCGTGAAATGTCCGGATCGTCTTCAACCACAAAGATATTGGGCTTCACGGGAGATATTGTATCTGGCGCGAGTAGCTGCTCACTAGTGAGGCGGATCAGGGCGACGACCCTGCATTTTGACCATCCAACTCGACAATCCAGGAACAAACTGGATTAGGCGCACGTACCTACATCCGGTGAGGTGCGTGATGAAGAAACCTGCTATGGCAGCGTTATGGATGGTCTGCCTCGGATTATGGCTGACTTCCTCTGTTCTGGTGTTAGCGCAGTCGCGCCCGGCGAAGGACAATGAGGCAACTGTGCAGCAGAAGTTCGTCTCCGACGGCTCGATTCGTCTGCATATGGAAGCGGGTGACTACACGGTCGAAGGAACTGACGCGACAGACATTGTCGTTACCTATTCTGCCAAAGATGCGGACCACCTGAAGAACATCCACGTCAATTTTAAGACCTCCGGATCGAATGCCGAAGTTTGGGTCAAGAACACTCCGCATAACGATTTCCATGCGACGATCCAGGTGCCCCATAAGTCGCACCTATGGGCCCGCTTGAGCGCCGGCGATTTGGATATCAAAGGAATTGAAGGCGACAAGGACGTCGCACTTCGCGCAGGCGACTTGGATATCGAGATTGCCCGCCCCGAAGACTACGGGCACAGAGAGGCATCAGTTACAGCGGGAAGTATCGATGCTTCGGCTTTCAACGTCTCAAAAGACGGCCTGTGGCGTTCCTTCAAACAGGATGGCCCGGGAAAGTACAGCCTTCGCGTTCACCTTTACGCAGGCGATATTACGTTGCGACGGACGTCGTAGCTTGGGCTGTCGCGCTAGCGTTCGCCAGGGTCCATGCTTTTCCATCAAAGTGCGAGGGTAGCCTGAGGCCAAAGAGTTTGAGGATAGTTGGCGCCACATCTACGATGGCTGTCTTCTCGTCCGCAATCTTCTGATTGGAAAACAAGACACCGGGCACCAACCGTGGATCGATGCAGTGGTCGCCGCTCCATGCCTTGATGTTGTCTTCGAAAATCGTGCTGGTGACGCGACCTGTAACCGAATCCCATGATGCCCGAAAGCCGTCGCCGTAACCGACCAGAAGGTCAGGAGCATTGTCGATGTAGGGACCCGCATAAACGGCATCACATGCGAAGACTCCGGTGATGCCAACACTGCCCGAAGCCGGATCTTTCAATCCGTCGAGCTTTGCCTTTAATTCTTCCTTGAGCGCATCCGCATCCTTCTCATCCACAATTCCGTATCGCTCGCGCCCCTTGATGTTCAGATAAAGTCCGTTCAGACCCATGGTGTAGGCGCGTGTGCGGGACCAGTCCACGTCTTCGAACCAATCGCGGCTTTCGCTGACACCTTCTTTTAATGCGATGTAGCCATTGTTGTAGAGCCATCCGTTCAGGTTCACGCAGCGCTGAAACGACTTGAATCCGTGATCAGACACGATCAACAGCAAAGTGTCATCGTCGATCTGCCGCATGACCTTGCCGATCAGCGCGTCCACTCGCTTATAAAGTTCTTGAATCACCTGGGGCCGCTTATCGCGTGGAACGTTGCGCGCGGCCGGGTGGTCGTCATCCAGGTACCGCCAGAACATGTGCTGGACGCGGTCCGTCGTGTCGAAGACGCACGCACACAATCCCTTCGGCGTCTTCTCTAGCGCATCGAACAGCATCTTCTCGCGGTCTTCGTGATTGCCGTACGCCTGCGCCAGGAACGCGTTATCGTCGAGAACTTCTTCGTTCAGCGCCCATGTATCTTCCGCAAGGCCGAGTGTCGCGTAGGGGCCAAAAAGTTTCGACAGATAAATTGAATACGTCACCGGGTGCGAGATTGGCAGATCGGGATACCCGGGATCGATATTCACTGGCGTAACGTACACGCCGAGCTCCGGCTCTAGCTCTTTCAAGTAGAAGCGGCAAATCCCTCGCGCCGAGAGTCCCATGCTGGACTTGAACTTCACTGGAATCCAATCCGAGTAGTCGCCGACCTTGAGCGTGAACGACTCGTCTTCAACTTCGATCTTGGCTGTCTTCTGCACAAGGTCGGGATGGATCGCGAAATCAATCCGCATCTCTTTTCCCGCCGCAACTGGATCGTCAGGACCGGGAACATAAGAGTGATATCCCTTGCCGTTGCGCTCGATGGGAACCCGCACGCCGCCTTCGCGAAACTTGTCATTGCTTGCACGCGTCGTGCAGAAGCAGAACGTTCCTTGGCTGCCTTTTAGGTCCGGCACACACATGCCGGAAAGAAGCACACCTGAAAACTTCTCTGGAGGAAACGTTACCGGCACGCGAATCACCGAGCAAAATATTCCCGCTTCGCCAAGCCAATGCCAAAATGGCGTGCCCTTTCGCATTCCTTTGATCTGTGCCTTGCCCAGTGGGATGACATACTTGCCGATCTTCAGCTCGCGCTTCGGTCCCTTGATCTCGGCGGACGAGAGAAACGGAAGGTAGTTGGACGTGTCTCGTGCCAGGAAGTCGTAGATGTTGTGCTTACCGGGATTCACTCCTGTCATGAATGTTGACCATGCCACCGGAGAAATCGGCGGATACGTCGTTCTTAACTTGCGGAATGTCCCAGTCGATTTCAGCTTTGCGAGATTTGGCAGTAACCCTTCGCCGATAAAGCGATCGGCGAGTTCGGGATCCATCCCGTCAAAACCGAGGATCACGGCGCGCTTGAACCGCGCTTTGCCATAAGCATTGCGTCCGCGAATCACGCGCCATAGATAGCGTAGCGGCCACGTCAGCAGCGCATACATCGAGTATAGGAACGCAACAAACAGCGTCCAGAACGACGACAACACCGCAAAGCCAGCGCCGGGGCCGGCGTAGGCATGGCTTGGCACCGGAAACAGCAAAACCGCGACAGCGACCACTAGGGCGAGCAGGCGCCGGTCCGAGATGGATCTTGTACTTCTCATATCTCAATTCCTAGAACGCTCTTGAAGATGAATCCGGCCACCAGCGACAGCACAAAGAAGAGCACGATCCAGTTCCACTCCATCCAGGCAAATTGATAACTGCGCTCAGGATAGTTTACGTCGATTGCTTTGATCGGGCTGTTGTCGGGCAACGCGGGTTCGGAGGAACTGAACAGTCGCTCCCAGTAAGGCGCGCGCATCCGACTCAGCGAGATGCGGTTCATCTCCGGTGAGACGACGACCTTCTTGGCAAACGTCTGTCCTGCCGTCGCGACGTTTACGTCAAATGCTCCCTGTTTGTTCGCGACCACTCTCCAGACCACTTCATTATCGCTCGGCACATGTACTGCCGGCGCGGAGATCGTGAGTTCCGGAGGGAGCTGTAGCGAAACGTCATTCACCGTCTCCGAGGTCGCCGTCTTCACCTTCACAAGGAACGGCTGATCCTGCAGGATGGGCGCATATCCCAAGTACCAGTCAAGCTGCACCAACATGAAGGTCATCGGAATAATAATGATGAGCAGCGGCTTGAATGCCAGCTTGATATAGCGTCCCGTACCCAAAATGATGCGCCCATAGGCGCGAACCACCACTGCAAGCTGATCCTGAAAAAGCCGCACTGCGAGGAGTTGCGCCTTGAGTTGATCCTTCGCGACGGCGATCGCGTCCTGGTCGGAGGTGTAATAAAAGAGGATCACCATCAACAGGCCGATGATCACAGAAAGAATGATGACCAGCGCGAGGGGGCTGTTGAGGAACATCAGGCCGGTAGCCAGAGTGTGCGGCAAGGTTTGAAAAGTTTGTGTCATGCAGTGTTGCAATACTTATTAGCTTCGAACCTCAGGCGAGAGCATCTGTGTCGTTGCAACGCGGCGGCAGTTGGGCTCTTTCACCCTTGTCATTCCGAGCCGTCCGGAGCCGCGTTCGCGTGGCGAGAATCGCGAGGAATCCGCATTTTTGTAGTGTCCCTCGATTCTCCATCTCTTGCGACAAACTGCAGATCCCTCGCAATGCTCGGGATGACAAATAAAGCTGACGACTGATGATGAAAGCCGTTACTCGATATACCCCAACCCCTGCAGCCGCTTCTTCATCATCTCTTTCGAGGTCGAGTCGCCTTCCTCGGGAGGCAGGATCTTCTTTATTTCTTTTTCCAGCATGTGGATGACGAATTCGTCCACTGACTCGTACCCGGCCGCGTCGGCGCACTTCTTGGCCTTCTCCAGCAACTCGCCTTCGATCTTTACCTTATGTGAGCCAAACATGAATCCTCCTGCTCATTGACGTCCTGCGCCGTCCGCAGCGAAAACAGAATGTCCCGTCATATCGCCCGGCTTCGCGATGCCGAACTCCGCCAAAATCGTCGGCGTGATGTCGGTCAGCGCCGGCGTTGCCGTGTCAATCTTGCGATTACTGAGTAATACGCCGGGGACGAGCGTGTAGTCCATGCAATGATCCCCGCTCCACGCGTTGTCGTTGTTCTCGAGTACATCGGACGGAAAGTTACCTAGAATCGTCTGCCATCCGGCGCGGTAGCCGCGGTTATATCCGACCAGCGCATCGGGACCCTTGCGCGCGTTTGGACCCTGATACGCCTCGCTCGCAAAATCGATGCGCGTGACGATGGGCTCGCCATTCTCCGGATCCCGCTCCGCCAGCAGCTTTGTCCGCAAGTCGTTCAATAATGCATTCTCTTCCTCGCCGGGCTGCACAATTCCTTCGCGCTCGCGTCCCCGCAAATTCAGATACAACCCGTTCAACCCAATTCCATATGCTCGCGTATGGGTCCAATCAACATTCGCCATAGGGACGTTCGGGTCAAAATTACCGCTTTTCAATGTCACGTAACCATGATTCAGGAGCCACGTATTCAGGTTGAACGAGCGGTTATAGGGGGCGAAACCATGGTCCGAGAGCACCAGCAAGGTAGTGTGCTCATCGAGTTTCGGC
>Ga0066903_100001812_pt1 | contig 16082 bp, 16 predicted proteins | sample PanSoiMetaGPlot1_FD_67491 | JGI IMG/M metagenome (GOLD analysis project Ga0066903, IMG submission 67491) | Tropical forest soil microbial communities from Panama analyzed to predict greenhouse gas emissions - Panama Soil - Plot 1 (version 2) | ecosystem: Environmental > Terrestrial > Soil >... | reverse complement strand
AGCCAGACGCGCGGCGTCTCCCGCGCCTCGCTCGGGTGCACGGCGCCGGCGCGGACGAGGAGGCCCGCCTCCTCGGCGCCGAGCCGGAAGCAGGCGATGCCCAGGTGGGGAAGCTGGAACCTGACCGGGAGACCGAGGCTGCCGGCGTAGAAGTCCACCGCAACCTCGAAGTCGCCGACCGCGACCAGCACGTTGTCCACGCCCAGGACCTCCAGCGCGCTCGCGTTCATGGCGACCAAGTATCGGCCAGGAGCAGGAGGCGAGCGCCGCCCGGCGGTCAGCCCTCCGGCAGGAGGGCGATCAGGTTCCGCAGCTGCGAGAGGTGGGCCAGCTCGTGCTGGGCCACCTGGGCGCACACGTCCAGCAGCGTCAGCTCGCCCTGCTGCGGGTCCAGCACCACCCGCTGCCAGTCCGGCGCGCCCAGGCCCTTCAGCAGGTCCACCGTGCGGCGGCGGACCCGGCCGAAGCCCTCCAGCAGCTCGCTCAGCGGCGGCGACAGGTCGGGCGCGTGCGTCGGGTCGATGGACGCCCGCACCGGCAGCTCGCGCTGGTCGTCCAGGTACGCACGCCGCAGCAGACCATCCACCGCCGTGCCGGCGTCGCTGAGATGGCCGATCACCTCCTTCAGCGTCGGGAAGGCGGGCGCGTGCCGATACGCCAGCCGGGGCTCGTCAAGGCCCGAGACCAGGTCGCCGACCCGTTCGGGCACCACGCCGAGCAGCATGAGCACGTCCTCGCGACCCATCCGGTCAGTCGCCGTCACCAAGGGCTAGGGTAGCGTCCTCGCCGCCTTCCCGGGCCTGTGCCTCCGGGCCCTCCGGCAGTTCGTGCCCTGACCGGACGTACACTCGGGGACATGGCGACCGCCACGCCCCTCACGTGCGACCGATGCCAGGCGCCCCTGGCGGAGGACGCCGCCTACTGCGACAACTGCGGTGAGCGCACCCGCCGGGCCCGGCGCATGGTCAGGCTGGCCGTCAGGGTCGAGCTGCTCTTCATCGCGCTGGTCATCCTGCTGGTGGCCGGCTTCACGCTGGTCTACACGCTCCAGCGCTAGGACGCCGGCTCCGGGTCGCCGAAAGCGTGGGCTCCGCCCAGTCCCCCTCGCCCGCCGCCAGGCGATCATCGCCGGTACAGCGCGCGGCCCTCCAGCTCGTCCTTGTTGAGCCGCTTGTTCAGGTGCAGTCCCTCGAGCAGGAACTCGACCACCGAGGCCTTGACCTCTGGCCGGTCGGGCAGCTGCAGTCGCCGGAGCGCCGCCGCGAGCTCCGGGGTGTCTCCCAGTGAGCGCACATACGTGGCCGCCGCCATCGCCTCGCCGACCTCCACGATCTCGCCGTCCTCGAACCGGTTGACCAGGTTCTCGAACTGGCCGGCCGCGAAGTAGCGGCTGAAGACCGAGCTGATGGCCGCGCGCTGGATCCGGTCCAGCACCTGCTCCTCCTTGCCCTCGTCGAGCGCCTCGATCTCGACGCGGCCGCTGGTGGACGCGGCCATGAAGCGCAGGTCGGCGACGCGCGGCACCGCGACCGACTCGCCGACGCGCACCGCCCGGCGCACCGCGTTGGCGACCAGGTTCTCGTAGTTGCCGATCGACATGCGCACCGAGACGCCGGACGCCTGCGAGATGTGCGGGCTGCGCCGGGCCAGGTGGGTCATCTCGGCCACGATCTCCTTCATGAAGTCGGGCACGATGACCTCGATGTCCTCCGGCAGCGGGCTCCGCTCGGCCTCCATGATCGCGATCTCCTCGCTGGCCGCCAGCGGGTAGTGCGTGCGCACCTGGGAGCCGAACCGGTCCTTCAGCGGGGTGATGATGCGGCCGCGGGACGTGTAGTCCTCGGGGTTGGCGCTGGACACCACCATCAGGTCCAGCGGCATCCGGATCCGATAGCCGCGGATCTGGACGTCCTTCTCCTCCATGATGTTGAGCAGGCCCACCTGGATGCGCTCGGCGAGGTCCGGGAGCTCATTGATCCCGAAGATGCCCCGGTTCGTGCGCGGGATCAGGCCGTAGTGGATGGTCAGCTCGTCGGCCAGGTAGCGCCCCTCGGCGACCTTGATCGGGTCCACCTCGCCGATCAGGTCGGCAATGGAGATGTCGGGGGTGGCCAGCTTCTCGCCGTACCGCCGCTCGCGCGGCAGCCAGTCGATCGGCGTCAGCTCGCCCCGCTCCGCGATCAGGTCCCGGCACTGCTTGCAGATGGGCGCGTAGGGATGGTCGTTGATCTCGCAGCCGGCCACGACCGGCACCTCGGGGTCGAGCAGGCCCACGAGCGACCGCATGATGCGGCTCTTGGCCTGGCCGCGCTCGCCGAGGAGGATCAGGTCGTGTCCCGAGATGATCGCGTTCGCGATCTGCGGGATGACCGTCTCGTCGTATCCGACGATCCCGGGGAACAGCTCTTGTCCAGAGCGCAGACTGGCCAGCAGGTTGCGGCGCAGCTCGTGCTTGACGGTCTCGCGCACGTGCCCGCTGGCCCGGAGGTCAGCGATCGTTGCCGGCTTGGAGGCACTCACCCACCCCACTATAGACTGGGTTGGCCTTGCGCTCTCACCAGACTGTCGCCGACCGGTACCGGCGGGCCCGTGAGTCGGGGGCGCCGCTCGTCGGCGGTCACCGCGGCAACCCGGCAGAGCATCCCGAGAACACCCTCGCATCGTTCCGGTCGGCCATCGACCTCGGCGTCGACATGATCGAGTGCGACATCCACCTGTCGTCGGACGGCGAGATGATCGTGATCCACGACCACACGCTGGACCGGACGACCGACGGGACGGGGCTGGTCGCGCAGCACTCGCTCGCCGACCTGCGCCGGCTCGACGCCGGGGGCGGCGAGCGCCTGCCGCTGCTGCCCGAGGTGTGCGACCTGGCGCGGGACCGCGTGGGCCTGTGCATCGAGATCAAGCAGATCCCGGTGCCGTACCCGGGCCTGGAGGAGAAGCTGGTCGCCTGCCTGCGCGAGCTGGGGATGATCGACCAGACCGCCGTGATCAGCTTCCACCACGGGGCGATCAAGCGGCTCAAGGAGCTGGAGCCGGCGCTGTCCGCCGGCGTGATCGAGGGCGCCAGGCCGATCGATCCGGCGGGCCTGATGCGGAGCGCGAACGCGGACATCTACTCGCCGCACTACGGCGCGATGGACCCCCAGCTCGTCGAGGAGATCCACGCCGCGGGCGGCGTGGTCGGCGTCTGGACCGTCGACGACGCCGCGGCCGTTGCGTGGTGCCAGGCGTGCCGGCCGGACTCGATCTTCACGAACCGGCCGCGCGAGATCCTGCCGCGGCTGCGCTCGTGACGGTGGATCGGCCCGCCTCCAGAGGAGCATCCAAGGCGCTGTGAGTATGGGCTCCGCCCTGTGTGTGAGTCCGTCTTCCCGGGTTCTCCGGCAGTGGCCTCCGGACCCGGAGGGCTGCGCCGAAGGCGCCCCCAACGTCCCGGACAGAGGGGGGGTTCTGGAAGGGGGGGCCGGCCCTCCCTTGCCCGCCTGATGTGGGCGCGCGGGGGCCGGGGGATGGTCGGCGCCCGCATGGATTTCCTCGACGCGAAGGCGTCGTTCGAGTGGCCGCTGCTGAAGCGGGTCCTGGCCTACTTCCGCCCGTACTGGATGCACGGGCTCGGCGCCGTGGCGACCATCGTCGTCGGCTCGGCGCTCGGCCTGGTGCCGGCGCTGGTCACCAAGACGCTGATCGACCAGGTGCTGCGGCCGGGCGCGAGCTTCCGGATGGTCGCGCTCGTCGTCGTCGCCGGCGTCCTGGCCGGGCTGGGTGAGGGATTCCTCGGCGTCCTCCGCTCGTACATCCAGAACGTGATCGCGCAGGGCATCATGTTCGACCTCCGCAACCAGCTCTTCGGCCGGCTGGTCGACCAGTCGATCGCGTTCTTCACCCGGGTCAAGACCGGCGACATCCTGTCCCGGATCTCCAGCGACGTCAGCGGCATCCAGTCGGTGGTGTCGGACACGCTCTTCAGCCTGCTGACCAACGCGTTCCTGATCGGCAGCACCGTCGTCCTGATGGCGTACCTCGACTGGCGGCTGACCATCGTCTCGCTGATCGTGCTGCCGCTCTTCGTCCTGCCCACCCGGCAGGTCGGGCGAGCCACGTTCGCCAACCGGCGGCAGTCGCAGGAGAAGCTGGGTGAGGTCAACTCGTACATCGCCGAGACGCTCGGCATCTCGGGCATCCTGCTGGTCAAGGCGTTCACGCGCGGCCGGGCGGAGCGAGCGCGCTTCCATGGCCTGACGGACGAGCTGCGCCGCATCAACATCCGCACGATGCTGATCGGCCGCTGGTTCTTCGCGATGATGGGCTTCCTCACCACCGGCGGTCCGGCCGTCCTCTGGCTGATCGGCGGCTACCTCGTCGTGACGCGGCAGGCCTCGCTGGGCACGGTGGTCACGTTCGCGACCGTCCTCCTGGCGCGCCTCTACGGCCCGGTCTCGCAGGTGGCGAGCCTGCACGTGAACGTGATCGGCTCGCTGGCGCTCTTCCAGCGCATCTTCGAGTACCTCGACCTTGAGATCCGCGTCGCCGACCGGCCGGGCGCGCCGGCCCTGACCGGCGTCCAGGGCGAGATCCGGTTCGACGGCGTGACGTTCGCGTACGGCTCGCGGACGCGGCCGGCGCTGCGCGACGTCAGCTTCACCGTCGAGGCCGGCCAGCTGGTCGCGCTGGTCGGGCCCAGCGGCGCGGGCAAGACGACAATCACATCCCTGATCCCGCGCCTCTACGACCCGTCCGCCGGCAGCGTCAGGATCGACGGCCACGACCTCCGCGAGGTGACGCTGGAATCGGTCGGCGAGCAGGTCGGGATCGTCTTCCAGGACACGTTCCTGTTCCACGCGACGGTGCGCGAGAACCTGCTGTACGCGCGGCCCGAGGCGACCGATCGCGAGCTGCGCGCCGCCTGCCGGGCGGCGTACCTGGAGCACGTGGTCGACGCGCTGCCGGACGGCCTGGACACCGTGGTGGGGGAGCGCGGCCACCGTCTCAGCGGCGGCGAGAAGCAGCGCATGGCGATCGCCAGGGTGATCCTCAAGGATCCGCGCATCCTGGTCCTCGACGAGGCGACGTCCAACCTGGACACGGAGTCGGAGCGCCTGATCCAGGCCGCGCTGCAGCCGCTGTTCCGGGGCCGGACGTCGGTGGTGATCGCGCACCGCCTGTCCACCGTGCTCGCGGCCGACCAGATCCTCGTGATGGAGCAGGGGCGGCTGGTGGAGCGGGGGACGCACCAGGAGCTGGTGGCGGCAGGCGGCCTGTACGCACGCCTCCACACGCTGCAGTTCGGCCCCGAGGAGCGGGCCGGCTAGGCGGATCCCCAGACCCTCCGCGTAACGCAAGGCAGTAGTCCCTCTACGTCGAAACGTGCCGCAACCGAGGCGGCCGGGTAGAGAGGAGGAAACCGTGAGGAGAACCGCGCGATTCGCTCTGTCGGCCGTGGCGGCGGCGATGCTCGCCCTGGCCTGCGGCGGCTCGTCCAACTCGCAGACGGCGTCCACGCCACCCCCGACCCCCACGCCGCAGCCGGTGCTCAAGACCGCGATGGCGACCGTCGACGGCAAGTCCCAGACCATCCTGGTCGGCGAGAACGGGATGACGCTCTACTACTACACGCCCGACAAGGGCGCCGGGAAGGTCACCTGCACAGGCCAGTGCCTGACCGCGTGGCCGCCGCTCCTGCTGCCGTCCGGCGTCGACAAGCCGACCGGCGAGTCGGGCGTGACCGGCACGCTGACGACGCTGCCCAGCCCCAACGGGGGGATGCAGGTCGTGTACAACGGCTGGCCCATGTACTACTGGCAGAAGGACACCAAGCCCGGTGACACCACGGGCCAGAACGTGGGCGGCAAGTGGTTCGTCGTGCCGCCAGACGTCGCGTCCGGGATGTAGAGCCGCCTGGTCCGGGGGCGTGGCGCTGCCACACCCCCGGCCCGCTTTCGCGGGACCTCCGCGTGATCCCGGCGGCGGCCTGCCGCCGGAGCAGAGCCATGCGACGACCATCATGGCCGGCGGACCCGGCATGACGCTCGGTTCGTATTCGAGACACAACCCCAGAGTGGGGGAGCGATCGCCCTGGCCCTTAACCGTTCGGCTCCACCATCTCGTGGCGAGATTGGAGGCTGCTGAGCTCGGGGGCATGCGGGTGGCGACGGTGGTCGCCGGCTCCCGCCGACGCATGCGGGAGGCCGCCACCACGCTCCTCTTCCTGGCCCCCTCGCTCGCCCTGTTCGGCCTCTTCACGTTCTGGCCGCTCGTCCGCACGTTCGTCCTCAGCTTCTATGGCAGCGACATCATCGGGCGGGCCACGCTGTTCGTCGGCACGCGCCAGTACCAGCAGCTGCTCGCGTCGCCGGCGCTCCACGACACGCTGGTCGCGACCGTCCTGTTCGCGCTGATCACCGTCCTCCCCAGCCTGGCGATCGGGCTGGTGCTGGCCCTGCTCCTGCAGGCGCGCATCGCCGCGATCGGCGTCTTCCGGACGCTGCTGGCCACCCCGTTCGCGTTCTCCGTGGCCACCGCCTCCGTGATCTTCGCCATCTTCTACAACCCCGGCGTCGGCGTGTTCAACGCCTGATGAGCGCCCAGGAGCTGAGCCGCTACCCGCCCGCCCTCCTGCCGTCCAGCCCGCGGCTCTCCAGCTTCGCGGACGTGCTGCGGGCGATCCCGCTCGCCCGGCAGTACCTGAACAGCGCGATCGTCGCGATCGCGGTCACGGCCGGGCAGCTCGCGACGGCCACGCTGTCGGCATACGCGTTCGCGTTCCTGCGCGTCCCGTTCCGCAACGTGGTCTTCGGCGTCTTCCTCGCCACCATGATGATCCCCTGGGAGGCGGTCATCATCCCCAACTACCTGCTCATGTCCCAGAGCGGGCTGCTCAACACCTATCCCGCGCTGGTCCTGCCCTTCCTGGCCGCGGGCTTCGGGACGTTCCTGCTCCCCCAGTTCTTCCTCAGCTTCCCGCGCGACCTGTACGAGGCGGCGCTGGTGGACGGCTGCGGCCACCTGCGCTTCCTCTGGACCATCCTGGTCCCCCTCAGCCGGCCGGCGCTCGCCTCGCTCGGCATCTACGCCTTCCTCCAGACCTGGAACCCCCCCTCCGGCCTTCAGCCTCCTCCCCCGCGAGGGGGGAGGGGCCGTGGGCACAATGACCTGGTGAGCGAAACGATCGTCGCGGATGCCGGGGCCCTCCAGGAGTTCAGCGCGGCCGTCGCCGGGGCCATGGGCGCGCCCGACGACGTGGCCGCCGAGGTCGCGCGCCACCTCGTCAGCGCCAACCTGTCGGGCCACGACTCGCACGGCGTCCTGCGCTGGACGCAGTACGTCGGCGAGCTCGACCGCGGCGAGCTGTTCCCGGCCGCGCGGCCGCGCCTCGTCCACGAGGCGCCGGTCGTGGCCGTGTTCGACGCCGGCCGGGGCTTCGGCCAGCACTCCACCATGGTCGCCACCGAGTGGACGATGGGCCGGGCGCGCGAGCACGGCATCGCGGCGGCGGCCATCCGCCACTCGATGCACATCGGCCGTCTGGGCGAGTACACGGAGCGGATGGCGGCGGACGGGATGGTCGGGCTCGTCACCGTCGGCGCCGCCGGCTCGGGCTCCGGGGCCGTGGCGCCGTTCGGCGGCGCCGCGCGCTTCCTGGGCACCAACCCGTGGTCGATGGGCGTCCCGGCCGCCGGCCGTCCGCCGGTGATCTACGATGCCGCCACGTCGACCGTCGCCGAGGGCAAGGTGCGGCTCGCCAGGGCCAGGGGCGACCAGCTGGCGCCCGGCCTGATCCGCGACGCCGCTGGCCAGCCGACCGTCGACCCCGTCCAGCTCTACGAGGGCGGGAGCCTGACCGTCATGGGCGGCGACGTGGCCGGCCACAAGGGCCACGGCCTGTCGCTGGCCTCGGCGCTGATCGGCGGCCTGGCCATGATCGGCGACCCGGACCCGACGCCGGCCGGCACCATGCGCCGCCCCGAGACGTGGGGCGAGCGGCTGGCCGGCGTCTTCCTCGTGGCCATCGACCCGGCCGCGTTCGGGCGGGCGTCCGACTACGAGGAGGCCGTCGCCGGCGTGCTCGACGGGCTGACCAGCGTGCCGCCGGCTCCCGGCTTCGAGGCCGTCCAGGTTCCCGGCGATCCCGAGCGCCGCAGCCGCGACCACCGGGCGCGTGACGGCGTCCCGGTGCCCGACGCGACGTGGTCGGACCTGAGTGCAATCGCCGTCCGCTTTGGCGTCGAACTGCGCAAGGGCCCTGATCGATGATCTTCGCAACGAATGTGCAATTTTCGCTACGGACGTAGCGATGACTGGTACCCTGCTCTCTGGATGACGGCAGCGAACGGGGAGGGGAGTCGCCGCGGCCGGCCCCGTCTCCATTCCACCGACCAGGCGATCTTCGACGCCGCCGCGGACCTGATCAGGGAGAAGGGCTACGACGGCTTCTCGATGGCGGCCGTGGCCGACCGGGCGGGCGTCGCGAAGACCACGGTGTACCGGCGCTGGCCGACCCGATCGCACCTGGTGCTGGCCACCATGTCGTCGGTAATGGCGCGCGTGGCGCTGTTCGACTCCGGCGATTTCCGCGCCGACCTGGCCTCGTTCGCGCGATCGCTGGCGACCGCCCTGCGCGCGCCGGGCACCCGCCGGCTGGTCGCCGAGCTGGCGGTGGCGACGGCCCAGCGGTCGGAGCTGGCGGACGGGTTCCACCGGCTGTTCGTGCAGCGGCGCGCGGTGGCGATGGACACGGTCGAGCAGGCGGTCGATTCCGGCCAGCTGCGGCCGGGCATGGATCCCGAGCTGATCATCGACCAGGTCTCGGGCGCGCTCCACTACCGGATGCTCGTGACAGGCGAGGGGCCGTCCGACGCCTACGCGGAGCGTCTGGTCGACGCGATCCTCACCGGCGTGCTGAGCCTCACGCCGCAGCCCGTCTCGTAGCGAGCGAGTCCTCCCCCGCAGACGGTCGCGAGGCTGAACACGTCGGCGCCGGCGCCCATTCACGAGTCCCGCGAGCCCGCCCGGAGGGCACGCTCGTCGCGGGGGCGGCCTCCCGCGCCCGACTGCTACCCTGGCGCGGCCATGACATCAGGACCCCCCGACTCGCGGACGGACCAGCTCTCGCCCGACGGCAAGTGGCGTTGGGATGGCACGCAGTGGGTGCCGGCGGACGCGCAGCCGGCGTGGGCCCCGCCGCCCACCCAGCCGGTCCCAGGAGGCAGGCCCGGCTACCGCGCGAACCCGGCGCAGGGCACGCTGGCCTACCAGTTCAGCGGCGACGCCCTGTGGTCCATCATCTTCGGCCTCGCGTCGGTGCTGGTGCCGATCTTCACGCCGATCTACTTCCCGATCATGCCCCTGTTCGGCCTGTGGCGCGGCGTGCTCGCGTGCCGGAACGGGCGCATCGCCGGCGGCGCGATCGGCCTCGTGCTGAACGTGTTCGGCGCGGTCGTCAGCCTGCTGTCGAGCGGCCTGCTCTTCCGCTGACCCCGGCGGGGCCGCCGAACACCCAGATCGTCGTGCGCTGACCGAGCAGCTCGATCGTGTGTCGTGAGCGCAGCAGCGGCGCTCGCGGCCGCAGCACGGCCGACTGGAGCGCAGGCGAGCGCGGCTGCAGCAGCACGATGGCCCCGCCCCTGACGATCACCCGCTCGAACTCCGCGAACATCGCCCGCAGCCAGCGCGCCGGGTCGTCCGCCTGGGCGTGCTGGCGGCCGAACGGCGGATTGGTCACGACGGCGCCCACCGTCGCCGAACGCAGCGGCAGCGCGGCCGCGTCCGCCCGCAGCAGGGGCGTGCCCGCGGGCAGGTTGGCCCTGGCCGCGGCCACCGCCTCGGCGGCCAGATCGGCGCCGATCGCCCGGCCGCCGGCGGCCAGCGCCTCGCGCACGATCGTCCCCGAGCCGCAGCACGGGTCGAGCACGGGCCCCCGGACCGGGCCGGCGAGCCGGAGCATCGCCGCCGCCACGACCGGCCGCAGCGCGCCCGGCCGCTCGACCTCGCGCCCGGCGCGCTGGCGCATCCGGCGGTCGCTGAGCCGCAGCCCCAGGCGGAGCCGGCGCGGCCGCGTGTGCAGCGCCCACAGCTCGACCGGCGCCGGGTCGGCCGGGCGCCAGCGCGGCCGCTCGCGCAGCACCGCGCGCGTCAGCTCGTCCCGGAGGTCGGTGCGCAGGAAGCCCTGCTCGGAGCGCAGGCGCGCGACGACCCGGAAGCCCGGCCGGGGTCCCAGCCGTCCCAGGCCGGGCCCGGCCGCCGCCAGCGCCTCGTCGTAGCGGCGGGCGCTCCAGAGCTGGCCCACGAGCCGGGCCAGCGGCGACGCCGGGTCGCCCGTCCCCAGCTCGACGAACAGGTCCTCGCCGAGGGTGGTCTCCACGGCCTCGGTGGGTCGGGCGTTGAACGGCACGACGTCGCTCCGGCCGTCGTGCTCGACGTCGCCGACGGCCGTCCCGCCGAGCTGCCCGGCGAGCTCGTCGCGCAGCAGCGGGCCGAGACCGGGCACCGTTAGTGCGAAGAAGCGCACGTTACGTCAGGGGGGTGGCATGCGTTGGGTGAGGCACGAATGGCGGATTACCATACGCGCCGGTGCCCGGCGACAAACCACCCTTCGAGGACCTCTACCGGGACTACGTGGGCAGGATCTACGCCTACCTGCGCTCCCAGCTCGGCAGTGCGGCGGACGCGGAGGACGTCACGTCCCACGTCTTCGTGAAGGCGTACGAGGCGTACCGGCGCTACGAGCCGCGGCACGACACGCCCTCCGCCTGGCTGTTCCAGATCGCCCGCAACGCCGCGCTCGACCATCACCGGCGGGCCGGACGACGGGAGCGGATGGAGCGCGCGCTCGCCCGCGAGCCGGCCCCATCGGCCGACCCCGGGATCATGGCGCAGGAACGGATCCTCTACCGTGAGCTGATGGACGCGGTGGCTGAGCTGCCCGACCGGCAGCGCGAGGTGATCGGGCTCCGCCACTCCGGGCTCAGCTTCCTGGAGGTCGGCCGCCTCATGTCGTGCAGCGAGGACGCGGCGAAGATGCTGTACCACCGGTCGCTGAAGGCCCTCCGCGCCTCCCTGCCCCAGGACTCTCCGTCGGCGCGGGGTGAGCAGTGAGCGACGTGCAAGTGGGGACTTCGTCCCCCCTTCCAGAACCCCCCTCTTGTCCGGGACGCTCGGAGCGCCTGCGGCGCAGCGCTTCGCGCCTGGTGGCCAGGCATATGGCGCAGGGAAGATCAACTCACATACGGGGCGGAGCCCACGCGTACGGCGACCCCAGGCTGTTCGAGGGAGTGCTCCCGTGAGCGAGCAGGACGAGCTCGACCAGCTCGAGCGCCAGCTCGACGCCGCGTTCGCGGCCACCCGGCCGCGCCGCGACTTCGAGGACGAGCTGTGGGCGCGGCTCCAGCCGCGCCGCCGGTGGCTCCCCGCGGCGCCGGCGTGGCTGCTCCCGCTCGCCGGCGCCGTCGCCGGCGTGTCGATCGTCCTGGTGGCCGGGATCACCCTCCTGACCCTCGCCCGGATCGGCGGCGGCCACTCGGGCGGCACCGCCTCGGCCCCCGTAGGGACCTCGCAGGGAGCCGCCGGCAGCGCGGCGGACAGCAGGACCGCGCCGCTGGCGCCTCAGGCCGCCGCCGCCCTGCCGTACGGCCAGCTCCCCCCGCCGCCGGCGGCGGGCGTGGCGCAGATCGCCGTGGACGGGCGGATGACGCAGGTGCCGGCGGGCGCCGCCATCAGGACCGTCATCGGCTCCCCGCCCCAGCCGGGCCCGATGATCTCCGTCTTCCGCTACGACGCCGGCGCGGGGCCGCCGAGCGGCGCGATCGTCGAGCCGTCCGCGCTGCCGCCCGGCCTGACCAGCAGGCCCTACCCGTCGCGGCCGGCGACGGACGCGGTCGGGGCGGCGATCGATCGGGCGTCGGCGTCGGGCGCGCAGTCCGCCGGCCTCGTGACGCTGACGCAGGTGCGCCTGGTCTACGTCGCGGTCGTGGCCGGCGGCCAGGGCTATCTGGAGCCGGCGTACCTGTTCACCGGGAGGTACGAGAACGGCGCCGCGGCGGCCACCGCGCAGGTGCTGGTGCCGGCGCTGGCGGCGAACGCGCTGCGGTGAGCGGGCGGCCGACCCCCCGGGAGGCCGCTCGCGTGCTGCTGCTGGACCCCGCCGGCCGGGTGCTCCTGGTGCGCTTCGAGGACCGCGAGACGGACTACGCGTGGTGGGCGACGCCCGGGGGCGGCATCGCGCCGGGCGAGTCGGCGCCGGAGGCGGCCAGGCGGGAGGTGGGCGAGGAGACGGGCCTGCGCGAATTCAGCCTCGGCCCGTGCGTGTGGGTGCGCGAGTTCGAGTTCACGTGGCGCGACCGGCGCTACCGGCAGCGTGAGCAGTTCTTCGTGGCCCGGGTCGACGAGTTCGAGCCGACGCTCGAGGGCTTCGAGTCGTACGAGCTGGACCTGCTGCCGGAGCATCGCTGGTGGACGGCGGACGAGATCGAGCGCTCGCCCGAGCGCTTCGCCCCGCGGCGCCTGGGCAGCATGCTGCGGGGCCTGCTGGCCGACGGCCTCCCCGAGTCGCCGATCGAGATCGGGACCTGACCGCGCCGTCACTCCTCCGGCGCCGCGTCCAGGAGGGCGGCCCGCACCGCCGCGTCGGTGGCGCCGGCCGCGGCCAGCGGCTCGGCGACCCGGCTGTCCGGGGCCAGCAGGAGGCCCAGCAGCAGGTGGTCGGTGCCCATCTGGGCGGCGCCCTCGCGATCCGCCTCCTCCTGCGCGTGCCGCATCACCTGGCGGACCTGCCTGGTCGGCAGCAGCCGGTCGGTCTCGGTGATCTCCACGACCGCCTCGCCGGATTCCGGGCCCGACTCGGCGCCAGACCCGGCGCCGGCCACGCCGGCCGCGTCCACCCCGAGGCTCGCCAGCGCCGCCGCAGCCCGGCCGCCGGGCGTCCCGGCCAGCCCCTGCAGCAGGTGACCGGTGCCGATCCACGGCCGCCGCGCCCGCACCGCCGCGTCCGCGGCCCGGCTCAGCGCGTCCCTGGCGGCGAGCGTGAACGGCCAGAGCGACTCCGACCTGCCGAGCGAGACCGCGACGAGCTCCACCAGCTCGCGCCGCAGGTCCCGCGTGTGCCGCGGAGGCCACAGTCCCGCGCGCGGCGCGGCGACGCTCCGGTGCTCGGACTCCAGGTTGCGGCGCAGCCACTCCAGGCATGCGACGGTCACGATCGAGTTGATGGGGAGCCCGGTCAGACGGCTCGCCGTCTCCAGGTCCCGGTAGACGGGATCGGCGAACCGTACCGTTGTTGATTTCATTCTGACGTCATTTTGCCATCAGATGCCGCGGTTCTACAATTGTTGCTCCGGTGCGGTTGCTGCCAGCCAACACCTACACCGCGGATCCCGCGCTGACGTCACTGCTGGGTGCCTGGCTGCCTCCGCAGACCCTCGCGTGGGCGGAGCCGCAGCTCGTCGAGCTGGGGCGGCTCGCGGCGGCCGACCTGCCCGCGCTCGGCGACGCCTGCGAGCGCCAGCCCGCCTGGCTGCGGCCGATCGAGCCGTGGGGCGAGCGCGTCGACGAGGTCGTGTATCCCCCGGAGTGGCGCGAGCTGGGGGCGGTCGCGGCCCGGTTCGGGCTGACCGGCCTGCCCTACGAGGAGGAGGCGCGCCGCGTCGCCGGGCCGCACGCCCGGGTCGTCCACGCCGCCCTCTGCTACCTCTTCCAGCCGCAGACCGCGACGTACCTCTGCCCGGTGTCCATGACGGACGCGGCCGCGCGCGTGCTGGCCGACTTCGGCCCCGGCACCCTCCGCGACGAGGTCCTGCCCCACCTGGTCAGCCGCGAGCCGGCGCTGGCGTGGACGGCGGGCCAGTGGATGACCGAGCGCCAGGGCGGCTCCGACGTCGGCGCCAACGCGGTCGAGGCGCGCCGCGATGGCCCGGGCTGGCGGCTCCACGGGCGCAAGTACTTCTGCTCCAACGTGGGCGGCGAGGTAGTGCTGGCGCTGGCCCGCCCGGAGGGCGGCGGACCGGGGACCCGCGGTCTCGGGCTGTTCCTGGTACCCCGGCTGCTGCCGGGCGGCGCTCGCAACCACTACCGGATCGACCGGCTGAAGGACAAGCTGGGCACCCGGGCCATGGCCACCGGCGAGGTGACGCTGGAGGGCGCGCACGCGGAGCAGGTCGGCGACCTGGACCACGGGTTCGCCCAGATGACGTCGATGCTGAACGTCACCCGCATCCACAACGCGATCGCATCCGCCGGGACGCTCCGGCGCGGCCTCCAGCTCGCGCGCGGCTACGCCGCCGAGCGCACCGCGTTCGGCCGCACGCTGGACCAGCTGCCGCTGCAGCGTCAGGTGCTGGTGCAGCTCGCCGTCCAGGCCGAGGCCGCGCTGGCGCTGACCATGCGCATGGCCGCGCTGTTCGGGCGTATCGAATGCGGGACCGCCAGCGTTGACGAGACAGTGGTCTTCCGACTGGGCACGTCGCTGACCAAGCTGTACACCGCCAGGCAGGCGGTTGCAGGGGCCTCCGAGGTGCTCGAGTGCTTCGGCGGCGCGGGCTACATGGAGGACACGGGCATCGCCCGTCACCTCCGGGATGCCCAGGTCCTCCCGATCTGGGAGGGCACCACGAACGTGCTCTCGCTGGACGCGCTCCGCACGGTCGCCAGGCCCGACACCGCCGAGAGCTTCCTCGCCGAGCTCGACCGGCTGGGCTCGCCGCGCCGTGACGAGGTGTCGGGACTGTTGAACGCGACGGCCGGCCGCGGGCCGGAGGCGGCGCAGCGCTCCGCCCGCCGCCTGGCGTTCGCGATGGCCGAGGCGTGGATCTCGGGCCTGCTCGCCGAGGCCGCCGGGCGGGGGGACCGCGAGGCGGCCGTCGCCGAGCTGTGGGAGTCGGGATGCGAGCCGGCCGCCGACCGCTTCGACCTCGTGGTGGACGGCAGGTGAGGCGCCGGCTCGCGGCCACGGCCGCCGGCGCGCTGGTGCTCCTGGCCTGCGGCAGCCAGACCGACGGCTCGACGAAGCCGCCGGCCGCCGCCGCGACCGCAACGCCGAGCGCCAACGCGGGCGGCTCAGGCAAGGAGCTCCTGTTCGCCGTGCTGGAGCCGGGCGGCGACCTGACCGCGATGCGCGACAACACCGTCGCGATCGTCCGCACGAACGGCACGGCCAAGGCCAAGGCGCGCTTCGACACGCGCACGCTGCCGCGCGTCGGCAACGCCCTGCCGCTGCCGCAGCCCGAGGCCCGGGTGGCCGCCGGAAAGGTGTTCTACGCGGACCCGAGCGGGTCGGTGCGGTCGCTGGCCGTCGACGGCACGGTGGCCACCGTCGCCTCGTTCCCGCCGCTCGGCCCGCAGCAGCTCCTCTCGTTCGCGGTCAGCCCCGACGGCGGCCAGCTGATGGCCGCGCTGTTCAGCTTTCCGCCCGTCCACGTCCCGCCGCCCCAGACGCCGATCGACCCGCCGTTCGGGCCCGGCGACTTCATGCTCCAGATGCTGACGGCCCGCGCCGGCCAGAGCGTCGCCACCCTCTCGAAGCGGAACTGGGCGCAGTCGGTCGGGGCGCCCCGGGACGTGCTGGCGGTGGTCGGCTGGTCCCGGGAAGCGCCGCTGGCGACGATCGACACCGCGCTGGGCACTCAGCAGGGCTCCCTGGGCCGGGAGACGTTCGGCCACGTGGCCGAGCTGGACACCGCCGGCCGGCCGGGACCGCCGCTGGGCGGCTACAACTGCGACGCGTGGTCGGTGCTGCCCGACGAGACGATCCTCTGCGACGACGACGGCCAGCTCCGCAACTTCACGGTCCGCGCCAAGGACGGCGGCGTCCGCTTCCGCCTCCACGCCACCGGCGACGCCCAGTTCCTGGACCTCCGGCTGGCCCCCGACGCCGCCCACGTCGTCTACATGGTGAGCGGCGGGCGGGCGGCCGTGGTGGACGCCACCGGCAAGACCGTCCAGCTGCCGAACAACTTCCGGCCCGAGGGCTGGCTCGACCAGCAGACGGTCGTCGGCGTGTTGCAAACCGCGTCGGGCGACGGCGACATGGCGCTCGTCCAGATCGAGAAGCCGACCCGTGTCCAGGACCTCGGCTTCCGCGGCTACTTCGT
>Ga0066903_100001811_pt1 | contig 16083 bp, 21 predicted proteins | sample PanSoiMetaGPlot1_FD_67491 | JGI IMG/M metagenome (GOLD analysis project Ga0066903, IMG submission 67491) | Tropical forest soil microbial communities from Panama analyzed to predict greenhouse gas emissions - Panama Soil - Plot 1 (version 2) | ecosystem: Environmental > Terrestrial > Soil >... | reverse complement strand
GAGCATTTCTGGCAATATTGTTTACTGCGGCGGAAGCATTGTCTCGAACACCGACATCTACATAGGCAGATGCGATTTCAAAACCACCGCCGAATGCAGTCATTTAGCCCTGCCCGAATGATATCAAATTGCTGCCAAGTGTAGCATTCACCATCTCTGCCGGTATTTCCCTATTGCCATCCTCATCTGTAGTTACACGCTTGTTGTATACTGGCTGTTGCTCTCTTTGGTCTGCCAATATCTTAAGCATGTTCCTGGTAGCACCTTCATAATGTGGCAAATACCATACAAGCTTCCAGAATCTGTATGAATCCATAGTCTCCCAACAGTCATCCACTCTATGGAAAATGCTGAAATCAGATTCAATTGCTCCAGCTACGTCGATGACCCACTCGCGCGCCTGGTATTCCGCCTCGGCTTCTGGGTTGTCCCATTGCTTTGGCTCGTGACTTTTGGGCGCCTATTACCAAATACAATTTCCCGAGCGGCAGTTGTTACTTGGTCAAATAGTTCATGAGAAAAACCTTTGTATTCTAGCAGCGCTTGATATCCATCCTTACCAAGCAATTCTTCGGCAAGCCAACTTTCGGCCCAGCCCAAGCCTTTCTCACGAATGTACAACAGATATTGATAACTTACCGCAGGCCGCTCTTTGTTTGGAATTGAATACACAACGCCGTCAATGCTGAAGATAGGAACCATCTCCATATCTTCAGCATCAACGACAGTCTTAGTTTCTAGCTCAATCATTACGGATTCGCTCCGATGTCAAATTATGTTACTTGATCCACGACGTGGAATGGAGTAATGGCCGCACTGACGTATAGCGCGGACCAGGTCACAGGGAACAACCATTGAGCATCTGCGCGGAATTCAGAGTCCACATTGGCCATCGAAAGCACCTTGCGGACAATCACACGGCGAACCTTTTGGTTGGGACCCCACCCGTCAAACAACAATGCTCCATAGTTCGGCTGTGTCGCAGCGAGAGCAGCAGCAGGGTCATATGTGTTCTGGTTTGCGCCGGTAACTACCGTGCCGCCATTGAGCACAACAGACAGGTTTTGCAGTGTGCCTTCAGCAAGCTGCGTAACAACTTGAATGTCGCGAGCAGTCAGACGGCGACCGACAACATCAACAACCTGATCTACATCCAATGCGGTGTAGGTCTGGTTGAATGACAATTTGATACCACCAAGGGTACCACCGATGTCCGGCCAAGCTGAAGCAGGCGGCGCGGCAGTCACTGTAGTATCGGCAGGCTCCGCAGGACCAGCTGAACCCCATGTACCGTAGTACAGAGTAGCAGGCCCCAGAATGAGGTTGGTCACATTAACAGACATTCGTCATCTCCTGAAATCGGATTTCTTCAAGGGCCATTTGTAGGATTCAAAATCAGGCATTTGTCGTAGGTGGATCCTTTCCATTTCTGTAATAAAGCTTGGACATTGTATTACTTTGACTCCTGTGAATATCCATTCCATCTCATCTTTGTTGGTATGCGTTATTACTTTGCCTCTGTATCTGATGATCTCTTTGCTGATCTCACCTACCAATACGTAATCTGTCATAGTGTGATCGGTGCCCAATTCAATGCAACATGCATCGTGTATCTTGCATAACCAGTTGTATCACGAATGCGTATTGGCTCACTAACGCAGTATGTACTAAACAGTCTGGCGGCTGGGTAATTCCCAATAGCAGCTACTCGATGCGGTTTGACCTTGTAACACTGGTTCCTAATTTTCTCAGCCAAGTTGTTCGCTTTGCCCCATGGTGCCTTGTTGCTGGTTTTGCTTACAGCGAAACAATCAAACCCAACGATTGGAGACAACACTGGCACATAAATGTTAGATGCGCCGCCAATTGCGTTAACAACCACAAAGCCATTAGCGGCCCATGTAGAATTATCTTCTGGCAATTGCGTCGCGTAAGTCCCTTGGCTCATGAATTCAGATAGCCACGCCAGAGCGACCAATTCAGTATTGACAAACATTGTGGTCATGGCGCGATCCTGAATGGTACATTACCGCCAGCATTACGGACTTTGTAAAGCGCTGGACGCAGGAATGGCTGAGCTGGCACCCAACTACCGCTTAGTGTGTGATGGCCAAATTCCACAAACATCGCGTACGGCGCTGTTGCACCAAAATACATATGAGAATGTACGCCGCGACCTTCAATGAAGTATGTGATTGAATCTTGGAGCTCACCAGTAAAAACAGGAACGCGCGTCTGGGCGTCCTCAACCATTTCATCGCCCATGCGCTCTAACAATTCACGAATTCTACCATCTAGATGATGAATCCAATTCGTGTTGATTCTTACGACAACTTGCGCATCGGTTTGGTTAGGCTGATATGCTGGGATGCCTAAATTGCTCAGGGCTGTACTGCCCGAGATTAATGGGCTCTTTTGTCCCACGTACTTGGCCATGCCATACCCTTTGCGGTTATGGCGGGCGCATCGCGCGCTGTCCTGCTGGTTTGCCCAGCTATTAAGTTATCACCTTCAAATTCAACCTTGTATCCGGTTTTGCGACTATGTAATCTCCGGCACTGAAGCTGTCTACAGTATATGTTACGCCACTGCGTTCATCTAGGATTCGATCATTGACCTTAATGTCCGTGTTATAGCCAACTCTACCAGTGACGTATGTCATTATCATTGGTTCTTCTTGGCTGGCTATTGTGGCAATTGTGGTGTGTGCGATTATTGAAGCTAACACTCCAGTAGCCACTGGTGTATTGGTTGGCTCTTCATCGCCAAATGTATCGACCGTTTGTCCACGTAAAATGGATATTGTGGTATTTGCGCGGGCTAACATCAGGAGAATGCCTCCCATGCTAGAATGCTGTCATCCAGCAATGGGTTGATAGCGTCGGCCTGGCGATCTATGAATGGCGTGATCATCCGCAGACTCTTACTGCGCATCCAACTGACATTCTTTATGGCACGAATCGCCAATGGTCCCAGATAAATCGCATCTTTACTCGCAAACATAGTATTGACGCCATCTTGTAGAACTCCCAATACCTTGTGCCTGGAGAATATGTCTGGGTTTTCTTTCATCCAAGCTGTCTGGTATGCTACGGCGCGTTTGAGCCAAACCAAATCGCGCTGTCCAATTTTGGTCGCATTCGGAGTTCTATTGACAACTGTCTCAATGATGAATTGAGCAGAGAACAAATCCTCTTCAGTAGCATCTTGGTTCGTTATTGAAGCAACATCAGACAAACTTGCCCAAGTGGCGAGCGCTGCTCCTGGGGCTGGCTCGACATTGAAGGTCTGATCTCCGGTAAAGTCAAGAATGTTCCCAGGCCCCAGAAGTTTGACGACAATTTTGTAAAGTCCAATTTTTGTGAAAATGCTAGGTGCCGTATTGATGATCCAAACTACTTTGCCAACTTGCGCTGGATCATATGGAGATACGCTACCCGGCTGCGTCGCTATGCCGTCTGGGTCGGTCATAACAACTTGCATTGAAGTGTAATGTGATAAATCCTTTGGATTGCCATTGTCATCAACAACCTGCCAAACTTGCGGATCAGCAGGGATTTGTCCGACTGTAAATGGTCCCATGGCAATTCCCGTCTCGCGTTGCCCCTAGTTTACTTGACTGGTGTTACCGTGGTATCGCTCAGTTTTGCGGTTACGCCTTGTCCTCTGAACCTTAAAAGATTAGTTCCATTGTGGAATATGACGGTATTGCCTTGCCCTCTGAATATCAATGTTCCAGGGTTGACGTGAATAATAATCGGATCGCTTGGGAGTACTGACAAAGCAGGTATCACCAATGCGCTAACGCTAATTGTCCCAGAACCAGCAATGATGACCGCTGCGATGACTTTATCAAGAGGTGTTATGTTCAATATGCCAAAGCCAGATATGGCTATTGGCGTTATACGCGGAACTGCTATGACAACAGCTAGGCTGCTCGTTCCAGCCATCAAAACTATTGGTACCAATATCTGGATGGCCGTAACCGACAATGAGCTTGTACCAGCCATTGTCACTATGGCAACTGTAAGCGTAGCAATTGACAATGTGCCAGAACCAGAAATGGTTACCGCGGCAGTCACGAATGAAGCAATGGTTACCGATATGGTCCCAGAGCCAGCAATCGAAATGGTTGCGATAACAGTATGTAGGGCAGTAATGGCTAATGTGCCATTACCAGACATTGCTATGGAAATTCCTACAACCGCAAATGCCGATAGCGAGCTAGTGCCAGCAATGAGGATCGCCGGCAAAATTGTATCAACGGTAGTAATGCTCAGGCTACCGACGCCAGCCATTGCGATGGTAACGACAACGGTATCAATTGTGGTAATTGATAGCGTGCCTGAACCAGCAATTGCGATAGTTGATATGATTGTATCAACTGCTGTTATCGTTAGTGTACCAGTGCCAACAATCGTAACGGCAGCAGTAACCGTACCAGCGAGCGCGACACTTAGGACGCCACTACCGGAAATGGTCGGCGTAACAATTATTGTATCAATTGCCGAGATGGCTAGTGTGCTAGTACCAGCGATGGCAATGGCTGGTAGGATGATGTCAATTGGTGTGATACTTAGCGAGCCAGTACCAACGATAGTCGGCTGAATTGTTATTACATCAACAGCCGTAATGCTTAGACTGCTAGTGCCAGTTATTGTTGGTTGAATGAATATCGTGTCAATCGCGGTAACCGATAGTGAGCCAACGCCAGCGATTGTGATTGTTGGTAGAATTGTGTCAATTGTCGTTACGGAGATTGTACCAGAGCCCGCAATTGAGATGGTTGCCGTAACTGTCCCAGCAAGAGCAACACTCAAAGTACCGCTGCCGGCGATAGTGGGCGCGACAACAACAGTATCAATTGCGGTAACAGATAATGCGCCAGAACCAGTTATGGTAATTGGCGGCAGAATTGTATTAATCGCCGTTGTGCTTATTGTGCCCGAACCGGCAATTGAAACTGCTGCTGTGACTGTGCCGGAAATTGTTATGCTTAAAGTACCAACGCCGGCAATTGTTGGCGCTACAACTACCGTGTCAATTGCAGTTATTGATAGTGAGCTAGACCCGGCAATTGAAACTGTGGCTATGACAGTGTGTAGCGGTGTGATAGCTAATGTGCCACTGCCAGCGATAGTTGGTTGTGCGATTACCGTATCAACTGCAGTAACGCTTAGGCTGCCGCTTCCTGCCATAGTGATAGCAGGCAATATTGTATCAACGGCAGTGATGCTTAATGCGCCTGTGCCGGCAATGCTGATGGCTGGTAATATCTGATCAATTGCGGTAATTGATATTGCGCCAGTTCCAGCTATGCTGACGGCAATGCCAACAACTGCCAAAACTGTAATTGAGCCACTGCCGGCAATGGTGATAGGTGGCAGGATGGTATCAACAGCGATAACACTCAAACTGCCGGTGCCACTTATTGAAATTGCCGGTACGTGTTGTATTAGTGGCGTAACAGATAATGTACCAGAGCCAGCTATGGTGACAGCCGGCAAAATGGTATCAACTGTAGTTACAGATATGGCCCCTGAACCGGCAATTGAAATTGCTGGCACATGTTGTATAAGTGGTGTAACAGCTAATGAACCACTACCAGCAATTGTTGGCGTTACGGTAATTGTGTCAACAGCGGTTGTGGCAATTGAACCTGAGCCCGCTATTGTAACAGCCGGCAGAATTGTATCAACTGCTGTGACGCCTAATGTTCCTGAGCCAGCTATTGTGACAGGAGAAATGGCGCCACTTGGTGCTGCGAATGGGACGAACCCAAATCGTACGTTAGCACCTGCGCCGTGAGCCATCAGATTGCCGGTTCAGCCCAGACGATCCATGGAAGAACATTGATCGATGTTGGGAATTTAGTACGAATGCGCAAAATGGAAGATATGTCAACCATAGGTTGATGACCTTCCGGCCACCATAAGCTATACCCCGATTGGGGATATACCTCCTCACCATCGAATGATCGCACAGCGGTAATGGTACCTTCTGCGCTAGCGTTATATCCAGTAGCAGCAGTACCACCGACACAAAGGCTCGCAGGACTTTGCGGATTGCCCCATTTGTCTGGCGTTAATTGCGTAACCGTTGCGGCAACTGTTCCCGTTTCCAGCAAATGTGCGTAACCAGGTTGCGCAGCAGCTGATGAGTCGAATGAGACTCCCCAGCCTAGCAATTTGATAGCAGTCGTTGATGGCGTAGCAACTTGTAGAACTGTCTTCAAAGTCGCAGCACCAGTGCTAACAACCACAACATCAAATGGCGCACTTGTCGCTCGTGGCAGGGCGATGTATTCATTAGTCATATCATCCTCCGAAAGATGCGCGGGAATGTTGTGGTTGATATGTGAACGGTTGTTGACGATAATGAAGAGCAGGAACTGGAGCACCACCAGCAGCAGCAACTGCTGCTCGAATTTCTGCGGCAAGCATTGCTACTCCACTAGCACTGACGGTATTTGTAACACCAATAGTTTGTGCAGTCGAAGCCACGGTGTTAGTGGTGCCTCCCATAGCGATAGCAACTTGCCCACCGGATTGATCAGAATCAACAATAGCAGTAGTTGTATTTGGTGTTGGTGTGAAAGGTTCAAACCAGTCGAGGAATGACCCAACAATAAAACTGCCAGTGTAAGTTGGTGTGAGCGTAAGCGAGGCTGTTGAACCAGATGGGATACCGCTAGTTGAAGCTCCCAATAGTGAAGCGTAATTGTCACCAGTGATTTCAATGAGAGCAGCAATGATGCGTATTACAGCTGAGCTGCCAGTAATTGCAATTACCGATGGACCAGCAAAAGCCGTACAATGCACAGCCCATATAGATACTTGTGGCGAGAAATTGTCTGGGTGATATGACGCTAATGGTGATGCACCCCAAGAGCCTGATCCACCAGACGACCAACTAACCCCTGTGATTGTAGCTGCAGGACTGCCTGAACCATTCGATTGTACACTAGCAATAAGCAAATATGTAGAACCAATATTCGGCCAAAAACTCGTCATAACAGCAGAGGTGGCTGATATTTTCTGAGATGGAGTTGCAGCTGGGCTTGCTACAATTACAGCATTTGATGGTGCTGATACGCTTGGGCCAGGCCAATTGACGTCAGATACAGATAGGTCATCCATCCAAATTGTAGGCTGACTAGCTGGTGATGCGAACTGTCCAAAGGTGACGGTGGTAGCCAGAAGTTGTGCGGTTGTAGTCATTGAACTCATGTCATCGGGCAACAAGAATGAGTCCGCATTCAAATACAACCGCAATGTGCCAATTGTCGTAGTCGTTCCGATAAACGTGATTGCTATCTCAATTCGCACCCACTGATTCAGCGGAATTGCGTGCTGGCTGAGTGAACCATTAGTACCACCAGACTGGAGGAAAACATTTCCAGTATTGTTAATCCAGACATCCATATTTGAGGCAGACCCAGCAATGGTACAAAGTCGCCATGTAACACCGGATGCTGGCAAACTTGTCATATAAAGGTAGAAGCGCGCGTACACAATTGGCTTACTGGAAAGGTTCCATGTGACCGTGGATGCTGCCGTGCTGAGACCGCCAGTTGATGCCATCGATTGTGTGCCTGAATGAGCATATGTATTGTTGTATGTGGGTGTGAATTGACTACCAACAGCATCGAAAGAAGTGCCACTACCAGTATCTGTAGTCAGAATATTGGCACCACTACCGCCAGCATCAAAGTTGTAGGACTTGGCAACGGTAGTTGGTGGCCTGATCGGCCCGCCAGTGTTTGATGTAGCATTACCACCAGAGTTGCTACCTATGATGTAGAACCAATATTGATTGGCGTTTGACAATTGTTGCGCAAGAAAACTAGACTGGTTGGTTTGTCCGGTAGCAATCTGGGTAAAGTTTGTTCCATCGGTAGATTGCCAAATGGCATACGTTGGCTGCGGATAAGCGGCAGAGTCAGCCGTCCAACTCAATTGGCAGGTTGTGGAGGTGCCAGAAGATAGACCAACTGAGCGCGCTGTCGGCGCTACTGGTTGTAATGGAATATCCGCTGGTGCATTCAGATATGACGCACAGTTACTAGATGACGCCTCGGTAACACCGTCATAAAAGAATGTATTGGTGTAAGCAGTAGCCATTGTTTGGGTGTTTGATGTCCACACCTCAACAACTAATAAATCACCAGCTTGGATGGTAATCGAAGCACCAGAACCAGTAGCAGAAACTGCTGTTTCAGCTGTAGTGGATGGACCGTTCGCACCAGCGGCTGGAGTGAAAATATTGCCAACTTTAGCACCAGTGCTGGGACGCCAAACATAAATGGCGCCCAATTCCAATTTCACAGCAGAAGCAGTGCTTGACTCGGAAAGTGCTGCTGATAATGTCCAAGTTCCAGCACCGATAGTTCCTGCTGCTAATGGATTAGAGAGATGACGCGTCATCCAATTCTGCTGCGCACCAGTTTGTGCTAAAGTGGTTAGCGCTTGGCTGGTTTGCGCTGTACCAATATTGCCATCCATTGTCCGGTTTGTAGTAGAACCAGTGACGCTTGGTGTAGTACCGGATTGTGAGCTAGCTGAAGGCAATGTGCCTGTAGCACTGCTAGTTGCAGCATGAAGATAGAATTTCTGGGTCATAGCAATACCACCATCAACGGGCAGCAGCCAGAAAACCCAGGAGCTACAGGGCAGTCCAATTCATAGCCGAGATTGGCGCCAAGTTCAATTCGCAATTCTTTCAAATGGTCGTGATCGCGCACTACAGTTGGCGTACCGTGCACATCGATCACCGAACCAATAATACAATTACCAACTCCGACACATTTGCCATAAACTACCCAACGTACACCATCAGTACGATGATAGCTTACCCAACCATCCCCGGAATCTTCAATAACGACAGTTGGGTCTTGAGTTGGTCGTTCGGTCACGACTCCGTTACTGTATAGTTGCTTGTCGGAATTGAGCAGGTATCGCCAGAGTTCACTGTTTTGGCGAGAGATGAACCGCCACGGAAATTCATGAGTTTTGGTGTGCCGGTTGAATCGTGTGTATAAACGTCAGCCCATGTACCAGCCGGCATATTTGACGCGCTAATGGCGCCAGACCCATTTGTCTTTGATCCAGACGCTGCGCCAGTCGTCGCGAATGCGCCGACATGGGTAATTCCACCAGCCGGGTAAGAACCACCAGAGAACACAGTGCCGGCAGCGCCAGCTGTGCTTACGGTCGTGGTGAATTCAGTTTTGATGGGGAATGTGTATGGCGTACCGCCCAGTTGTACAATTGAGGTGGTACCGGCTGTGTAGCCAGCGGCCGCATAACCGCCATAGAATGCATCAAGGCAGTCATTTGCGAATGTCGTGAATTTACTCATTCCTGACCCACCAAATTGTCATCCGGCAATGTACGAATATGAGCACGCAATTCATTACCGTGAATACCACTCTTTGCCGCTTCGACAGCACCCATCGAACGCGCGTGCTGAGGCGCATCACCCCACATGTCGAGATATTCCTGCGGCGTGCAATCGAAATGGAATGAGGGATTGGCAATGACTGTCGTTTCGCGTCCCTCAGTTTCCTTCACCCAATTGCCCCACCAATGTCCTTTGGGGTGATCGTCATCTTGGCCGCATCCGTCGCAATGCGTGACATCCGGCGCTTCATCACTCACGATTGTGCCTTTCCTGATTCAAGAACAAATCGGGGTGACATAGTCAGGCTTGGCGCCATATTTGCGGGAACAACAGGCACTGAGAATGTCAATAGTGTACTGCTGGTTGGAGCAGCTGGATTTGGTTCAACTTCATCAAGTGTTACTGAACCATAGCAACGCCATCCGGCATTTATTGCTTCTTGGACGACATATGCGAAATTGCCACTTTGGTCACTAGCATCCCAGTCGGCAGTTTCAAATGGTACGCCAACAGCTATGACCTTTGTGTATCTTTGCTCTTCCTCAGTAGTTGCTGTTGGTTCCTCAGTTTCTGGTTCCGCTGCCGCTGGCTCTTCTGGTGTTTGCTCTTCTTCATTTACCACTGGTGCTTCTTCTTCCACCTCTGGGATTTCTGCTTCGGCATCATTTTCCACAAGGCGCTTGATTATGTCAGCTTTGTTACCAGTGGCATCCAGACCGCGATTCTTGGCTTCCGTGACCAATTCATCCTTATACCATTCTGAGTATGGCGTGCTACTCATACCTCTACCTCATCCTGGAATACAGATTCATGAACTGGCGCGCCTTTTGGTGAAAAGTATTCACCATCAAAATCAGAATTGTCATCACCAGGAGATGGAACTGAATTTGGGGCGGACGATGATCCATCCTCGATTTCCATTTCCATGTCTTCTGGTTCTGTCATCCTACACCTCAAGCAAGAATCTACGTGGTACCGATTCTACTTCGTCGCCTTCACTGTCGTCATATTTCACAAAGACAGAATATTCATCCACAGCATGGCCGTCATCTGGCTTTGCTACAACAACCCCTGTACGCTCAGTTGCGACGTGCCTGACATTTGCTCCCTTTCGGATATCTGCATTCATCGCAACCTCCAAGATTGGGGTGGACTCCTTGAAGAAGCCCACCCCAAAATCAATCAGATAGCGCCAGTGTTTTCGTAGATGCTGAACGCGAATTCATTACCGACGGCAAACCCACGTCGGGCGCGCATCTTCAATAGCGCGTCGTCAGTCAGGAAGCCGACACCGGAATCCGCAGGAGCGAATGCGCTTTCAGGCCCAGACCTCACACCCAATAGCGCATAATCGGGGTTGAGAAAAATCACAAGAGCATTGCCACCCGGGTTGCTCGTGGCTGTAGCTGAAGTACGCGCGCCCAAAGACCAACGCAGCGGAACACCGAACAATGTCGCCTGAGTTTCCACATCTGGCGTCTGGTATTCGATGAAGATCGGCCTGTTCTGGTTGTCCAGAATACCGCGCAATTGAGCACGGAAGCTTGGGTGGGCTACTGCGATACAACGCGAGTCATCGTAGTAGTCGCCCATTTCCAGTTTCTTCATAGCCGTGTTCAAACCTGAATAGGTAACAGCAGAACCGGCTGATGTGTAGTTGGAGTTGGCGGTGTACCCAGTGTTCGCATTGGCCTGAGACAATGCGTAATACACACTGTTGAATGGAACCGTCGCGCCTGCGGCAGCAGTAACGGCGAGGCTGGCATTGTCAATAGCCTTGGCGTATGACGTTGCCCAATCCTTCTGCTTCGCGGCAATGATATTGACCAGGGAGTCCTGGATGTCTTCCTCTGCGATGCGAATCGCGCGGGTGAATTTCTTCGCGGTGAGAACAACCTCATCCGCGGTGGTCGTGTCTTCATTGTAGGCCGTGCCCTTGGACGTATAGTCCACAGAAAGTCCGGCACTACGCGGGACGCTTTTGATGTTGCTACCCATGGTGATTCTTGAAGCCAGCGCCTCCACGACACTTACGCGATTGACGCGCTGAATGACCGCAGATTCGTACTCTTCAGGAACCCACTTGTCCAAGTTCAGTTCGGCGCCACCACCGGCCAGGAAGATCGGCGTGCCATCTTTGCGGTAGCCAATCAATTCCCCAGGGTCTGCGCCATCGGTCCAAATCCCATGAGACCAACGGGACATTGTTCGCCACCATACCTTTCAAAAGATGTGGCATTCCGACAATTTGGTTTTTGCCCCATCGCGGTGGCGGCAGGTTCAGCCTCGCGCATCCCCTGAATATGACGAGTATCTTACGCCATTGATCAACTCATGCCATACATTGCAGCAATTTTCTCAGCGGACGTTTTTGGCTCTGAGTTCGGTGGCCTTTTACCAGCGCCATCAGCTCTTGGCCTTGCCTTTTTGACTGGCGTTTCAAACAATTCAGCGTAATCCTTTTTGAGCTCGGCAATTTGCTCGTCCAAACCAGACACTTCGCCATCTTCATCAATATCAATGACGTCAAGGTCAATAAGTTTGACAGCCCTACCAGGATCACCCTTGAGTTTGGCTTCTACCAATGCCGCTCTCGCAGCAGCCTTGATGGCAGCCGGGCGCCAGCGTTTTTCGGCATTCTCTTCTGCTTCACGCTCTGCCTTTTCGGCATCCGTTTCATTCTTGCGGCGCAATTCGCGTAATTGGCGTTCAGCAGTTTTGCGAGCAGCACGTTCACGAGCAAGTGCTGTCTCATACCCAGCGCCTGTTGACTTTGCGGCTGCTTTCTTCGCTGGTGCTTTCTTTGCTGCTGGCTTTTGCTCTTCCTCATCCTCTTCAGATTCGGGTTCGCCTTCTACATCAATGTCGGATTCCTCATCTTCATTTTCCTCATCTGAAGATTCATCATCCTTGTCAGCAGCACCCATTATTTGGTAGATTGGTCGGCCATCGCGGCGATAACCTAGCAGGACCCACTTGGACATCGCGTCCAGTTTTTCCATTTGTTCAATTCTCCCATCGCGGGTGAAGCCATCACGGCATTCGCAAGATAGCTTACGCCACCTCTTCTGCCTCGCCAGTCTGTCCGACTTCCAAATAGCACATACAGCCAATATGTGGCAAATCAGGAACATCATTTACATCAAACTCTTGGCCATCCAAATCGTCGCATTCATCTTCATGTTCATGCTCAGGAGCAAGCGTCCAGATAACGGTTTGGACGTTCTGGATTTCGGCAGTAGCCTCCTGTGCGTCATGAAAACTGGTAGCCAATTCATTTTGTGTCATACGGTCAGCCGCATAACTGATACCGCCTGCTTCATTCGGGTCAAACCAACCCACCAATAAATCATGAAGTTGGCCGCCAGTTATGTTATCGGGCAAGTTATCCATGATCGTGTTTAGCCAGCCATTGGTGGTCTTGAGCGCGCTGGATATAATCCCATTTGTTTCCGCTTGTGTGGGTAATGTGCTAGAAATAGCATCATATGCGGCTTGGCGAGCAACAAATGGTAGCATATGGATATCCACAGCACCTGCGGCAGCGTCAAACCTCGCCTGGCCAACAATTTGTGACGTGGCCCGCCATGCTGTAGATTGTAATGTTCGCGCCATGCTTCCGGCTCGCCGGATGTCGCTTGGCGATAATGCCTTTTCGCCACTAATACCAGCATGTGATAGGCGCATTGATAATGTGTTCTTTGCATCGTGGAGCGCTGTGCTAGTTCTGTGTTGCGCCAAACGTAACGCAATTTCATATGGCCTGGGCACCCCGGTGCTACCCAGGGGCATACTCATTTGCGTTTACCTCTCTGATATTCTGTTGGTATCCATTTGTCCAGGTTCAGCCTTTGCGGGTCCATACCACTCTGCTCTGGCTTTGACTGCTGCGTTGAATTGGATGAGACAGTCGGCGAGGTAATCGGCGAGGATCCAGTCTGGGGTGTCACTTCCATTCTCCAAACTGTATTTGTTGATAAGCTGTGCCAATTCGCGACGGAATGTAGAACGTGGTGTTGCCATTACCAACCTATCAATCTTGATTGAATTCGATCTTGGGTTTTTCTGGCGCGCTCCTTGTCTGCTTCCCTGTGATGAGTTTCGCAGAGCACCACCAAATCCTCTGGGCGTTCATGCCCCAAGCGTTCATATGTCAAATGGTGAACTTGTAAATTGGTTTTGATCCCACAATTCTGGCAACGGTACTTAGCTCGGCGCAATGCCATTTTGCGCTTGTGTTGCCACCTGGGGCTGCGCATATATATGATGTATTTGCGTGATTGGTGGGCACGCGGTTCAAGATCGGCGCCAGTAACTGTTGGTGACAAATTGAATTGGACTTGCGGCATTAGCCAATCCTACCAGCTGGTGAGTATGGGCTAGGGATAGGTGGTGGTTTTGTGCCAGTTGGCGGTTCGACTGCCGGCGTAACGTCAGCGAATTGTCCTGTGGTAGGCAATCGCATTTGTGGTTTGCCCAGTGTCAATTGGTTGGGCGCTTGCTGTTGCGCGAACACGTACTTAGCCTGCGGCACGCCCCACTCTTTCAGTTGGCGTGGTGAATAGCCAGCTTCCACAAATACCTGCCAAACCGGAATTCCAGCAGCAAGCTTCAATGTTACAAGGTCCCATGTCAATTGGTCATTCTGGGCTTGGGGGCTATCCCATTCAATAACTACTGAGCCGGGCTTGACGGTAACACCTGCGATTTTGAGCGCGCTCTCATAAAGGTCAGACCACGTAGCAGAGAACAATGCTTGGATGTCTTCTGTACGCTTGACGATTGGCACTTCTGCCACCCGCAAGGCTTCACCAGAAGGCACATTACCAATAGGGTCGAAATAGTGAAGGGGCGTGTCGGTCAATTGCGACATCGCGCGCACATATGTGCCAAATGGCGTTACGAATGTAGAAGCATCAGCTGCCGCGAATTGGCCGACTGTCTTGATGTTCTTCAGAAACCAAATGTGACCTGGCTCGGCGTGGACATTAGTCCTGTTGCGACTGACCTCTTGCGAATTGCTTTGCGTATCATCATCAAAACCAACATCTTCCATATCGGTTTCGCCTTCATCAAGATCGCCGCCACTTAGCGCGTAACGCTGCGGGTAGCCATGATAATCCATAGTCACCATATGGTTGATTACAATTTTGGTGATCGCGTCCTGCGCGCCATACGCGTCAATATGAGCCGGAATGCCATAAGGCCTGTCAGTACGGAAATGGAAAATTGGTATGAAATTGTATGGGTTTGGTGTAGGCCATTCACCAGTACCGTCGTCAAACCGTTCCCAGTCCTGGTCCCTATCACCTTTGCGATTCGCTGGGCACGCATACTTTTCAATTCTGTCCTTGTAGTAAAGGTTGACACGCTTGATTGGTTTTTTGCCAGACGGCGCTGGCGTTGGCCCAACTTCAGAAGGCAACGGTTGGTTGGACGCATTCACAACGCTACCAGTCAGGTAAATAGCATAACCGGCGTCATCTGTGTCATCGTCCCACATCTTAATGGCGTATGACTTTTTGCGGGGGTTTTCTTTGTCATAAAACAGACGCATTGTGCGTGGGTCATTGTAGTACATTTCCACGCCGCCAGCTTCTGTGACGTCATCATTCTCTAAATCTTCCAACTCTTCATCAATGTCGTCATTCGGCCAGACCAGGACGTAGGCATCACCAAATTCGCAAGCGCGTCTGTGAATCTCGCGTTCCTCAATATCCATCTGGTTAGCCGACATAATCGAATTGAGGATTTGCGTGTTAGGCGCATCATCAGTTATTGTAACTGCGGCGATGGTGAGTCGATTGCAAACAGCATTGACTGGGATTTTCGCAAAATTCATGCGGTATGTTGTGCCGGTTTGTTGAAGCTTGTAGCGGTATCGCTGGCTACTGAAAAACTCGGGGCGTGTGCCCAAATAGTACTGCTCTGCGGTTTTGTATTCACGCTGAGCTTTTGTCAGTTCAGTAACACCGGCAAGAAGGTCGCTGACCATGCGACCAATTCTAGCTCATTACCCAATCCCAGACCCATCAGAGATTGCTTGATTTGTTGCGTTGCTTCCGGCCGTATTGCCTTCATAATTCGCTAACACGCCACGCCAATAGTCAGCTGTAACCTGTTTGAAACATCCCGCGTCTGTCAACGCTGAATATTGTGGAAATTGATTCCGCATCGCCGTGGTAATCCGCGGCACTAAGGCATCAGGAACTGTAATGCTAATTGTAGCCATCAGCCGTCGTTGTGTCCTTCAGGCATCAATTGCCTGGGAGTTGTACCAAGCGTCGCGGAAATTGGTGCATCGTATGCAACAAACCAGTCGCCAACCGTAGTGGTTCCGGCAGGACGGGCAGTGATCGCGCCGTGGCAGCCATTGATCAAATTCCATACGCGAGTGCCGTTTGTTGCCTGCCCGCCAACTTCAGCATCCCTAATCCGCTTCATGATCCGATAGTACGCCACTCAATTGTGCATATCTTCAGGCAAGTATGGTAAAATGCGCGGGTCTGGTTCGCTCAAAGGTTCGTGGATAATGCTCTGGCAATTTTGCGAATGGTACGCTATTCGCGCGCCAGCACTAATCTGTAATTCAAACTCTGTGGTGGGGTTTGAAATTTTGGCTGTTGCCACGGTGTACCAATAGTCACATGAGTTGGTAGCTACACTATGGGCCTTTTCTCT
>Ga0066903_100001810_pt1 | contig 16089 bp, 15 predicted proteins | sample PanSoiMetaGPlot1_FD_67491 | JGI IMG/M metagenome (GOLD analysis project Ga0066903, IMG submission 67491) | Tropical forest soil microbial communities from Panama analyzed to predict greenhouse gas emissions - Panama Soil - Plot 1 (version 2) | ecosystem: Environmental > Terrestrial > Soil >... | reverse complement strand
ACGTTCACGCGCGCCTGTGACGCGCCCGACGCCGGCCCGTGCGGCGCCGGTGGCAGCGGCGGCGGCACCAGCGGCGGCAGCGGTGGCGGCGGCGGCGGCGGCGGTTGCAGCGTCGCCGGCAGTCACGCCGGAGTCGGCTGGGCCGCGTTGCTGTGCGTGGCCGGTTTGATCGTGGCGCGCCGCCGCCGGCGCTAGCGGCTGCCCTTCGCCCTAACCCTCTCCCCGCTTCGCGGGGCGAGGGGATCGGAGTGGTCGATCGCGGCGCCGCACCGTGAGTGCGAGCAGCAGCAGGAACACGAGCGGCTCGTTGCCGCCCGCGCGCGGACCGGCGACAGCGCAGCCGCTGTGACCGGACGAGGGCGGCGTGCCGCCCGTGCCGCCGGTTCCGCCCGCGCCCGTCGTCCCGCCGCGACCCGCGCCGCCGGCGCCCGAAGTTCCGCCCGTCCCACCGCCGGTGCCCGCCGTCCCGGTCGAGACCGGCGGATCGGCCGAGCAGACGTCGGCGGTCCAGAGCGAAAGCCCGACCTCCGTCGCGCAGGTGTCCTGGCAGGCGGTCTTGAGGCAAGGGTTGATCGCGCTCACGTCCGCGAACGTCATCAGCGCCTGCCAGGTCGTCCCCTCGTCGGTCGAGGTGCCGATCGCGTAGCCGTCGCCGAAGTTGTCGGCGGCGGCGTAAAGCAGCGCGCCCCGCTGCGACAGCGCGCGGATGGAGGGCGGGTTCGCGACCATCTCGAACGACGTGCCGCCGTCGTGCGAGCGAAACAGCCCGGGCACCGTCGAGTACTGGATCAGACCGGCGACCAGGATCGTGCCGCTCGGCAGCCGCGTGTACGCGTTGAAGTTGCCGTTGATGGTGACCGGTTTCGTCGCCGACACGCCGCCGTCGACGGTCAGCGCCAGCGACTGATCGTTGGTGCCCAGAAACCGGAGCAGGACGCGGTTCGGGTCCTGGGGATCGACGGCGACGATCCGTAGAAGACCCATCCCGAGATCGGCGCTCAGATCGTTCACCGTGAAGTGCGCGCCGCCGTCGATCGAGCGGGCCAGCTGTGGAGAGCCGTCCGCCGCGCGCAGTGAGACGTAGACGACGTTCGCGTCGGAGCGGGCGATCTCGACGCCCGCCATCGTCACGCCCGTCCCGGTCTGATAGGTCGCGGACGCGAACGTCATGCCGGTGTCGGTCGACGGATATAGCGAGTAGACCTGGTTCGCCACGGCGATGGCGAGCACGCGCGTGCCGCCGACCGGATCCAGGTAGGCGTCGGTGATCGACTGCCCGACCACCGCGCCGGTCGCCATCTGCCAGCCGCAGCTGGCGTCGTCGGTGTAGGCCAGGTTCTGATTCGCGACCGTGAACAGGCGGTTCTTCGGCGCCGGCGTCAGTTGATAGAAGTCGCCCAGGGCGTTGCCGGCCTGCTCGCACGACCAGAGCCAGGTCTTGCCGTTGTCGGCGGACGTGATCAGGCCGAAGTTGGTGACCAGCAGGATCTCCTGCGGCCGATCCTCGGGCGTCAGGATGGTCTGGGAATCGGGGAACGCACCGTCGGCGTACGCGGCCGCCGGCGCGGCCAGCACGACCGCGGCGACGACGAACGCATCAATCGATCGGCGCACGCCTGGACCTCCGGCGCGCGATCGTAATCATCCCGAACAGCAGTCCCAAGACCGTCGTCGCGAGCGACGGCGCCCCCGCCACGGTGTCGCAAGAACAGCCGCCCGTCGCCTCGCTCGGCGTTCCGCCGCCGCCCGTTCCGGTCGAGCTGCTACCGGCCGTCCCCGTCACCACGGTCGAGCCGCCCGTCCCGGTGGTGCTCGAGCCGCCCGTTCCGGTCGTGCTCGAGCCGCCGGTCCCGGGTCCGATCGTTCCCGCGGCGCCCGTGGTCGCGGTGCCCCCCGCGCCCGAGCCCGCGGCGCCGCCGGCCGACCCGCCCGCCCCTCCTCTCGCGCTCGAACCTCCCGAACCGCCCGCGGTCCCGCCCGCGCCACCGCGGCCGCCCGCGCTACCGCCCGCGCCGCCCCGGCCACCCGAGCTGCCGCCCAGGCCCGTGGACGTGCCGCCGCCGTAAAGCGGTCCGCAGCTGGTGGCGTCGGGTCCCGGCGCCGTGAACGCCGAGGCGTCGCCGCACGTCAGCCCGCCCGTGCCCGACGACGTGATCGTCACGCTGGCGCTGTTCATGTCGATCGAATTGACTGTGATGGTCAGCCCGCCCGCGGGATCGCTGTAGCTCTTGCCGGCGGTCAGGCCCGCGTCGTTCAGCGTCGACGTGCCGGGGTTCGTGTCGAGAAGGTAGATGTACGGCGCGGCGCGGTTCGACGGCGACAGATCGGGTCCGATCGAGAGCAGGATCTGCGGGGTGATGCCGCTGTCGAATCCGTACGGCGCGCGCATCTCGAGGTAGTAGTCGGTCAGCATCGGCGCCGACCCCTGTCGATCGCCCATGATCCCCGGACCGTTCCGCGTCTTTGGCGCCGGGATCTGCACCAGCTGGACGCCGTTGCAGGGCAGCTCCTGCGGCAGGATCGTGATCGTCGTGCTCCCGCCGGCCTTGACGTAGTTGCAGCCGCTCATCCACCCCTGCATGTACTTGTGCGCCGCCGACGGGTGGTGCGCCCCGCCGCCCATGAACGACAGCGAGTTCGCGTACTCCATGTGCTGGCAGCCCGAGGTGTCGTCGGAGAGCGTGACGCCGCCCGAGCAGGTGCGGTTGCCGCTGACGGTGCCGCCGCAGCACATCGCCGGCTCGTGCGTCATGCCGAAGTTGTGCCCGACCTCCTGCGAGTAGCCGACGATGTCGTGGAACGAGTAGCTCGAGTAGGTCGCGATCTTGCTGGGTGAGCCCTCGTCGCCCCAGGTGCCGCAGTTCGCGCCCGACGGAATCTTTCCGTAGACCCAGAAGTAGTGATTGAAGGTCATCGGCAGCGCGCTGATCTCCTGCATGACGGTCGCGCCGTTGCCGGTCTGGTCCGAGGACGGGCCGCAGCAGGCGATGGTCAGACAGTTGTGAACCGGCAGCGTGTACGGGCCGAAGTACATCGGCGCCGTGTCCTGGATGCCGTACGAGATCTCCTCGAACATGTGCTTCTGCGACGACCCGGTGCCGCCGATGACGTTCATGATCGTGGTCATGTTGGGCGCGCCGCTGGCCGTGGTGCCGCCCGCGCCGGTGATGTCGAACATCATCGCGGCGATCGTGCGCGGCGATTTCGACGGCGCCGTCATCAGCGCGCCGCCCTGGGTCGTCGTGTCGACGGGGCTGGGTTGATCGACGCCGGCCGGGGCGTCTTCTTGCGAATCGCAGGCTGCGACCGCCAAACAGAGGCCAAGGGCGACGGAAAAGGCCCGCGTGATGCGCTGGGACATGGACTCTCCCCAGTGGTGAATGTCCGCTCCGTGGCCGATTGGCAGTTTTTTTTCCGACGGAAAGTTCGACGAAAAATTCGGCTGAGGCGAGTTCCGAGCCCTCCACAGCGCACGGAGGCGCTGGACATACACCCGGCATGAAACCCGCCTCTCGTACGGTATCGGTCGCGCTGATCAGCGGTCTTCTCGTGATCGGCGCCTGCGCAAACAGCGAAACCGGCGGCTCGGGCACCGGCGGCAACGGCGCCACCGGCTCGGCCGGCACGACCGGCAGCGCCGGTACCGGCGGTTCGGGGGTCGCAGGGACGGTGGGCAGCGGCGGGAGCACGACGCCGGGGACGGGGGGCAGCAGCACGCCAGGGACGGGCGGTTCGTCGACGGGCACAGGCGGCACGGGCACGCCGGGCACGGGCGGCACCGCGGGCGGATCCGGAACCACGGGCGCGGCAGGCAGCGCCGCCGGACGCGGAGGAACGACGGGCGCGGCGGGCAGCGCCGCCGGACGCGGCGGCACGACGGGCACCGCGGGCAGCGCCGCCGGACGCGGCGGCACGACGGGCACCGCGGGCACGGGAGGCACCTCCTCGACGACCGGCATGGGCGGCTCGATGTCGTCGGTGCCGCTCGACTGCGGCCCGCAGGGATACATCATCGAGAACCACGGCCCGGCCGCGAACCGCGTCAACTTCGTGATCCTCGGCGACGGCTTCCAGACCGCCGACCTCGCCGCCGGCGGCGTGTTCGAGCAGGACCTCGCCAAGGTGATGGTCCGGCGGTTCAGCCCGAACGCAACGCCGTTCAACCGCTACCGGAACTTCGTCAACATCTGCGGGATCAAGCTGGTCAGCACGGGCGCGATCTGCGGTTCGAGCATGCTCGGTTGCTGCGGCGACGACACCAGCCGCCTCGCGAACTGCAACATGACCGCGATCAACAGCGCCTTCAACGCGCTGCCGTCGACGCTCACCATCGACTGGCGCGCGGTCATGCTGAACGGCTCGAGCTGGTGGAACACCGGCTCGACGACGATGCTGTTCTCGGGCGGCAACACCGACGCGCCCGGCGCCGTGCAGCACGAGGGTGGCCACGGCTTCCAGCAGCTCGCCGACGAGTACGGCACCTGCACCGGCGCCAACTGCGGCACGAACACGATGGGCAGCGGAACGACCGGCACCGTCAACCCGGAGATCAATTCGTGCGGCAACCCGGCCACCACCGACGGAAAGTGGTCGATGTGGGTCGGCTACAACCAGGCGGGCGCGACCGGCGTCCAGGGAACGTTCGACGGCAGCCGCTACATCGCCGTGGGGGGCGGTCAGTACCGGCCGAGCGCGAACTCGACGATGAACAGCCTGTTCTGCAACAGCACGAACCAGGCGACGTGCACCGCGAACACCGCTTACAACTCGGTCTCGCGCGAGGAGACGGTCATGGCGATCTGGAAGCGGATCAAGCCGATCGATTCGACCACTCCCCCGATGGGCGCGGTGACCGGCAACCCGGGTGTCCTGACCGTCAACGTCATCGACCCGGTCGTCATCAGCGTCGACTGGACCATCGACGGCACGACCATGACCAACGCGGGCACGACGTTCGACACCTCCACCCTCGCCGCCGGCGCCCACACGATATCGGCGAAGGCCTACGACAACGCCGCGGACGACCTCGTCCGTGTGAAGACCTCGATGTGCCCGAGCTCCGTCACCGGAAACTACTGCCACTACACGGCCTGGAAGAACTCGATCCAGACGGTGACCTGGACGTTCACGAAGTGACGCCCGCGCTATAGTTCCAGCGGTGGCAGGCAGCGGTACGGGCCAGTCCAGGCAACGACTCGTCGTCCTCATCGGCGCGCTGCTGGTCTGCCTGGCAGCCATCTGGCACTTCGCGCGCGGCGGCGACGAGCCGCCCGCGCCACCGCCCGTCGCCGAAGACGAGCCGGCTCCGGCGACCGCCCCCGCCCCAGCTCCGGCCCCCCCGCGCCGCACGCCGGAGCCGGCGCAGCCGCCCGCCCCCGATCCCGAGGAAGTGATCACCAGCGACGGGATCCCGATCGCGCCGCCGCGTGGTGAAGTGATCGGTCCCCATCACCCGCACCCGATCACGCCGCAGCACCTGCGCATCTTCGGGGAGAACCGGCTGATCGGCGCGATCGAGGGGGCGATGGAGATCAAGGACACCGCCGGAATGCGACGGCTGCTCGAGAAGTACCGGCGCGAATATCCGGAGGACGACCAGGAAGCGCAGGACGGCTACGCGATCATCGCCGACTGCATCGACCATCGCGACGCGGCGACGCGCGCGGCCGCAGAGCGCTGGCTCGACTCACACAATGGCTCGTCGGTGAAGCGGTACGTTCTCCGCCACTGCGTCGAGCCGCCGCCGCCCCAGTAGCCGCTCCCCTCGCTCCGCAGTTCATCGAGCGGAGCCGCTACGGGCACATCATCGGGCGCCAGCTGTCGCCGCGCATCGTCTCGGCGATCAGCATCGCCAGGGCGGGATCGTACGCCTGCAGCTCGCCGCGCGTGCTGATGGGACCGTTGTTTCCATCGGGCGTCATCACGTAGTGGTTCGCGTCGAACCAGCTCTGGACGCCCTCCGCGTAGTACTCGATGTCGTTCTGGCTCGCGTAGGTGTTCTTCCAGAGGCCCGCGCTGCCCGCGGCGCTGAACGCCGCATCCAGCCGCCCCATGAAGGAGCGATCGACGTCTTCCACGGCGAGCAGCACGCCCGTCGCGAACGTCTGAACCAGCAGCTGCTCGCCGGCGAACATGTCGCCTTGAATGCAGAGCAGGTTCTCTTCGCCGACGGAGCTGACCGGGATCGGCTTCGTCGCGCCGACGCCGCGCAGTCTGTTCCAGTCCTGCATCGGGAACATCGTGTTCAAGTTCTTGTACTCGGGGATGTCGGTCGTCACCTCGTTGACGCCGATGATGGCGACGCTCATGTTGAGGTTGACCATCTCGTTCCGGACGTCGGCGCGCAGGCTGAGCATGTGGGCGACGATCAGGCACGCGTCCACCACGGCCTTAGGGTCGACGGCCGACGACGACATCACCGGGACGCCGGCGGCATCCAGGTACTGGGTGTAGAACCCGTCGGTCCCGGCGGGCGGCGGCCCCGGCGCGAACGAGCAGTAGTCGGAGCCGATCAGCTTGGTCTTGCCCGCGTCGCAGCCTGCGGCCAGCACAACGGCCAGCGCCAGCGACGATGAAATGACCGCCCGCGAACCTCGCATGGCCCGCCCGGGCGCGCCGATCAAGGCACGCTGTGCGCCGGCCCGGATCCGCCGCTGCCGGCGCACGAACCGTCGACGCGCGCCGCGAGCGGCGAGCGCGGCCAGCGGGCATGGAAGTGCCGCGCCTCCGCGCGCGCGGCATCGATGTGGCCCGCCGCGCAGGACGCCAGGATCCCGGTCACGGTCCGCTCTTCGGCCAGCTGGGCGGCGCCCGGCCGGTGATCGTAATCGTCCAGCAGCGAGAGCGCGCGCTTGACCTCGCCGCGCGCGAGGGCCGCATTCGCCGCGCCCAGCAGGGCCGTCTCTTCCTTCAGGCTCGAGACGTTCTCGACCGCCACGGGCGGGGCGGCCACTGCCGCGTGGTGCTTCACATGCGGCCGCGCCGGTGCGGGCGCGGGCGCGGGAATCTCGGCCGGGGCCGGCATCTCGATGCGGGCCGGGCGCGCGGCGACGTGCTGCGCGGTCGGGTGCGCGGGCGCCGGCCGGGCGGACAGCCGCGGATAGACGTAAACGCCCGCGCCCACCGCCGTGCCGATCGCCACCACCGCCACCGTCACCTTGGCGGCGCTCGCGAACGCAGACGCCGTCGGTGCGACGGCCAGCGCGAGGCCCGCGGCCAGCTTCACCTCGACGCCCCGGCGCACGCGCGCGCGCGCCATCTCGTTCGGCTCGTGGCCGCCGCGCGCCGCATCGATGACCGCCCGCATATCGGCATCCAGATCAGGCGGCTCCAACATCTTCATCACGCGTTTCCTCCCTCCCCGTTATTCCCATCAGACCGGGTTTCAGATCGATTTTCCGTCGCGCGCACGCGCGCCAGCGACTTGCGCAGCTGGGTGCGCGCCGTCCGCAGCCGCCAGTAGGCGGTGTTCAGGTTGACCTCCAGCGATTCGGCCGCCTGCGGCACCGACAGCTGCTCGATGTCGACCAGCACGATGATCGCGCGCTTGTCCTCGTCCAGCGAATCGAGCAGCCGATCGAGCAGCGCCACCGCCTCACGGCGGGCCACCAGCTCCGCGGGGCCCGCGGCCGGCGACGGCACCACCTCGATGACGTCGCCCATCGACGACGGGATCGCCCAGGCCCGCCGGCGCAGCGAGCGCCGATGGTTGCGCGCGACGCGCATCAAGATCCCGAACAGCCAGGTCTCGACCGACGACCAGCGCGAATCGAACGAATCCCAGCGCCGGTGCACGACCAGGAACACGTCCTGGGCGGCGTCCTCCAGGATCGCGTCCGGCACGCCCAGCCGGCGCAGGTTCCGCCAGACGAAGGAAAAGTGGGAGTCGTACAGCCGCCGGGGTGTCAGGTCAGGCGGTGTGGGCAGCAGCGTACCCGCGGCACCCGCGTCGGCGCCCGCACGTGCGGCTGGCAGCGTCGCGGTTCCATTCACCATCGTCGGTGAATGGCCGGGGGGACTCTTGCCCATGGCCTAAAAGTGTAGCTCCCAACCTAGTGTTGCACGTAACCAAATCGTCGCAGGCTCAAAAACATGACCCACGCCGGCAAGCTCGAAACTCGGGCGGCCGAGCGGCACCACGACCTGCGCAGCCAGGCGGGCCGCGTTACGCGACCCGATCCGCAGGCGTAGGTTCGCCTCGCCGAGGGCGGCGGTCCACCAGGCCGTCGCCTCGCTCGGATAACCGACGCCGGTGCCGGTGCCGTGCAGGCGTTCGATGGACGCGCCGACACAGACGCCCGGCGACAGGAGCTGATCGTGGCGGGCGCGGGCGCAACCGGCGGCGGTGGCATCCATGAGATCGAATTTGCCGCCGGCCGTCGCCAGGACCGCCATCGACTGGTCGGGGCTGGCCGTGCTGCGCGAGAGCCAGACGTTCGCGCGCAGCTCGGCGGACAGCGCGCCGTTGCCGGCCACCAGGCGCAGACCGACGCCCGGCGCGACGCTGGGCAGCGCGCCGCTGCCGACCAGCGCCTCGACGCCCGCGGCGAAGCGCCGTTCCGGCTCGGGCGGCGGCGGCGGTGGTGGCGGTGGCGGGGGCGGCGGCGGGGGCGGCGGCGGCTCGGCGAGCAGCGACGCCTGCGGGTTGATCATCAGCGCCAGCACCAGCGCGGCGGCGCGCATCAGCTCGCCGCAATCGGAGCCGGCGAGCTTCCGCTCGCCCGCGCGCGTGCCGGCCGCGGTCACCAGCGTCAGCTGCCAGTTGGCGCCGGCGCCAGGGCCGCCACGCCGGATCGTCACCGTCGCCGACAGCCGCTCCGACGGCGGCGGCACCTGGCCGGCGACGCGGCGGATCTCCGCCTTCAGCGCATCGATTCCGGGACATTCGTCGGGCGCGTTCCAGACGATCGTGATCGGCAGCTCCGGCGGCGGCGGCGCGGGCGCCGCATTCGGAACGGCGGTCGGCTCCGGCGCAGCCGCGCCGCCGCTCGGAGCCTCGCCGGCGGCGACGACGGCCATCGCGAGCAGAGCCGGGAGCGGGCCGATCACCGACGCAGCTTATCGCAAAGTGCGATTCAGGCGGGCGTCGGAACCGGCGTCGGCGTCGGCCCGCAACAGTTGCACACGCACGGCGGACAGCTCTGTCCCGCGACGCAGGCGGCGCAGGCGCACCCGCAGCCGCCACCGCCCGTTCCCCCGTCCGTCCCCGATTGCACCCTGACGCAGGTCCCGCTCGGGCACGGCGCCGTGACGCAGACGATGCCGAGCTCGATCCAGTTGCACGAATTCGCGCCGTCGGCGTCGCAGGTCTGCGCGTCGCCGTGAGCGGCGCACGGATCGATCGGGCCGGCGGCCATCGGTGCCGCGCCGCCAATCATCGTCGCCCGCATGCCGCCCGAGGCCGAGCCGCCGACGCCGACGTTGCCCGCGCCGCACGCGCAGTCGCAAGGCGGACAGGCCGCCCCCGGCGCGCAGGTGGGACACGCGCAAGCGCACGTTCCGCCCGTCGCCGCGCCGCCGCCACAGGTGCCGCCGCCGCCGGCGACGCAGTCGCAGCTGCAAGGCGGGCAGGTCTCGCCCGGCGCGCACGTGGGACACGCGCAGGTGCACGTCCCGCCGCCCCCGCCGTTTCCGGTCGGCGGGCTCGAGCAATCGCAGACGACGGCCGGGCAGTCCGCGTTCGCGGGACAGGCGATCGGCTGGACGCAGGTGCAGCCGCCGCCGGAAGCGCCGCGCGCGTGGCAGTAGCCGCCGCCATCGCACGTCGATCCGGCCGGACAGATGTTGATCGCCGCGGACGCCGGCCGCTGCCCCGACCAGGCGCATTGCGCGTCCGCCGCGCAGTCCGCGGACGTGGTGAGCGCGGCGCACGGATCGGGCGTGGCGCAGACGCCCTGCGGGCAGACGACGCCGGTCGGACAGTCGGTGGTGACCGCGCGCCATTCGCAGCCGGTGGCCGCCGCGCACGCGTCCGCGCTGACGTGGGAGCCGCAGCCGTCGTTGACGATCGAAGCCGGCACCGCGTGCGTGGTGGATTGGGAGTAACAACCGGCGCCGAGCAAGAGGAGCACGAAGCTTGCGCGCGTCATCGCTCGAGTCATCGCCGGACGCCATGCAGGGGCAATATCCAGGCCACGCCGCGCCCGCCGGACCACGGCCGTAAACACCGATCGCCGCACGCGGCGCGCTCAGAAAACTGATTGCGGTCAGGCGCGCTCGTCAGAAATGGACAGGCGATTTCAGAAGTCGCCGCACACCGCCAGGCCGGCTCCGCCGTGGTCGATCGGCGCAGGTGCGACCACCACGCGCCCCGGACGGTGGAACAGATACGGCACCGCGAAGCCCGTCGCCGATCCCAGCAGGGCGCCCACCGTCACGTCGCTGGCGTAGTGGCGATCGGCGGCGACGCGCAGGTACGCGGTCGCCACGCCGAGCGAAAGGCCGGCGCCCCAGATCCAGGGCGCCAGCCGGTAGCGACGCATCGACGCGACCGTGCCGCCGGAGACCGCCAGGGCGAACGCGAACGTCGCGTGCCCCGAGTAGAACGACACGTTGTTGTCCGACGGATGCGCGGTGTGCGGCTTGTCGGCCTCGGGCAACGCGTGGACGAACGGCCGCTCGCGCCCGACGATGAACTTCACCGTCTGGTTCATCACCATCGCGATCGACACGGACTCCGAGATCAGCAGCGCGTCGACCCACGCGGCGCGCGGCGCGCCCGCCTCGCGCGCGGCGATCACATCCAGAGCGAACACCGCCAGCGGCTCGACGCCGAGCGGAACGATGTAGCTGACGAGGTTCGCCGTCCCGGTGTCGCTCCATTTCAGCGCGTCGCGCACGGTGCTGTCGAAGCCCGGCGGATTGCACCAGCGGCACGTCGACGGCGCGAGGTGGCTCTTGAACGCCTCCGTGCCGATCCAGTACGCGATCCCCGCGCCGGTGATCGTCGCGTCGACGGTCAAATTGTAGGGGAGGTCCGGCACGGGCGCCGGCGGCGCCCCGGGCTCGCCGCGGGCCGGCGCGGAAAGCACCAGCAGCAACGAAGCGAGGGCCGCCGTCTTCACGTGCGGCCCTGCCCCACCCGCTACGTCCGGCGCGCCCGGGCGGAGGCGCGACGGCGGCGACCGGCGGCGATCGCCATGCCCGCCAGGAAGAGCGCGGTGCCCGCCGCGCCGGAGCTCTGCGCGGCGTCGCAGCTGCAGGTGCTGATCTTGCCGGTCGGCGTCTGCGTCGTCGTACCGCCGGCGTTTCCGGTTCCCGTGCCGGTGGTGTTGCCCGAGCCGCCCGTCCCGACGCTGGTGCTGCCGCCGGCGCCGCCCGTGCCGACGATGCTGAACCCGCCGCCGCCGCCGCTGCCGGCCGGCGCTCCGGCGTCGGGCTGCGCGACGAGCATGCAGCTGCCGTTCATGCACTCTTGCCCGCCCGGACACGTCACGCCCGTGCAGCCGTCCTGGCAGTTGCCCGAGACGCAGACCTGCCCCGACGGACAGGTCTTGCTCTGGCAGCCGGTCTCGACGCAGACGCCGGTGGTCATGTTGCAGGTCGTGCCCGCCTTGCAGGTGCGGCACATGTTGTTGCAGGGCGGCTGGCAGGCGCCGTTTTCGCACACGCGATCGGACGGACAGGTGACGCCGTCGCACGCCGAGACGCAGTTACCAAGCTGGCAGCGCTGGCCGTGCGGGCAGACGACGCCGTCGCAGCCGCCGACGCAGGTTCCGCCCTTGCAGATCTGGTCGGTGCCGCAGGTCTTGTTGATGCAGCCGGGATCCTTGCACAGGCCGTCGGTGTCGCAGGTCAGGCCGACGCCGCAGGGAAATTCGGTGTCGTCGCAGGGAGGACGGCAGACGCCCTGGCTGCACACCTGCCCGGGCGGGCAGAGGTTGCTGCCGTCGTCGACCATGCCGTTGCAGTCGTTGTCGATGTTGTCGCAGACCTCGGTGGTCGGCATGACGGTCTGCCGGCATTGCGTGGTCATCCCGCCGGCCGCGCACTCGGTGATGCCGCCCGCGCAGATGCCCATCGCGCCCGGCACCGTGCACGGGTCGCCGCCGAGGTTGCACGACAGGCCGGAGACGAAAAAGACGAAGTCGTTGAAGTCGCCGTCGTTGCCGTTGCCCGGCTGGTTCGGCGAAGGACCGGTGCAACCCCGCCAGCTGAGCGTGCAGGTCGCCTGGTCCTCGAAGGCGATGTAGTACGACTGCGGATCGGCGACCGACTGGTAGATCAGCGTCGTGATCCACGGCTTGCCCGTCACCGAGTCCTTGTCGTTCAGCTCGGCCTGCGAGTACTTCGTCTGCGGGCACTGCATGCCGGGGTTCCCGATCATCGCCAGGCCGATCAGGCCCCCCTTGTAGTTGGGGCTGGTGCGGATGTTCTGGGCGAAGTCGTAGTTGACCCAGGTGTGCTGGCCTGTCTGCGTCGTCATCATCGTCGCCAGCGGACAAAAGTCGTTGTCCTGACAGGACAGGCCGTTGGGCGGCGCTGGCTGCAGGTTCGCGGGCACCAGCGTGTAGATCTGGGCCGCGGTCGGCATCGTCGGCGGCTCGGTCGCGTTGTACCAGCCGAGCGCGTTCTTGCAGCCACCGCCGTGGTCCACGAGCGTGCCGGTCAGCCCGCACTGGGGCGAGAACGTCCCCGGCGTTATCTGCGCGTCACGCACGGGATCGATCGTGGAATCGCCGCCCATCACGCCATTGATGGCGTGATACTTGAACAGACCGGCCAGCGTATCGGCGTCGGCGGGAAATCCGCGGCTGGTGATGACGCTGATTTCCGCGGCCGGCGTCGGTTGCGGCGCCATGTCGCCGTTCGGCTGCGTCACCATGGCGGACGCGGCGCCGCGAAAGCTCGTGACCGCCAGCAGGACGAAACAGATCCTGAAGAATAAGCATCTCGATAAGCACATATGCAGGACTGTTGCAGCTTTTCGAAGCGCCCGCAAACCTGATTTTTGTCCAATCGTGACGGGGTGTTGCGATGTACGGCCGGTTTGCGGTACATGGGTGCGGTTGCCGCGTTCGCTCGCGCTCTGCGCCGTCTCGCTGCTGCTGATCGCGCCCGCCACCGGCGCGCGCGCCGCCGCAGATGACGAAGCGCCGGCCGGGGACGCGGCGGCGGGCGACGCCACCCCGGGCGAACCGGCGGCCAGCTCGACCGGAGACGCAGCGACCGAGCTCGTTTCCGATTACTACCCACCCCCGGTCGATGGGCCGGCGCTGCGGCTGCCCGAACAGCGCACGCGCCTCTACGTCGACGGCGCCTACGCCCGAAGCGACGATCTGACCGCGCTGCCGTACATCGCCGGCAAGGGCCAGAACATCCGCGTCGCCGCGGGCGGCGTGTGGCGCTGGCACCGGTTCGCCTTCGATGCCCAGGTGCCCTTCAACCTGACGATCGTCGACGTCACGTCGATCCTGAACCAGGCGCCGATGCCGCAGGACGAGCACCAGACCCGGCCGTCGCTCGGCGATCTGACGCTGGGCACGACCTGGACGGAACGGCTGCTGGGCGACAGCGAGGCGCTGATCGCCGGGCTGGGGCTGCGCGGGCGGCTGGCCACGCACACCACCCGGTTCACGTTTCACCTGCTCGACGGCTCGCTGGCGATCTTCACCATCCCCTACTATTTCCACATCGAGCCGACGGCGGTCATCGGCGGCGCGCTGGGCGGTCGGTTCACGTACGTGATCAACCAGGGCGCCGTCTGGATGATCGGCCCCAACGGCTACATTCAGGACACGCTGGTCAGGGTCCCGTCGATCTACTTCTGGGATGCCCACTACGCGATCGGGTGGGCGCCCTGGTCGTTCCTGGGCGCGTCCGTCGAGCTGACCACGACGATCCAGCTCAACCATCTGGCCGGCGCCGACTACCAGAAGTTCAACGACGTCCGCGCGGTCTGGGTGGCGCCCGCCCTGCAGATCCACGCGGGCGACGCGTACCGCATCGATCTGATCGCGCGCTTCGGCCTGACGCGGGGCGAGGAGCTGTACGGCGTGCTCGAGTACGTCGGGACGCATTCCTTCACGCTGCGCGTGACGCGCGCGTTTTGAGATCGCGCCGGTTTCGGTCGATGGGATAAGCTGGCCGCATGGCGAGAAGGGTCGCGCTCGTGACTGCCGTGCTGCTGGGCGCGGCGGCCGGCTGCTCGTCGCCGAGCAAGCCGATGTGCGGCGGTCCGCGCGATGGCGGCGTCATCGAGGTCGGCCTGGAGGCGCCGCCCGGCTGCCCGCCCGCCGCGAACGAGCTGGGCGTCGGCCAGCCGTGCACGATGTGCGGAAACGAATGCACGCTCCCGCTCCGCTGCACCTGCGATCCGTACCTGGGCGTGCAGCTGGAAGGCGTCCCCTGCGTCTGCACGAAGGTCCAGCCCGCCGCGATCGGATCGACCGACCCGTGCAAGGACGTCGGCGCCGGCTTCTGCGGCAGCAACGCCACCTGCTGCAACGTCCAGACGATCGCCGCCTACTGCGTCCCGGACGTCTGCCTGATCGGCGGCATGTGCATCGACTTCAATCCGCCCGACGCGGGGGCGGACGGCGACGTGGACGCGGCAACGGACTGATCGCTCGCGGCGAGCGATCCACGCTGCTACCTGCACTGAAGCGTCGGCGGCATCCGCTGGCAGCTGGCGGCCGAGCAGCACGCGCCCATCGCGCAGGCCTGGATGCCGGTGCAGTCGGTCGAGCAGCTGTTGCCGCTGCAGCGGACCTTGCCGTTGCACGAGCCCGTGCCGCGGCAGGTGATCGTGTTGGCGGCGCCGTCGGCCTGCACACCCGACGCGCACGACTGCGGCCCCGAGCAGGTGGCGTGGCAGTTGGTGCCGTTGCACGCGACCACCCCCTGACACGAGCCCATCCCCGAGCAGACGATCGTGTTCATGGTGCCGGCGCCGGTGACGCCGCCCTTGCACGACGAGGTGCCGGAACAGGTGACCATGCAGGGGTTGCCGCCGCACTGGATCGCGCCCTTGCACGCGCTGGCGGCGCAGGTGACGGTGCAGCTGGTGGCGTCGCGACAGTCGATCGCGCCCGCGCAGCCGGAGGCGGGGCAGTCGATCGAGCAAGCGATCCCCTTCGGGCAGACGATGTCGCCCGGGCACGGGTTGCAGGCGGTGCCGCAGTTGAACGTGCAGACGCCGTTGATGCAGCTCCCGCCCGCGGCCGCGCAGTCGTCGCAGGCGACGGTGCCGATCTCGCCGCAGGTCGTGCCGCCGCCGCTGCCGCCCGTTCCGGAGCCGCCGGTGCCGGCGCTGCCGACGTCACCACCTGTTCCTGCCGCGGCCGGGCCGCCGGTGCCGCCGGCGCCGTCGCCGGCCGTTCCAGAGCCGCCGGTGCCGCTCGCGCCTGCGGCGGCCGATCCGCCGTCGCCGCCCGCCGGGTTCGTGCCGCCGCTGCCATCGCCGCCCGCGCCCGCCGCCGCCGATCCGCCGTCGCCGCCCGCCGGGTTCGTGCCCCCGCTGCCATCGCCGCCGGCACCGCCGATGCCGGCGCCACCGCTGCCCACCGGCGCGACGGATCCACCGCCACCGGCGCTGCCGCTGACACCGGCGACGCCGCCGACCGCGCCCGCCGCCCCGGCGCCCGACGACGCGCCGGCGCCGCCCAGGCCGGTGCGGTTCACGCTACAGGCGAGCGCGAGCAGACAGGCCGCCACCCACGCGACGTGTCCCGCGCTGCGCAACAAGCGTCAGCCCTCGATGACGACGACGTACTTGACCCACTGGGGGACGTGGTTGCCTTGCGCGGCGGCCTGCTTCGGATTCTGCGTCGGCAGCCAGACCGGGACCCGGCTGGGATCGCCGACGATCACCTCGCCGGTCTTCACGGCCGTGATCCAGAGCTGCGGCTTCGTCGCCGACGGCGTGGTGTTGACCTGCGTCCCGTACGGGCGCCGCGACGAGAACGCGACCCAGTAGATCAGATCGCCGCGGAACATCCCCTTGTCGGGGCTGAAGCGCGGCCATGAGTTGTCGTTGCCCGACGCGCCGTTGGCGTTGTCGAGGCGGACCGGATTGCCGCCGCTGGGCGTGGTGAGCCAGAGCGTCGCCGTGGTGTCGTCGTACCCGTCGCACGACTGGCTGCCGTAGTC
>Ga0066903_100001809_pt1 | contig 16100 bp, 15 predicted proteins | sample PanSoiMetaGPlot1_FD_67491 | JGI IMG/M metagenome (GOLD analysis project Ga0066903, IMG submission 67491) | Tropical forest soil microbial communities from Panama analyzed to predict greenhouse gas emissions - Panama Soil - Plot 1 (version 2) | ecosystem: Environmental > Terrestrial > Soil >... | reverse complement strand
TGTTCTTCATCGGCACCCAGATCGCGCTGCCGCTGGCGCAGGAGGGCAAGCTGCGCGTGCTCGCGGTGACCGGGAAAGAGCGCTGGAAGGGCATGCCCGACGTGCCGACCATGCAGGAGCAGGGCTTCAAGGACTTCAATGTGGTCAACTGGTTCGGCGCCTGGCTGCCGGCGGGAACGCCGCCACAGATCGTGGCGCGGCTGCAAAGCGAGATCGCCAAAACCCTGCAGGAGCCCGACATCCAGAAGGAATTCGATACGCTGGGGCTGCGTGGCGTGGGATCGTCACCGGAGGACTTCGCCCGCTTCGTGGCCAAGGACGCGGAGACCGCCCGGGAGATCGCCCGCCGGATCGAAGGACGTAAGAAATGAACAGCCCGCCGACCGCCGTGGAGCCCTGGCAATGGCCGGAAGAGCATTGGCGCGACATCGTCGATCATGTGCGGGCCGGTCGGGCACTGAAGCCCAAAGCGTGGAACGACGGCGCGCGCTGCGCGATCGCGCTCTCCTTCGATTCCGATCACGAGACCACCGAGCTGCGTGACGGCGGCGCCTCCATCAGCAAGCTGTCGCAGGGGCAGTACGGCAATCGCAAGGGCGTGCCGCGCATCCTCGACATCCTCAAGCGCCACGCCGTGCCGGTGAGCTTCTACGTGCCCGCCGTGACCGCGCTGATGTATCCCGACGAGCAGCGCCGCGTGGTGGCCGAGGGCCACGAGGTGGGCATCCACGGCTGGATCCACGAACGCAACTCGGTGCTGCCGCTCGAGGCCGAGCGAGACCTGCAGATGCGCGCGGCCGACACGCTGGAGAAGATCACCGGCGCGCGCCCGGTGGGCATCCGCACGCCCTCGTGGGAGTTCAGCGCCAACACGCTCGCCATCACCCGCGATATGGGGCTCGAGTACGACTCCTCGATGATGGCCGACGACGACTGCTACGAGCTCCTGCTCGATGGTAAGCCGACCGGCGTTACCGAGCTGCCGGTCGAATGGATCCGCGACGACGCGGTCTACTACAACATGAACCGCTTCGCCGGGCTGCGGCCGCACATGGGACCCGCCGACGTGCTCGACATCTGGCGCCGCGAGATCGACATGGCCTGGGAGGAAGGCGGCATCTTCCAGCTCACCATGCACCCGCACCATTCCGGCTATCGCTCGCGGGTGTGGATCATCGATGAGCTCATACGCCACGCCAAGGCGCGCGGCAGCGTCTGGTTCGCCACCCACGCCGAGATCGCGCGCTTCGCGCGCGACAACGCGCAGTAGCTGTCCGGCGGGCTATTCCGACGTTTGTGATACGCCGCCGCGGCCCGCTATGGCGTCCTCTTCGCCTGTGGCCTCACAGCCTCGCGAATGCGCCCAACAAAAAGCTGTGTCACCGGGCTTGGCGCCCGGCTCTTCAAAGTCATAATTCCAATTGGCCACGGCGGAACAGGTAACTTCACAGGCAGCACCTTGAGCGGAGGGAGATTTCTGCCGAACCGCAATAGCGAGTCAGGAATAATCGATATGAAGGGGTCGCTCGCCACCAGGGTGCAGAACATTTGGTGTGGACCGAACACCACACCTTTAGGCGGAAACTTCAAGCCGGTCGCGCGAAACGCGTCGGCTATAAGGGATCCAAAGGGACTGTCGAGCTGAGGCAGACTCCATGGTTCCTCGGCCAAATCGGCGAGTTCAATCTTGCGACGGCGAGCCCATCGGTTCTGCGAGCCAGTCACGACAACCATGCGATCGTAAAACAAGCCTTCAGCAGCAATATCATCGTCCACAGAACCGGGCATTCGGCCGATGACGAGGTCGACCTTTCGCTCACGCAATTCGCGGTATCGCTGCGTGGCTGTCGTCAACGCTGTCACGTGAGCCGTGATTCCCGGGTACTTGCGGCGAAGCTGGCCGAACACGATGGGGACCAGTCCGCACATGATTGCCTGGTTGCATCCAATCCGAACTTCACCAGCCGTCGGATCGGCAATGAACTCGATCCTCTTCACCGCTTGGCGAAGCTCGTCGAACACCGCCAATCCACCATCGAGCAACGCTCGACCATATTCGTTCGGGGTGACACCTTGGCGGTTGCGCTCAAGGAGTCGCACCCCGACGGCATGCTCCAACTCCGCGATCGACCTCGAAATGGCGGGCTGCCCGGTGCTCAGGATCGCGGCGGCTTTGGCCATGCTGCCCGCCTGCACGACAGTCATCAGCACGTGAAGGTCTTGTAGCTTCATCCGGCGCCCGATGCGATCTCTCAAGAGCATGATCCATCCATCACAACAGTGGTATGCCTCCATCAAGTAATAGCATTATTCAGGCATATACGTCGCCGCTAATCTTTGGCTCAGACCCAACACCCTGTTCGAAAGGGACTTCGGGATGAGGTTCTCCCGTCGCAACTCTCTGCGCCTAGCAGCGGGCGCTGCTGCCTCGCTCGGCTTTTCATCGAAGGCATCTGCGCAGTCTTATCCGACCAGGACCGTTCGTGTGATCGTCGCGGTTGCGGCGGGGGGCTCGCCCGACATCGTTGCGCGACTCATGGGCCAATGGCTCTCCAAGCGTCTGGGACTGCCATTCGTGATCGAGAACAGGCCGGGTGCTGGCGGCAATATTGGAACGGAGGTTGTCGTGAAAGCATCTCCCGACGGGCATACGCTCCTACTCGTTGCTCTGTCGCACGCGATCAATGCGACACTCTACGAGAAAAGACTCACGTTTGATTTCGCTCGTGACATCGCGCCGATCGGAAGTATCAGCCGGGGATTCAATGTCATGGTTGTGAACCCCTCTTTTCCTGCCAGGACGGTTCCTGAGTTCATCGCCTACGCCAAGGCCAATCCCCACAAGATCAGCATGGCCTCGGCTGGCATCGGCAGCGGTCCGCATCTGACCGGCGAGCTGCTTCAGATGATGGCTGGCATCAAGATGGTTCATGTACCGTATCGTGGCGCGGCATCCGCACTTAGCGATTTATTGGGCGGACAGGTGCAGGTCTATTTCTCCAATCCCGCCTCGGCGCTTGCTTACGTTAAGGAGGGAAGGCTGTGGCCCTTGGCTGTAACTAGTGCCACTCGATCGGATGTGTTGCCCGATATTCTCGCCCTGGGAGAGTTCTTGCCGGGCTTCGAGGCCAGCACATGGTTAGGCATTGGAGCGCCCAAGAACACGCCGACCGATATCATCGCGGCGCTCAATAATGAGATCAATGCAGGCCTCGTCGATCCAATCATGAGTGCTCAACTTGCTGTCTCGGGCAACAACGCATTCGCCAGCTCGCCCGCGGACTTCGGCAAGCTGATCGCGGAGGAAACCGAGAAATGGGGCAAAGTGATTCGCGCCGCCAATCTGACGGTCGAATAGAACTCATTCGAAAAAGTTCTCGCTCGTTGGGGCAGATTAGATCATGGAGCAATCGTCGAAAGTTTCCGATGGGCCTGCAGGCGCCGCTCTCCTTGAGGATATCGTTGCCGCGAACCGTATCCTCGCAATGGAAGGTATCCTCGATGCTTTCGGACACGTGAGCATCCGACACCCCAGTGCTCCGGACCGGTACTTGCTTTCCCGTTCGCTTGCGCCTGCATCGGTAACTGGCGGTGACATCCTCGAATACGACCTCGACTCAAATCCCATCGATGACAAAGGACAGTCCAGCGTCCTCGAACGTTTCATTCACGGCGAAATCTATAAGAGACGAAGCGACGTCAACGCCGTTATACACAGCCATTCTCCTGCGGTTATCCCCTTTAGCGTCACGCAACACCCCTTGCGGCCGGTCTATCACGGGGCCTCGTTTCTCCATGGGGGCGTGCCAGTGTGGGACGTCCGCGACACACCTGACCCAGATGCGGCGGCCATGCTGGTACGGAACCGCGCTCTCGGCAGCGCCCTCGCCTCGAAACTCGGCGACAAATCTGTCGTCCTCATGCGCGGCCATGGCAATGTCGTCGTTGGGCCGAATGTGCAGATCGCTGTGAGGTATGCCATTTACACTGAAATGAACGCACGCCTGCAGGCAATTGCCGTCAGCCTCGGCGGTCCGATCAACTTCATCTCAGCGGAAGAAGCCCAGGCTAAAGCTGGATCCCCCAACGACTTCGGTCGCGCCTGGAGGTTTTGGAAGGCACGCGCGCTCGGCAACTCATAATTCCAAATTGTTCAGTCTCGACCTCTATCAGGCGAGTTGACGCCACCGCACAAGGGAAATTTATCGCGACCCGCAAATCATGAAAGCCAAATGCTCGGACCGCGGTGATGGTTGCGGCAGTGCCAGCGGCCCAAAGCTCCGCTCCAGGAGCTTCGCGAGATCGAGGTATTGAAAGAAGATCGAGAGCCTTCCTCGCAGGCAACAATCACGGCGAGTCGTTCTCGATGACGTCCACTTCAGGCCAAACAGTCCTGACCGCCCGATCGACGCAAGACCCACGATATTGGTCGAGCCACGGCGCGCATTTCCCTTGGATATGCATCCATTCGAATACGGTGCCGTCATATACAGGAGGAACCTCAAGAAAGATCGCATCTTCGAGCAGCAGCCGGAAGCCTTGCCGGGCAACGTAGATTCCGACCGAGCATTCCACGCCGGTGTAGTTGCTGAAGTCGCTTCGGATCGCCGGATTGGTTTCATCGAGCCTCGTGAAAGCGACGATTTGCGGCTCGTCCGTGCGGCCGAAGTCGGCGAACGTTCGCGGCAGCTCGAGATATCGCCGCGAGCGCCGGATAAAATCAGCATGCTCGGCCGTTATGGGCGCGCCCAGGTCCATGAGCCAGTATGGATCATTGGCTCGCTGCGGCTGCAGCACCCAATCATGATGACGATGCTCGAGCGCGGGGCCAATGATCAGGGGCGGCGCAACGAGGCGTTCGCCCACCACGGCCTCGGCAACCTGAGCGGCATGAAGATTGCTCGGATCCTGGTGTCGCGGAATCACGTACAGATTGATGATTGTTCCCATGGTACCCAAAGGGAGTCAGTCGCCTGGCATCACATCCGTCCGTGCCCGTCGGGCGCGGCGTGGCGGCATGTCGATTTGAGGTTCCTGGCGAGCCTCTTGCAACTCGTATAGGACAGTTCAGATTGGCGGCGTCAGCCATGGACAACTTCTCCCGTTCTCAGCTCATCCGCAAGGCGGTCATCCCCACGCGCGGCGGGGTGGTGGCCGCCGCGCACCGCCGCGCCGCCAAAGTCGGCGCGAGCGTGCTCGATGCCGGCGGCGACGCGGTCGATGCCGCCGTCGCCGTGTCGTTTGCGATTGGAGTCGTCGAGCCCTGGATGAGCGGACCGGCCGCCGGCGGCGCCATGGTGCTGTGGCGCGCCGGTGAACAGCGCGCCCGCGTGGTCGACTACGGCATGCGCTCGCCGATCGCGCTCGATCCGGCCGACTACCCGCTCACCGGCGCCGGCCTGACCATGGACCTCTTCACCTGGCCCGCGGTCCTCGACGATCGCAACGTGCAGGGCGCCACCGCCGTCGCCGTCCCCGGCGTGGTCGCCGGCATGGGTCTGGCCCATGCCGAATACGGCCGCCTGCCCTGGAACGATCTGCTCGCGCCCGCCGTGGTACTGGCGAAGGAAGGGCTGCTGGTCGACTGGGTCTCCGCGCTGCTCACCGCCTCGGTCGCGCGCTCGATCGCCGCCGACCCCGACGCTGCAAAAATGTTCCTCGACGACGGCAATTGGCCGATCTGCGGCACCTGGACCGGGGTGAGCGAGCGCCACCTCGACCAGCGCGCCATGGCTGCCACGCTCGACCAACTGGCGCACAAGGGCCCGCGCGAGCTCTACGAAGGCGAGGTGGCGCGCGCCCTGGTGCGCGACCTGCGCGCCAAGGGCAGCGCGATGGCGGAGGCTGATCTTGCCGGCTACCAGGCGCGCATCGTCGACGCGCAGGCCGTGCCCTACCGGGACGCGCGCATCTTCGTCGCCCCGGGCCTGACCGGCGGGCCGACGCTCGCCCAGGCGCTGAACACGCTCGAAGCGGAGTTGGTACCCGCGCGCGGCACGCCGGGCCCTGCAAGCTACGTCGCTTATGCGCGCGCCCTCGACCAGGCCTTCAACACGCGCCTTGCCGGCATGGGTGATCGCTTGGGTGACGCCGCCGGCCTCGCCGAGGCCGCGCACGCGCCCTCGTGCACCACGCATTTCTCGATCGTCGACCGCCACGGCAACCTATGCTCGGTGACGCAGACGCTGTTGTCGATGTTCGGCTCGCGCGTGGTGTCGCCCTCGACCGGCCTCCTCCTCAACAACGGCATCATGTGGTTCGACCCAGAGCCGGGCAAACCCAACTCGCTCGGGCCGGGCAAGCGCTGCCTCGGCAATTTCTGTCCGGTCATCGGCGAAGCCGGCGACGGCCGGCGGTTCGCGCTCGGCGCTTCGGGTGGGCGCAAGATCATCGGTGCGGTGCTGCAGATCATCTCGTTCATGGTCGACCATGACCTGACGCTTGAACAGGCCTTCCATCAGCAACGCATCGACATGAGCGGCGGCGGCAACGCCATCGCCGACCGCACGCTGCCTCAGGGCGTGCTCGACGCGCTGGCCGCGGCCTTTCCCACCACGACCGCCGTGCGCACCAACTTCCCCTATGCGTTCGCCTGCCCGGCGGCGGTGCTGCGCGAGGGCGATCTCAACATGGGCTGCACCGAGATCATGTCGCCATGGGGCGACGCGGTGGCGGAGGGCAAGTTTTTCTGAATTTACGGCCCGCGGAAATCCGCCTCCGCCACGGCAAGCCGGTACTTCCGATAGGGGTCGTTCGCCCCTTCGCATCGATGCAGGCCTGAGGTAGCCTCCCGTTTCACCGCCAACAGGCCATCGGTGGCCATCAGCTCAGCGGCCATTCCTGTTGGGTCCGAAGCATCTTCGCGTTGCGAGCCCCCTGAGGGCTGTCCCGAGAGGGTCATCATGTCAGAGCGAGGCTCAATCGCACTGCTCATCGTTGCATTGGCCTGCGCACTGCTGATCAGAAGCGGCAGTGCGCAGGTGACCCATGATGCAAAATATCCCAACTGGAAAGGCCAGTGGAACGCGATCGTCAAGCCGGGAACGGTCGGCGGACAATTCAAGTTCGATCCAACCAAGGACCGCGGCGTCGGACAGGAGGCGCCGTTGACGCCCGAGTATCGCAAGGTCCACGAGGACAGCATGGCCGACCAAGCCAGGGGCGGTCTCGGCAACTATCCGACCGCCCGCTGTCTCCCGGGCGGCATGCCACGCATGATGGCCAGTGAAGCGCAGGAATATATCGTCACGCCGGAAACCACCTATATCCTGCTCAGCAGCAGCCAAGACCCGGTTCGTCGAATCTTCACTGACGGACGCGACTGGCCCAGGGACATCGAACCCACCTATCAGGGCTATTCGATCGGCCGCTGGATCGACGAGGACGGCGACGGCGCCTACGACTTGTTGGAGGTCGAGACGCGCGGCTTCAAGGGGCCGCGCGCCTATGATGCCACCGGACTGCCGCTGCACTTCGACAATCAGTCGGTCTTCAAGGAGCGACTCCGTCTCGATAAGGGCAATCCGAACATCCTTCATGACGAGATCACGGTATTCGACCATGCCCTGACGCAGCCTTGGAGCGTGGACAAGACCTTCCGGCGCAACCCGAATCCGCGCCCACGCTGGCGCGAAAACGTTTGCAACGAAGGGAACAGTCAGATCGTGATCGGAGATGAAAATTATCTCCTGCGTGCGGACGGCCTTCTGATGCCCACGAAGAAAGGCCAGGCACCCCCGGATTTGAGATATTTCCAGCCGGCGCCGAAGTGACGAGAGCTCATCGCCAGCGTCGCGTGAACCGTGTGAGCCGCGCAATCAGATCGCCTCTGAAGTCGATGAAAAGTTGAAGTCGTTGACCAGGAGCGGCGGCGCTGCGATCACGGAATCTTCTCTTTCTCCGCCGCGCGTCCGCTCGCTCGGGCCGATCGCCAGCACGTTGGCAAGCACGGCGACGGGACTCTCGTTGAACCGAAAATTGAGCGCGGGCGCGATGATGCGGCCATCCTCGATCAGGAAATTGCCGTCGCGCGTGAGCCCGGTCACCAGGAGCTTCTGCGCATCGACCATCCGCATATACCAGAAGCGTGTAACCAGCACGCCGCGGCGGGTGGCGCGGATCATGTCGTCGAGCGTCGTCGTGCCGCCGGCCATGACGAAGCTGCCCGGGCGAGCGATTGGCTCACGGCTCTTCTCCTGCGCCCAGAAGCGAGAGTAAAAGAGGTTTTGCAAAACGCCATCCTGGACCCAAACAGTGCGGCGCGACGGAAAACCTTCGTCGCCGAACACCCGCTCAGGCGCAACCGGATCGCCCGGGTCGGTGAAGATCGTGACGGCGTCCTGGAACAGCTTGTCGCCGAGCCGATTGCCGCCGCCGCGCCTGGAAAAGACGCTGCGACCCTCGTCGGCATCGCGCGCATTCATGTTCCACAGCATCCACATCACCAGGTCGGATACGGCGGAGGATTCGAGAATGACGGTGTACCTGCCGGCCTCCAACCGCACGGGGGGCGCCGTATAAGCAGCCTTGTCGATCGCGCGGCGGCCGAGGCGCGCCGGATCGAGCGAATCGAAGCGCGTGTCCGAGCGGCCCGCCCATCCCGACCAGGTGCCAGACTTGTTGCGAGCGGTCACGGTGAACTCGGCGCCGGTCTGCGCGTCGTGTGCAAACTGGCCGGCGCTGGTCGCCATGGCGTCGAATCCGTGCCGCGCCATGCAATAGCCGGCGACGTCAATGGCCCGGCGCGAGGCTTCGTCGATGACCGGCTTCGACACGACGGCAAGCCGCTCGGCGCGAACTGCCGCCGTAGCCGCATCGTAGCCGGCGCCGACCGGGTAGGTTTGCGGCCCGACCGGCGGCAGGAGTTCGCGGTTCTCCGGCGCCGACCGCGCAATCTCTTCGGAGCGGGCGATCGCCGCTTCGAGCGCCTGCTCATCGAGCCCGCCCACGCTCGCGGCGCCGGCACGCTGGCCGAAACGCGATTCGATGGTGACGCGCAAAGAGCTCTGGTTGCCGTTGGTGGTCGCGTTTCCCCGCGCAAACCTGAGATTGATCCGTTCGCCGCCGTTAAGCCGCACGATGCAGTGGTCGGCCTTTGATCGCGCCAGCAGGCGGCCGGTCACGGCTTTGGCTTCGAACGGGGTGAGCAGCATCGTCAGAAATCCGTCCGTTCGGTGTTGAGCACATTGATCTGACGAAAGCGGGCCGGCACGGCGCCGTGCGACACCGGCGCGAGCTGCTGCGGCTGGCCCTTGCCGCAGAACAAAGTCCCGCCGAGGTGATAGGTCGACACGTCGCCCAGTCCGTCCATCGCATTCCAGAAATCGGGCGTCCGCCCCTGGTAGGCCACGTCGCGAAGCATGTTTCCGCGCTTGCCGTTCTTGATCTCGTAGAACAGCTGTCCGCTGAACTGGAAATTGTATCGCTGCTGATCGATGCTGTAGCTGCCATCGCCAACGATATAGATTCCGTCCTCGACGCCGGCGATGAGGTCGTCGAGCGAGGTGGGCATCGGATTCGGTTGCAGCGAGATGTTCGGCATGCGCTGAATCGGAAACGACACCGGACTGTCGCCATAGGCGCAGCCATTCGACTGGCTCCTGCCGATGAAAGCGGCCTGGCCCATCGCCATCTGGTAGTTCTGGAATACGCCGTCCTTGATGATCGCGAACTCGGCACCAATGCTGCGCACCCCGTCGTCATCGAAGCCGACGGTCGACAACCCACCGGCTTGCGATCGGTCCGCCATGACCGTCATCAGCGGACTGCCGAACTGGAAGGTGCCGAGCTTCTCCGGCGTCACGAAGGACGTCCCGGCAAAATTCGCCTCCCAGCCAAGCGCGCGATCGAGCTCGGTCGAATGGCCGGTCGATTCGTGGATCGTCAACCACAGGTTGGTCGCGTCGAGCACGAGATCGTATTTGCCCGGGGCGACCGGCTTGGCGGCAAGTTTTTGTTGGACCTCTTGTGCCGCCAATGCGGCTTCCGCGAGAAAGTCGTACCTTTCGATATACTCCCAGCCTTCTCCACGCGGCGCCGCAAGGCTTGCGCGGGAGGCGAAGCGACCGGACTGCCGATCGATGGCGGTGGCCTCGAAATACGGGGCGCTGCCCACCCGGACCTGGGTAATCGCACTGCCGCGGCTGCTGGCAAACAGCTTCTCTTCGCGGTCGAACCGCATGAGCGAGCTACAGTAGCTGGCGCCGGCGGCGAGCGCCGCCTCGTTGATGGCGAGCAGCTTTGCTGCCTTCACATCCGTCGCGATCGAGAACGGGTCGGTCCTGACCGGCGTCCGCCAGTCCTCGCGATAGGCCGGCATGCTCTCGAGTGTGACCGGGACCGCCTGGATCAGTTGGGCCGCCTTGGCGTTCTCAATGGCAAGGCCCACGACGCGCCGGATCTCGGCCTCCTCGACCAGCTCGCTGCCGGCAAAGCCCCAGCTGCCATCGACAAGAACGCGCACGCCAAAGCCAACCGTGACATTCGACGTCAATGCTTCGAGGCGACGGTCGCGCGCGCGGAGGAGTTCCTGCTCGGTCCGACCAATGCGCACGTCCGCGTAACTCGCGCCCGCCCGCAGCGCTAGATCGAGCGCCATGTCGGCGAGCTTGAGCCGCGCCGCGGGCTCGAGTCCTTCATAGGCGGCAGCCGCGGCCGCATCCGTCACGCGGAAAATCAGGTGATCGGCCGCCGGCGCGCAGAGAGCGCAACCGGCATGCTGCAGGAAGCGGCGGCGATCCATATCGGGTTTCCTTGGGCCCCGGAAGGGACCAAGTGCCCTTGCAGAGAGCCATTCGCGGCGATCATTCTATCTCACAGCGTACACGCCCGAAAGCTCGCGTGCGCGAACAGGGGGTGGCAGAGCGCGATCGCCGGGGTGTTCTGACTATGCGCTCGGCATCGGGAATCTCTACTGGCCTCGACAATGGAACTTCGCCGCCGGGGCGTGGACAGCACCCCGCATCAGCCCAAATCACGCCTTCCTTTTTGACCTGGACACAGACATCAACCGCTGGAAATCTGTGTCGTCTTTGCTGACAGGGCGCCGGTCGGCTTCGACCGGCGAGTGAGGAGCGGGAGCATGTCCGATCGAGCCAAGAGACAATTTGAAATGCCCCCCTATGTCATCGGACGGGTCATGAACAAGCGCGGTCGCTTGCGCGTGTTCGATCGCTTTGAAGCCGCCGAAACGGCCCTCGTCGTCATCGACATGCAGAAGTTCTACGTCGCCGACGTGCAGCCTGCGCTCGACATCATCCCGAACATCAATCGAATGGCAGCAGCGTTCCGGGGCAAAGGCGCTATGGTCGCCTGGGTGAAGATGACCGCAGGGCATAACGGCAAGAGCCTGTGGCCGCTCTATCACGACTACTTCTTCACCAAGGAAGGCGGCGCGCGACACCGGGACAATCTCAGCGAAGGGGCCGACGGTCACGCGCTGCATCCCAAGCTCGATGTGCACGAGACCGACTGTTTCGCCAGCAAGAGCCGGTTCAGTGCCTTTATGCCGGGGTACTCCGAACTGCCTGACAAGCTCAAGCAGCGCGGCATCCGCAACGTCGCCATTGCCGGCATGCTGACCAACATGTGCTGCGAGACCTCGGCCCGCGACGCCATGATGATGGATTACAAGGTCGTGATGGTTTCCGACGCGAATGCCGCCCGGTTCGAGGAGGACCACAATGTCGGATTCACCAGCGTGTACCAGAGTTTCGGCGATGTGCTGACCACGGATCAAGTACTCGACGAATTGCTAGTCTAAAGGCGCACAGGGGTCGACCACGCGCGTTCAGCACATCCGTGACGATTGCGGGAGAGACCTGATGACGATCGGCGCGCTGTTCACCGAAACCATGGCCGACATGACGGCGGTTGCGATCGAGGCCGCGGTGAAACGGGGCGCCGGCGTGCTGTTGCCGATCGGCGTAATGGAGACGCACGGACCGCATCTGCCGACCGGCACAGACGCTCTCATCGCAACCCAGATCTGCCGCCTGACTAAGAGCTACGCGGCCGAGCTGGGCCGCGAGCTCCTGATTGCGCCGCCTTATTATTGGGGCATCACCGGCGTCCTGAGCGGCTTCGTCGGCAGCTTCAATATCCGAGCTGAAACGGCCAAGCAGCTTCTCGACGACGTCATCGACTCGCTGCTCGCCAACAAGTTCGGCGACATTTTGCTCGTCAGTCACCACGGAGACTTTGATCACAACGTCATGATCCGCGAGGTGCTCGAACAACAGCACCAGCAGGGAAAAACCGGCGTGCGCTGGCTCTACGCGGCGGCGCGCTGGCGGCTCATCAAGCGGCTGGGATTGACGGGACAGGAGCCCTATTGGGTTCCCTGGGATTTCAAACCGGAGCTCGAACGGTTCAAAGTCACCGGCATTCTCGGTGTTCATGCGGACGAATACGAAACCGCCGCGATGGTCCGCTACTTTCCCGAAACCGTGGACTTTGATGCCCTTGAGAATGTTTCGCCGACGCAGCTCACGATGAAGGATCTGGAAAGCTGGCGCGCCGGCGGCGATGCGCCGCGTCGGCTGACGCCGGACGGCTACTTCGGCGCGCCCAATCCGGTCGATCCGAATTTGTGGCGGCATTTCGACGAGACCGCCCGCATCATGGCCGCCGCCGTCGCTCGGTGTGCTTAGCCGCTTATTCGATCCATTCGGCGGCTCGGGCACGACTTTGCTTGCGGACGAGCCGTCCGATTGGCGTGAGCGCCTGGTCGAACTCGATAAGTGACGTTATCAGTCAACGATGGCAAGACAAACAGGAAGCCTGCTACCCTCAAATCGAAAGGACTCGCAATGGCGAAGAACACGATTTGCCTCTGGTACGATAACGACGCTGAGGCTGCTGCCCGCTTCTACGCCGAGACGTTTCCCGACAGCGTCGTGGGCGCCGTCCGCCTTGCACCCGGTGACTACCCATCCGGCAAGGCGGGTGATGTGCTGGTCGTCGAATTCACGGTTGCCGGCGTCCCTTGTATCGGTATCAACGGCGGTCCTGTGTTCAAACATAACGAAGCCTTCTCGTTCCAGATCGCCACCGACGATCAGGTCGAGACCGACCGCTACTGGAACGCCATCGTCGGCAACGGCGGGCAGGAAAGCGAATGCGGCTGGTGCAAAGACAAGTGGGGCATTTCCTGGCAAATCACGCCGCGCGTGCTGACCGAGGCGCTCGCCGCTGGCGGCGATGAAGCAAAGCGCGCATTCAAGGCGATGATGGGGATGAAAAAGATCGATGTCGCCGCGATCACGGCGGCCCGACGCGGTTGACGTCCTCCTTTGGCCATCAGGCATTTCGTTTGACCTTCAGCCGCTTATTCGCCGGCTCACGGTGTGGCGAGGATGTCAGGTCGTTGTTGCACGAGCCGCGGCGGTGTTATCATCGTTCACGCTGATTGCGTTCCGCTGGATGGTTCAATGCGACCCAAGGTTGCCGTGCCTCGCTTGGCGTGTCCGTTGGTATCCTTGACTGCGGCGCTCATTCTGAACCTTGCGGTCATGGAGGCTTCGGCGGCGGACGCGGTCGCCGAGTTCTACCGCGGCAAATCAGTCGCACTCCTGATCGGCTTCGGGCCAGGAGGGGGCTACGACACTTATGCAAGAGTGCTCGCCCGCCATCTCGGCCGGCACATTCCGGGACAACCGACAGTCATACCGCAGAACATGCCAGGAGCGGGCGGCCTTGCCGCCGCGAACTTTCTCTACAATGTCGCGCCGCCCGACGGGCTGACTCTCGCCACGTTTGGTCCCTTCAACGCGCTCGAGCCGCTGTTCGGCAATCCCAGCGCCCGTTTCGATCCGACAAGGTTCACTTGGATCGGCAAGATGGATGTCGATGCCGGCGCCTGCGGCGCATGGAAGGATTCCGGAATCCGGAAGTTTTCCGACCTGCAGCGCAAGGAAACCTCGTTCGGATCGTCCGGCCGGGGTTCGACCACCACGCAGCAGGTGCTGGCGCTCAAGAACATGCTCGGCGCCACGGTCAAGATCGTGCAGGGCTACAAGGGCAGCGCGGACATCACCCTTGCGCTACGCAGGGGCGAGGTGAGCGCGATGTGCGGCATCGCGGCCTCGAACGTGTTGGTACAGCTCAAGGACGATATCAAGAATGGCGACATGACGATCTTCATCCAGTTCGGGCGCAAGAATGCGCCGGAGTTCGGCGCGGCCGAAAACATCTACGATCTGCTGCCGACCAGCGAGGACAAGCAGATTGCCGAAATCATTTTTCGGCCGAACGAGCTCGGCAAGCCAATCGCGTCGTCGCCGACGCTTGCCGCCGACCGCGCGAGCGCGCTGCGCGACGCTTTCGCGACGACGATGGCGGATCCAGCCTTTCTCAACGAGATGAGCAGATCGAATCTTCCGGTCAATGCGGCGACGGGCGAGGAGGTCGCGCAGGTCTTCGCCTCGCTCTATGCCACGCCGAAGCCGCTGATCGAGCGTGCCCTGGCGAACATGACCAACGAATAGCGACTTCTGACAGCAAGGACATCCAATGCTGAAACGTGAGGACAATGAGCGGCTCGTTCGCGTCGGCCCCGGCACTCCCATGGGCTCCCTGCTGCGCAGGTACTGGCAACCGGCGCTGCTGTCCCGGGAGCTGAAGGAGAACGACGGCGCCCCGATCCGCGTCTCCATCCTGGGCGAGGAGCTGGTGGCCTTTCGCGCCACGGACGGAAGGATCGGGCTGGTCGACGCCTACTGTCCACATCGCCGCGCCCCGCTGTTCTACGGGCGCAACGAACAGCAGGGGTTGCGCTGCGTCTACCACGGCTGGAAATTCAACGTCGATGGACGCTGTGTCGACCTGCCCAATGTCGGCGAGAACGCGCGGATCAGAGAGAACGTGCGCATCAAGTCGTACCCGACATACGAAAAGGGCGGCGTGATCTGGGCCTACATGGGGCCGCCGGAGCGCAAGCCCGCCCCTCCCGATTTCGAATGGATGCGGGCGCCCGAGACGCACCGCAACGTGACCAAGAACTACCAGGCGAACAACTATCTCCAGTCGCTCGAGGGCGGCCTGGACACCTCGCATTCCTCTTTTCTTCACAACGAGTCGATCGGCGACAACCGCAGCGTCCGCAACATCGACGGCGCACCGCGGCTCGAAGTTTTCCCGACCGACTACGGCTACTCCTATGTATCGTTCCGCAAGATCAGCGATACCGAACAATACGTGCGCGTGTATCAATACGTCATGCCGTTCCAGCAGATTCGGGGCGATATTTCCGACGCCTTCGGCAAGCGCAAGGACCTGCCCAAGATCGACGGCCACTTCTGGGTGCCGATCGACGACCACCAGACCTTCACGTGGAATTTCATCTATGGAGCGGACGAATCGGCCGCGATGAGCGATGAATTCAAAGAAAAGGAAGAGGAACGCACCGGGCGCGGGAAGAACGACTTCATCCCCGGCACGTTCAAGCTCAAGCGCAACCTCTCGAACGACCACATGATCGACCGCGAGCTGCAGAAGCGGACGTTCACCGGGATCACCGGCATTGGCACCCAGGACATCGCGTTGCAGGAAGGCATGGGGCCGATCGTCGATCGCAGCAAGGAGCTTCTTGTCGGTTCCGACGCGGCGATCGTGACGATGCGGCGGATGCTGCTCGAGGCGACACGTGCGGTCGAGCGCGGCGAAGATCCGCCCGGGGTCAACCCGGAAAGTACGCGCCATGTTCGTGGACACGACAGCGTGATTCCCATTGGAGCCGACTGGCGGCAGGCACTCGCGGGCGATCTCGCTGCACGGTGGTAGCGCCATGCGCGCGGGGTTATGCGCGCTGGCTTTCCTGGCACCGGCCGCCGGGTTGGCCGCCGCGTTGCCTGCGGCCGCGCAACCGGTCGAGCCGTTCTATCGCGACCACCCGATCAGCATGCTCGTCGGTTTCGGCCCCGGCGGCGGCTACGATGCCTATACGCGCCTGCTCGCCCACCATCTCGGGCGGCACGTTCCGAGCAATCCTCAGGTCATCGTTCAGAACATGCCGGGCGCGGCCAGCCTGAAAGCCGTGCTGTACCTGGATTCAGGCGCGCCCACGGACGGCAGCGTCGTCGCCGCATTCAATTCCGGGCTGC
>Ga0066903_100001808_pt1 | contig 16102 bp, 14 predicted proteins | sample PanSoiMetaGPlot1_FD_67491 | JGI IMG/M metagenome (GOLD analysis project Ga0066903, IMG submission 67491) | Tropical forest soil microbial communities from Panama analyzed to predict greenhouse gas emissions - Panama Soil - Plot 1 (version 2) | ecosystem: Environmental > Terrestrial > Soil >... | reverse complement strand
ACATCCTCGGCGGAGCGGTTGTTCTTCCACGCCCAGCTTCCGGAATCCCACAGGTCGCCGCGGCGAACACCGGTGGTGTAGATCACCGGCAGACCCTTTTCGCGCGCCTTGTCGATCAGGGCCCGGATATAGGGAAGCGCCAGCCAGGCGTCCTCGCCGCAGGAATTACGCCATTTCTTGATCGATTCCAGGATCGGCTCCGGCTTGTCGCCGCAGAACGCATAATTCACGTCGATGATGAGCAGCGCCGGCCGCTTGCCGAAGCCCTGACGGGCACCGTAGCCCGAGGTCGCAAACACCGCCTTGTCGCGTTGGGTAAGGAATTGATTCCAGATTGGTTCGGTCATGGGTGGGCTTGCTCCTCGAGCGGATGAAGATGTCGGCTATCGCGCATTCAGACAAAGCTGGCTAAGAGAAACTTCGCCTCTCCGTAGAGCTGGTGACCAACAGATTCCAGTGAAATGGAACCACACTCGGGCCATTGACTCTGTGGTGTCATCGTCTCTTCAAGCGGACGATCCAGTACTCCGCAGCACCGCCCGGGGTTGCTGGATCGCCCGCTTGAGGCGGGTGAGGACATCCCCTGTAGTTCCATCATAACAAGAGGCAATGCCTTGCGCTGCCCCGGCTGCGCCGACGATAGCACGCAGTGCGGCAAAGATCGTCGGCCGCTTTGTAATGGCAGCGCTTGCGCAGGCGATTGCCGCGCCCACACCCCGTCACCGCCCGCGCGCCGGCAGTGTTGCAGCGCCGAATGCTTGCGAGGGAGCGTCACCGCAAAGCCGCGAGAAAAATCGTCACCCCGCCGGCTTGTGACCGGAACTGCCCCCGCCAGGGGCCGTTTCCTTAAGAAGATCGCGTCTCAAAAAGGAGAAACCGCATGAAAGTCAGCGAAATCATGACGCGCGACGTCTTTATGGCAAGCCCCGGTCAAAGGCTGCGCGACGTCGCGGCCGAAATGGAGAAGCACGACATCGGCGTGCTGCCGGTCGGCGACAATGACCGTCTGGTGGGAATGATCACGGATCGGGATATCGCCGTGAGAGGCATCTCCCATGGCCTCGGTCCTGAAGCCAGTGTCCGCGACGTGATGAGCGCCGAGGTCAAATATTGCTTCGAGGACGATGAGATCGATGATCTGGCCCAGCACATGGCCGCTGAGCAAATCCGCAGGCTGCCCGTCCTCAATAGCAAGAAGCGCCTCGTAGGCATCGTTTCCCTCTGCGACTTGGCAACGGGCCGGAATGGCAAGGCGACCGGACTGGCACTCTCTGGCATTTCCCAGGCCGGTGGCCACCACTGTCAGAGCAGTGCCTGGTCGTGAATGAGGATAGTGGTGCGGCGGCGCCCTCCCACCCTACCCTCCCCCGCATGCGGGGGAGGGTAGGGTGGGGGCTATGCTGAAAAGCCAGAGGGCGACGGCGGCGCGAGGGTGCGATCGCGCGTTCAAGCAGGAAGGTGACTCATATGCCTCAGTGTGATGTGTGCGGAAACGACTATGACAAGACGATCGTTGTCACCCAGGGTCATCGAAGCATGACATTCGACAGCTTCGAATGTGCAATCGAGGGCATGGCGCCGCGGTGCGCGCATTGCGGTTGCCGCATCATCGGCCATGGGGTTGAGACAGAGGGCAAGACCTTTTGCTGCGCCCACTGTGCCAGGCAATTCGGAGCTTCAGGCGTGAGGGATCGAGCGGCGTAGGTGGCTTTGAGCCTCGATTCCTCTCGTTGTTGTAGCGGGTTGACTCCTGTCCCGGATGGTGGCCGGGCGCGGTCCGGCCGCGCCGAATTATTTTTGCTTTACGTCCCTTCCCCGCTCCCCGCCCCAAACGCAATCCTGGCGATCGAAATCGGCCTAGGTCGGCAATTGCGACAATGCCGGTTTGTGCCTACATTTCCAGCGGAAATGCCAGGAGGAGGGACTGCGATGTTGTCACGGCGCGCCGTGGTCATGATGGGTGGCAGCTTTGCGCTGGCCGCAAATCCGGCACAGGCCGCGGCAGTCATGACGGACGATGGCTACTACCGCGAGGATTGGTTTCTCGACAGCTTTCTTGAGCTCGCGGACGACCTCAAGAGCACCGCAGCAGCCGGCAAGCAGCTTGCCCTGATTTGGGAGCAGCGGGGCTGTCCTTATTGCCGGGACACTCATCTCATCAATTTCGCCCGGAAGGATATCGAGACCTATATCCGCGATCATTTCGAGGTGATTGAGCTCAACCTCCATGGCTCGCGTACCGTCACCGATTTCGACGGCGAAAAACTTGGCGAACGGCAACTCGCTGCCAAGTACGCGGTGCGCGGGACCCCTGTCATCCAGTTCTTCCCCGACAGGAACGATCTCGGCCTGAAGGCGCCGCGGGAGCGAGAGGTCAACCGGATCCAGGGCTACGTGCCTCCCAAAAGCTTTCTCATCATGTTCGCATTTGTGGCTGATCGCGCCTATGAGCGAGGTTCGCTGCGCGACTATATGCGCCGGCTTGGCTGATCGACGGTGCGGGGATGCAGGCGTCGAATGAAAGTATACAGTTGTATATTCGGCTTGGCGGCCGCGCTGGCCTGGCCCGCCGGCGGGCAAACCGCACCGCCGCTTGCCCCCTTCGATGTCGTTGTTGTGGCAGGCGTGGCCACCATACCGGCGCCACTGACCCGCAAGCCGGGCGATGCCAAGGAAGGTGGCAAGGTGGTGGCCGGGCGCCGCCTCGGAAATTGCCTGTCGTGCCATGAAATCGGCGCGCTGCGCGAACAAGAGTTTCACGGCGATGTCGGCCCCTCGCTCGATGGTGTTGCTGGACGCTGGGACGTGGCGACCCTGCGTATGATCGTCGTCAACGCAAAGAAGGTGTTCGGCGAAGAAACCATCATGCCGGCTTTCTACCGGATCGACGGGCTCAACCGCGTGCGGCCCGAATTCGTTGGCAAACCGATCCTGACCGCCCAGCAGGTCGAAGACGTGGTCGCGTTTCTGGCGACCCTAAAGTGAGCGAGACGATGTTATGCCGCGACGATTGAACCGCCGCGAGGCGCTTACGGCCGGCGCCGCAGCCTTTGCGGCAGGCTTGGGATCGGCGCCCGGTCCGGCCCGCGCGCTGAACGACTACGCCGACCAGATTAAGAAATTCACGGGCGGCAAGACGCCTGTCGAGGGCCGGGTCAGGCTTGAGCTGCCGGAACTTGCCGAAAATGGCAACACCGTGCCGCTGTCGGTCGCCGTTGACGGCGCGGCCGGCGACGGCGCTCACGTCCAGGAAATCCTCGTCGTCGCACCCGAGAACCCGAACGCGCGGGTGATCCGGTTCCGCTTCTCGACCTTGAGCATGCCGGAGGCTTCGACCCGTATCCGGCTGGCGGCGACCCAGGACGTCATCGCGGTCGCCAAGCTGAGCGACGGGACGTTCTTTTCCGCGTCACGGCAGATCAAAGTGACGATTGGCGGCTGCGGCGGCTGACACACCCACCCCTCCCGCGCTTGCGGGGAGGGGATGAGTCACAACGAATTTCGGAGAAGCGCCATGGCGGAGGTCAAACCCCGCATCCGGCTCGACAAGAAGGAAGTTCGAAAGGGCGAGACCGTCGACGTCAAGACGCTGGTTTCTCACGTCATGGAAACCGGACTTCGTAAGGACGCAAACGGCAAGGTGATCGCGCGCATGATCATCAACACCTTCCGCTGCGAGCTCAACGGCAAACTCGTCTTCGGCTGCGATCTTGAAAGCGCCGTTTCGGCCAATCCGTATTTCGAGTTCAAGTTCAAGCCAACCGAATCCGGCGTGCTCAAGTTCACCTGGATCGACGACGACGGTGCGCGGGTGGAGGCGACCGAGACGATCACGGTGACGTGACCGGGTGGCGACAACCGAGCATTTTTGACGAAGGTAAACCTCCCAATGCTGTCATCACTGGCTTGACGGGGTCATCTAAAGCGGATTGCGGTGAAATGGAACCGACATTCGGCCCACAAACTCCGCGCCGTCATTCCCCGCGAAAGCGGCGAATCCAGTACTGCGCAGCATACGCCCCGGGTCCTGATTGCCCGGTCAAGCCGGGCGATGACAGCTTAGTGCGCGAGACACGATCATGAACAAAGGTTTGGCCTTCCGCGCAATCGTGCTGCTGGCGGTCGTGGCCGCGCCTGGCGGCGTCGCGTTGGCGCAGAGCGGACCCGAGCCCCCCCATTGGCAGGGGCACGGCATCAAGCCGCCGGACAAGAATTTTCCCTTGCCGGAAATCGTGTCGGGATATTGGTTCCGCACCAAGGAGACACAGGCAATCCAGGACGACGATTTCAACAATCCGGGATTTTTTGCGGTCGAGCAGGGCGAGCAATTGTGGTCGAAGCCGGATGGCGCGGCCGGCAAATCCTGCGCAAACTGCCATCAGGATGCGGCAATGAGTATGAAAGGCGTCGGCGCTGCGATGCCGAAATGGAGTGAAGCCCTTCGCAAGCCAGTCAACCTGGAACAGCAGATCAATATCTGCCGCGCCGAGCGGATGCAGGCCACGCCGTGGAAATTCCGCTCGCCGGAATTGACCGCGATGACAACCTTCGTGCGCTTCCAATCGCGGGGCATGCCGGTCAGTCCCCGCGTCGACGGGCCGATGGCGTCGTGGTTCGAGAAAGGAAAGCAGCTCTACTACACGCGCCACGGCCAGCTCGATCTTGCCTGCGCCAGCTGTCATGAGAAGAACTACGGCCGCAATCTGCGGGCCGATTTTCTGAGCCAGGGACAAGCGAACGGCTTCCCGGTCTATCGCCTGCGCGACCAGCGCATGGTGCCGCTGCATGAGCGGATGGAAGGGTGCATATTCGACGTGCGCGGCATTCCCTATGCACCTTTATCGGACGAATTCCTTGCCCTCGAACTCTATCTCGCGTGGCGCGGCGGCGGGCTCCCGGTGGAGACACCAGCAGTGCGGAATTGAACATGCGCGAACCTGCAGCGACAGTAGCCCGGATTTGCCCTGTCGATACCGCAAGGCTGCTCCCGGGCTTCGCTGACGCTCAACCCGGGCTACAGTCCCTACGCCCCTTCCCCTCACCATGACGACGCGTCGCGAGTTTCTTGAAATTGCCGCCGCCACTGCGGCGATCTTGCCGGGACCTTGGCCGCGCGCGTTTGCGCAGCAGCAGCTCCACCAGGCTGACCTGTTGCGTTTCGATCAGCTCGGCAACGTCACGCTCGTCCACATCGCCGATCTTCATGCGCAACTCGTGCCGGTCTATTTGCGCGAACCATCGGTCAATATCGGGGTCGGCGAGGCACGAGGGCACGCGCCGCATTTGACCGGCGCGGCGCTGCTTGAGCGTTACGGCGTTCCGCAGGGCTCGCCGGCCGCCTACGCACTTTCGCCTGACGGCTTCACGGCTCTCGCGAAGACTTATGGCCGCATGGGCGGGCTCGATCGCATCGCGACCGTAGTCGACGCGATCCGCGCGGAGCGCGGCCACAGGGTCGTTTTCCTTGATGGCGGTGATTGCTGGCAGAACAGCTACACGTCGCTCGCGACCAAAGGGCAGGACATGGTCAATTGCATGGCCATGCTCCGCCCCGACGCAATGGTGGGCCATTGGGAGTTCACGCTCGGCGCCGCGAGGGTCAAGGAATTGGCGCAATCGCTGAGCTTCCCGTTCCTTGCGCTCAATGTGCGCGACACCGAATGGAACGAGCCTGTCTTTCCCGCCAGCACGATGCTGGAGCGTGGCGGCATCAAGATTGCGGTGCTGGGTCAGGCCTATCCCTACACCCCTATTGCCAACCCGCGCTGGATGATTCCTGATTGGTCATTCGGCATCCGCGAGGGTGACGTGCGGGCCGAGGTCGAAAAGGCGCGCGCCGCCGGCGCCGAGCTCATCGTCCTGCTTTCGCATAACGGCTTCGATGTGGACCGCAAGCTCGCCGGGCGCGTCGCTGGCATCGATGTCGTGCTGACCGCCCATACTCACGACGCCCTGCCTGCGGTCGTGAAGGTTGGTCGCACCCTGCTCGTGGCGCCGGGAAGCCACGGCAAGTTCGTGTCGCGCCTCGATCTCGACGTGCGCGGCGGCGAGGTGAAGGACTATCGCTACAAGCTCATTCCGATCTTCGCTGACGTGGTTGCGCCCGATCCGGCGGTCGCGGCAAAGATTGCGGCCGTCCGCGCGCCATATGTCGGCCATCTCGCCGAAGTCGTCGGGCGCGCCGGCACGCTCCTTTATCGCCGCGGCAATTTCAACGGCACACTCGACGATGTGATCTGCGACGCGCTCCTGGCCGAGCGCGATGCCGAGATCGCGCTGTCGCCAGGCGTGCGCTGGGGCGCGTCGCTGTTACCCGGTCAACCGATCACGCGCGAGGACATCTACAACGCCACCGCCATCACCTATCCGGCTGCCTATCGCACTACGATATCAGGCGCCCGGCTGAAGGACATTCTCGAGGATATCGCCGACAACCTCTTCAACCCGGATCCCTACTATCAGCAGGGCGGCGACATGGTGCGGGTCGGGGGCATCGCCTACACCGTCGATGTCGGGCAACCGATGGGGCGGCGCATTTCGCAGTTGCGCCTGTTGCGCACGGGAACGGCAGTTGATCCAGGCCGCGACTACGTGGTGGCCGGCTGGGGCAGTATAAATGAGGACACCCAGGGCCCGCCGATCTGGGACGTGGTCGCAAACTACATTGCAGCCCGAGGGGAGGTCAGTCCGGCGGCGAGCGGCCACGTCAGCGTGGCTGGAGGTTAAGACAACGGCGCGCTGCGGCGGCCCAGGTGGCGACTCGCCGCCAGCAACCAGCCACCCACAGCGGATTTTCCAATCGCACTTGAACCCCGTCATGGCGTCGTCGCCGGGCTTGTCCCGGCGATCGCGGGCTTTCGGGCACGCAGCAATGCCAAGTTTGCGGTAAACGCGCGCGACCCAGGCTCACGGCCGTGAGCATGGCGACGCCGCCACTTCGCGAACGATGGCCCCTATCGGCGGTCCTATCCGCCGCTGCGTACATAGGCCCAAAGGGCCGCAAGGTCGTTGTCGTCGATCTTGTCGCGCCATGCCGGCATCGCTTCATTTTTGCCGTTGAGAACCGAGTTGCGGAACCTTGCGAAATCGTCCCTAGGGAATTTGCGCAGGTCGAATGCGATGCCGCCGGCGTTGACCATGTCGCGGCCGTGGCACGCCGCGCAGGCGTCCGCATAGAGATCGCGGCCCTGCTCGATGACATCGGGCTCAGCAGCACGCGCCGGGCTTATCGCCTGCAGCAATGCCGCGAGCACGAGGCCGCGCCACAACATCGCCCCTCACACCCGCTTCTGCCGGATGGCGGCGAGCCGGATCGGGGGCACCCACGGCTTCTCGGCCCAGCCGACGCCGCGGCGGGCCACCTGCACGTCGAGGAGATAGGGCTTGCCCTCGACCGTGTGCGCCCGTGCCCGCGCCAACGCCTCGCGCAGTTGCGCCGGGGTCTCGACCACCTCGCCCGCGACCCCGAAGCCGCGGGCGATATCGGCCATGTTCATGTCGGGATCGCCGAGGTAGTCATGGACAAACTGCCCGGTCTGCACCATGCGGCCGCTCGGTACGTTGGCGACCACGCGGCTGTGCGGCCCCGAATAGGCGTGGTTGTTATAAATCACGACAATGACCGGCAATTCGAGCCGCGCCATGTTCCACAGCGCCGTCGGTCCGAAGATGAAGGAGCCGTCGCCGACCAGGCAGATCACCTGCTGGTTCGGCCGCGCAAGCTTGACGCCCGCGGCGGTGCCCACCCCGGAGCCGAGATGGGAGCCGTAATAGTAGAACAGCTCCCGCCCGCCGGTCGGGTTGAAATCAAAGCTGTGCATCGCGACCGAGCCGGCCTCGTTGACGATGATGGCGTCGGCATCGGCAAATTTCGCGATCTCATAGGTGACTCGGTCAGCGATCAGCGGGCTCTGATCCCATTCCGGATTGTTCGCGACCAGCGCCCGCAGGGTGCGGGCCTGCTCGGCGAATTTCTTCACCTCGGCAGCGCGCGCTGCCGCCTTGGCCTGGAGCGCCGGCGTCATGAGCTGCTCGACCGCAGCATAAAGATCATCCAATCCCAGCGCCACGTCGGCGACCAGCGGCACTTCGGTGAGCATCACGTTGCCCATGCTGGCAAAGTCGATACGCATATCGATGAACTTCGGCCCGCGCGGCACGATCGGCGCCGGGCCGTTATGCTGGAACTTGTTGCCGATATTGATAATGACATCGGCGTTCCTTGGAAACGTCAGCGAGTTAAGATTGGCGGCGGGCGTGTTGCCGACCCACAGCGGATGGGTTTCGGCGAAGTTGGCATAGAGCTGCCGCACCTGCGTCACCGGCATGCCGAGAAGCTCGGCGAGCTTTGCAGCCTTGGGGGCGGCCTTGGCCTTGTAGATTTCGTCGCCAACGATCAGGAGCGGCATCCGGGCTTCGACCAGGAGCTTGGCCGCGCGCGAGACCTCTTCCGGATTCGGGCGCACCCGCATGCGCGGGTCGAACTGGTCCTGCGAGATGATGTCGGCGCGCACCCGGTCGTCGTTGTAGTCAGAATGCCATGAGATATAGGCCGGGCCGAATGGCGGCGTCCACGCCGCCTTGAAGGCGCGGCGCACGGTCTCCGGGATCATGTCGGGCCGGCGCGCCAGCCACGTGTATTTCGTGATCGGCTGGGCGAGTTGCTCCTGGTTGGCGACCTCCTCGAAACCGTCGCGGCCCGCCCGGCGCGACTGGTCGGTGCGATAGGAATAGACGACGAGCGGCGTCTGCTCCTTCCAGGAATTGAAGATCTGCCCCATGGCATTCATCATGCCGACCACTCCGGCCTGCATCACCACCGCGGGTTCGCCCGAAGCCTTGATGTAGCCTGCCGCCATCGCGGCGCCCGGCCCCTCGTGGGGCGTGAGCACATATTTGAGCTGCGGCCGATCGACCAGCGCCTCATAGAACTGGGCGTCCTCGCTCGCCGAATTGCCGAACACATATTTCACGCCGCAGGCGATGAGCTGCTCGGCGAACGCGGCGCCGCCGGTGCCCTGGAACGGCTTCACGCCCGGAACGGCGGCGGACGCGGCGCCCGGCGTGGGACCGGCCGCATCGTGCGGCAGATAGGGCACCGGCGCAGTCGCGGCGCCTTGCGGCACATATGGCGCCGTTCCGGCGCCCGCGCCCTGGGCCGCACTCACTGAGGTGACGGCGCCAAGCACCGATTGGGCGGCCGTCGCCGTCAGCCCCGCCTTGGTCAGGCCGCTGACGAACCGCCGCCGCGACATCGAATGTGATAAATATTGGGCGACAAGCTCTCGCATGGGTCACTCTCCATCCGAAAAATCAGCGCGGCGTGGCCGCGGGCTTGGCGGCTGTTCCGTATTCCGCGCCAAGATAGTCGGCCATCAACTTGATTTCCTCGGGCGTCCACAACGCGCCACGGCCGATCATGCGGTAAACGGTCGCTTCCCAGGCACGGCGGTCCTGGCGCTGGTCGCGAAACATCGCATCGGTATGGCATTGGAAGCACTTGCTCAACACGACGGCGCGGCCGGGATGCTGCGCCCCGCCCTCTCTCGCCGCCTCCTGTCTGGCCTCCTGGGCGCGTACTGGTCCGGCAAACATGCAGCCGACCCACACAAAGCCGGCAGCGAGCAACAGGAATTTCATTCCATGTCTCCCATCGACGGCCGAGATGCCAGCCCCCCCGCGCCCGCGCCACCGCACCACCGTCTGCCCATTACAATAAAGGATCGCCGCGGCTTCGGCCAGTCGCAGGTAAAAGGCAGCACCCAGGATGGATCGTGCTCCCCCACGTTGGCCAAACGTGACAGGGCGGGTTAGCCCAACGGGTCGGCGCGAAGCGCGGCCCGATGGCAGGCTCCGGCCCCGCCGCCCGACGCAAGGGACAGCGGATTACGCTAACACTAATCCGCCCTGCGAGCTCTTTTTCACCTGCTCGCAACGCGCGCTGTCATCCGAGTGTGCATGCATTGCTTTAGAGGTGGGATTGGAGCAGGCACGGCCGTTCTGTCACGGACTCCCGGGTCCGCTCCATCCCCCTACGGCCCCGACTCCACATCATCATCGTACGGTCATCCGCACGTAACGTTCATTTGGCCCCCTGATGCCCGCCGGATTTTCCTGGCCTCCAAGGGGTGACTCTTCATGACACGCAGATCTATCCGCCAGTCGCTTGCGCTTGCGCTGGCGTCAGTCTCGCTCTCCGCGCTGATGGCTGCGAGTGCTGCGATGGCCGCTACGACCGTGACCTACGCGCCGTACATTCAGCCCGGCGACGCCGGTCCGCTCGACGAGCGCGACCAGATTGTCGTTACATGGCAGACCAATGAGGCGGTGCCGAATCCGTCCGCCTACAAGGTGCAGTTCGGACTGGGCGACGACCTTTACACGTCGGTGCAGCCGGTGGGCCGCGTCGTCGATAACTATCTCGCCGCTGATGCGTCGTTGCCGGTGCCGCCCACGGCTTACGGTGCGCACACCAGCTACACCGCCGTGCTGCACAACCTGAAGCCCGATGCCATCTACTCCTATCGCGTGACCGGTCCCGGGCTGCCGGCCGGCGGCTTCACGTCGTGGTTCCCGACCCGCAAGACCGGCGACCACTTCGCGTTCACCGTGATGGGCGACGAAGGCTTCTTCCCAACGCGGTCCGGTACCACCCTGTTGACGGACTTCTTCGCCCGCATCGTCCATCTCATGTACAACTCCGGCAAGATTTCACTGCCGGGACAGCCGCCGCGGCCGCAGGGCGAATTCGCCCTCAACACGGGCGACAATGTCTACAACACCGGCTCGGAAGACAGTTACCGCGACTTCTGGATGCCGGTATGGAACAGCGACGTGGACAGCGCCGACCGCGGCGCGCCGTTCATCCGCACGTTCAAGAACTACATCGTCGCAGGCAATCACGACATCGGCGGCAATGGCGACTTCGTCAATCTGCTGGCGACGGCCGGGGCCGCGCCCTATGCCGGACAAACCGGCGGCGGCGATGCGCTCGCCTATTTCAACAACTATTATTTCCCGCTGAACGGACCCGCGGGCGTCGATCCGTTCTACGTGTTCAACGGCGACACTTCGACCAATACCGGCGCGTTCTTCTCATACAATGGCAAGACCTATACGTCGCCGGCCGCGACCGAAGCGTTCCGCGCGTCGACGCTGGTTGATACCGGCAAGGGCCCGAAGCGCCAGATCGATCACATGGGCAACTACTCCTTCGACTACGGCAACGCCCATTTCGTCTTCCTCAACGCCAATCCGCATCTCTTCAATGCGCTCGTAGACTTCACGGCAATCTTTGCCGAAGCGCCGGGCAACTTTCCGCCCTATCCGAAGGTGCTGCGCGAGTGGCTGATCAACGATCTCGATTCGTCGGACAAGCCCTGGAAGATCGTGGTCTATCACCAGCCGGCATTCTCGTCGGGCTATGCGACGCTGCGCAACAACCAGATGCGACAGATCACGCAGGTGCTGCAGGACCACGGCGTCAACCTCGTCTACAACGGGCATGAGCACAATTATCAGCGCACGCGGCCGATCCGCGCCACGGCGGCGGTGACGAACGTTCCGACCGAATTAGGGCTGGAGGCCGTTCTGATGGATATGGCGTTCGACGGCGCCGCCCATCGGGTGCCCGACGGCATCATCCATCTCGTCGAGGGCGCAGGCGGCAACCGCGATTTCGACGGCGACGAGCCGAACCCGCGCGGCCAGGGCGGCGGCCTCGACCAGGACGATTCAGCTACCGGCACCTTCGTGGCCGGCGATGGACACACCTATCCGCAAGGCCCGGCGTCTTGGCTCGACACCCATCTGACTGTGGCGGAGATGGCGCCGTTCGTTACCGGAGCCGGGCAGGGGCCGAAGTTCACGGTCAAGTTCAAGGCCAAGATCTTCTCGTTCGGCCATATCGTGGTGGCAGGCAACAAGCTCACGCACTACCAGATCAGCGAGCCGCTGCTGCCCACCTCCTCGGCCACGACGCTCAACCCGGCGCCTTTTGGCGTGGACTATTACGGCCGTCCCATCAGGGATCCTATTCCCGATACGATGGTCGATCCGGCGACCGGACAGGTCGTCGGCGTGAGCCCGCCGGGAGCGCCCGCTCTGCTCGACAAGTGGACGGTCGAGAAGCCAGACCTCGATGACGCCATCACCGTGCGGCTGGCCCCGCAGCCCTATGGCAGCAACAGCCAGATGGTGGTCGTGACCAACAAGTCGCCCCACGCGCTCAACGGCGCGCAACTCGTGCTGCGAGATGCCGACGACTATACCGGACCGCTCGACGACACCCACACACTCGCAGGCGATCGTCTCGTCATCACGCTCGGGCGGATCGCACCGGGTGCGGTGACATCGGTCAACGTGCCAATGCGCGGCGGCGACCTGCACGGCGTGCTGCGTTCCGCCACGGCCCAGCCGGTCAGGATCGGGCAAGGCGGCGACGACCGCCCGTAAGGCGGCGCGCGCCGATGCGTTGCTTCCGCTCCCTGCCCTGTCGGAGAGGAAGCACAATCGCGGAGGCAGCCCGGTTGCGGGCTGCGGACAGCTGCCTACCCCCGCGCCGTATCAGCTTATGATGCCGCGGTCCGAGGTGTATCCGCGCTGAATATGACATCGGCGCGACCGGGACGTTTCTTTGTTTCAGTGGAATAATCCAGACGACTTCAATCACACCATCGTCGAGATCGTGATTTCGCCCCTGGCTCAGCCCAACGTGAACGGCGCGCCGGTTGCCAGCCTGGAGCTTCTCACAAACTCCTCTGATTTGCGCATCGCGCAGAAAATCTTCCATGTGACCAGCCGCTTTTCCTGGGCGAGGCTGTAGACGCCAACGATCTTTCCAGCTTGTTCGCAGAAGCGCATTCCGCATGACGATGGAGATGATGACGACGTCGACAGGCCTGACGCAGGAAACACGTAGCATCAACGCGGCCGGGCACGCCCCGGCCACTTTTGTCTGCCGGGCCCAGCCCGCCTTTGCCCACCCTATGGAGAACGCCGGCCTTACCATTTCCATTTCACAGAGCCGACCGAAGAAGCGTGGTTGATCTCGAATCCATCCCTTAGGAAGCGAAGCTATGAGTGTCTGAAGCGAGAACTTGCGATCCGGCATCGGACTGATCGGGAAGCCTGCGGCGCTGCCAAGACCGATTACATTGAAAAATTCTCGCCAAAGCAAAGCGGGAGCGCAGCTAAGGCATCTTCAGCCAACCCTCCGAGGTCCTCAGTGGGTCATGAACCGCCCTCAGCGGCCGTTCTTACCTAGTTCGCTGTTGCCTCGATCTTGAGATAGTCGATCCTGCACCCACCTGCCTGATAGACGGTTCTCAACAAATCGGACATTGACAACTCGCGTTACAGGCCAGTGCGGTGGCCGGTTACGGACCAACCGCTCTGTTTACCGCTGCGGTAAGCGCAGCAGTCATTTGTTCGGCGGCCTGGCCACCATTGAATTGGTCGCCATGTCGGGCGGCAAGCCAGCCCTGCTCATTGTACGACAGCCATACTTTGCCAACGGCATCTTCCCAAGCGAGCACTTTTAGGGGCAAGTCAATCCCCAAAGTCTGATGGGCTTGCATCAGAGGTGTTCCAGCTTTGGCGTTACCGAAGATGAGCAGTTCGGTCGTGCGCATGGCCAAATCGACGGCTTTTGCACCAGCGGCATGATCAATCCGGGCAAAAATCGTCATACCTTTCAACTTCACGTCGTTTTCAAATCGATCGATTGTTTCTTTCACGCCGTAGGCGCTTGCCACAGTTACCACAACCATTTTGGGCCATCGTCGCAGGTTCCAAAGTTCGATTGCATGATCGCAGTCAGGCGTGACTTCCGCAACGGATCAAATTCGCCCGTAGCGCTTGACCGCCGTGGATAGCATCTAACCCTCCGATAGCTTCCCTGGTGCCGCCAACGGTGAAAGAGAGCAAAGCCGACTCTCTCGACAACCACGATCAGACGACCTGTATTGTTGTGGCCGCAGGATCGCAAACCGGCGATGTCGTCCCGATGCCGTTGGTTGTTGCGGCGTATTTCGATTGGGTCCGGCGGTGGTGTTTACTAAACGGAGCTATGCAGCTCACCTTCTCACGAGCGCCGATGAGTTCGTTATTCTAGGCCTGGAAAATTGATCGCGGCTGCAACGGCAGCCAACGCTGCCATTTGGCTCATTGGGTCGAGTTTGAAATTGCGTTGATCTTTTCTCAATTCCAAGAGCAAGTGAGCAGATTAGTCATTTGCCCCTCTCGCCGTGCCTGCGCATATCTTCGATCCACCGCAAGCGCTTATTCTCGTCGGCGAACACAAGGCCATAAAGACTCTCGCGGATCGTTTGATTCCCGCGAAGCTCAACATGCTGCGCTCAAATCCGCGCAGGCCGTAGGCGCCGAAGTACCAACGATACATCAGGGCCGGCATCCCCATCGTCACAACAATGCGGGCTGAACGACCGGCGAGTAATCGTTTCGGAAGCCCGTCCTTCCGGTATTCTAAGGCAAACCCGGGTCGAAAAATGTGTTCAAGAAACCCCTTGAACAGTGCAGGCATTGTGCCGTGCCAGAGCGGAAACAGGAACACCCAGTGCTCTGCCCAGCGCATGTCCTCTCGGGCTTGCGCAAGTGCTGGCGGGATCGTGCCGGTCTCGAAATCCACCTGTGTTCGCAAGAGCGGAAATTCGAGCTTGGCCACTTCGATCCGGCGTACTTCATGCCCGGCTGCAGCCGCACCTTCGGCATAACCGTCGGCCAGCGCGTGCAATAGGTGACGGTTCGGATCTGGATGCCCTTGAATGATGGCGATGCGCTTTGTCATTGAACCGAGCCCGCTACTGCACGCCGTTCCACAGCGAGAGCTCGCGGGCGAGAGGATTGTCTACCACGCGGCAATCTGTGTCGAAGCGCATTGTTCGTCTGCGGCCGAGATCGTATCTCGGCCAGCCGCAATCTCCGCCCGTGGCGAAAGCTGCCCAGGCCCGATGCATCGCGTCTGCCAACGGCTGCGGCGGGTCCCGGCCCAGCATCGGCTCGGTTCCAAGACCGAGGGTGTCGAACACGAAGGGTACCTCCACGCCGTGCGCCGCCCCGAGACGCCCGCCCATCTGCGGCGAGCGCCAGGCAAACTCATACATAAAGGTGGCGGCGCGGGCACTGCCTGTGTGGGCATCGGCCAGCTTGACGGCGGGGACGCGCCAGTACCAGTCGGTCTGAATCGCCGAGAACAGCTCGCCGGCGCTGGCGCCCGGATGGGCCGCACGGTAGGCGCCCAAGCCCTCCGCCGGCAGGCCGTACGTGGCCGCCATCGACACGAGCGCCTCGCCGGTGAAGCGGTCGATGGTGCCGTCTGACAGCAGGAAAAGCCGCGTCTCCTCAGTGTTCGATCCGATCAGCAGGTCGATATCCGCAGCGACTCCCGCACGGATGCAGTCGATCGGAGGCTGCGGGATGGTTTGGCCGTCCACCGTCGGTGCCCACGGAAGATAAGTGAGCGCAACTTCACCCCAGAACACGGGGTCCGGGCGAGCCTGAAGATCGCTGCGCAACTGCGCTTGGGCCTGGAGCACACGCTCGGGGGCAATCGCGGCGATGGCCCGCCGGGTGGCCGGTACGCAAAGCTTGTCCGCGAGCCGCTTGCCGGTCCGAGCTGCCGTGGCAGCCGAGGTGACGTTTGGTGTGTTCCCGCTTTGCACGATGGCGCGGCGGAACAGTCCCTTGGCGCGCGGCATCGTAAGCAGCGTAGCGACGCTCATGCCCCCGGCCGACTCGCCGAAGATGGTGACCTTGCCGGGGTCGCCACCGAAGGTCGCTACGTTCTCCCGCACCCATTCAAGCGCGGCGATCTGGTCGAGGAGGCCCAAGTTCGCGATGCCATCAGCCAGGTAGAGAAAGCCCTCCGCGCCCACCCGGTAATTGATGGTCACGCATACCACGCCGTCGCGTGCGAACCGGCTCCCGTCGTAGAAGGCCGTCGCGCCGGTGGCGTGAAATTCGAACATACCGCCAGGGATCCAGACCATCACCGGCCGCCCCGCTGTCCCGAGCTCCGGCGCCCAGATGTTGAGCGTCAGGCAGTCCTCGCCCGGCCCCACCAACTCGGCGAGGGCCTCCGCAA
>Ga0066903_100001807_pt1 | contig 16103 bp, 12 predicted proteins | sample PanSoiMetaGPlot1_FD_67491 | JGI IMG/M metagenome (GOLD analysis project Ga0066903, IMG submission 67491) | Tropical forest soil microbial communities from Panama analyzed to predict greenhouse gas emissions - Panama Soil - Plot 1 (version 2) | ecosystem: Environmental > Terrestrial > Soil >... | reverse complement strand
TGGAAGCCGACCAGGACGTAAGCCGCGCCGTTCTGGCTAATCCGCGCAGCTTCGGCGTATAAAGGTGTGAGATCAGCAAGATGTTCGTCAACGAGGCATGTCATCACGAGGTCGTATGTCCCTGCGGGTAAGCCAGTCGCGCAAACGTCGGCTAAATGCAGCGACGAGAATACCTGTCGCTCACGGGCTTGGTTTAGCATCTCTGGCGTTGCGTCAACACCGTCAATTAATGCTACTCCTCTGCTCGCGAGCCAAGCGGCACTTCGACCGGTTCCACAGCCGAGATCGGCGCAGTGCCGGACTGCATTCCAGTCGACGCTCTGAAGTTCCTTGAGCAGCCAAACGTCCATGTCGTGCTTTATGGTCTCCTCGTAAGTTTCGGCCCACTGAGCGTAACCTTCACGCGCAGGAACGGTCTCGTAGTTGCGTTGATCGAATGAACCGAAGCGCGGCATGGAGATTAGCCTAACGACAAAGAGACCAGCCACCGCTGATTACAGCGAGGCTAGCTTGAAATGCACGTCTATTAGTCATGAAAATGTGAGGCTGTACGCCGTGAAGAGGTTGGCTGCATCGCCTGGTTAGGCCTGTCGTGTGACGATCTCCTCGACTCTCGAGCCAAAAAGACGAAAGCGACAGTACGCAGGCCGGTGGCTACAAACATTTACGAAACCTAGACCCGCACCGGCACGCTGGCGGTGCGCTCGAGTTTGCCCCAGCTTACCCATGCGCCTTTGATCGCGCGCAGGATTGCTTTCCAAATGCAGTAGCTGAGCATCGGCCGATAGATCAAGCGCATCGGCAGAATCCGCCAGGCACGCGTGATTGGTTCGCGCTCCAGAATGCAGGCGAGCGTGGCTAGCAGCACGTCCATCGCAAGGAATGTGATAACGAACGGCAAGACGGCGTTCCACGCGCCAAATGGCAGGGAGGCGAGCAGGAACAAATCCACCATCGGCGTAATCGCCACGAGGATGATTTGGAAAAACCAGATGCTCGGCAAACTGAACCAGCCGAGAGCGCGATAGTTCCAGTTGAACACCATGTCGCGATGTTTCCATAAACATTGCAACGTGCCGTAAGCCCAGCGGAACCGCTGCTTCGCGAGGGTACGCACACTCTCCGGCGCTTCTGTCCATGCAATCGCGTCGGGCACATACACGATGCGTTGACGATGTCTGTGCAATGCAAGGGTGAGATCGGTGTCCTCGGCAAGCGTTTGCAGACTCAGACCGCCGGCTTCGTCGATCGCGTCCTTGCGGACAGCGCTGAGGGCCCCGGGCACAACCGTGATGCAGTCCCACCGGTTGTAAGCGCGCCGATCCAAATTGAATCCGCAGGTATATTCCAAGGCCTGACAACGCGCGATGAACGTGCGCAAGTTCCCGACTTTCGCGTGACCTGACACCGCGCCGACGCGCTCATCAGCGAATGGCTCGAGCAGCCGCGGGAGCGTATCGCGTTGAGCTTGCGTGTCGGCATCGATGAAAACGACGATGCCATGACACGCCGCCGCCAGGCCGCGTTGGAGAGCGCGAGCTTTCCCGCGATTTTCCTGTTGCAGCAAACGAACACGCGGGTCGCTCTGCGCAAAGCGCTCAACTTCCGCTGCAGTTTGGTCAGCCGAACCGTCATCTACGATCACCACTTCAATTTCGCCTTTATAGTCGGTGGCCAACAACGTGCGCAAAGTTTCCGAGATCACCTTGCCTTCATTGTAAGCAGCAATCACCACGCTCACTGGCTCACTGAAATTTGTTTTCGGCGCGCGTTGAAAACGATAGGCGAGCCAGATGACAATCAGTGTGCGCCCTACGACCAGCGCCGTCGCCACGATCATGAACGCCCAGAGGAATTCCTCGATAGTATGATAAACGCGAAATCCGGTACTGCTCACGAGACGAGTGAGCGATCGTCCGTTGTTTTGCACAACCGGCATCACCGCGTCGCGCGTCGTGCCCAGCAGCGTGCTTACAGGCACCACGGTATCGCCCCGCGTGTGGAGCCAATCCAAAATACGCGGAAGCGCTTCCACCGTTTGAGAACGGTCGCCGCCCGCGTCGTGCAGCAAAATGATGCTGCCATCACGGCGTTGTTGTTTCACACGCTGCACGATGATGTCGGCTCCGGGCTTCGCCCAATCCTGTGGATCGATACTTTCCAGAACCACGAGATAATTGAGGTCTTCCGCAATCTTCAGCGGAGTGAGATCGGTCAATTGCGTCGGACTTGTGTCAGCAGCATATGGCGGCCGGAACAACGTGGTGGCGCGACCAGTAATTGATTCAAGCAAAAGCTGCGTTGCGTTCAACTCCAGCCGGATATGCTCAGGCCAGCAGAGCGCCAGGTTCGGATGATAATACGTATGGTTCCCGATCTCGTGTCCTTCATTGACGATGCGACGGACAAGCGCCGGATAACGTTCGGCGTTCACTCCCACGAGGAAAAACGCCGCCTTCACGTTCGCTGCTTTAAGAATGTCCAAGATCTGGGGCGTCCATCGGGGATCCGGACCATCGTCAAAAGTGATTGCGACCTGATGCTCGCCGCCGGCGCCCTGATGATACAGCGTCGGAAATTCGGCAAACTTCACGTATTTCGCGGTGAGATAGCCGTCAGCGTCTACAGCGAGTTTTCGCAATCCGTCGGTGCGATCCTGGTCAACGGTTACAATCTCGCCATCGCCGACATCCGTTATCGTGTCCGTCGATTTAATCAGCTCGAGCGCCTGCCGCGTCTGATTGTCGAATTTAAAATCCCTGGGAACATTTAACGCATCCCAAATCGCGGGGTCTTCGCTGCCGAGGCGATAAAGCGCGAACCCGCCGGCCTTCTTGTCGCGCACTTCGCGCAATTGATTGAGGAAGGTCACGGCGTCCAGGAACCAGACAGCGTGTTCCTTGTCTTCATCCTCAAAATAAAAATACGGGCTGTATCCGGGTCCCTGAACCTCCGCGCTCTCGATTTCGGCATCGTTCGCGCGGCTCATCGCCTCTGAAAAGCTGATCATCTCCCCCTTTTTGCCGCCGATCGTCCAATCGTATCCATAGCCGCCGATTGCGATGATCCATTGTTTGGGGTCAGAATCTTGCAGCAGAACGTGAACCCATCCCTCAAACCACGAGCGCGATGCCAGCGGCCCGGGTGGATCGGTGTCAGACGTTTCATCAAACAACATCGCCACGAAACGATCGACGTTGTCGGAAAGCGCATCGAAATCGATATAATCCAATTCCTGGCCCGGCTGAACGCAAAGCCAGAGCTCTTTGTTGTCGTCGTGCAACGCGTCGGCGAACTTGTCGATGAAGTTGGCGATGTCCTTTTTGTAAACCGGATCGATTTGCTCCCAATCGACAACGACGCCGGCAGCTTTCGCGTTGCGCAAAACCGAAAGCACACGTTGGATAAACGCGTCCTGCCGTTGCGCTGGCCCATGCGCGAGATTTTCGATCGCTTCCGGCTGCCAGGTGTCTCCAACCAGATTCGTCAGCAACGGCATGAGCGCTATACCTCTATTTGCGGTGAATTTCGATAGACGGGTGTCTCCGTCGATTTGTAAATCACCCAAGCCATTGACCACGGTCATCCATTCGGGGCACAGATGTGTAATCTGCGCCGCGTGTTGCTCGAGCGACGCATAGCTGTACGGATCGCCGTTGGTGTAGAACGCAAGGCGCACCTCGTTGTTCGGCGCCTTCTTCCGCGGCCGCGCGGTGGGCGCAGGAGCTGCGCCAGTAAGCTTCTTGGTCGCTTGTCGCGCTGCGGCAAATTTCTGCCACAGCAGGGAACTCGGAGACAGTTGATCAGCCGGATTGCGCTTTTGCAACGCTTTCAATTGGCCTTTCAACTGCCGCAGTGAAAACGGCACATTCATTTTCGGCGTGACAAAAAGCGTCTGGACGAACACGACCGTCCCCAGGAAAAAGAGGACGCCCGCGATGAGCAAGACCAGGCGCAGGCGCGGCCAGCGCTTCCCCGTAGGATCGGAGAAAACGAACGGTGTAACTTCTTCTGGAGGGAACTCCGGCATGTTCTGGCTATAATCGCTCAGGCGCAAAAATAAGGAAATCTGATTCTCTCATTCGACGTTAGACGCCAGTCGTACAATGCTTAACGTTAATACTTCGATGCATATCCAGACGGATACTCTGCCTACTGGACATGCAGGTATCGATGCGCGTTTAAAAAAAGGTCCCACCATCCATTCCAGTGCATGGGTTGTCCCAGGCGCCACAGTGCTCGGTGACGTGATCCTGGAGGAAGAATCAAGTGTTTGGTACGGCGCGGTGCTTCGCGGCGATATCAATCGAATCGTTATCGGCCCGCGCTCGAACATTCAAGACAACGCCGTTGTTCATGTGGACACAAACTATCCTACAAGCATGGGTGAACTGGTTACCGTGGGCCACACTGCGATTGTGCACGCCTGCACAATCGACAATGAAGTGCTCATTGGGATGGGCTCTATTATTCTCGACGACGTGGAAGTCGGCGCGCGCTCCATCATCGGGGCAAACGCTCTTGTAACCATCGGAACCAAGATTCCTCCGGGCTCACTTGTGCTCGGGTCACCCGCGAAGATCCGGCGTCAACTAAGCCTCGATGAGCAAAAGGATATCGGTCGATGGGCCTGGAGCTACGTTGAAGCAGCAAAGCAGTATCGCGAGTTTTACTGAACCGACTGCCCGTACAGAATCACCAAAACTAAATATGTCTATGAAAACTATCTTGAGTTCCGTATTCGCAATGCTTTTAGCCGTCGCCTTTTGTTCGGAGCGGCTGTCTGCCGAAGAAGCGCAATCCGCAGAGATGCGTCTGTATTCGCCTACGTCTATCGAATGGAAAGCAGGGCCAGCTGCTATACCTCCTGGCGCAAAGATGGCTGTGCTTGAAGGCGACCCAACGAAGGAAGGCCCGTTCGTCGTGCGTTTCCAGTTCCCTGACGGTTATCATGTCCCGCCACACACCCATCCGAAAACCGAGCGGGCCACTGTGATTTCGGGGACGCTTTATCTCGCAACCGGAGAATCGCTCGATCGCAGCAGCGCAAAGAAGCTTCCGGCTGGCTCGTTTGGTTACTGGGCCGCCGGCATGAAACACACCGCGTGGGCAGAAGGAGAGACTGTCATCCAACTTCACGGCATCGGCCCGTGGCAGATCAACTACATCAACCCCGCCGACGACCCCCGGAACGCAAAGAAATCGCCCTGATGCCAGCAGCTAGAGGTTTTTCGTCAGCTCCCTCGCGTTCTCGCGCAAGAGCTCCGCAGCGCGCTTCATGTTTTCCTGTTCACTCATTTCGGGGCGCGCATTTTCGTAAACACGATCAAAAATCTTGCGTACCTCCGGGTCACTGGTTGCGCGACCGACAATTGCGAAGACCGGCTTGCGGAGTTTCCGAGCGAGCCGCGCCACGCCAGCCGGGGTTTTTCCTTCCAACGTTTGCCGATCCAAACTGCCCTCACCTGTGATTACGAGATCAGAATCTTTCATTTTCGCCTCGAGCCCGACGGCTTCTGCGACGACATCGAAGCCAGGCCGAATCGTCGCGTTACAGAAACTCATCAGACCAAAACCCAGTCCACCGGCCGCGCCCGCGCCGGGTTTATCGCGATCGTCGTGGTCAAATTCCGTGGCGATAACGTCAGCGAGCCTGGTCAAAGATTGTTCCAAGAGGTTGAGCTCATTTTTGCTTGCGCCTTTTTGAGGACCAAACACGCACGTAGCGCCATTTTCGCCGAGCAACGGATTTTGCACATCAACGGCCGCAATGATTTTCAACTGTCGAGGTAGCCATGTGGGCTGCGCTGTCGAATTTGCAGGCGACAGGCCTGCCGCTACAGAAAGTTTGATTTTGGTCAGCTTTGCCAGCTCGCTCACTCCATCGGTCAATACATTTCCCTCCGAAAAAAATCGATACCCGAGAGCTCTGGCCATCCCAAATCCACCATCATTTGTCGCACTCCCGCCAAGACCTAGGATAATTTCGTTCGGCTCACGCTTTGCCGCATCCAACATCATCTCGCCAACGCCGAATGTGGTCGCGCGAACGGGATCTCGTTCGGCCTTGGAAAGCCGTCGCATTCCGGCGGCTTCACTCATTTCCATTACCGCGAGTCTTCCGTCGTTAATCCACGCGTAACGGGCCTCGATTTCACGGCCGATGGGATCGTGTGCTTTGCATTTCAGCCATAAACCGCCGCGCGCCTCGCAAATCGCTTCCGCCGTTCCTTCGCCACCGTCCGCCATCGGCACGATGTCGATTCTCACTTCCGGCAAAGAGTCGCGCAGACCCTTCGCGATATTTTCCGCGATCTCCCGCGAGTTGAGAGCGCCTTTAAATTTGTCCGGGGCGATCAGGATCCGCACAGGTCCAATTTGACCGCCTATCGCGATGTTGTCATTCCAAGCCCCGAAGGCTTTCGGGATTGAGGAATCTCTCGCCACGTAAACAAGAGCAAGAGATGTCTCGAGTTCGGCCGACATGACAAACGGCAAACACGATTATGATTTCAGCTTTCGTTCCAAAATCTCGCCGGCCAGCTGTGGATTGGCCTGCCCTTTTGATAACTTTATCACCTGACCCTTAAGAAAGTTCAGCGATGCCACGTTGCCCGCCTTAAAGTCTGCGACCGGCTTTGGATTGACGGCGATTACTTCGTCACACAACTTTTCGATGGCGCTTGAGTCGCTCAGCTGCTCGATCCCCTTCTCTTTCACAATCGCAGCCGCGCTTCTGCCACTTGCAAACATTTCCGCGAAAACGTCCTTGCCTTGTTTGCCGCTGATTTTTCCGCCGTCGATCAGGTTGACCAATTCATCAAGAGCTTCCGGCGGAACCGGACAATCGTTAATCGTCTTGCCGGCGGTGCTAAGGGCATTCTGTAAATCATTTAAAATCCAGTTTGCCACATTCTTCGGCTTCTTTGCGCCAGTGGCGGCCGCTTCAAAATAGCGCGCGAGATCGAGATCGTTCGCAAGTACGGCAGCATCGTAGTGGCTCACCTGATATTGCTGGACAAAGCGCGCTCGTTTCGCTTTTGGCAATTCAGGCACGCGCTCTCGCACTTCGGCGAGCAGAACTTCGGTTTTGACCGGCACAAGATCGGGGTCCGGAAAGTAACGATAGTCATGCGCGAATTCTTTGGTCCGCATTAGAAACGTTTCGCCGGCTGAGTCATCCCAACCGCGTGTCTCCTGTTCAAGTCGCTCGCCACTCTCCACCCCAGTGATTTGGCGCCGGATCTCGTATGCCAGCGCGCGACGCACGCCGCTGATTGAATTCAGGTTTTTGATTTCGATCTTCGCGCCAAGCTCTGACTGCCCTTCCGGCCGCACAGAAACATTGCAGTCGCATCGGAGTTGGCCTTTTTCCATATCGGCATCGCTAACCGCTCCGTAGATCAAGACTTGCTTCAGCGAAGTTAGAAACGCGAATGCTTCCTCAGGTGAATTGATTTCCGGTTGCGTGACGATCTCCATCAAGGGCGTGCCGGCGCGATTAAAGTCGATACCCGTGCTGTTTTCGAAGTGGAAGCTTTTCGCCACGTCTTCCTCGAGATGGATACGCACCAGATGAACTTCTTTATCGGGCGCGACGATATCTTTCTGCGCATCCTTCGGATAATCGAGATCGTACAACGGCACGGCGCCGTTGGAGCAAAGCGGCATATCGTACTGCGAAATTTGATAGTTCTTCGGCATGTCCGGATAAAAGTAATTTTTTCGATCGAATTTGCAGACTGGTGCGATGTCGCAGCCGAGCATTAATCCCGTGAGCACTGTCATCCGCAGCGCCTCGTGATTCATCACCGGCAACGCGCCGGGCAAACCGAGGCACACCGGGCAAGTGTGGGTGTTCGGTTCCGCTCCGAACTCAACGGGAGACGCGCAAAACATCTTCGAGCGCGTCTTAAGCTGGACGTGTACTTCCAGACCGACGGTGGCGAGATAACTCATTTCGGCTTTCAGAAACCGGACTTTGGAAAGTCCCTTCGAGCACGAGCAGTTTTTATCGAGCTCACAACAATTGCGATAATCTCGTTGCTCTCGCACATTAGCTCAGCTAGGCGCGCGCGCGCGTCACGATTCCGGTTTCAACTAACATTTGCATCCAGTAAAGAGCCTCGTCGCATTCTTCTTCCACAATTCCCATTTTGGCGATGAAATCAGCTCGGACCTGGAAAGCGAAGCCGATCGATAGTTAGCTCCTACAGCTGTCCCAGCGCGAAGAAACTGATTCCCAATCACTCGAGCTGTCTGAGACTGCGAAAGCGACTCAACTAAACGGATGATTCGCAGCCCGAAATGCATGGTTCTGTTCGCGAAATCTTGCTTTTCCATTCAACACTCTCCGGTTTCCAGTTTCCGAAATCCAACATCTCATTGTTTCTCCACCGCGTAATCAAGAGCGCGCTGAATATCGAATTTTTTGATGCGAGCTGCGAGGATCGGATCGTTTGCTGCCTCGATGACGCGCGGATTTTGAAGAACATCGATAAAGCGTCCCTCCGCGATCAGATCGGCGATTTCTGGATCGCTTCTCAACGCAACAATCTTTGGATGCTCAGCCAATTCGCGCGCGCCCGGGAATGTTAGGAATTTCTGCGCGCGCTCCGGACTGGAAAGAACGCTTCCCGCTTTTTCCAGGATTTCGTACGTCCTCATCGAAATTGGATCGGTGTTCTTGAGAACGCTTCCGAGTGGACCCAGCTCCAGTGAATTCTTCAGACGCGCCAACGATGTCGCCAGCGCCGACCCGCCTTCGTCTGATTCCGAGAGAAAATGGCGGCGCACGTCGAGAGCATGCGAGGTTGGGTCTTGTCGATCATGCGCTACGGCACGCGACCGGCTGTCAGCTTGTCCTTCAGCCAATGCCCCGACCGCTCGCACACTCGCGATTGTCAGCCAAAGGAGAAAGAGACCGAAAAACAATCCAAGGATCGCGCCGGCGAAACCGTAAACGAGACGGACCAGTCCGGATCCTTGGTGGGCGGTCCGTTTAAACAAAATCGCTCCGATGCCGTTTACAAGCAGGTATGTCGCAAACGCAAGTATTGCACCGCACAAGATCGACAAAACAGGGTCAGGCATTTTGAAAAAGGACCGCGCGATCGGAATAAGCAACCCGGCTCCGAAAAATGCAGCGGCGTACGCAGCAGCAAGGGCGATAACGCGCACGATCTGACGCAGCAAACCCAATCGCCAGCCGCGCAGGACCTCGAACAAAATCAAAACAGCGCCAAAAGAGATGAACACTACCTGCCAAAGCGGCGATCCCGCCATTGCATGAGCTTCCGATGTCACCGTGATAGATCGGAAATTGCTCGCTGCCGCAATGCATGATCGCAAAGTACCAGCGCGGCCATTGCTTCTACGATTGGCACTGCCCGGGGAAGAACGCACGGATCATGGCGCCCGCGTGCAGCAAGCCGGGTCTGCTGGCGCGAACTGGTTACCGTTTTTTGCTCATGCCCGATGGTGGCGGTTGGTTTAAAAGCCACGCGAAAATAAATTTCTTCGCCATTACTGATGCCGCCCTGGACACCGCCGGAATTGTTGGTTGCCGCGCGAATTCTCCCGCCGCGCATTTCAAATGGGTCGTTATGCCGCGAGCCGCGCATCCGCGTCGCCGCAAAACCGGAACCGATCTCAAAGCCTTTCGTTGCCGGGATGCTTAGCATCGCTTTAGCCAAATCTGCGTCGAGTTTGTCGAAAACCGGTTCACCCAGGCCAGGCGGAATGCCCCGAACAACGCATTCAATGATACCGCCCACTGAATCGCCCAATGCACGAACTTCCTCGATGAGTGAGACCATTTTCTTCGCAGCCACGGCATCCGGACAGCGGACGAGATTTTTACCGACATCTTTCGCCTTCACCTTGGAGCGATTTATTTGCGCACCTACTTCGTGGATTTGCGTGACGTAGGCGACGATCTCGAATTCGGAATAAAGCATCGACAGTATTTTTTTTGCAACCGCACCAGCTGCTACTCGACCGATGGTTTCCCGCGCCGACGCCCGGCCCCCGCCCTGCCAGTTTCGAATTCCATACTTGGCTTCATAGGTGAAGTCGGCGTGTGAGGGCCGAAATTTCTCCGCGATCTCTGCGTAGTGCTCTGGCCGGGCGTCTTTATTGCGCACCAGAATCGCGATCGGTGTGCCCAGCGTTTTTCCTCCAAAGACACCGGAAAGAATTTCGCATCGATCTTCTTCTTTCCGTTGTGTGGTGATTTTACTTTGACCCGGACGGCGGCGGTCCAGCTCTGATTGAATTTCTGCGTCCGCCAATTCGATGTTCGGCGGGCAACCGTCGATGACCACACCGACGCCGCCTCCGTGGGATTCGCCGAAGGTCGTAACGCGAAAGAACTGACTAAAGGTGTTGCCCATTGCCATGCCGATGTTAATCCAGGCGTGAAATAAGCGCGAGATGGATCGTTTCAACCAACGCCGACCCCAAACTCACGAGTCTTTTGCTCTTTTGCGGCCAACGCCGCCAAAAGCGATTGGACGCAGAACAGACGGCAGCCAAGTTAGTTTCATGCTTCCTGATCACATTGATCTCTTGATTAAGCGATTCGACAAACCGGACGAGGTTCGCGTTTTTGAGAAAGGACGGTTCGAACTTATCAAAATCGGCGGAATGACCATCGGCCGGGCGACATATGAACCCGGCTGGAAATGGTCGCAGCACATCGCCCCTGTTGCCGGGACTCCGCTCTGTGAGGTGGAGCACGTCGGCATGGTGATATCCGGGAAAGCCGCGTGTGCAATGGTGGATGGAAGAACTTACGTCATGAAGCCTGGCGATCTCTTTTATATCGGGCCGGGGCACGACAGTTGGGTCGTTGGCGATCAGCCTTATGTTTCGCTGCATTTTCTAGGCGCGGAAAAATATGCGCATGACTGAGAGGGGTCGACGCCACAGACGACGTTACGGCTCCTGTTTCGTAATCATCTCCGCCACGCTTCGCGACCGAGTGTCTGCCGTGGATTAAGATGTAATTGAACCAACGCACCCAATCGGCGTCTGCTAGACCGCTTCGAACGCGCTTTTCAAATCGTCAATCAAATCGCGGACATCTTCCACGCCCACCGAAAGCCTAACAAGTGAATCAGTGACGCCCAGTTTTTCACGCTGCTCCTTTGGCACCGAAGCGTGCGTCATGAGTGCGGGATGATTAACAAGACTCTCCACGCCGCCCAAACTCTCCGCCAGTGCAAACAGGTGGGTGTTTTCCAAGAACCGCCTGGTGCCCGCGAGATCGCCTTTCAGGGCGATCGTTACGATTCCGCCAAAGCCGCGCATTTGCTGACGTGCGAGATCATGCTGAGGATGAGACTTCAGTCCGGGGTAACGGACTGATTTCACGTCACGGTGTTTCTCCAGCCAGCGCGCGATCTCCAGCGCGTTCGAACAATGTCGCTCCATGCGGAGCGCCAGCGTCTTTAGACTTCGCAGCACAAGAAAGCTGTCGAACACGCCAGCAATTGCGCCGACCGAGTTTTGCAAAAACGCAATCTGATCCGCGAGTTCCTTGTTCTCGCCAACTACGACAACTCCGTTTACCAGATCAGAATGCCCGTTCAAATATTTCGTCGCCGAGTGGACGACGATGTCGAAGCCGTTCTCAATCGGGCGTTGAATCCATGGCGTCGCAAAGGTGTTATCGGAAACTGAAATGATGTTGCGTTCACGGGCAATTTTTACGACTGCTTCCAGGTCGATCAGTTTCAGAAGTGGATTGCTCGGTGTTTCGATCCATAGCATCCGTGTATTCGGTTTGATCGCGGGCTCGAGATCCTCCGGATCAGTTAAATCGATGTAGGTAAAATCAAGATTGGCCGACCGACGGCGCACTCGATCGAATAAGCGAAATGTGCCGCCGTAAAGATCGTCACTTACAACGATATGCGAGCCGCTCTCGAGCAACTCGAGCACCGTAGACATGGCGGCGAGGCCGGAGGCAAACGCAAATCCGCGCGTGCCGCTTTCCAAATCGGCAATGCATCTTTCGTAAGCGAGGCGCGTTGGATTGATCGAGCGCGAGTAATCATAACCTTTGTGCTTTCCCGGACTTTCCTGAACATACGTCGAAGTTGCATAAATCGGTGTCATGACCGCGCCAGTGGAAGGGTCGGGGTGTTGGCCCGCGTGAATTGCGCGCGTGGCAAATTCGTGTTGCTTTTTCATCTCGACACAATCTAACCGCGAATGGCGCCGCTAGCGCCGACAAAAAATCAAAATTGTTACCGGCGCAATGTCATTCTCAGCGAAGCGAAGAATCTCAGATTGCTTGTTCTCCGCGCCCGGAGAAGAGCCAGAGATATTTCGCTTCGCTCAACATGACAGGGGATCATTCAGCCATGTCCGCGTTACCAGCGATTCACTGCTTGGGCATGTGCAGCCGCAGGTATGAAAGCAGATCGGAGCGCGTGACCAGCCCGAGGAATTTGTCGTCGTCCATTACGATGGCGACACGGCCGCGATCAAATACATCCAAAAGGTCCTTGATATTGGCGTTTGGGGGAAGTGTCTCGAGTTTCGAGGTCATCGCATCTTTCACTGGGTCACTAAAGTGGGACGGATCGCGATGGACTTTTACGAGCACGTCAGATTCATCGAGAATCCCAATCGCACGTCCATGTTGATCAACCACGGGGACCTGCGAGACATCGGCGTCGCGCATCCGTTTAAACGCGGTCAGCAACGTGTCCGTCGGCCCGACGGAGATTACTTCGCCGGCTTCGTAACGGTGCGAGATGAGATCGCTCAAATCACCATGCGGCGCACGATGAATGAATCCCTGATCTGCCATCCAGAAATCGTCGTACATCTTGGAAAGATATTTGTTCCCCGTATCGACCACGAAGCTAACGACTCGCTTTGGTTCCGTTTGTTTACGGCAATAACGCAGCGCACCGGCGAGAAGCGTGCCAGTCGAAGACCCGCCGAAAATTCCTTCTTTGCACAACAGCTCCCGCACACTGGCGAACGATTCCGCGTCATCGATTTCGAATGCCTCGGTTACCAACGACATGTCTGCGATCTCAGGAATGAAATCCTCGCCAATCCCCTCTACGGCCCAGCTTCCGGCTTCGTGCAGCTTCCCCGATTTAACATATTCGTAGAGCACCGAACCCTTGGGGTCGGCCAAGATCATTTCGATTCCGCGCCGGGGCTTAACGCGATTAAAAAATCGCCCAAGGCCAGTCAGCGTCCCACCCGAGCCGACTCCCACGACAACCGCGTCGACATCGTGGCGCATCTGTTCCCAGATTTCCGGGCCGGTAGTTCGCTCGTGCGCAAGAGGATTTGCAGGATTACCAAATTGGTTCACGTAGAACGCGCCGGGGATTTGTTCCGCAAGCCGCGCAGCCATATCCTGGTAATATTCGGGGTGCCCGCGCGTCACGTCCGAGCGGGTAATCCGCACTTCAGCGCCAAGCGCTTTGACGTGGGAAATTTTTTCCTGTGACATCTTATCAGGGATCACGAGCACAACGCGGTATCCTTTCGCGCCGGCTACGAGGGCAAGGCCAAGACCAGTGTTACCCGCTGTTGCTTCGACCACCGTGCCGCCAGGTTGTAGTTTCCCGTCCTCTTCCGCGGCTTCGATCATCGATAGAGCGATCCGATCCTTGATCGATCCACCGGGGTTCTGATTTTCGAGTTTTAGAAAAAGCTGACATTGACCGGTATCGATCTGCGTGACCTCCACTAGCGGCGTGTCGCCAATTAACGACAAGATCTGAGGCGGACCTTTTGACCCGATCCGGGGAGCAGCTGAGGCTTCGAGCATTGCAGGTCCTTAAGGGGAGGCTACTGACGGTTCGCCTTTGTGCGACCACTCCGATTTGCTGTCTTCAAGAAACTGTTGGAGCACATCGAAACGGACTTCGCCGTAGTTCAAGGCGTAGCGGAGGTCGCCGTCTTTGTAAATCCAAGTAGTCGGAATCCACGCGAGCGGCATTCCGAGGAATTGCTTGATCTTGTTGTCCCCTTTTCGCGGGCCCGGGTCCGCCAGAACCATGACGTTCGGATGGTTTGCGAGTTGGAATTTCTGCAACATTGCGCGGCCATCCTGCCCATCGTTCCAGACGGACACGAAATAAAATTTCACTTGCGGATTGTCGTTAACCATTTTGAGCCAGCCACCGTTTTTCATTTCCGCCTGGCAATTGGAACACCACGGCGCCCAAAGATGCACCACGCTCAGATCCGGTGATTTGATCGCTGCGGTAATTTTTTGCTCAGCCTGAGATTCCGCGTGGAGTGATGTGACCGCGAAGAGCGCGGCGAAAGTCAACAGACGTAGTACAGGCATCTACGTCAGAATACCGGAGAAACTCCATGTGCTCAAGAAGCACAGACACTTTGTCCGCCGCCCGGTCGGACACGGCAACCCTGCGAGTTGACCTGCGCGCGGAAAACGCCTACTATGGCGTCCCATTCCGCCGCATTAGCGGAAAGATCGGCGCTCGAACCGAAAGCGTCGTTTTGCCTGAAGGAGGCCCACTTAGTTTTATGATTCATATGCAGGATGTAATGGCGAAGCCGATGCCAGACTTCCGGGAGGGAAGCATCGTGCGGGGACGCGTTTTGGAAGTTCGCCCGCGGGAAGTATTGGTCGATGTTGGATACAAATCGGAAGGGGTCATTCCCCTAACGGAATTTGACGACATCGAGTCGCTGGAAGTTGGCGACGAGGTAGACGTGCTCCTGGAGCGGCTGGAGAACGAGGAAGGCATGGTCGTCCTGTCGAAGGAAAAAGCCGCTTACCGTCAAAATTGGAACAAGATTGTTGGCGTCTTTCAAGGTGATGGCCTCATCAAAGGCAAAGTTAAATCCGTGGTAAAAGGCGGCCTGATGGTCAACATCGGTGTCGAAGCATTTCTGCCGGCTTCTCAGATCGATGTCGTTCCACCAAAAGACCTGCAGCAATTCGTCGGCAACACATACGATTTCAAGATTGTTAAGCTCAACGACGATCGCAAAAACGTCGTGCTTAGCCGGCGCGAGGTAATCGAGCAAGAGCGCAGCGAGAAAAGACAGAAATTCATGGAAGGCGTCAGCGTGGGCAACCGCGTAGTCGGCACAGTCAAAAACATCACCGACTTCGGCGCGTTCATTGATCTCGATGGCATGGATGGCTTGCTACACGTCACGGATATGACCTGGGGCCGGCTCGGGCATCCGAACGAGCTGCTAAAGGTAGGGCAACAGTTGGAAGTAGTCGTGCTCGACATCAACAAAGAAAAAGAGCGCGTGTCGCTCGGACTCAAACAAACCCAGAGGAACCCGTGGGACCAGATCGAGGAACGTTTCCCGGCCGGCCAGCGCATCAAAGGAAAAATCACTAATCTTGTTCCCTACGGCGCTTTCGTTGAGATTGAAGAAGGCGTGGAAGGACTCATCCATGTCTCCGAGCTTTCCTGGACGAAGCGCATTATGCGCCCCTCCGATATCCTCACCGCAGGGCAGGAGGTAGAAGCAGTCGTGCTCGGTGTGAACAAGGAAGAACAAAAGATTTCCCTGGGCCTACGCCAGCTGGAAGCAAATCCATGGGACGAGATCGAGAAGAAATTTACCATTGGCAGCCGTGTGAAGGGGAAGATTCGCAACATGACTGCGTATGGCGCGTTCGTGGAATTGGAGGAAGGCATCGATGGGATGATTCACGTGTCCGACTTGAGTTGGACCCGCAAGATCAATCACCCCAGCGAAGTTTTTAAGAAAGGCGATGAAGTCGACGCCGTGGTGATTGATATCGACAAGGTAAATCAGCGGATCAGCCTCGGGATCAAACAACTCACAGAAGACCCGTGGAAGACGATCGATGAGAAATATAAGATCGGTGATTTGGTTAAAGGTAAAGTTACCAAGCTCGCCAGCTTCGGCGCCTTCGTGCAATTGCAGGATGACATCGATGGTCTCGTGCACATCTCCCAGTTGAGTGAAGATCACGTCGCGAAAGTGAAAGACGTGCTTAAAGTTGGTCAGGAAGTGGAAGCGCGCGTAATCAAAGTCGATAAGCTGGAGCGCCGGATTGGATTGTCGATTAAGGCTGCGAACTACACTGAGGAACAATTGCGCAA
>Ga0066903_100001806_pt1 | contig 16108 bp, 14 predicted proteins | sample PanSoiMetaGPlot1_FD_67491 | JGI IMG/M metagenome (GOLD analysis project Ga0066903, IMG submission 67491) | Tropical forest soil microbial communities from Panama analyzed to predict greenhouse gas emissions - Panama Soil - Plot 1 (version 2) | ecosystem: Environmental > Terrestrial > Soil >... | reverse complement strand
CGGCAACAAGGTGGTGACTACTGGGGGCGGCGGTGCCGTGCTGACCAACAATCCGGCCATCGGCAAACGTGCCAAGCACCTTTCGACGACTGCGAAGGTCGCCCACCCGTGGCTATACACGCACGATGAAATCGGGTTCAACTACCGGCTTCCAAATCTCAACGCAGCGCTCGGTTGCGCGCAACTGGAACAGCTCCCTCGCTTTCTGGACGAGAAACGACGGCTCGCCGCGGCGTACGAGGCCGCGTTCGCGGTGGTTGAAGGTGCGTCATTCGTGCGCGAACCGCAGGGTGCTCGCAGCAACTATTGGCTCAACGCGATCCTGCTCGGCCTATCCGAAAGTGTCGCGATGCGCGATGGCGTGCTCGAGCGGCTCAACGCCGCGAATGTGACGGCGCGGCCCGCCTGGACCTTGATGCATCGTCTTGCACCCTACGTGTCAGCGCCGCGGATGGCGGATCTGTCCGTGTCGGAGACGATTGAGCGGACCTTAATCAATCTGCCGAGTTCGCCGCGCCTCGCGCGAAGCCTCGCATAGATGGCACGCAAGATCTGCGTCTTCACCGGAACGCGCGCCGAATATGGCCTGCTCTATTGGTTGCTGAAAGAGATGCAGGCTGACCCGCGTATCGACCTTAAGGTTCTCGTCAGCGGAAGCCACCTTGAGCCGGAGTTCGGCGAAACCTGGCGCGAGATCGCCGCAGACGGCTTCCCGATCGACGCTAAGGTCGACATGCATCTCGATAGCGACGCGCCAGTGGCGGTCGCCAAATCGATGGCACTCGGGTTGGCCGGATGCGCGGAGACGCTCGATCGGCTCAAGCCCGACCTACTCGTCGTGCTGGGGGATCGCTATGAGGCGCTAGCGGTGACTGAAGCTGCCCTGCTGCTCCAGATTCCGATCGCACACATTCACGGTGGTGAGGCTACCGAAGGTGCGATCGATGAGCAGATGCGCCACGCCATCACCAAGATGGCGCATGTGCATTTCGCCGCCGCCGAACCATACCGTGAGCGCATAGTGCAGATGGGTGAGGCGCCTGAACGCGTCTTCACTGTTGGTGCGCCCGGGTTAGATCATATCGGCAACACAAAACTCCTTAGCCGCAGCGAATTAGAGTGCAAACTGGGTTTCCGGTTTAGCGAGCGCAACCTACTCGTGACCTATCACCCTGCGACACTCGATCGAGCCAATCCGGTCACATCCTTCCAGCGCTTGTTGGATGCGCTCGATCGTCTCCCCGAAGTCAACATTGTCATAACGAAGTCGAACGCCGATGTCGGCGGCCATGCGATCAACGCGGCGATCGACACCTATGCGGGTGAGCGCCGAGAGCGAGTGCTGGCGGTAAGTTCGCTTGGCCAGCAACGGTACCTCTCGGTGATAGCGCAGGTCGATGCTGTCGTCGGAAACTCGTCGAGTGGTATCATTGAAGCCCCTGCCATGGGCAAGCCAACGGTCAACATCGGGCCGCGCCAGCAAGGCCGCGTCCGCGCGCCCTCGGTGATCGACTGCGCCGATAACACGGACGCAATCCTCGCGGCGATCGGGTGCGCGCTGTCGCCCGCCGCGCAGGCAATCGCGGCGCAGCGCGAATCACCCTACGGCAGAGGCGGTGCGTCCAAACGCATTAAGGATGTGCTGGCGACAGTCGAGCTCGATTTCCTGGTCGTCAAGAGGTTTCACAGACTGCACATCAGCTTGAATTGATCCTATCCAATGACCTCGTTCAGTGATAGCTCGATCCTCGTCACCGGCGGAACTGGTTCGTTCGGCCAGCGGTTTGTGCGCCGCATTCTCGAGCGCCATGAGCCGCGCCGGATCGTGGTTTATTCGCGCGACGAGCTCAAGCAGTACGAGATGGCGCAGATGCTGCAGGCGCCACAGCTGCGCTACTTCATCGGCGACGTGCGCGACCGCGAGCGCCTCGAGCGCGCGCTGCACGGTATCGACACGATCGTTCATGCGTCCGCTATGAAGCAAGTTGTGGCGGCTGAGTACAATCCGATCGAGTGTATCAAGACTAATGTGTTGGGCGCCGAGAACATTATCAACGCCGCGATCAACTGCGGCGTAAAGCGGATCATTGCGCTTTCGACCGACAAGGCGGTCAATCCGATCAACTTGTACGGTGCGACCAAGCTGTGCGCTGATAAGTTGTTTATTGCCGGCAACTTCCTCGCCGGCCGCGACGGTCCGCGCTTCTCGATCGTACGCTATGGCAATGTCGTCGGCTCGCGCGGCAGCATCGTGCCGCTATTCCAGCGGTTACGTGAGAGCGGAAAGCTGCCGATCACTGATCCGCGTATGACCCGCTTCTGGATCACCCTCGAACAGGGAGCGGCGTTCGTCGAACGCTGCCTCGGATTGATGCATGGGGGCGAGGTGTTCATCCCGAAAATCCCCTCTATGCGCGTCACTGATCTCGCTGCGGCAATGGCGCCGGAATGCCGGCAGGAAATTGTCGGAATTCGCCCGGGCGAAAAGCTTCACGAATGCCTGATTCCGCATGACGAAGCGCGATTGACGCGGGAGTTTGACGACTTCTACGTGATTCTTCCGGCGAGGCCTGCCTCCGCGACGTTCGACCCTGTTTACGAGGGCAGCAAGGGGCGGCCGGTGGCAGAGAATTTTCAATATACGAGCGATGCCAACGACCGCTGGTCGGATCGGATACAACTCCTGGAGATGATCAGGTGATGGGCATCCAGTTGCTCTCTTTTCAGGCGAAGCGATGATATTCCTATTGGCCCACCGGGCATGAATGCTAGAGGCTGAGCGTGCGTGTTGCAGTAATTCCGGCCCGTGGTGGTAGCAAGCGAATTCCGCGCAAAAATATTCGCCAGTTCGGAAACAAACCTATGATTGCCCACAGCCTGACGACCGCAAAGGCAAGCGGGCTGTTTGAACATGTGCTGGTGTCGACGGACGACGAAGAGATCGCTGGCGTTGCTCGTCAATACGGCGCAGAGGTGCCTTTCAGGCGGCCGGTAGAACTCGCCGACGATTATGCGAACACAACCGACGTCGTTGCGCATGCGATCAGATGGACGCGGGCTTGTGGCTGGCGGATCGAAGCGGTCTGCTGTATCTACGCGACAGCGCCTTTTCTTTTGAGCGAGGACCTCGCCGGCGCCTGCCGTTTGCTTGAGAGCGGCCAGTGGGAATACGTATTCGCAGCCACCAGCTTTGGTTATCCGATTCAGCGAGCCCTACGCAGAGCCCCGAATGGCGGCATGCCGATGTTGCGACCGGAGCATTGGGCTGACCGATCACAAGATCTGGAGGAGGCTTTCCACGATGCCGGGCAGTTCTACTGGGCGCGTCCGGAAATTTGGGAAGCAGCGAGCCCTGTGTTTTCCACAAAGTCTACAGCAGTAGTGCTGCCTCGCTGGCGAGTTCAGGACATCGACACGGAAGAAGATTGGAAGCGGGCCGAAACCATCTTCGCTGCCTTGCGCCTCATGGCAGACGGCGCGTGATCTGAATTCGGATCCGCTCATGCGGCCCTTCGATCTCCCTCGATAATCTCTTGATCGGTCAACTCGCCATCTTTCGTGCTGATGCTAATCGTTCTATCGGGGGCGGACACATCATGCGCTGCCTCGCTCTAGCGGATGCTTTGGTAGAACGCGAGTGGCGGTGCGTTTTCGCGGTCAGCGCTGAAACTACGGCAACCGTGCCGCATCTGAAGAGGGCACAACACGATATTCATTTGCTTTCAGCGGTGGAAGAGGGCGATCCGGCAGCACTTCTGTCGGCTGCCACTAAGGGGTGCCAGTTGTTGGTCATCGACCATTATAGGCTCGGGGCACACTACGAATCAGGTTGTCGTTCGCTCACGCGCCAAATTTTCGTGATTGACGATTTGGCGGATCGCGCCCACGATTGTGATCTGCTGCTTGATCAGAATCTTGGTCGCGATCCACTCAACTATGATGGTCTTGTGCCCGCGTCGGCTGAGGTACTTACCGGGCCGGAATTCGCGCTTTTGCGCCCAGAATTCGCCGCCGCACGGTCAGCAGGTCTCGCAAGACGCCAGCCCGGGACACATGTGAGACGAATTCTGGTCACTCTTGGGTTGACCGACATTGGCGGGTTCACCGCGCGAGCCGTGCGCGCCGCGCTTGCTGCGGGTACGGGGGCGATGCTGGACGTTGTGATCGACGAGCGCGCCCCAAGTTTGCCCTACCTTCGCTCAGTGGAGTCTTCGTCTGTGACTCTACATCTTGACCCAAACAATATGTGTCAGCTCATGACGGAAGCGGATCTAGCCATAGGCGCCGCGGGAACCACGTCTTGGGAACGTTGTTGCGTTGGATTGCCGACTATTCTGCTTGTCCTGGCCGACAATCAGCGATTTGCGGCGCACAGCCTAGCCAGAGCGGGTGCAGTGAAGCTGTTGGAGAATACCAGCGATCTCGAGCTTCACTTGAGCGCGGCGCTTTGCGAGCTGTCGCAATCAGAGGCGCTCCGCCTGTCGCTCGCTCGAGCGTCGGCGCAGGTAACCGACGGATTGGGCGCCGAACGACTCGCCGAGAGAGTCACACGGGAGATCAATTCCCGTCCCCTTACAGTCGGGACTAGCAAATCGGTCAAGAGTCAATCCGTTTAATAGATGAAAACATAGGCCGACCAAGTCAAATCGGCACGCGAAACCCCGCGCGGGATCCTAATATGAAGACATACGTAATTGCTTCTACCAAACACTGGAACGTGGAAGCATTCTCCCGTCGTCGGAGCAAGCTTCCCGGTCGATGGTTGATTGTCACCGACGATCAGGATCTGACGCCAGAGTTCATCCGAGCGATCTCTCCACGGTACATTTTCTTTATGCATTGGTCGTCAATTGTGCCGCCCGATATTTCGGCTGTAGTCGAATGTGTGTGCTTTCATATGACTGACGTCCCCTACGGGCGAGGCGGAAGTCCACTTCAGAATTTGATATTGCGTGGTCACAAAGATACGGAGCTCACCGCGTTGCGGATGAGTAACGAACTTGACGCCGGTCCAGTTTACAGAAAGTTGCCTTTGAGCCTCGAGGGATCGGCCTTCGATATTTTCGTCCGTTGCGCCGAATTGGATCTCGATCTCGTTGAATGGATAGTTCGCGAGGAGCCACATCCTGAGCCGCAGGTAGGGGAACCTATGGTGTTTCGGCGAAGGGAACCTGCGCAGAGTGCAATGCCGGAGGCCGGAAAACTCGAGCGGATCTATGACCACATCCGAATGTTGGATGCTGAGTCTTATCCACGCGCATTTCTGGACCACGGGACGTTGCGTTATACTTTTTCCCAGGCGCGTCTAGTAGAAGATGCGATCGACGCGCGCGTACGTATCACGTTCCGAAACGCGCTCTCGTCATGACTCTCCCAACGCCTCGCATCGTGTTAGTGATCGCCGCCCATCCCGATGACGAAGTTCTCGGCTGCGCGGGAACAATCGCACGCCACACAAGCGCGGGAGACGAAGTACACATTGCGCTCCTCACCGATGGCGTTAGCTCGCGGGGCGAAAAACCAGCACGCGAACAAGAAATTGCGCGCAGACGTGCGAGTGCGAGCAATGCGGCTAAAATTCTCGGTGCAAATCCACCGCATTTCTTAGACTTCCCGGATCAGCGGCTTGATTCGCTACCGCTCATCGAAATTGCCCGGGCGATCGAGCGGCTGGCGGCGCCGCTACAGGCTGAAACGATCTATACCCATTCAGTCGGTGACCTCAACCTCGACCATCGATTGACATGTGCGGCGGTGCTGACCGCCTTCAGGCCAATGCAAGGTCAATCCGTTTCGGCAATTTACGGATTCGAAATTTTGTCAAGCACCGAGTGGAATTTCGGGGCATTTAACGTCGCATTTCAACCCACGCGCTTCGTCTGTATTTCGGACGTACTCAAGCACAAGATCGCTGCACTTGAAGCTTATGCTGAAGAAATGCGCGACTTCCCGCACCCACGCTCATACGATGCTGTCCGAGCCCTAGCGGCTTTACGCGGCTCAACCGTTGGCGTTAAGGCTGCGGAAGCCTTTAGCGTTTTGCGAGAGGTGGTCCGATGACCGGAATGCGTGAGATCGAGATTGCTGGCCGAAAAATCGGCGTGGCACACCCTCCATATATAGTTTGTGAACTGTCAGCAAATCACAACGGTAGCCTTGAACGAGCGTTGGAGCTAATCGAGGCTGCCGCAGCTACCGGAGCTGATGCGATCAAGATTCAGACCTACACGCCGGATGCAATGACGATCGACTGCGATAACGCCCAGTTTATGATCAAGGGTGGACTATGGGATGGTTACAAGCTTTACGAGCTCTATGCACAGGCCTTCACGCCGTACGAATGGCATCCGGCTATGTTTGCCAAGGCACGTGACGTCGGCGTCACCCTGTTCTCCACACCGTTCGATGAAGCGGGCGTGGACCTTTTGGCCACCCTTAACGTGCCGGCCTACAAGATTGCGTCATTTGAGGCAAATGATGTTGCGCTCGTCGGCCGCGCGGCGGCCACTGGCAAACCGATCATTATTTCAACGGGAACTAGCCGCCCAGGAGACATAGAGGAGAGTGTTGCAACGGTTCGTTACACCGGTAATGACGCCATCGTCCTGCTTCATTGCGTCAGTGCCTATCCGGCGCAACCTTGCGACAGCAACTTGCGGACCATTGAGCATTTAGGTCGGCGGCACGGAACGCTAATTGGCTTATCTGACCATACACTTGGTACCGCAGTCGCGGTCAGCGCCGTAGCGCTGGGAGCGTGTGTCATCGAAAAGCATTTCACACTGCGGCGCGTAGACGGTGGTCCCGACGCTGCATTTTCTCTGGAGCCGCCAGAATTTGCTGCGCTTGTGCGAGACTGTAAAGCAGCATGGGAATCGCTGGGAGAAGTTCACGAAGGCTACCAGCGAGTCGCGGAGCCGAACTTGACCTTCCGGCGTTCCATCTACGCAGTTAGCGACATTGCAGAGGGCGCGAAGCTGACGGTAGATAACGTCCGCTCGATCCGCCCAGGCCACGGCCTCGAGCCAAAGCATCTACCAGAAATCCTGGGACGGCATGCCCGTCGTGCGATTGTCCGCGGCACGCCGCTATCGTGGGATCTCGTCGATTGACCGCGATCGTTTGATGCAGACCGCAAAACACCCCGTTAAGCAAAGATCTAAGCTAGTCCGCAGACCATTCTTGGGCTACGGACGTCAGAGCATCAATGCGCACGACATCGACGCTGTGATCGCAGTTTTGCGCAGCGATTATCTCACCCAAGGGCCGGTGGTTGAACGGTTCGAGGCTGCGCTCGCAGAGTACGTTGGCGCGCGTTTTGTCGTGGCCGTGTCTAGCGGCACGGCGGCGCTGCACATCGCGTGTCTTGCTGCCGGCCTACGCAGTGGCAGCCGAGCAATCACGCAAGCAATTACCTTCGTCGCGACGGCGAACGCTCCAATCGCCTGCGGCGCCACGGTTGCCGCCGTCGACATCGATTCAGAGATGCTCGGGCTTGATTTGGGCGGACTTCGCAGCGCGCTCACGCACAATCCGGACGCCTCGGTGGTGTTGCCGGTGCACATGGGGGGGCTCGCGGCCAATTCGAAGGCGATCGCTGCGGCGTCCGTCGGCCGGGTCGTGATCGAGGATGCCTGTCATGCCCTGGGCGGACGCGAGCTCGATGGGGCGATGGTCGGAAGCTGCCGGTACTCAGCGATGGCATGCTTCTCATTCCATCCGGTCAAATCCATTACCACCGGCGAAGGCGGCGCAGTAACCACTAACGACCCGGAGCTCGCCCGGCGACTGCGCATGCTACGCAATCACGGCCTCGAGCGCGAGGCGGCGCGGCTCTGCGAGCACGACCAGGGCTTCGATCACGGTGAGCCAAACCCTTGGTACTACGAGCAGCAACTGCTCGGCTTCAACTATCGTATGACTGATCTGCAAGCAGCGCTCGGCCTCTCGCAGCTTAAGCGTATCGATGATTTTATGAGACGACGGCTTGAGCTTGCGCGCTACTACGATGCGTCGTTCGCCGGCCTGCCGGCACTGCGCCCCTTACAAGCAAGCTCCGATACCCGGGCACGCTCGGCGCATCACCTCTACATCGTCGACATCAACTATTCAGCGCTCGGCCGGTCGCGCCGCGCTGTGATGGCTGATTTGAAACAGCGTGGTATCGGCACTCAGGTGCATTACATTCCACTCTACCGCCAGCCGTTTCATTGCGGTCTGGGGGAGCCAAAGGATTTCCCGAGTGCAGAACGCTATTATAACGGATGTCTGTCCCTGCCACTGCACGCGGCATTGACCGATGCTGACGCGGCGCGGGTTGTGTCAGCCGTACGCAAATCTTTTTCGTGCTGACGGACATTGGCAGCTCTGAACGTTGGCCGCGAACGGTGTTTGTCATCTATTACATGAGCGCGTGGTCGCTGCCGCTCGCGCTGATCAATCGGCTGATGGGCCGCGATGTGCTCTATGTTCACGCCCGCGGACTGATCCGTAAGGCATGGCTGCGCGATCTGCTCAATGATGCAAATATCCGCCTATTCAACTTTATGAGTTACCCAGAGATTGATTGGGCGCGGAGGGTGCAGCTGGCGGGTGAACTCGCGGGCCACATCATGGAGGCAATGCCGGATACGGTCACCGCCGGGCTGCTAGCGATCTTTCAGGATGACTGCGTTAGCCCCGAACGCGTTACCTTAAAAAAGCTGCGCATCTGCCTCTTCCAGGAATTTGTAGATCGAGTCCAAGCCATCGCGGATATCGAAACGATCTCGCGGTTGCTACGAGGCAATTTTCGGGAAGTGTTAGCCTGTTATCCGACGCATGTCGGTTTGTTTACTGCGCTTAAAAACGAATTAAGCTTTCGGCAGTCATTTTTTAGTTTTTTACATCTGCTGTCATTGGGCTTGAATCTTGTATCCGGGGCTACGACTGCAGCCTTTCATGCACTTACCCGCATGGCAAGGCTATCGAAATCTACTGAGGTCGCCGGTTTGTCCGGCCGGAGAATGGAAAGCGACCTGCGCCACGGGGTTGTCTATTTTCCGCACCAGGGCATGATCTATGGAAACCTGTTTCGAAAGGACTATTTGTACGAGGCATCTTCGGATAGCCCGCTCCATCCTTGTCATGTGCTGCACGTTGAGCTGGAAGCGCCGAGCGACTTGATTGTAGATCAGTATAAGCGCGCCGAGGTGCCATGGCGGGTCATGGCACTGACCGGCAATCACTTGCGCAGTGCTGCTCAATTTTTCGCACGCTGCGGCACGCTTCGGGAGGTTCGTGAGCTCCGCTGGCCTTTCCTTTTGCTTTTGTTGTCTGCAGGGTTCGGCGTTTTTCGACGGTATCGTGCCTACGTCCGAACCGCAGATTTTCGACCGGGATCTGTGGCGGTGATTGGTTACGACTATCTCTTCCCGCGTCCACTTGCGCTTGCATTACAGGCTTGCGGGCTGCAACTCGTAGCAGCGCAGGAGAGAATGCTGACCGCGTATTTTAGAAACTTCAATATCGTTGTTGATCGTTACTTGGTGGCCGGGCCTGCCGTCGCTAAGCAGATTGCCGAAAACCCTTTCTGCGCCGTTTCGCAGATCGATTGCATAGGCTTATGGCGATCAGATTTGCTAAATAAACGTCGGGCTCGGGATCGGACCTTCGTGCTAGTGCTCGACTACCATTCGTCGCGAAACTGGTGGGACGACATCTATCCGCTAACCAGCCGTGCCGCTAACAAAGCCTTCTATTTTGACATTGTCCGGCTGGCTCTCGATCGACCAGACGTCGATTTCCTGGTGCGGGGCAAGAACATCGACTGGCTGGATGATCCGTTTTTCGCGGACGTTGCAGTGATGATTGATCTCGTTCCAAATCTCGATGTAGATCGAGTCTATTCAGAGCTTAACCGATCTTACGACTTGGCGGCGGAAGCGGACTGCATCATCGCGAAACAAACTTCGCTCGGGGACGAGTGCCTAGCGGTTGGGAAACCAGTTGTCTTTCATGATTGGTCAAAAAATTCCGTCGGCTATGCCAAATCGTTCAATGCCTATGCAGGGCTACCGGTGTTCGCTTGCAACTACGATAGCCTGCTTGACCTGCTCGATCGCGCACTCGTTTCACGGCAGCAAAGAGTGTTTGATTCCCGTCCGTCTGATATAGAGACAGTGTTTGTGCCGTCAGCGCCGGGCTATTCAGTCCAGGAGCAAGCGCGCGCCGCTATCAAAGAGTGCCTTGCGCCCACGCTTGCGGCTCCGCCCATCGCCCGGGTCGCGACGGGAGGTGTTTGATGGTGGAACGGCGCATGGATGAGCAAATGCATACGACACAGGCAGAGGTGGATGCGAAGGCCTTTTGGAACGAACAGGCTCGCAAGTATGGGAACGACGCTCGGGCCGTCAACTTCGACCCGATAGATAATGAGTTTGCACCTCGAATAATCGAGCGCCTTGTACCGGATAGTATCGCTGTGTGCGATGTCGGGTGCGGAAACGGTCGTACAACGCTGGATCTGGCCTCGAGTAGACCAAACGGGAGCTTCGTCGGTTGCGATTTTTCCGAGAACATGATTGCGAGCGCTGAGGAAGCTCGTGGTGAAGCTGGAATCGGCAACGTTAAGTTTCGCGTATTCGATGCAACGATGCCGTCGTTACCGCAGGACATGCGAGGCCAATTTGATCTAGTTTTAACTAAACGGCTGCTGATTAATGTCAAAGGACAGGCGAAACGTCGTGTATTGGAAAATATCCACAGCATGTTAAAGGCGGGAGCAACCTACATCCTAATTGAGTGCTTTGATGCCCCGTTGGAAAGGATCAATGATATCCGTAACGTGATTGGGCTGGATCGAATTCGTGTTCGCCCGTTTAACGAGTATCTCAGTGATAAGATTTTTAAAGAAATTATTGACGACCTCTTTGAAGAAACTGAGCGAATCGACTACAGCAGCCTATATTATTTTATCTCACGGATATTCAATGCTGGCCTTTCGGAAGGTGAGCCGGCGTACGATGCTCCTATCAATCTTTTGGCTGCTAGACTGGTTGAGGCTGGCGTCAACCCAATTCAGGGGTATTCGCCAGAGGTCGCCTACGTGCTACGGAGAAAATAGACTTATGAATTTCCGGCGCGTTGCTGAGGGTGCTAATCCGAGTTGAGACCTCGATCAATCCTGCATGCTGTTCAATTCTTACGTCTTCGTACTAGGGTTCTTGCCACTGGCCCTCGGCATTTTTGCGTTGCTTGCAGGTAGATATGCGCATGCCAGCACGTGGTTTCTAGTTCTTGCATCGCTCGCGTTCTATGCCTGGTCGAGTCCCTGGTACCACGTCGGCGTTCTGCTAGCGTCAATCGTCTTCAACTTCGCCGTCGGCCTCGGCCTCCGGTGCAAGACCTCCAATGGCGCCCACCGTGCACTGCTCGCGTTCGGTGTCATTGTCGATCTTATGGTACTCGGCTATTTCAAATATTCGGACTTTTTTCTCGCGCAGGTTGGCTTCTTGACGCAAACTGGCCTCGGGAGATCAGGCGTCGAAACCCTGCTGCCACTCGGCATATCGTTTTATACATTCACTCAAATCGCGTACCTCGCTGATGTTTATGCCAACAAGGCGCAGGAATACGCCCCGTCAAACTATGCGTTGTTCGTGACTTGGTTTCCGCATCTCATCGCCGGCCCGATCATGCATCATCGAGAAATGATGCCACAGTTCGCGACAGCCTTTCGGGTCAAAATCGACCCGCGACTGGTCCTGATCGGATTATCGATCTTCAGTATCGGCCTTGCGAAGAAGGTGTTGCTCGCCGATCAGGCTGCGCCGTTGGCTGACGCCGTGTTTGATCGTGGCACGCTGCTGCCGCTGACGTTCGCCGAGGCTTGGGTCGGCGCGCTAGCCTACACGATGCAAATCTACTTTGATTTTTCCGGCTATACGGACATGGCGATTGGTCTGTCGCTGATGTTCGGCGTGCGCCTGCCGGTGAACTTCAATTCGCCGTACAAGTCGAAGAGCATCATCGAGTTCTGGCGGCGTTGGCATATGACGCTGTCCCGCTTCCTGCGCGATTACGTCTATATTCCGCTTGGCGGTAATCGCCGCGGTCCGGTGCGCCGTTATGCCAACCTAATGGCGACTATGCTGATCGGCGGCCTGTGGCACGGCGCGGGGTGGACATTCGTCATCTGGGGTGGTCTACACGGGCTCTATCTGATGGCCAACCATGCATGGAACGCGGCGGGAGGAAGGCTGCCGAAACCCGTTGCCATGGTTGTTACCTTCTTCGCGGTCGTCGTCGCCTGGGTGTTTTTTCGAGCATCGGATTTCACGGCGGCGTTTGCCGTACTGCGGCCGATGGCGTTCGGAAACGGGCTTGGTCTGCCGTCGTCGTTGGCCGGGTTGCTTGGGTTTTTATCGCAAAGTCTTCAATTCGACGGTTTGTTCGCCAATGGGATCTTTTCGGCGCGGCTCGCTTTGCTCACGCTCGGCATTCTGCTGGCCGCAGTCTGGCTCCTGCCCAACACGCAGGAAGTTTTTCACAGCGTGCGGCCGGCGATCCTGCCGGACGACGAGCGCCCTCCCTCATTGCCGCCACTGCAATGGCAGCCGACATGGAAGTGGGGCTGTGCTTTGGGTCTGCTGTTCGGAGCGAGCTTCGTCAGGCTCGGCGGCGATTCGCCATTTCTTTATTTCAGGTTCTGAGCAAGCATGCGCCGCTACGTTCTAAGCTTCGCTATTTGTTTCCTGGCGATCACCGGCGCGGTCGCCGCCGTCAACTATAACATTGACGTTAACGGCGTTTATCGTAACCAAGACTCCGATGTTGTGCGCGCCTATGTTGCCAAATTGCGGACGAGCCCAAACGGTTTGATCTTTGTTCCGCTGGAGTGGGAGCGCAAGATCAAGATCGAACTCGCGCGCCAAAGCACGGCGGATTGCTATGTGTGGGGCTCGAGCCACGTCAAACAGGTTGACAAAGCGACCGTGCCACAGATCCTGGGGGGCTGTGACGCGGTGATCAACCTGTGGGAATCCGGAGCCGCGTTCGAGGATTTTGTGGCAGCGGCCGGAAGCCTTGTTGCGTCTGGGCGGCGAGGTCGCTTGTATGTTGGAATTGACCCCTGGTTGCTCCGTAGGAATGTAAACAGCCTGTGGATGCAGGAGCGTAATTCCTACGAACGGGGCCGGGCCGCGCTCGGGCTGGCGCACGACCGCATCGGTCCTCTCAGCGACGGCGGTAAGTGGCTTAATCTGGTAAGCGCCGATTATGCGCTCAACAACTTGCGAGCTGTATTGACGTCGCCGCTCGGATTGCGGCCCACCCTGGTTGCATCGTTGAAGCTGCGCGACGGTCGTGACGCAAACCCCGACGAAGCGATCATGTTGTCGAACGGGCGCTATGAGCCGATTACCAGTGCGGCTCCGCCACCATCGTCAGTGGGTGACGGAAGCTTCTGGATCTCGGAACAGGCGATCGAGCCTGGCATTGCCGCTGAATTCGAGGTGGCGATCCGCGCGCTGGAGCGGTACGGTTTAAAGATCATTTTGGTCCTGACGCCCTATCATCCAGACGTGATGGCCTGCACGGGCGCACGCGTATGCCAGACACTCAATGCGGTGGAGTCATACACGCGCGACCTAGGTTCGCGGGTTGATGTCGAAGTGGTCGGCAGCTACGATCCCCGGCCATTTGGCCTTACTTCGCGCGACTTCAGTGACGATACCCATGTCGGTGTAGCGGGCTTGCCCAGTCTGCGGCGGCTGAGTGGCAATCCTTGGAATGCCAAACGTACCGGCGGCGCTCTCCCCGCAGATCACGAATAATGAGGTCGCTCAAGGCGTTTAAATGCCAATAGTGTGAAAGCATTACCGCAGGTCAACAGACATGTCATCCGTCTCTAAGCTCGAAAACGAACCCACGCTACGTAAAGCTGCCGATCTCAGCTACGTGACTGGTGTCGCAAGAGCTTGGCAAAGTTTTAGAAACACCTTTTTACAGGCTCCATTTCTGTTTGATCTGGTTATAAATGACAAGACGTTCGACCACCTGCTTAGTCAGCGCCCAAACTCCTCAATAACATCAAAGCTCCAGCGTCTGCTGGAAAAGTGCTTTTGGTTTTGGCCGCGAATTGTAGATGCCAAGGCCTGGGCTCACGGTGCCGAAGGACGGTCGCAGACGCCGCTGAACTATATAGACTTGGACATTCCCTCGGAGCTCCTGCTTAAGGAAGTCATGCGCTATGCGCCGGATCGTTGGTCCACAATTCTCGACGTTGGTTGCAATTCCGGACGCGATCTCAACGCCCTTTACCAGTCGGGTTATCGCAACCTCGCCGGTGTGGACGCTATGGGTGCGGCGTTGGAACTCTTTAAGTGTAAGTTTCCAGAGACTGCTAAGTGTGCCAACATCTCGCACGACCTCTTCCAACGGTTCCTGCGCAAGCAGTGGGATCGATCGTATGATCTGATTTATTCCCACGGTGGGACGTTGGAGCTGGTTCACCCGTCGTTTGATATCGTGCGTCACCTTTGCAGGATCGCGCGCAAACATGTGGTGCTCTACATCAATGAGCACGGACATGCGTATCCACGTTTCTGGATTTATGAATTCCGACGTCGCGGGTTCTATCTGGTTAGAGCGGAGCGTCCGGCGGCGCAATTTAGCCCCATAGAACTGGAAGGCAGTTTACTTGTCTTTCAACGCATCTAAACGCAACGATTATAGCGATTGCAGTATCCCAACCTCGCAGAATACTGTCTTCGCTATCTGTCTCTACCGGACTAACTTGGGGTAACCAAGATGCTGTCTTCTGTTAAAGGCGCTATCAAGCGGCACGTTGTTGATGGCCTGCAGGGAGATGAGGAAATATACTACGGCAAGTTCAAAGGGACCTCCGACTTCCTGCCGCTTCTCGTCAAGAATGTTCTTAGGCCAACCCGCTTTTTTGAAAAGGCAAGGTTCGGGCGGATGGCTTTGTTTCCTGAGTTCTTGAAGATGGGCAAGCCTTATCCGGACGCATTCGACAAACATATTGAAGAAGCGAACCTGACGAAACATTTTGAGGAGCTTAAGACAACCGGGGTCTCAATCATTCCCGAATATTTTCCCACGGAACAATGCGATGCGATGATCGAATGTCTCGGTCTCGCGAGTGCTTTTTCGGAAGAAGCTGATGCCTATCGAGGTAACGACAAACTCGTCAAGCTCAATGCTCTAACAATGTCATTTTGGCTTCATATGCCTCTCGTCGCCCTGCTCGGAAAATATCTTCACAGATTCCCGTATGCTCGTGACTATCCCAGCGTGTCGGTAGCAAATCCGAACTTTAGCAGCCTACCTACGCGGGAGATCGAAAGTCTCGAGAAGGTAACGCTCAATGTCGGCTGGCACTACGACACGGTAAATCTGGTTCAGTTCCATGTCCTTCTAAACGATGTAGAGTCCAGCGGTTCCTGCATGCAAGTCCTTGGCGGAACACACAGTCATCATCATCTCAGACTTTCCTCTGAGGACTACTGGCTTTCAGATGAGTATGTGAAGAATAGGAACTATCCAGTCATCAACTGCGCTGGCAAGAAGGGGACTGCTTATGTGTTTGATTCCAATGCGTATCACAGATTTCGCGCTGTAAAGGGGAAACCACGCGCTTACCTGAAATGCGAATTTACTCCAGGTAATAATATTTTGATGCAATGTGCGAAGGTCGCAGAATCGTTAAGTGAAGACGAAAACGCACTTAAAGGACTGGATCCTGCGCAGCGGGAGGTTCTATCTGGCGTTTATCCTGTTACACCGTTTGGTGGGTTCAGATACGAAGGTGGGTGCTTCACGCACGACCATGCCCGACTTTGATTGCGGCGTGAGGGAAATAGGGCCAACAAAGACCATTGGCCCAGCGAGAGTGCACCACCCCTTCTTGCTTGGATTTGGTCGTACCGCGTTTTGCGATTGAGCATTTGTGATCCTGCATGTTGGTTGCGCACCAACTACGGACGATGCGTTTGTTCGGCTCCTTCGGTGTTATTTTGCACGGCTCGCCGCGCGCTGGCGGCAATCTGATCGCGTTGCGCCGAAGCTAGTTATGTCATGATCGCGACCGCAACATACGAGCACTATC
>Ga0066903_100001805_pt1 | contig 16110 bp, 15 predicted proteins | sample PanSoiMetaGPlot1_FD_67491 | JGI IMG/M metagenome (GOLD analysis project Ga0066903, IMG submission 67491) | Tropical forest soil microbial communities from Panama analyzed to predict greenhouse gas emissions - Panama Soil - Plot 1 (version 2) | ecosystem: Environmental > Terrestrial > Soil >... | reverse complement strand
TCCGGGACGCGCTCCGGATGACGTGTCACCGCCGCGAACTGGAGCTCGTCATCGAGCCCCGGCAGCTCGCCGAGGAGCGCCGAGACGTAGCTCTCGTCGCCGGTACGCCGACGGCCGAGCACGTCGGCATCGAGCACGATCAGTGGCCTCCTCACCAGGCGACCTCGCGGTAGACCTCGACCGTCTCTCGGGCCACGCGCCCCCAGTCGTGGGCGGAGGCTGCCTCCCGGCCCTCACGTCCCAGCTCGTCGCGGCGCGCGATCGCCTCGCCAAGCCCTGCGGCGATCGCGTCGGCGCTGCCCGGATCAACGGCGACGACGCCACGGGCGAACTCCTTGATCGGCGGCAGGTCGGCGCTGACGACGGGCGTTCCGCATGCCATCGCCTCGAGCACGGGCAGTCCGAAGCCCTCGTACACCGAGACGTACGCCACGCAGCGCGCCCCGCGATAAAGGCGGGCGAGCTCCTCGTCAGGGACCTCGCCGATCCACTTCACTCCCTCGCTCGGCACGACGCCGGTCTCCCCCCAGCCCCGCCCCCCGACGATGCGGAGCTCGCAGCCGTTCAGGTCGGCTCGCCGAAAGCCTTCGACGAGCCGGCCGAGATTCTTCCGCGGCTCGAGGGTCGAGACGGCGAGCACGTAGTCGCCGTCCGCAGCATCGCCGGTGGCTGTGAATGGTGCCCCGACGCCGTTCGGGATCACGCGGACCCTTTCTTCGGGAACGCCGAGCAGGGCGACAAGCTCGCCCGCCGTAAACTCGGACACCGCGATGATGCGATCCGCTGCTCTCGCGACACGCGGCAGCACAGCCCGGCTGTAGTTCCGCGTCCAGCCATTGAACGACTCCGGATGTCTGAGGACGGCGAGGTCGTGGAAGGTGACGACAAGCGGGACTGGGGAGCTGACCGGCGCGCGGAACGTCGGGCAATGCAGTACGTCGGCGCCGCGCGCGAGGACCGGTAGGGCGGCGAGGTACCACCCGAGGTCGCGCACCGGGACGGCGGCCCGCCCTCGCAGCGCGAAAGCGTGGCGATGCAGCGTCACCCCAGGTGCCTGTTCGAGCACGCCGAGAAGGCTGCGAATGTGGCGGGCCGTGCCTGCACGCGTCTGGGCCAGCGGGCTCGTGTCGAATGCGACCTCGACCATGCCCGCAGTGTCTCAGAGCACGCTTTCGTACCCCCGCAGGACGGCCTCTCCGCATGCTTCCCAGGTGAACCGGCGGGCGTGCGCCAGCCCCTCCTGACGTCTCGCGGGACCATCCTGGAGCGCAGCTCCGACGGCCTCGGCGATCGCCTCAGGGCTTTCTGGGTTGGCGCGAAACGCCAGCGTTCCCGATGCCTCGTCCAGAGAGGGGTGCGAGGAGGCGACCGTCGGCAGGCCGCTCGCGAGCGCTTCGACCACTGGCATGCCGAAACCCTCGAACTTCGAGGCGTACACGAAAGCCGAAGCGCCGCGGTACAGCGCGGCCAGTCGCTCCTCATCGACGAAGCCGAGCATCCGAACACCCTCACGGCCGAGCGGGGCCGATGCGCCGGGAGCGGTCCCGCCAACCACGGCGAGTATCAACTCCGGTGACTGGAGGCGCAGAAGCTCGAACGCTTCGATCACGAGCTCGACGTTCTTCCTCGGGTCGAGGGTGGAGACCGTGAGCACGTAGGGAGCCCCGAGGTCTGCAGATTCTCCCTCGGGCTGGAACCTCGGATCAATCCCCGGGTATGCGACGCGGATGCGCTCCGCCGGGATCCGCAGGTGCTCGGCGATATCGCCCGCGGTGAAACCGGAGTTGGCGAAGACGACGTCGCAAGAGCCGGCGGCGTGCCGGTACTTGGCCCCGTGCATCCTCAACGTTCGCGGATGAACGAGGTCCGGGAAATGGAGCGGCACGAGGTCGTGGATCGTCGTCGCCCGCACCCCGCTCCGCTGCGGCGGGTACATCCAGTCCGAAAAGTGGAAGACGTCGAACCGTCCGACGACCCGCTCGAGCGGGAGCCGGCCCGACCGGCTCCAGGCGACGCGAAAAGCGTGGGCCGCCGGAAGGGTGACGAGCCGTTGCTGGACCGGCGTTGCGCCGAGAGCCTCCCGAACCTTGGCGGTTCCGCGCAGTCCGGTGGGTGCAAACGCGACGACCTCGTGCTCACCTGCAACGGCCGCCAATCCGCCGACCATGCCGCGCAGGTAGTTCCCGATCCCGGTTCGCCGCAGCGAGAGCGGGCTGACGTCGACGACGATTCGCAGCGTCAGGCCTCGGGAGGAACTACGAGCGGCTCCGAGCCGAGCTCGGAGAACCAGGCCAGGCCCTCGCGCACGAGATCGATCCGCACCTCGCGCGCGACGGCATCGGCGTCGAGTCGGACCAACACGGAGGCCGAGGCGCCCGCGGGGAGCCCGTGCGGCAGCGTCGTGCGCGCGAGCTCGATTCGCTCCCTGTCGGGGCCGACGTGATAGGGCGCTACCGTCACGACGCCGGTCGGAAACGGAAAGACGTTCCCGCTTGGCCAGAACGCCTTGCCGGTGTTTGTCACCGTCACCCAGCGGAGCGCCTTGCCCGGCTCGGCCGTCAGGTCCCACGGGCCTTCGGTCTCGAGGCGCCCCGAGAAGTTCGTCGCATCGCTCGCCGGGCCGACACCGACCGGCTTGCGCGCGATAACGGTGTTGATCTCGCCCCGCCCGGCGCGATAGCGCGCAAAACGCACGAGCGCCTGGAAAGGCCGGCGGAAGTCGCCGACGTCAACGAGCTCGTCCACCTCGACGAGTCGACGCACATCCTCGAAACCCGCATCACCGACCACCTGGAGCAGGTAGCGCGGGTCGAATGGAGACTCGAGCGTTGACCACGTCCGCATCTCGTCGATCAGCGCTTGCTCGGAGTAGGAGCCTGGAGCGGGGCGCGCTCCCTCGCGGATGTAGATGGTGCCGCCAGGCACCAAAGTGCGCAGAATCACGCGCAGCGTCTCGAGCTCGTTGTCGAAGTGGTGCATGGTGTCGTAGAGGATCGCGGCGTCGAAGCGGGCTTCCCAAGGCATCTCGCGGACCGGCATTGCGTGGAACTCCGCGTGCGCGTCGATCCCCTCGCCGACCTGCCCGGGGATCTGCGCGATGCGGAGGCGCGCGATCTCGACCATGTCCTCCGAGATGTCGATTCCCGTGACCCAGTAGCCGCACCGGGCGAGGTACTCGCTCATCCATCCCGGGCCGCAACCAACGTCCAGCACCTGGGCGCGGAGCCCGAGCTTCAGCTGCTCGACTATGTGCGCGAAGGTGCGCAGGCAGGTCGCGAGCTCGAAGCTCGGCGGCGCACTGAAAGGCTTGGTCTCGAGCCAGAGCCGCTCTCCTTCAGAGAGCTCCTTGACGTATTCGCGATGGCCGCGGTTGTAGTCGTGTCCGAGGGGTTCGAGGCGCCCCTCTCCCGAGCGCCGGAGCCTGCCGAGCTTGCTCGCTGCCTGCCTTGCGACCGAGGAACGCACAGCGGAACGATAGTCGCCAGGCGACATCTAGACTGGCCGTCGTGACGCTGTACGCCGACATCCTGCGGTACCCGGATCTGTTCGAGAACCTCTTCCGCAGGGAGCTGTACGCGCGGTACAAGGGGTCGCTGCTCGGCGTCGGCTGGACGCTCATCAACCCGCTTGTCCTGGTGGGCGTCTACACGCTCGTCTTCTCGGTTCTCTGGCGAAGTACCGGAATCCAGCACTACCCGCTCTTCATTATCTCGGGCCTGACCGTCTGGATCTTCTTCTCCGGCTCGATTCAGATGGCGAGCACGAGCATCGTCGGACACGCGAACCTCGTGAAACAGGTTCGGTTTCCGAGGCAGCTGCTCCCGCTGGCCGTAGTCGGGTCGAACCTGGTCACGTACGTCGTCATGCTCGCCGTCGTGGCAGCGGTCAACCTCGCCGTCATCCCGGATGTCCGCGGAACCGTCTGGGCTGTGATCCCGCTGTCGATCCCGCTGGTCGCGTTCGTCAGCGGGTTTTCGATCGTGCTCGCGGCGCTCTCGGCCCTGTACCGCGATGTCGAGCACCTGCTCCTGACCATTCTTCTGCCCTGGTTCTTCCTGACGCCTGTCTTCTACGACCTCAAGACGCTGCCCGGCGTTGCCGACCACCACGCCCTGATGCAGCTCCTGCGCTGGGGGAACCCTGCGACGCCGTTCGTCGAGTCAATTCGAGGGCCGCTCTTCTACGGCCAGTACCCGGGCGTCGGCGACATCGTCTACGTCATCGGGGCGTCGGTGCTGGCGCTGGTCGTCGGTGCCCTCGTCTTCAGGCGGCTGGACGACCAGCTCGCGGTCGAGCTCTAAGTGGATCCGCTGCTCGTCCGCGCCTGCCGGCTGGAGCAGGTGGAGCGCACGCCCGTCTGGTTCATGCGCCAGGCCGGCCGGTCGCTTCCGGAATACCGGAAGCTGCGCGAACGATACGGCCTCTTCGACATTGCCCGGCAGCCGGAGCTCTGCGCCGAGGTGACGCTGCAGCCAGTCCGCCGCCTCGGTGTCGACGCGGCGGTGATGTTCGCGGACATCATGCTCCCCGTCCTCGGGATGGGCGTAGACGTCGAGCTCGTCGAGAACGTCGGACCGGTGGTTTCCACCCCGGTTCGGACGCTCGCCGACGTCGAGCGGCTCGTCGTGCCTGAGCCGGAGGACTCCGTCCCCTGGACGCTCGAGTCGGTGCGGCTCGTGCGCGACGCGCTCACGCCGGGGCAGGCCGTGATCGGCTTCGCGGGTGGCCCGTTCACGGTTGCCGGCTACCTGATCGAGGGAAAGCCCACCCGGGAGTTCAAGCTGACGAAGGCTTGCATGTACGCCTCGCCGGAGGTCTGGCGGGCGCTGATGGACAAGCTCGCCGATACGTTCGGGCGTTACTTGCGCGGATGCGTGCGGGCCGGCGCGGACGTGGTGCAGCTGTTCGACTCCTGGGTCGGGGCCCTGTCCGTCGACAACTACCGCGAGTTCGCGGCGCCTTACTCGGCGCGCATCCTCGAGGCGGTGGACGTCCCGACGATCCACTTTGCGACCGGCGACGCACATCTCCTGGAGGAGCGGCGCGATGCCGGGGGCGACGTGATCGGGGTCGACTGGCGGCCCCGGCTCGACGAGGCGTGGGAGCGCATCGGCCACGACCGCGGCATCCAGGGCAACCTCGACGGCGCGGTTCTGCTCGGGCCATGGGAACGCGTCGAGCGGGGCGCCGAGGACGTCCTCGCGCGTGCCGCGGGGAGGCCGGGCCACGTCTTCAACCTCGGCCACGGGGTGATACCCGAGACAAATCCTGCGGATTTGTCTCGGCTGGTGGAGCTCGTTCACGAGCGGACGGCGACGGTCGCCGCATGAAGGCGGCCGTGATCCTGATGGCCTACGGGAGCCCGTCCTCGCAGGAAGACATCCCTGCCTACCTGAGCGACATACGCGAGGGGCGTGCGGTTTCGAACGAGGCGATCGCGGAGCTGACCGAGCGGTACCGCCGGATCGGCGGCCGCTCGCCGCTAGACGAGATCACGGAGGCCCAGCGTGCCGGCCTCGAGCGTGAGCTCGGGCTGCCGGTCTTTGTCGGGATGAAGCACTGGCGGCCCCGGATCGCCGAGGCCGTCGATGCAGCCCTCGCAGGCGGAGCGGAGGCGATCGTGGGCCTCGTGCTCGCACCGCATTACTCGCGGCTCTCGATCGCCGGGTACCGGGAGAGGCTCGAGAGCGCGCTCGACGGGCGGGCCGACCTGGTCTTCGTGGAGAGCTGGCACGAACACGAGCCGTTCGTCGAGGTGCTGGCCGAACGCGTACGGGGCTTCGAGGGGCACGTCGTGTTCACGGCGCACTCGCTCCCGGAGCGGATCCTTCGAGCCGGCGACCCTTACCGCGACCAGCTGCTCGAGACCTCGCGGCTCGTCGCCGAGCGCGCAGGCATCGTCGACTGGTCGTTCGCTTTCCAGAGCGCCAGCGCGACCGGCGAGCCGTGGCTCGGGCCCGACATCCTGGAGGAGCTCGACCGTCTGGCGGCGAACGGTGTTCGGCGCGTGCTGGTATGTCCCGTCGGCTTCGTCTCCGATCACCTCGAGATCCTCTGGGATCTCGACGTCGAGGCGCTCGAGCGAGCGGCGGAGCTCGGGCTCGAGCTCGACCGGATCGAGTCGCTGAACGACGATCCGGCCTTCCTGCATGCGTTGGCGGCGCTGGTGCGGGAAACCCTTGCAGTACCCTCGGAAGCGTGAAGCCCGGAGCCATTGTCGCCGAGGGCGTCAGCCGCAGGTTCAAGGTGTACCCCCAGCGGAACGTCACGCTCAAGGAAGCGATCCTGCGGCGGCGCCACCTTCAGCGCGAGGAAATCTGGGCGCTGCGCGATGTCTCGCTCGCGATCGAGCCCGGCGAGGCGGTTGGTGTCGTCGGCCGGAACGGCTCGGGCAAGACGACGCTCCTCCGTCTGATCGCCGGGATCTTCAAGCCGACGAGCGGCCGCCTGGAAGTCGCCGGCGACGTCGGCTCGCTCCTGGGGCTTGGGGCCGGCTTCCACCCGGACTTCACGGGCCGGGAAAACGTCTACATGAACGGTGCGATCCACGGCCTGCGCCGGTCGTATGTTCGCGAGCGGATCGACGAGATCGTCGCCTTCTCCGAGCTCGATGACTTCTTCGACGTGCCGGTCCGGACGTACTCCTCGGGGATGTACATGCGGCTCGGCTTCGCCGTGGCGACTCACCTCGACCCTGACATCCTTCTGCTCGACGAGGTCTTCGCCGTCGGCGACGAGGCGTTCCAGCGGAAGTGCTTCGGCAAGATTCTCGAGCTGCGCGAGCGGGGCCGCACCATCGTGTTCGTCTCGCACGCCGCCCCCGCCGTAGAGCGCGTCTGCGAGCGAGCGATTCTGCTCAGGGCGGGTCAGGTCACTGACGATGGCCCCGCGCGCGACGTGATCACCGACTACCAGAAACTGCTTGCCGCCGAGGAAGCGACGGAGCGGCAGCACGCGTGGGGCACGGGTGATGCCCGCGTCGTCGCGGTGAGGCTCGAGGGCAGCGACGGCGAGGAACGGCGGCAGTTCCTCTCAGGGGGCCCGCTCTCTGTCCGGCTGGCGATCGAGCTTTCGCCCGGCATCGCCCCGCCGCGTGTCGCCGTCGAGTTCCGGGACGCGAACGGCGGGCTCCTCGGCGCGAGCGAGGCCGCGCCCGACGAGCTCGGCTGGGAGACCGGTCGAAGCCGTGAGGTCTGCTTCGAGGTCCCGCGCCTGCCGCTATCGGACGGGATCTTTCGGGTCAGCGTTGCCCTCGGCGATCCGAGCTCGACCCGTCAGTACCACCGATTGGACCCCGCAGCCGAGTTCACGGTCTTCCCCGACGAGCACAATCGAGGCTGGTTCAGGTTCGAAGGCGGGTGGTCGCTCGTCGAAGCGAAGCGCCCCGCGAGGATGGCGTGAGCTCGCGAACCTGTCCCGACTGGCCGCGCCTCATGGAGGTCGCGCCCGATCTCCAGTTCATGCACTACACCGTCGCCGAGGCGAAGCTCCCCGCCGACGCGCTCGCCGGCCTCCCTGGCGTTTCGCTGAACGCGGTCGCGATCTGCTGCGACCTCGACCGGCACGTCTTCAACCCGGACCACACCGATCCTCGAGTCGCGGCCGCGCTGCGCGAGACGCACTGGTACGACTTGCGCGAGTGGACGGTGAGCGGGCCCGGGCGCCTAGCGTCGCCGTAGAGCCTCTTTCATGATGGGGCCTCGTCGTCGGGGCGCGATGGTCGGTTCCTGGCAAGGACGCAGGGAGTGCCCGTATCGAGTAGATACGGGCGCGACTGAGGACACCGCCAGGGGCCGTCCAGCGCGGCCCGACGGCTCAGCGTTTCATCGTGAAAGAGGCTCTCAACGCTAGGACGTCCTCGAGCGGCCGAGTGTTCAGCACGTCGGCCGCGGTCGCCCAGCCGCGGCGCGCCGTGGCGACGGCGTTCCGCATGTTGCCGAGCCCGCGGATCGAGTGGGCGTCGGTCGAGCAGACGACGGGGACGCCCGCATCGACCGCCATTCGGACGTGCACGTCACGTAGGTCGACGCGGTCGGGGAGTCCGTTGATCTCGAGCGCTTTACCGTGCCGCTTGGCCGCCTCAACGACGGCCTCGATGTCGACGGCGTTCGGCGGCCGGCGGTCGATGTAACGCCCGGTCGGGTGGCTCAGGCAGGAGACGTACGGGTTCTCGAGGGCGCCGACGGACCGCCTGGTCAGCTGCTCGCGCGTCTGGCGCTGGCCGCCGTGGACGCTCGCCTGCACCCATTCGAGCTCCGCGAGCACGTCGTCGGGTAGGTCGAGCTCGCCGTCGAGCCGGATGTCGCACTCGATCCCGGCCAGGATCCGGAACGGCGCGAGGCGCTCGTTCGCCGCATCGATTTCCTCGCGCTGCCGGCGGACGTCGTCGGCATTCAGGCCCGGGACCGCGCCCACTGCAGGCGTGTGATCGCAGATGGCGAGGTACTCGTAGCCGAGGTCGCGCGCGGCGAGGCCCATCTCGTAGACGCTCTCGCGGCCGTCGGACCAGGTCGTGTGGCAGTGGAGGTCGCCGCCGATTTCGTCGACCGTCACGAGCTGCGGCGGCTCGCCCCGGAAAGGGTGTTCTCGTAGCTCCGGCGGGCAGAACGGGATCCCGAGCGCGGCATAGATCGCTTTCTCGTCGCGGCCGTCCGGGAGCGGCTCGAGAGCGGTGACGTAGGACTCGGAGCCGGTTGCGCGCAGCAGTTCGGTGCCGAAGCGGTCGCTGGGGGCGACCACGAGCTCGACAGGGACGCCTTCGATCGTGACGCCGGTCGTGCGGTCGTCCTGGCGCTCGAGCACGGTCACGATCAGAGGAAGACGCTCGAACTCGTCGAGCAGTGGCTTTGGGCTCTCCGCGCAGGCCACGACCGCCAGGCGATCAGAGGAGTCCCCGAACCGGCGGGGGTCGCCGGCCACCTCGGCGCCGAACGGCGCCGCGAGCGCCTCCGAGAGCGCCCAGGCACGGTTGAGCAGTAGGCCGCGGGGTGGCCGTGGACGGCCGGCGCCCTTTAGCGCCTCGACGAGCTTGCGCTCCGTCTGCGGGCCGATCCCCGGTACCTCGCGAAGCCGCCCATGCTCGGCCGCTTCTCGGAACTCGTCGAGGGTCGAGATCCCGAGCGCGCGGCCGATCTCGACGCCGCGTCTGGCGCCAACGCCGAGCAGCCGCCCGAGCCCGATCAGCTCGGGCGCCAACTCGCGCTCCAGATCGGCGAGCTCCTGGATGTCGCCGGTCTCGACGAGCTCTCGAAGGCGGCCTTCGATCCCAGGGCCGATGCCGCGCAGCTCTTGCGCGCGCCCGGCCCGAACGAGTTCGGCGACCGGAGCCGGAGTCGATCGGATCACCTCGGCCGCCCGCCGGTACGCGCGGACGGCGTGGTACTGGGCGTCGGCGAGCTCGAGAAGGGCGGCGAACGATTCCAGCCTGTCCGCGATAGCGGCGTTCCCAGAAGGACTCATCCCGTTAGTGTCTTTGACGTGCCGACGATCGTGATTCCATTCCGGGCCGAGGGCGCGAAGCAGCGGCTCCCAGAGGAGCTGCGGGCCGAGATTGCCCGGGCGATGCTCGCCGACGTCGTGGCGGCAGCGGGTGAGGTCGGCCGCACGCTCGTCGCCGAGGGCAGGGGCCAGGGGGCGGCGGTCGAGGCTGCGCTCTCGGAGGTGCACGACGCGCCCGTTCTGGTCGTGAACGCGGACTTGCCGGTCGTGACGCCGCGCGACCTGCTGGCGCTGCTCGGCTCGATCCCGCCGGAAGGCATCGCCGTCGCGGCCGCTGCAGACGGGACGACGAATGCGCTCGGGCTCGCCGCGCCCGGGCTCTTCGAGCCGGTCTACGGGCCCGGCAGCGCCGAGCGGTTTCTCGCACTCGCGCCGTCGAGGCTCGTCGAGATCCCTCACCTGTCCGAGGACGTCGACACGCTCGCCGATCTCGAGCGACTCGAGCCGAGGCTCGGGCCGAGGACGCTCGCCGCGCTCGACACTCTGCGCTCCGCGGCGCGATGAAGATCGCCGTCCTCGCAGGCGGCGTCGGCGGCGCCCGATTCGTGCGGGCGCTGACGGAGGTCGTCGACCCGCGCGACGTGACGGTGATCGCGAACGTCGGCGACGACCTCGAGGTGCACGGATTACACGTCTCTCCCGACCTCGACACGCTCCTCTACACGCTGAGCGGGCTCGGGGACGACGAGCGCGGATGGGGGCGCGCCGGCGAGACCTGGAACGCGAGCGAGACGATCGAGCTGCTCGGAGGGGAGACGTGGTTCCAGCTCGGCGACCGCGACATCGGTCTCCACCTCGTCCGCACCGAGGCGCTGAGCCGCGGCGAGCCGCTGTCGGCGGTCACCGCTCGGCTTGCGCGCTCGGTCGGGCTCGTGGTGACCCTGCTTCCGGCGACGGATGATCGCTTGCGCACCAGGATGCGGACTCCCGCAGGCGAGCTCGATTTCCAGGACTGGTTCGTCGCGCGCGGCCAGCGCGACAGGGTGAACGAGGTCGTGTACGAGGGGGCGGAGGCCGCGCGCGCCGCGCCGGGCGTGCTCGAAGCGCTCGAGGAGGCCGAGCTGATCGCGATCGCGCCCAGCAACCCCTTCGTCAGCATCGGCCCGATCCTCGCCGTGCGCGCGATCTCGGAGGCCCTCGAGCGTCGCCGCGACCGGCTCGTCGCGGTCAGCCCGCTGATCGGCGGCCGCGCAGTCAAAGGCCCGGCCGGGGCGATGTTCGCCAGCCTGGCCGGCGGGACGGGCCCGGCGCAAGTAACAGACTGTTACAAGGGCTTGATCGGAGCGCTCGTCCTGGACGAGGCCGACGCGGACGGTGTCGACGCCGTAGCCGAGCGCGGCGTCCGGCCGCTTGTAACGCGGACTCTCATGTCGGAGCCGGATGCAAGGCGGGCGCTCGTGGAGACGGTGCTCGGCCTCGTGCCCGCGACAACATGAAGGTGGCGATCGTCGGGGGCACGGGCGCATTCGGGCGCGTGCTCGCCGCGCGACTGCGCGACCTCGGCTTCGACGTCGCTGTCGGCTCGCGCGACCGTCAGCGTGGCTGGGAGCGCGGGGTCGAGCTCGGCGTCCGGGGCGGAAGCAACGAGGAGATCGTCGGCGACACTGACCTCGTCGTGCTTGCGGTCAAGTCGAACGCCGCGATCGACACCGGCCGCGCGCTCGCGGAAGCGATCGGCGATACGCCGGTGCTTTGCGTGGCGAGCGACGTCGTCTTTACGGAGAACGGGGTGCTGCCTGGCCGCGAGCAGCGCTCGCTCGCCGAGGAGCTGGCCGAGGTGATCTCTGCCCCCGTCGCGTCGGGCCTGCAATCCGTCTCGGCCGTCGAGCTGGCCCGGGACGAGCCGCTCGACCAGGACGCATTGATCTGCGGCGACGACGCGAGAGCAAAGGAGCCGGCGCTCGAGCTCGGCGGGAAGCTCGTCGCGGGCCGTGCCATCGACGCCGGACCGCTCGCCAACTCGCGGGCGCTCGAGGCGCTGACGGCGGTGATCCTGAACGTGAACCGGCACTACCGGGCCCACGCCGGGCTCAGGCTCACCGGCTTGCGGGACAAGTAACAGACTGTTGCAAAGTCCTCGGGGCGAGCTGCGCGTGATTCCGGTGCTGGATCTGCCGGAGGTTCGCGAGGGCGACGACCTTGCGGCGTTGATCGCCGGCGCGGCCGAGCTCGACGACGGCGACGTGCTTGTCGTCGCCCACAAAGTCGTCTCGAAGGCGGAGGGCCGGGTGGTGCGGCTTGACGACGTCGTGCCTTCTTCCCGCGCGCGCGAGCTGGCCGCGGGCGAAGATCCGCGGCGCCTGGAGGTGATCCTGCGCGAGAGCGCGCGGCTCGTCCGTGCTCGGCCGCCGCTCGTCATCGCCGAGACCCGGCACGGTTTTGTGTGTGCGTCGGCAGGCGTCGACTCCTCGAACGCGCCGGAGGCGGGCACAGTCATCCTCCTGCCGGAAGACCCCGACGCTTCGGCGGAGAGGCTCCGCAGCCGCGTGAGAGAGCTGACCAGCCGCGAGGTCGCGGTGATCGTCAGCGACTCGTTCGGGCGCGCCTGGCGGCGGGGCACGACGGACATCGCCATCGGCTGCGGCGGTCTTCGGCCTCTGCTCGACCTCCACGGCGAGCGCGACGCGGCGGGCTACGTGCTGCACGCGACAGTGATCGCGGTCGCCGACGAGCTGGCCGGCGCCGCCGAGCTTGTCCGCGGCAAGCTCGACCGGGTCCCGGTCGCGATCGTGCGCGGTTTCGCCCCAGACGGCGACGGAACGGCGCGGGAGCTGGTGATGCCTCCCGAGCGCGACCTCTTTCGCTAATCGCGCCGACGCAGCGCGATCCCGTTCAGCAGTTCGCGAACGATTCGATCTGCTACGAGCGCAGTGATGTCGGCCGAGCCCGGCGCGGTCGGGATCACCTCGACGACGTCGGCGCCCACAAGCTCGAGCCGCTCCGCGACCGTTCGGCATGCCCAGAGCAGGTCGGCGCTCGTCATGCCGCCGGGCTCGGGCGTACCGGTGCCGGGTGCGAAGGCCGGGTCGAGCACGTCGACGTCGACGCTCGCGAACGTCGGCCCTTCAGCGACGATCTCGACCGTCCGGTCCACGACCGCCGCGATCCCGAGCTCCCGCACGTCGTGCATGAAGAAGCTCGTGATGCCGTGCTCGGCCTGCCAGGCGAACTCCCTCGGCCCGGGCCAGTAGCCCCGCAGGCCGATCTGGACATACCGCTTCGGGTCGAGCCAGCCCTGCTCGACGAGCCGGTACATAGGCGTGCCGTGCGAGATCTCGACGCCGAACACCTCCGCTCCCGTGTCCGTGTGCGTGTCGAAGTGGACGAGACCGAGGACGCCGTGCCGCCGTGCGCACGCGCGGATGTCCGGCTCGGCGATCGAGTGATCGCCGCCGAGGACGACCGGGATCGCACCCGCCTCGACCACCTCGCCGACTGTCCGCTCGATCGCTGCGTGCGACCGGGTCGCGTCGGCAGGCAGAACCGGCGCGTCGCCGTAGTCGACCATCCGTAGCTCCGCCATCGCGTCGACTCCGGCCTCGAGGTGCCGGCCCGGCGGGCAGGACGCGGCCCGGATGGCACGCGGGCCGAAGCGCGCCCCCGGCCGGTCGGAGACCAGGTCGTCCGTCGGCGCGCCCACGATCGCCACGTCGACGCCTGCCAGGTCGGCCGGATCCTGGGAGTACGGCAGCGTCCCGTAGGTGAGCAGACCAGCGTAGTCGGGCTTCTCCCCGTACTCGCGCCAGCGGTCGAGCGGGTCGATCACGCGCGCATCGCGGCAATCCTATGATCGCCGCGTGGCGCGGGACAGCCGAGACATCCTCGACGATCCGCCGCCGCCCGTCGCCGACGCGCGGCTCGCCTACGGGCCGGAGCCGAAGCAGTTCGGCGACCTACGTCTTCCCGCGGGCGAGGGGCCGTTCCCGCTGGTCGTCGTCGTGCACGGCGGAGGCTGGGAGGCCCAGTACAACTTGATCCACGCCGGCCACCTCTCCGTCGAGCTCCGCGACGCCGGGCTGGCGACCTGGAGCTTGGAGTACCGGGCGTGCGGCGACGTCGGCGGCCCGTGGCCCGGGGCCGGAGACGATGTCGCCCGTGGGATCGAGTTCACCTCCGAGCTGCTCGAGCGTTACCCGCTCGACGAGGAGCGCGTCGTCCTGGTCGGCCACTCGGCCGGCGGGCAGCTCGCGCTCGTCGCGGCGAAGCGAGCGCGACTGCCCGTCGTCGCGCTCGCGGCGGTCTCCGACCTCCGGGAATCGGCCGAGCGCGTCGGCTGCGATGGCGCGGTCGCGCGCTTCCTGGGCGGCATGCCAGACGACGTCCCCGACCGGTATGCCGAGGCCTCGCCACGCGAGCTCCTACCGCTCGGCGTCCGCCAGATCCTCGTCCACGGCGATGCCGACGCAAGCGTGCCGTACGCGCAGAGCGTCTCCTACGTGGAGGCAGCGCCGGGCGAGGCCGACCTCGTGACTCTCGAGGGCGCCGGCCATTTCGAGCCCATCGATCCTCAGGCGCGAGACTTCCCCGCGACGCTCACGGCGATTCGGTCGCTGCTGGAACCGTCTCCGCCGGAAGGCGCTCGCTGATCACCGCCTCGCCGGCCGAGCGTACGGCGGAATGGCCGGTGACGGCCGCGAGGAAGTCCTCGCGCTCGAGCGCGTAGAGGCGCGACGGCGTCTTCGCTCTCACCGTCGCAGTGCGCGGCACGTCCCGGATCAGCGCGATCTCGCCGAAGAAGTCTCCTGGGCCGGCCGTCGCCTGCGCGCCGTTGGTGATCTCGAGCTCGCCGTCGGCGACGACGTAAAAGCGGTCGCCGATGTCACCGGTGCGGATCACAGTCTCGCCTGGGGCTACCGGAACCTCGACGAGGCGCGCCGCCAGGTGCTCCTTCGCCGCGATCGACAGCGGAGCAAACATCGGCACGCTGTCTACGAGACCCAGCTCCGCCTTCGGCGCGAGCACCTCGCGATCGATACCGAGGAGGAGGCGCCAGACCGCGATCGTCAGCACCGGCAGGATCGCACCGACGAGCACGAACGAGGCGCGCGGGCCGACCAGCGAGACCAACGCGGTCGCGCCGATCGAACCGGCGCCGACAGCGCCCATCACGAGCCCCCAGGTGACCCCGAGCACGCGCGTGAGGACGTCGTCGGGGACGATTCGCTGCAGCAGCGTGAAGCCGGCGACGTCCTCGATGGCGTTCGCGGCGCCGATGACCGCCAGCAGGACCACCGCCGCGGCGAAGTTCGGCCAGGCGGCGGTCAGCGCGATCGGCACGCCCCAGAAGATGAGGGCGATGCCGAGCGGGACGGCCAGCCGTCTGCCCTCGAGCCGCATTGCGCTGAATGAGCCGATGAGGCCGCCGACCCCCAGCGCGGCCGTCAGGTAGCCCACCGCTCCTTCGCCCGCCCCCAGGAGCCGGAAGGTGCCCACGACGATCAGCACGTTCAGGCAGCCCCGAACGAACCCCTGCGCAGTGATCAGCCCGACGATCAGCCGCGGCTTCGGCTGTTTCGCGACGATGCGGAAGCCGGCGACCAGGAGCTCGCGCCTCGGCACAGATTCAGCGGTCGTCTGGATCCGACCCTCGACCCCCACGCGCAGGAGCAGTACCGCGGCGACCACAAGCACGCCTGCGCCGACCGCGAAGACGATTCCGGGGTCGCCGACCGTGACGAGCACGCCTGCGGCGAGCGGCCCAACGAGAGTTCCCAGGCTCTCGAGCGTCGAGGAGGCGCTGTTGGCGCCGATCAGCTCCTCGGGCGTCCGCGCGAGCGAGGGGAGGATAGCCTGGAGCGCCGGGCGAAAGAGCGTCGAAGCGACGCCGACGACGCCGGCGAGGGCGAAGATCAGCGCTTCGCTGTGGCTGATGAAGAACGCCGCGGCCGATCCACCGAGCGCGGCCGCGCCGAGCAACGAGATCGCGACGAGGAACCGCTCACGCCGAAAGCGGTCGCCCAGGCTGGCGGCAAACGGCGCGACGAGCGCGGCGGGCAGCATCCGGGCGAGCCCGGCAATCCCGACCGCCGGGGTCCCGCCCGCCTTGTAGGCGAAGACTCCCAGGGCGACGAAGTGCGCCCATTCGGCCGTGATCGACCCGCCCCACGCGAGCTCGACGCGCCGGAGATTCTTGCTCCGCGCAAGCGTCGAGAGCGTTTCGACGACTCGTGACGTACCGCGCATGCGCCGATTGCGCCACCCCGGCGCAGGAAAGTCAACTGTGCGGCCGGACGAACGGCCCCGAGACGGGGCCGTTCGCAATCGGCAGATAGGGGGCTACGGGCGGTAGGTGTACGTCGGCGGCGGAGCGGTCGTCGTGGTGCCCCCGGAGCCGGATGACCCGACGACGACGACGCGCCAGGTGCCCACGTCCTTGAAGCCGTTGCCGCTTACGTCGCCACGTTTGTGGTCTCCCGTGAAGCGGTAGAGCGGCCCCCCGCGGTAGGTGACCTGAATCCGATGGTCCGGGCGCTTGATCGTCGCGAGCCCGCGGACGCCGGTCGGCTTCACGCCCGCCTTGACGACGAGCGGCTTCCACACCGCCAGGCACGCCGAGTTCGTGCAGATGAACCGGCCGTGTCGCTCGGCGCTCAACGAGTAGAGCGTCATCCC
>Ga0066903_100001804_pt1 | contig 16112 bp, 19 predicted proteins | sample PanSoiMetaGPlot1_FD_67491 | JGI IMG/M metagenome (GOLD analysis project Ga0066903, IMG submission 67491) | Tropical forest soil microbial communities from Panama analyzed to predict greenhouse gas emissions - Panama Soil - Plot 1 (version 2) | ecosystem: Environmental > Terrestrial > Soil >... | reverse complement strand
GCTCGGCCGCCACGCCCAGCTCGTACCGGAGCTGGAGGCCCTGGTCCGCACGCATCCACTTCACGAGGGCTTCGTCGGCGCGCTGATGCGCGCTCTCTACGGCGCCGGCCGTCAAGCGGATGCGCTCGAGGTCTACCGCGCGACGCGCGAGAGGTTCGACGACGAGCTCGGGATCGAGCCGTCCCCGTTCCTCCGCGACCTAGAGCGTGCGATCCTGCGCCAGGATCCCGGGCTCGCGGTAGAAGCGCCTCCCGGTGAGGCGGCACGCTCGATCCTCGTCCTCGTCGGCGACCTGGGCAGCGTCGACAACCTGCTCGCAGTCGCCGAACCTCTCGCGGCCGGCTCCGGCCGCGAGCTCATCCTCGTCAGCTTCGCCGGCGACGCGGATGGGCTCGCGGCGGCGACGGCAGCGCTGGCGGAACAGCGCAGCGCAGTCGCCGCCCGCGGCGTTCCCTGTCGCGTGGCCGCCTACACAACTGCCGAGGCGGGAGGGGAAGCGGCTCTCCTGGCAGCCGAACAGGCGGTCGACCTCGTACTCGCGGAGGCCCCTCCCGGTGTGCCCGACGCCGGTGAGATGGGCGAGCCAGTCGCAACTCTTCTCCTGCGGACGCCGTGCGACGTCGGCCTCCTCAGCATCGGAACCCGGACCGCCGACGGGCCGGTCGTCACCCCCTTCGGTGGCGCAGAGCACGATTGGTCGGCGATCGAGCTCGCCGCCTGGCTCGCCTCGTCACTCGGCACGACCCTGCGGCTCCTCGGCACCGAGGCCGACCCGACGCTCGGGCGACGAGACGCGAGCAGGCTGCTTGCGCGCGCCTCTCTGCTCGTCCAGCAGGTTGTCGGGATCGTGACCGAGCCTCTGTTGATCCGGCCGGGCGAGGCGGGAGTCGTCGAGGCAGCGGCGGACGCGTGCGTGCTCGTCGTGGGCCTGTCCGAACGCTGGCGCGAAGAGGGGATCGGGCCTGTCCGGGCCGCGATCGCGACCGCCGCGTCCGCTCCGGTCCTCTTCGTCCGCGCCGGTCTGCAACGCCGAGGGATCGCCCCGTCGCAGACGATGACGAGGTTCACCTGGACACAAGCCGCGCAGCTCGGCCGGAGCCCGGGACGTCTAACTCGTGATCTTGAGGCCTAACTGTCCGGTGGCGGTGTCTCCACCCGACGCCCGCACCCGCGGCACTGGCAAGCTCGACGCGTGAGGTCGACTGGCCAAGCAGGACAACCGCCGCTGTCAAGATGACGGGAGTGGAGCTGTTGCAGGTCAGGGTGGATGGCGGTCGTGCGTCTTGGCGGGTGGTGGGAACTGGGGACGATCTCGTTGTCGTGCACGGCTTGTCAGGCTCGTGGCGCTGGTGGTCGCCGCTTGTAGAGCGGCTGAGCAGGCGCTATCGGCTCCATCTCGTCGAGCTGCCGCGATTGGGGCGCCTTCGGGCCGGCGAGCTGGCTCCGTGGCTGGGGCGGCTGCTCCAGGCGGCGGGGCTTGAGCGTGTGGATGTCGCCGGGCATTCCCTTGGTGGGTTGGTGGCGGCAGAGCTTGCGATGGACGATCCGGAGCGGGTGCGAAGCCTCGTTTTGGTGGCGCCGGCCGGGGTCCCGTGCGGGCGTGGCGTCCTGCGGCGGACACTGCCGCTGATGGAGGAGTTGTATGACGTTCGTCGGCAGCTGCCGACTATCGTCGGCGATGCGCTTCGGACCGGGCCGATCAGCCTCGTCCATGGGATTGCCTACGTGTGGGAACGCGATCTGCGCGCAGAGCTCGGCGGGGTGAGCGCGCCGACCTTACTCGTATGGGGGGACCGCGACCGGCTGCTCCCTGCGTGGGTGGCGGAGGAGTGGGAACGCCGGTTGCCGCGGCCGGAGCTGGTGCGGCTGCCTTGTGGCCACGTCCCGATGTGGGAGGCACCGGATGAGCTCGCGAGCTGCATGCTCGCGTTCCTCGGCGAGCAGGTCACCGATGATTCCGGCCAGGAGGTCAGGTTGGGTGAAGGGGATGGCGTGCGCCCCGTCGGGAATGATCACGAGCCGGCCGTCGGGTAGCAACTTGGCCACCTCTTCTGCCCACGTGCGGCTGACCAAGCCGTCTCGCTCCGCGTGGATGACAAGCGTGGGCTGCTCGATCGCCGGGAGTCGCTCTTCGATTCGGTCGGCGAGCACGGAGCGTGCTAGAGCGCGGAGTTGGCCGAGGTTGCGGCCGGCCCACTCCCGTCCCGTCAGTGCCACCAGCAGCGCAGGCTCGTGCGACGCATCGCGCAGGGCTCCGAAGATCTGCCGGCGCGCGCTACGCCTGCTCGGGTCGACGGTCGGCCCGAGAAGCACAATCGGCCCGACACGCTGTGGCTCTCGCCTTGCCAGTTCGGTGATGACCTGACAGCCCATCGAGTTCCCCACGAACGCCGGTCGCTCCAGCCCGACCACATCCAGCCAAGCCTCGACCGTGTTCGCCAGCGTGCCGATTTCCATCGGCTCGCCGGGAGCGTCGCTTTTCCCGTGGCCCGGCAGGTCCGGGACGAAGACTTCGCACGAGCCGGCGAGCAGCCGCGCCAGAGGAAGGAGGTAACGGCCCGAGACCCCGTAGCCGTGAACGAGCACGACCGGCGGCCCCGTCCCTCCACTGCGCGCATGCATTTCGAGGCCTCCGACGAGATCCCAACGACTCTCCAAACAGTCCGTTGCTCGACTCGCGCGCACCTCGTTGATCAAAGCAACCTCCGTCGCCGACAACATCGTCCCTTTGGGGCGATAGCTCGCATCGCGACGCTCGAACCGTCGGCCGTCGGCCGGTCCCGGGCGGTCGGGTTATGGCGTGCGGGGCCGCGTCGCGAATCGCCTGAATGAAGCGCGTACGTCGTCTCGCACTCGGCGTTGACGACTCAAGTCCTGGCAGTCTTTCGTCAGGTCGTCCGGTAACGGGCTGATCGAGCCCTGGGTTGCCCGTGGCGGACGGCGCCGAGTGTCTATGAGAGCCGAGTCACCAGAACCGATCCGAGTCCTCGTCGCCGATGACCAGCACATCGTCCGTGACGCGATTCGCGACCTCGTCGAGATCCAAGTCGATATGGAGATCGTGGGGTTGGCGCTCGACGCCGAGGAGGCGATCGCGTGCGCTCACCGGCTGCAACCTGATGTCGCGCTCCTGGACGTGAAGATGTTCGGCGGCGGCGGGCGAGCCGTCGAAGAGATTGCGGTCGTATCTCCGGCGACGAGGAGTGTCGCGCTGTCCGCCTACGAGGATCGAGGCACCGTCCTCGACCTCCTGCGCCGTGGCGCCGTCGGCTACATCGTGAAAGGAACGCCGCCTGCCGAGATTCTTGAAGCGATTCGGCGGGCAGCTCGTGGTCAGACGAGCCTGGCCGCGGATGTCACCGCTCGCGTGATCGAAGGGTTGTTTCAGGATCTCGACGAGCGGCGTCAGACCGAAGATGTTCTGCGACGCGGTGAGGAGCGGTTTCGCGGCCTCCTGGAGTCGGCACCGGACTCAGTTGTCATCGTGGACGCTTCCGGGCGCATCATCCTTGTCAATCAGCAGACGGAGGAGCTGTTCGGGTACGAGCGCCACGAGCTCCTCGGTCGCAAGATCGAGATGCTGTTGCCGGAGCACGTGCGCGAGCGACACGGCGTCCATCGCTCCGGCTACATTGCCGACCCCCGCACGCGGCCGATGGGAGTCGGGCTCGAGCTGGCGGGGCGACGCAAGGACGGCAGCGAGTTTCCGGTCGACATCTCGCTCAGCGCGATAGAGGCCGAGGAAGGCGTCGTGGCGACTGCCTTCGTGCGCGACATGCGGGAACGGCGAACCTCCGAGGAGCTCCGCATGGGGAGCGAGCAGCGGTTCGCGTCCCTGCTCGAATCCGCTCCGGATGCGGTGGTGATCACCGACACCGAAGGCAGGATCTTGCTGGTCAACGCGCAGACGGAGTCGCTCTTCGGCTACAGGCGTGACGAGCTGCTGGGCCACCCGGTTGAGATGTTGCTGCCCGAGGGCGTCAGGGAGCGGCACATCGTCCACCGTGTCGATTACCTGACTGACCCTCGAACGCGGCCGATGGGCATCGGGCTCCAACTGGCAGGCGTGCGCAAGGACGGCAGCGAGTTCCCCGTCGACATCTCGCTCAGCGCGATCGAGACCGCCGACGGACGGCTCCTGACTGCGTTCGTCCGCGACGTCACCGAGCGACAGGCGGCCGCTGACCTGCAGCGCTCCCTCGCCGAGCGGCAGGTCCTGCTCAGGCGCCTGGTCGCAGCGGGAGAGGAAGAGCGGCAACGAATCGCGGGCGACATCCATGACGACTCGGTCCAGGCGATGACGGCAGCGGCGATACGTCTCGAGCTCCTTCGTGACGGGCTCCACGAGCCGAACCAGGTCCGGCTACTCGACGAGCTGAAACAGAGCGTCGAGCTGTCGATCTCGCGGCTCAGGCACCTGATGTTCGAGCTTCGACCGCCGTCGCTCGATCAATACGGTCTGGCTGCCGCCGTGAGCATGTACCTCGACGAGTTGCGACCCGAGACGACGACCATCTACCGCCTCAACGATGAGCTGCGCGTGCAGCCGGACGAGGAAGCACGACTCATTCTCTACCGCTTCGTCCAGGAGGCGCTCACCAACATCCGCAAGCACGCCAAGGCGACGGGCGTCGATGTTCTCATCGCGTATCGAGACGGCGGTTTCCTCGTGCGGGTCACCGACGACGGCGTCGGATTCGTTCCCGCCGACGCGTCCGCGATTCCAGGTCATCTCGGCCTGCTGGCCATGCGTGAGCGCGTCGAGCTGGCCGGCGGGACGTTCACGATCGACAGCGCTCCACAGACCGGGACAGTCGTCGAGTGCTGGATTCCACACGACGCCGACCCGGCCGAGCGAGTTCCCGTGGACAGACCCGGCGATGTGCCGGCGCCGGTACGGGCGACGCCGTCGAGCCACAAGTAACCGTGCGGTTACCCGCAGCGGCGTGACCCGGGGCACTTCGTCGTTTCGCTACCCCCAGCGTGTGGGCACCTACCAAGGGTGCCCACGGACATCGAGCGGCTGTATCGGGAGCACCGTGCCGGACTCGTCCGACTCGTCGAGCGCGAGTTGCGCGACCACCACGATGCAGAGGACGTGGTGCAGACGGCGTTCCTCGATGCGCAGCGGGCTCTCGAGCGGGGCACGATCCCGCACAACCCGTCCGCCTGGCTCGCCGCGATCGCGCTCAACGCCGCACGCCGCCTCCGGCGAAGGCGCCTGAACGCGGAACCGCTCGAGGACCACGCGGTGCAGGAGGCGTCGGGGATGCCCGAGATTCGCGCGGCGCTCGCGAGCTTGCCAAGTGAACAGCGGGCGGCCGTGCTGTACCGGGATCTGCTCGGCCTTTCGTATGGCGAGACGGCGGATCGGATGGGCACGACGGTGAATGCGGTGACGATGCTCCTCTATCGCGGCCGGCAGAGGCTCCGTCAGACCATCGGTGTCACAGCCGCCGGTGTCGGGCTGTCGCGATGGTTGAAGCGGGCCGGCATATCGCAGGTGGCGGCCGTGAAAGGCGCAACCGCGGTCGTCGTCGCCGCCGGACTCGCGACCGGAGGGATCGTGGCCGCGCGGGTGGTTGCCCCGATCGGGTCCGACACGACGGCCGCGCCGCTCACGACGCACTCTGGAAGCCTGACCCGGGAAGCCGGGCCGGCGCGGGCGCCGGGCAGCACGCTCGCGGCTGACGCAGCCGGGCGTCACTTCAAGGCGGCCGACGGCCCGAATGCGAGCACGGCCGCTGCGCCCTCGACGGCCGATGTCGCGACAACCTCGTTGTTGCCCTCAACGCTCCGGGTGCCCGCCGTCCTGCCGACGTTGCCGGTCCCCACGTCGCCCGCGACGGTCGCCGTGAGCACACCGATCGCGACGGCGACAGTGGCCACTCCCTCGGGCACGACGGCGACGGTGACGACGCCGCTCATCACAGTCACCGTCCCCTAGGGAGTCGACCGAAGGATCAGCCGGCCGTCGACCGAAAGGATCAGCCGGCCGTATGCCTCTACCCATATGAGGGGGGAGTCATACGAGATGAGCGACTCGAACAGCAGTCGTCAGCATGAGCTTCGGGTAGGCCAGCGCGTCAGCCTCGGCGGTCGCGTCGGGGTGCTCCGCTACCTCTACGGAAGCGGCGCCGCCGTCGTGCGCTTCGATCAAGACGCCAACACGAAGGTTGTCCCACTGCGCCGGCTGGTTGCCTCAACCGACGAGCGCCCGCTTCCCGACACGTGAAGCAGGGTGCGTCCGCGGCGGGTGAGGCGATAACCGAGGCACCGGGAGCGAGGATCACGGTCACCTTCCAGGGCATCGAGGTCACAGCCACGAAGGGCCGACTCTGGGAGGTCGAGGCCGCAGGCAGGTCGGCATCGGCGGAGTTCCTGGATCAGGCCCTGGACCTCGTGCTTCCTCGGCTGAGCTACGAAGACCTGGACAGGCTGCTCATCCAACTGCTCTCGGCGACGACGACGAAGCAGCCGTAGTTCGTGCTCTGAGGGTCGACGCACCACCCGCCGACTTAGTCGTCGCTCAGCCCCGATTCGGCTTGACTCCCCCTCGACCGGGTGAGTCGTTCCTCTAATCGCTTGTGCCAGTCGTGCCGATGCTGGCTGTGGCGGGTCTGCGGCCACTTTGCGAGAGGAAGGCAGGAACATGAGAGTGCGGATCTTGATCGCTCTGTCCGTTGTGGTCTTGTTGTCGGCCGGGGTAGCAACGGGAGCGGCAGCGCCCAAGCAGCAGTACCCCGCCAGTCAGCAGCTCTGCGTGAGCAGCCACGGCGGCACCTTCTCGACGAAGGCGAATTCGAGCTTCTACACGCCCCAATACAAGAAGCAGGGCGTGCTCTGGGCGTGCAACAGCTTTACCGGCGGCGCGACCGCGAGCCAGGCACTCGGCGGCTCCTGCCATGGCGACGGCGGCCAAGCGGCGAGCACCAACGCCCCCGGCTTCGTCACCTGCTGGAAGAACCCGTAACGACAAGCCACGTGGGGGCGGCGACACCGCCGCCTCCACCCTCGCTTGCAGCCGTCCGTCCGGCTCGAACGCGAGACTGGCGACGTGTGCTGCCTCCTGCTTGCGCTCTTCGCGTTCGGGCCTCGGTTGGTGCTCGCGGTCGAATGGATCTTCGGCCATCGCATCCAGCAGGTCTTCGCACACTGGTGGTGGCCACTGTTCGGCTTGATCTTCCTGCCGTGGACGACCCTGATGTACACGATCGTCTGGACCGCCGGCGGGGTCCACGGTGCGAATTGGCTCGCGGTTGCTCTCGGGTTGTTCCTCGACCTGTTCTCCTACTCGAGTCGACAGGCCCAGAAGATGTACGGGCGCCGAAACGCCGCCTACTAGCGCGGCAGCAAGTCCTCCGCTCTCGGTGAGTTCCTGATTCCACCGGGAGAGTCGCGAGCGCGGCTCGCCCCGGTCCGAATTCGCTGGAAGATCGCGGCTCGATTTGCGATGCTTGACGGCGTGGGAGTGTCGCTGACCGAGATCGCAAGTGAGAGCTCGGTTGCCCAGCGGGTCTGGCCCCGGGTGGAACGGCGAGATGGGGTTCTTGGCTTCGTGCTCGAAGTCGCTCTGCTGGCCGCGCTCTACTACGGCTCGGCCAAACTCGGCTACGAGCTCGGGTTCTCCGGTCCTGTGGCCGCGATCGTCTGGTTGCCTGTGGGTGTCGGGATCGCCTACCTCTACCTGCGTGGGCTCGTGTTCTGGCCCGGGGTACTCCTGGGCGATCTGCTCGCCAACGACTACACGCGACTCCCGGTCGGGACCGCCCTCGCTCAGACGGTCGGAAATGTCCTGGAGGTCCTCCTCGCGGCCTATCTCCTTCGGCGCGCGGCCAGGTCGGGATACCTGCTGGGCCGGGTCGACGGGCTCGTGCGCCTCTTGCCGCCGGTCGCGCTGGCAACGATGGTGAGCGCGACCGTTGGGACACTGGCCTCGCGTGTCGGCGGTGTGGTCAGCCCCGGCGCGTTCGCGGCCGTCTGGCGCACGTGGTGGTTGGGCGACGCCTGCGGAGCCCTCGTCGTCGTCCCGCTCGCCCTCGCCTGGTCGCGACCACGAAGCAGGCTCTCTCCTGCGCGCGCCGCAGAGTTCGTCCTGATGCTCGCAGTGACGTGCACGCTGACCGGAATCGCCTTCTCGAGTCCGAAGGCGCTCGAGTACCTGGCCTTTCCCGGCTTGATCTGGGCCGGCCTTCGTTTCGGGCAGCGCGGCGCGACTCTCGCGCTCGTGCTCGTGACCGGAGTGGCGATCTGGTACACGAGAAACGCCGATGGCCCGTTCGCCTTCCACTCCATCACGCACAGCATCCTCTCGACCCAGTTGTTCATTGCCGTCGCGACGGTGTCCGCGCTGTGCGTCGCAGCGATCGTGTCCGAGCGGGAGCAATTCGCCGCCGGCTTGGCGGAGTCGCGGGCAGCGAACCTGCGGGCGGCCGACAGTGAACGCCGTCGAATCGAACGTGACCTACACGACGGCGCGCAACAGCGGCTGATTGCTCTGCTCATCCGGCTCCGCGTCGCCGAGGAGCAGATCCCGCAGGAGCCCGGCCGCGCTGCTCAGGTCCTGGCCGATGCCGAGACCGAGTTGGGGATCGCGCTCGAGGAGCTGCGAGAGCTGTCCCACGGCACCCATCCGACCGTGCTGACGGATCTCGGTCTCGCAACCGCGATCCGCAGCATCGCTGCCCGTGCCAGCCAGCGCATACACCTCGTCGAGCTACCGACCGCTCGAGTCGACGCGGCTGCGGAGACGACCGCGTACTACGTCTTCCTCGAGGCCATCACGAATGCACAGAAGCATGCGCCGGACGCCATGGTGAGCGTCCGCGTCCGCGCGACGAAGCGCGCGCTGACCATCGAGGTGGGCGACGACGGGTCGGGCGGCGCGGAAGAGACACCGGGAGGCGGGCTCGAGGGCCTGCGGGACCGCGTCGAGGCTGCCGGCGGCATGTTTCGGCTGCAGAGCGGCGAGGAAATCGGTACGAGGGTGACGGCGGTTCTGCGGTTGTGATTCGCGTACTCGTAGTGGACAACAGCGTCTCGTTCCTTGCTGCGGCGACGGAAGTGATCCTCGTAGCAGACGGCTTCGAGCTCGCAGGTGTCGCCCAAACTGGTGAGGATGCGCTCGAGTTCGCGCGCATCAGCCGGCCCGATCTCGCCCTGATCGATCTCAATATGCCCGGCCTCGACGGGCACGAGACGGCTGCGCGCATGGCGGCCGAAAGCCCGGAGACTGTGACCGTCGTGATGACAGCCGCACTCGATCGGACGAGCGTGATGAACGGGCTGTTCGACAAGCGGCTGCTGTCGCCGGCGGCACTCGCAGAGATCTGGGATCGAGCGTACGTGCCGAGCGTCACGCAGAGGTAGCGCGCATCTCGTTCCGTTGGGATGACGTGCCGGACCTGAGCCGCTGCCACCTTGGGCGCCGTGTCGGGAGCGGGTGAATCCATAGCCGTCCCCGCGGCGCCGGCCGAGGAGTCGAGCGGGGACGGCTTCGTCGCGATCCTGCTCGCGATGGCGATGTTCGTGCTCGTCGTCGACACGTCGCTGATGAACGTGTCCATCTCCGCGGTCGTGCACGACCTCGACACGACCGCGAGCGGCGTCCAGTCGGCGATCGCCCTCGAGGCGCTCGTCTCGGCGGCGTTCATCCTGATCGGCAGCAAGATCGGCGACCTGTTCGGTCGGAAGCGCGCCTACATTCTGGGTCTGCTCGGCTATGCGGTCGGCGCGCTCTCGATGGTGCTCTCCCAGGGCCTGGTCCCGATCGTCATCTGCTGGGCGATCATCGGCGGCCTCGGCGCCTCGATGCTGCTTCCGTCGATGCAATCACTGATCCACGGAAACTTTCAGGGAGCGGCTCAGCGCCGCACGTATGCCCTCGTCGGCGCTGCCGCCGCGATCGCGGCCGCCGTCGGGCCGCTCCTCGGCGGCTTCATCACGACCTACCTCTCCTGGCGCGTCGCTTTCGGGGCGAGGTTGTGATCATCGCGGTCGTGCTCCTCTTCAGCGGACGCGTGCACGACGTTCCGTACACGGGCGATCGCGGCGTCGACGTCGTAGGCGCGATCCTGTCGGCGCTCGGCATGGGCGGCGTCGTGCTCGGGATCCTCGTCTGGGAGGACGGCGGCGGTGCGGTCGGCGCACTGCTCGCCGTCGGCGTCGGCAGCCTCGGCCTCCTCGCGTGGTGGCTCAGGAAGCGCAAGCGTGAAGGGAAGCCGGCGCTGCTCGACGTCGACCTGTTCAAGTCGAAGTACTTCCGGCTCGGAATTTCGAGCCAGACGCTCCAACAGATCGCGCTGGGCGGCCTGATGATCGCCCTTCCGATCTACCTCCAGATGGTGCTCGAGTACAACGCGATGCAGGCGGGCCTCTCGCTCGCGCCGCTCTCGCTGAGCATGTTCGCCGTCGCGCTGATCGCCGGTCGCAAGGCAGGCAACCGTAGCCCCAGCAAGATCATCCGCGCGGGCTTCTTCCTACTCGCGCTCGGGGTCGCCGTCCTGATCCCGTTCGTGCCGCGCGTTCACTCCGGCTGGGCGCTGGTCGTGCCGCTGCTGATCGCCGGTTGCGGTCTCGGGCTGCTCGTCTCGCAGCTCAACAACTACACGCTCTCGCCGATCGAGGAGGAGCGGGTCAGCGAGGCGGCGGGCGTCAACTCGGCGGGCGGCTCGTTCGGCCTCTCCTTCGGGCTCGCCTTCGCGGGGGCGATCATGCTCGCGTCTCTGTCGCTCATCTTCACCAATATGGCGAACGCGAGCAAGGTGCTCTCTCCGACCGAGAAGACGACCGTCTCCAAGGGCCTCGAGAAGAACGCCGAGGTGATGACGAACACGCATCTCGAAGCCCTGCTCGTCGGCCAGCCCGCCGACGTGAAGGCGGAGATCCTCCACATCAACACCACGGCCAGGCCGAAGGCGCTGCAGCTCGCCCTGCTGATTCCCTTGCTCGCCGCCCTGCTCGGCCTCTTCCAGGGATTCCGCATGACGCGGCTGCCCGACCTGGAACCGTCGGCGGCGGCGGAGCAGATGCTGGGCGGCTGAGGCTCGCCGTCTACGCCCAGGGCAGAAGGGCCCAGCTCGGCGGCCGCTCTCGCCTGAACAGCTCGACCGTCGCGTAGGCCTGCCTCCAATCGGAGGTATCCTCCGCCACGCTCGCGCCGTGGCGCGCCGCGAGCTCCGACGCCGGGTAGCGCACTCCCGGATCAGACCGCGCGCCGGCCATCAGGATCACACTCGGCCCCTCACCCGCGCCCACGAAGGCGTGTTCGGTCCACGGGGGAGAATGAAAGAAGTCCCAGGGCCGCAGGCGTCGCTCCTCGCCCTCGACGAGCAACGCGCACTCGCCTGCGAGGACGAGGAACGCCTCCTGGTTCGCCTCGGCGTGGTAGAGGACAGTCTGCGCCGGCTCGAGGACGGTGAGGTTGATACCGAGCCCGCCGAACTCGACCGGCGGATCGCCGTACTCGTTCTCGAAGGCGCATCTCGCGCCCCGCGTCCCTGCGAACCACCACTCGGCGTCGCGTGCGTTGACGACGAACCAGCCCTCGCTGACGGGCGTGAGTCCCGATCCGAAGTCTTGGAGCTGCGCCTCGGGCACGGTCTACGTGGGCGTGCTGAGGATCGGATTCTGCGTGGGCTTATCCACGCCGCCGGCGCGTTCGACCGTCACCGCTACGACCGCGTCCTGCGGCACCCTGCCCGGGAGACGGGCGGTCGTGCTCGTCCCGCCGGGGAAGAGGGCGACGGGCCTCGGCGCGCCCTCCGTCGGGATCACCCAGGCCTCGTACGTCTTTCCGCGCGGAGCGGCGGAGAGTCCGGTGACATGGATGGTCGCCTTGCCGGAGGCGTCGCGAGAGACCGACATGCTGGCGTACTGCGTCTTGGTCGACTGGCTCAGGGAGACGGCCAGCCCGACCACGATGCAGGCTACGGCGGCCGCAGCGACCGCAAGCCCGCGCGCCACCCAACGGCGGCGAAGGAGCGGGACGACGTTCGAGCGCTCTGCCGCCGCCGCATCGAGGATCGACGTGCGCAGCCGCGTGGGCGGGGCGGGCGCGACCGCGCCGAATGCGAGTGCAGCGGCGCTCTCGTTGAGCTCGGCGAGTTGCTCGCGGCACTCTTCGCACTGGCTGAGGTGCCGCTCGTAGGCCTCGGCCTCATCGGGGTCGAGCGCGTCGAGCGCGTACGCAGCGGTCAGGTCGTGGGGGTCCATGACGTCTCCGTTCCCGGTTCCGCGAGCAGCTCGCGCATACGCGACAGCCCCCCGAACATCCGGCTTTTGATGGTACCCAGCGGCTGGCCGAGCCTCTCGGCGAGCTCCGACTGGCTGAACCCTCCGTAGTACGCAAGCTCGAGCGCCTCCCGCTGCGCGTCGGGAAGGCGGCGCAGGGCGGCCTGCACCCGCTCGCGCTGGAGATGAAGGAACGCATCCTCCTCGGCGCCCTCGACGGCCGGCTCGGCGGCCTGGTCGAGCGAGTCTGCGCGCCTGCGGTGCTCGCGCCTGACGGTGTCGACTGCCCGCCGGTGCACGAGCGTCAGGATCCAGGTGCTCGCCTTGCCGCGCTCCGGCATGAAGCGGGAGGCGGTTCGCCAGACGGTGAGGAACGCCTCCTGCACGGCGTCCTCGGCGAGGGCCTGGTCGCGCAGGACTCGGAGCGCGAGTCCGTGCGCGGTGCGGCCGTAGCGGTCGTACAGCTCCGCGAGCGCCGATTGCTCGGACCGGGCGGCGAGGGCGACCAGCGCTTCGTCGGAGAGGTGGGCAAGCTGCCGGTTCACAGCCTCCGATATTCGCGCGCGGAGCGTGGTCGGTTCAAGGGATCGAACCGGTCCGGCGTCTCGGGCGAATCAGCGCCGACCGCATTCCACACGGCGGCAAGCGGCCGCCGGGAAGGAGAAGCAATGGAACGCCTGAGTAGGCGCTCATTCGTGAAGATCGCCGGCGCGGCCACCGGTGCAGCGGCTCTCGCCGCCGCGCCGCCCATTGCCCGTGCGGCGGTGGGCGAAGAAGACGCCGTTGCGACCCATCCGACTGCCGACGTGCCCGAGGAGCCCATCGTCGCGTACGTGCGCGATGCCGCGCGTGGCGAGGTGACCGTCAGCGCCGGGACCGTCGAGCACACCTATCGCGACCGCGCACTCGTGCGGCGCCTGCTGCGCGCCGCCAGAAAGGGAGTGAGCTAGATGTCCTCCCACCGCGAAGCGCCTTCGATCAGCCAGGACCCGGTCGCCGACAACGCCGACACCTACGCGTTCGTCAGCCCGGACGATCCTACGACGGTCACGATCATCACGAACTACGTGCCCCTGCAGGGCCCGCCCGGCGGGCCGAACTTCTTCGAGTTCGGCGACGACGTCCTCTACTCGATCTACGTCGACAACGACGGGGACGCCCTGCCGGAGATCACGTACCAGTTCCGGTTCAAGACGACCTACCAGAACGAGAGCACGTTCCTCTACAACACCGGGCCGATCGGCTCGCTGACCGACGCGAACTGGAACAAGCGCCAGCTCTACTCGGTCTCCGTCATCCACTCGGCGAGCAAGGGGAAGAAGCAGGACCACTCGCACGACGGCAAGGGCAAGATGCTCGGCAGCAACCTCGCCTGCCCGCCGTGCAACATCGGGCCTCGCTCGACGCCGCACTACGACGACCTCGCGGCGGCGGCCGTGCACTCCCTGCCGTCCGGCGAGACCGTGTTCGCGGGCCAGCGCAACGACGGGTTCTTCGTCGACCTCGGCGCGATCTTCGACCTCGGCGACATCAGGGAGCTCAACACCCTCCATCTGATCCCGACGCCGACGGGGACGAGCGTCGACCCGCTGAAGACGCTCAACATCCATGCGATCGCGATCAAGGTGCCGATCTCGAAGCTGACGAAGGACGGCTCGGTCCCGACCGACCCGGCCAGTGCCCTCGCGGTCCTCGGAATCTGGGGCGGCGCGAGTCGGCGCAAGGTGTTCGTCCACGACAGGCACAAGAAGCTGAAGTCCGGCCCGTGGACGCAGGTCTCGCGTCTCGGCAACCCGCTCTTCAACGAGGTCATCGTCCCGGTCGGGGACAAGGACCGCTGGAACGCGGTCGATCCGATCGACGACAAGGGCTTCGCGAAGTACGTGAAGCAGCCGGAACTCGCGAAGCTCCTGCCGGTTCTCTATCCGGGCGCCTTCCCGAACCTGGCCGCGTACAAGAAGGACCGCGCGGACCTCCAGGCGATCCTGCTCACGGGGATTCCGAGTGGAGTGGTCAACGGATTCCAGAACTTCACGACCACGAAGCCCTCGGACATGCTGCGGCTGAACGTCGCCGTCCCTCCGACGACCCACAACCCGAACAGCCTCGGCCTGATCGGCGGCGACGCCGCCGGCTACCCAAACGGCCGGCGCGTGTTCGACGACGTCGTCTCGATCGAGCTGAAGGCGGTGGCCGGCGCGACGATCCCGCTCGTCGACCCGAGCTACACCGTGGACGGGGCGGTCGGCGCGGTTTCGTCCTATCTCACGCCGGGAGCCGATCGCTACCAGGCGTCGTTCCCGTACCTCGGCACGCCCCACGACGGATACGACACGCCTTCGTCGTGACCCCGAATCACCATCACTCCAGGGACGCCCGGCCCGAACACGTGATGCTCGACCTCGGGCCGGGCGTCGGGGCACTCGTCCTCCACACCGGCGCGGACCTCCACGGCGTGGAGATCGAGGTCAGCCCCGCCGGGCGCGACGAAGCGCGCTCCCACAAGCAGGTCCACGAGCGGCCGGTCGCCGGCCGGCCGCTCTACGGGGCCGTGTTCGACTCGCTGCCCGCAGGCGAGTACACGCTCTGGTTCGACGACCGGCCGCTGCGGCGTCACGTCGCCGTGGCCGGCGCGACCGTCACCGACATCTCGATCGAGGAGGAACACGCATGATCGGCTTGACCAGTCCCACACACCTCGCGCTCTTGCTCCTGATCGCCCTCTGCCTCTTCGGCGCCAAGCGGCTACCGGAGATCGGACGCTCGCTCGGGTCCGGAATGCGTGAGTTCAAGGACTCCGTAACGCATCAGGCCCTGCCCGAGGCGACCGAGCGCGAGAAGACCGACTGATGCGACCGCACCGGCTCCCTCGCGAAGAGGAGGCGACGCTCGTCGAGCATCTCGAGGAGCTGCGGGGTCGGATCCTGATCTCGCTCGCCGCGGTCGCGGTGGCGACCGCCGTGGCGTTCGTCTTCCACGACCGCATCCTCGAGTGGCTCGCTCGTCCGTTGCCGCCCGAGCACCGGCACCTGGCGGCGTTCGGCGTGACCGAACCGTTCTCGGTGTCGGTGGCCGTGAGCCTGTACGCCGGCCTCCTCTTCGCGTTCCCGGTGATCCTGTCGCAGGTGTGGTCGTTCCTGGCTCCGGCGCTCGACTCTGCGGCCGAGCGCCAGATCCTCCTGCTGGCCGTCTTCGGCGTCGTGCTAGGAGTGGCGGGGCTCGCCTTCGGGTACGGGATCCTCCTGCCGCGCGCTGTGCACTGGCTCACCGGCTACGACACGACGCACTTCCAGCTGCTGATCCGGGCGAGCAGCTACTACTCGTTCGTCGTCACCGTGCTCCTCGGCGTCGTCTGCGTCTTCGAGACACCGCTCGTCGTGCTGGCGCTCGTGAATCTCGGCGTGCTCTCGTCGGGCGGCCTCCGCCGGAACCGGCGCAAGGGCTACTTCTTCGTGGCGGTGGCGGCGCTCGCGCTGCCCGGTCCGGATCCCGTGACGACACTGCTCGAGCTCCTGCCGATGTGGCTGCTGTTCGAGGGGTCGATCTGGCTCGCAGTGCTCGCCGAGCGGCGTGCCGCGAAGCTGACCGCGGCTGGAGCGCAGGCATGACGCGTTTCGAATGGACGCGGCTCGGCGGCTTCTCGGCCGGCGTCGTGCTCCTGCACGTGCTCGGCTTCGGGCTCTTCCTCTACTACCTGCCGCGCAACCCCGCACTGACCGGCCTCGCCACGCTCGCCTACACCTTCGGCCTGCGGCACGCATTCGACGCCGACCACATCGCGGCGATCGACAACACGACACGGAAGCTGCTGCAGGACGGGAAGCGGCCCCTCGGCACCGGCTTCTTCTTCTCGCTCGGCCACTCGACGATCGTCTTCTCGC
>Ga0066903_100001803_pt1 | contig 16113 bp, 11 predicted proteins | sample PanSoiMetaGPlot1_FD_67491 | JGI IMG/M metagenome (GOLD analysis project Ga0066903, IMG submission 67491) | Tropical forest soil microbial communities from Panama analyzed to predict greenhouse gas emissions - Panama Soil - Plot 1 (version 2) | ecosystem: Environmental > Terrestrial > Soil >... | reverse complement strand
AGCGCTCGACCTGTCGAACGGCCAGATTCTGGCAGCGCAGTTGGCGCGCGGCGCTGCCACGATCTTGAAAGCCAATCCCAAATTGAGCCCGGACCAGCTGATCGAGTTGATTTATTTGGAATCGCTGTGCCGTCGTCCCACGCCGCAGGAGATGGAAGCCGCCCACCCGATCCTGGGCTCACCGGCAACTGTGGACGGCCTGTCGGATTTGCTCTGGTGCGTGTTCATGCTGCCGGAGTTTCAGTTGATTCGATAAGATGAGAGAATATCAGGTGATAAAAATGAACTCTGAACTTGGCCGACCGTGGACACGCCGCGATTTCCTCAAATCCATGAGCGCCGCTGCAGCATCCACGTTGCTACTCGGTGAACCACGGCCTTCACACGGTGCAGAGCCGATTCAGCATCCGGAGCCGACTGCCGACACCTGCATCCTCCTGTGGATGGCCGGCGGCATGGCCGCGCCGGAGACGTTTGATCCCAAACGTTATACGCCCTTCGAAGTCGGAGTACCGTCGGACCGCATCCTGTGCACGTTTCCCGCAATCAACACAGCGGTGGACAACGTCCGCATTTCCGAAGGGCTGGAAAATGTGGCCCGCGTCATGGATCGGGGTACGCTGATTCGCTCGCACGTGGTGGCGGACCTGGGCAATATCCTGCACTCCCGGCACCAGTACCACTGGCATACCGGCTATGTTCCGCCGCAAACGGTGGCGGCCCCGCACATCGGTTCGTGGATCGCCCGGCTGCGCGGGCCGCGAAACGCGGCCATGCCGGCATTCATCAACATCGGCCAAAGGCTCGAAGGCATCGGCGAATCGGAAGAGTTGAAGGCGTTCACCACCGGCGGATTTCTGGGCAGCGAATTTGGCCCGTTCAACTTGCCGTATCCGACGGATGCGGTGGCCTCCGTCCGCCCTCCACGCGGCATGACCCCGGCCCGTTTCACCCAGCGCGAGCGGGCTTTTCGCCAACTGCTCCGGCACAGTCCTGCCGCCGACCTGGCCGGCGACTACCACCAGGAATCGATGCTCCGCGCCGTTGATAACGCTCATCGCCTGCTCAACTCCCGCGAGCGCGATGCCTTCGACCTGGCCCGCGAGCCCAGGCAAATTTACGACCAGTACAACACCGGCCGTTTCGGGCTGGGCTGTCTCCTCGCCCGGCGGCTCACCGAAGCGGGGGCGCGCTTCATCGAGGTTACCACCGAATACGTTCCCTTCCTGCACTGGGACACGCACGAGAACGGCCATACGACCCTGGTGCGCATGAAACGCGAGATCGACCGCCCCATCGCCCGGCTGATTCTAGACCTGGAACAGCGCGGCCTGCTGGATCGGACCCTGGTCGTTCTTGCCAGCGAGTTCAGCCGGGACATGATGATCGAAGGGATTCCGGGGAGCAACGCCCGCGATCAGTCGCGCGCTCCATCGGACGTGATGCGGCAGATGATCCACTACGGTCTGCATCGGCATTTCACCGGCTCCGGCTCGGTGCTGATGTTCGGCGGCGGCATCAAGCGAGGGTTACTCTACGGCGAAACCGCTCCGGAAAGGCCGCTCGTCGTCACCCGCAATCCCATCGGCATCCGCGACCTGCATGCCACCATCTACACCGCCATGGGCATTTCACCGCGGGCATCGTTCGAGATCGAACGCCGTCCGTTCTATGTCACCGACGACGGCCGCGGTCAACCGGTACGGGAGTTGTTTGCCAGAGCTTGAGAGGTTTGTTGGCGAGCCGGGGGCGTGAGCGACCGGAGAGATGCTTACGTTCCCGGCTCGTTTTCCATCACATGCGGGGCACGTGTCGGATCTTGCGCCGTCCACGGCAACGCCTTGTAGTAGAGGCCGGACAGGTTGTACGTTTCATCGAAGGCCAGGTCGCGCGGATACATGGCATTGGCATGGTAAACGTGGGGGTCGAGGAAATGGCCGGCACAGGCGGCAGCGACGACCATTTCGGAGCAAAACCAGCGCTTGCGATCAATGTACGTGTGGGCGAAAAGCTGTCGGCGCAAGCCCGAGCGACACCGGATCGGGGTGCCCTGCAGCAGGCCGCGCTTGAAGGCGATATTCTTCCCCTCCTGAGCATGGGCAAAATTGGTCAGGTCGGCGGATTGCTCCTCGGTCAATGGTTCGCGCAGGCGCCGCACCATGACGGTCCCTTCATAAGACTTCAGGCGCGGTTCGACTTCCATAATCAGTACCTTGGCCTTGACGACGGTAGGCCCGGTCAATTCCAGAATAACTACTTTGTGATCGGCTTGCTCAATTGCGATGGCGGCATGCGTGGGCGGGCCGGTGCCGGCCAGCCTGAAAAGGAAGTGATGCAAGGGAACCATATCGTCGTAAAGGAGAATATCCCCGGCCTGGGGATAATAGGGAACGGCATGAGATGCAGGCCGCGTGTTCGATTCCTCGCTCCATCCCGTGTGGTAGATGTCGCCAAAACGGGACTGGGATTCCTCCCCCTGAACGATCAGGAAGCCGGCCTGCTGTTTCTGTGTGCCGGCCTTGGCCCCGCCGGCAACGGTGGAATCGGGTCCCATTCCCAGGGCAACCAGAGTCAGGATAAGTCCGAATAACCCAACCCGGGAAATCGCCATCGTCCTTGCCTCTTTGGTGCCAATCAAGGTGTGCTACCCAAAAAGCTTCGGACGATTGCGGTCAAGAGTTTTGATGAATCGATCAGAAACCCTTTCTTCGCCGGCAGTTCCCGCGGTGTGAGCGGCGCCACAGCCAGGAATCGTTGAATTATTTCCTTAATTCCAGATTACCTAACCCGAAGAATTGACAGGACCTGCGAACTCGGCGCAACACAAGACCGCCAGGAAAACGGCGTTTTTACCGCAGGATTTGGCGACGTTCCAGAAGCGCTGGAAGGACTTTCAGGATCCGCATGTGAATCCGAACTTATCCAAGCGATTTCATGATTTTCGGATTGAGCAGCCTGGCTAATCCAGAAATGCCGGTCGCAAGATAATGAGTATTTGTGCGGTCTGATCGGTGTGTGGCACTGCGGCCGGATCGAGGGGAATGTTTGGAATGCGCAGGCCGTCATCCTCCCACGAAAGTCGTGAAAAATACTGCTTGGTTCGCTGGTTCGGATCCGTCTTGCGGAAGGCGTCCTGCAGGTCTTCACAGCGAATCTTGTCTTTGTCCATCCACAGCAATTTGAGTTGCAGAAACGGCGGCAGCGTTGCCCGGGCGAGTTTGGCAGCCTTCCAGACTTTTTCGGCGCGTGTCAACTCTGCTTTCTCCAGGACCAGCAGTGATTCATAAGCTCGGTTCTGGTTCGAGAGCAAGAACTCCACATCTTCATGACCCGGACAGCGGCCGACGAAACGGAATTCGACTGCTCCAGGCCGTACGCGAAATTTCAGGCTTCGCCGTTGTTCATCCGACAGGCACAAAATGTCGGCAGCCACTCGCGCGATTCGACTTCGATTGCGATCGGCGAGGGCTTTCAAGAGCTTCGCCTCCAGCTCCGCTGGTTGCGGCGGTTCACTCTTTTGCTGCACACACGTGTAAGCGTAACTGCCCTCGCTTCGTTGTTTGGTTAGCTTTGGATTCAAATTGGCAGGCAAGGACGATTGGTTGACAAACTGCAAGGCCAATATCAACGCCGGATCATCACTTGGGATGCCGGTGGCGAGGAGAGCATCGCGAAGGGCACACTTCCTTTCCCGCATGAGTGTGAGCAGAATTACGTTCTTCCCTTTCTCCTTGAATTCTGTTGGCCGTTCACCCTGCCAGGGCCCCATGCAGATGCGTAGCATATCCCCAACTCGCTCAAAAATCCCAAGCGCCTTCGCTTCACCGTGGTGCACGTTGATGTGAGCCGGCCTGGGCTGGGAATCGACGGCGAAAGTGTACTTTTTCTCAAACGTCTTGCTGAAGACGAGAGTGACCGTTTTGTCCTCAAAAATCACACGCAGGGGGCCGAATTGGGAAGATTTGACAGGGACCCAATCGCCGCGAAGTTGCCCCAACCCGTCTGCATTTGAAACAAATGCTCTTTGACGCGTATCATCGGCAAATGCCGACAACACCGGTGTGCAGATTCCGAGTACGACAACAACCGTATTCATGATGGACCCCGTTCGGGCCTCGGCGAGCGATCTTGGTCGGCCCGAAGGCACCTGTTGGGCAAGTTCCATGCCATTCGCCGTACCTTCAGTTCCTGTCAATCCAAAGATGGACGTGCAACCGCTATGACGAAGAAATAACCATAACAGGTGAGCGCTTGACCAATAAGCAAAGTCACGTTTTCCCAGCTTACCCATCCCCTACCGTCAGCCGTCTTTCGTGCCGCCTTTGCCCGCCTTCCGCCGGGCATTCCTCCAGAAAAAAACTGCACTTGGTGATTGTATTTAGTAGGTGATATACATTTGGCCTGGAACAGACGTGCCTGTCACGGAGGAGAGGCTCATGTGCGGGATCATCGGCTACGTGGGCAGGAAGGAAGCGGAACCGATCCTGGTGGAAGGGCTGCGACGGCTGGAATACCGCGGCTACGACAGTGCGGGGCTGGCCACCTTGACCGGCGCCATGCTGCACCTCCGCAAGCGCTCCGGGCGCATTGCTGATTTGGCGAAACATTTGCAAGACCGGCCCGCTCCAGGCTGCCACGGCATCAGCCATACTCGCTGGGCAACTCATGGGCCTGCGAACGATCTCAATGCCCATCCACATATCAGTTTCGATGGCTCGGTGGCCGTTGTGCACAACGGAGTTATCGAAAACTACTCCATTCTCAAGCGCCAGCTTCAAGCCGAGGGGGTCGTCTTCAAGAGTGACACCGATACCGAGGTCATCGCCCAGCTCATCGCGCGGAATCTCAACGGCGATCTGGTGGAGGCAGTGCGCAAGGCCCTGCCGCTGCTGAAGGGCACCTATGGCCTGGCGGTCATCAGCCCGCGCAATCCCGATCTGATCGTCGGCGCGCGCCTGGGCAGTCCGCTGGTCCTGGGCATCGGCCAGGGTGAGAATTACCTGGCCAGCGATCAGGCCGCCCTGCTCGGCAATACCGAAAAGGTCGTTTTCCTCAGCGATAGCCAGATGTGCGTTCTCACCTCCGAAGATTGGCACATTTTTGATGCCGATCATGCACGCGTCGATGCCCAGATCCACGAGCTTACGTGGGACCCCGGTGACGCCGACAAGGGACTCTTCGAGCATCACATGCTCAAGGAGATTTACGAACAGCCGGAGGCTTTGGAAAACGCCATGCGTGGCCGGCTCAACGACGAGGATGCCAGCTCCCATTTCGGTGGACTCAATCTCGACAGCCGGCAACTGCGCCGGGCCGAACGGCTCATCCTCACCGCCTGCGGCACCAGCTATCATGCAGCACTGGTCGGCGAGTATCTGTTCGAGGAATTCGCCCGCATCCCGGTGGAAGTGGAATACGCCTCGGAGTTCCGCTATCGCAATCCGCCCATGGAGCGGAACACCATCGTCCTGGCCATCACCCAATCCGGCGAAACGGCCGACACGCTGGCGGCCCTGCGTGAATCGAAACGCAAGGGGCATCCCACGCTGGCCCTGTGCAACGTCGTCGGCAGTACCATCGCCCGCGAGGCCGACGGCGGAGTGTATCTACATGCCGGCCCGGAGATCGGCGTGGCCAGCACCAAGGCATTCAGCAACCAGGTCATGGTGCTGACTATGCTGGCTCTATATTTTGGCCGGATGAGGCACCTTTCCAGCGTTCAGGGCACGCGCATGATCCGCCAGCTTCGGGCCATTCCGGATGCGGTCCGCCGTGCCCTGGGTTGCCACGATGCCGTCAAGCGCATCGCGGCCCGCTATTACAACGTCAACAACTGCCTGTACCTGGGCCGGCAATATCTGTTCCCCGTCGGTTTGGAAGGCGCACTCAAGCTCAAGGAGATCAGTTACATCCATGCCGAGGGTTATCCGGCGGCCGAAATGAAGCACGGGCCCATCGCCCTGGTCGATGAAAACACGCCGTCGATCTTCCTCATCCAGCACGGCAGTGTGTTCGACAAGGTCATGAGCAACCTGGAGGAGATCAAGGCCCGCGGCGGTCCGGTGATCGCCATCGCCTGTGAGGGAGATGAGGAAACTGCCAGCCACGTCCAGGCCCGTGCCGATGAAGTCATCTTCGTGCCCGAAGTTCCCGATTACTTGCAACCGCTGGTGGCCGTGGTGCCGTTGCAGCTTCTGGCCTACCACATCGCCCTCTTGCGCGGCTGCGACGTGGACAAACCACGCAATCTCGCCAAGAGCGTGACCGTGGAATGACGCCCAAAATGCCGAATGTTCGAAGACGAATGTCGAAAGAATGACGAATGTCGAATGACGACTGTCGAAAGAATGATCTGAAATCCCTCGCCATTCTAGTGCTGATCGCCGTGGCCCTGCGCGGCTGGTTGCTGTTGACCACGGAAGTGGCGGCGCGGGACAGCATCGGCTACATCCGTTATGCCCTGGAATTGGAAAACCCGCAGATGACCTGGGGCCAAGTGCTGTGCAAGAACCATCAGCATCCGGGGTTTCCGGCGGCAATCTGGGCGGTTTCGCAACCGGTGCGTGCCGTCCTGGGCTTCACACCTTTCTCGATGCAGCTCAGCGCCCAGCTAGTCAGCGCCATCGCCGCCGTCTTGCTCGTCATTCCGATGTTCTACCTGGGAAAGAACCTTCTGAACCGGCAAACCGGTTTCTGGGGAGCGCTCCTGTTTCAATTCCTGCCGATCAGCGGGCATCTCCTCTCGGATGGTTGCTCGGAAGCGTTGTACCTGCTGCTGTTCGCCTCGGCCATGCTGGCGGGCGTCAACGCTATCCAGGGCAACTCGCCGTGGCGTTTCGGAGTGTGCGGCTGTTTGTGCGGCCTGGCATACCTGATCAGGCCGGAAGGAGCCATTGTTTTCGTGGCCACGGGCCTGGTGCTTGTGGGCATGCAGTGCATCCCGGCCTGGCGGCGCTCGTGGTTCGGGACATTCGCCTGTGCGGCGAGCCTGGCGATAAGCGCCCTGCTCGTGGGAAGTTTGTATTTCGCGTTCACACACCAATTCACCAACAAGCCGGCAGGGCAACACGTCCTGGATCTGCACATTGCCAAAACTTCCGAAGTCTTGGAAACTTCGGAAGCTTGTTGCGCGGTTCCTGGTTCGCCGTTGTTCGCCTCCATCTGGGCGGTGCATGTGGATGCGACCGGGGCCACGAGACTTGGCGCCGGGCCGTCATTGCGCATGCTGGCCATCGAGATTGTTCAGGGGTTTCATTATGTCGGCGGCCTGGCCGTGCTGCTCGGCCTGTGGTGGTATCGAGGCCTGCTCCGAACGCAACCGGGAATTTGGGTCCTGGCCGCGGTGTGCGGTCTTTATTGCTTCATTTTGTTTCGCCTGGGCATGGCGGCCGGCTACATCTCCGACCGGCACGTCATGGTCTTGATCCTGTGCGGCTGCTATCCGGCGGCAACGGCGCTGAGGGAAATTCCTCTGCGCTGGAGCGCACGTGCGCAAGAGCGCGGCAGCGCGACGGCGCCCAGCATGCTCGGCGCTCTTGGGCTCCCGCGCTTCCGCGCTACCGCGCTCCTGCTGATGCTCGCCTTCTGCCTGCCCAAGACCTTGCAACCGTTGCACGCTAATCGGGCCGGCCATCATGCTGCGGGACGCTGGCTGGAACAGCATGTGAAACCCGGCGACCAGGTGGTGGACGATCATTGCTGGGCCCATTACTATGCCGGCCTGGTTTTTGAGGAAGGCAAGACATATCCCGCCACGATTCAACCGGTGCGTTACACGGTCATTGGCCGGACCAGGGATCCCCGTGACGACAAGGGCCGCACCAAGCAGGAAAGCTCCATCCGGGCGGCGGGGGGCCATGTCGTGTATTCCTGGCCTCCGGGGCGTTCCGCCGAAACGGCCAAGGTAGTCGTTTACATGCAGTCCAAGCCGGGCGATTCACGTTGATTCCACCTTTGGTTATTTGTTATTGGTCGTTGGTTCACAAATCTCACGGAGGAGAGCAGCGTGGACACCCCGTATTATGTACACCCTTCCGCGTATGTCGATTTGCCCTGTGAAATTGGCGAAGGCACGAAGATCTGGCATTTCAGCCACGTCATGCCGAATTGCCAAATTGGCCGGGCCTGCATCCTTGGGCAAAATGTGCACGTCGCCAGCGGCGTGATCATCGGCAACAACGTCAAGATTCAAAACAACGTCTCTCTGTATACCGGCGCGGTCATCGAGGATGATGTCTTTCTCGGGCCATCGTGCGTGCTGACGAACATCACCAATCCGCGCAGCGAAATTGTCCGCCGGCATCTTTACGAGAAGACGCTGATTTGCAAAGGGGCGAGCGTCGGCGCCAACGCCACCATCGTGTGCGGCTCAACCATCGGGCGGTTTGCGTTCATCGCAGCCGGAGCAGTGATTACCAAGGACGTGCCGGCCTACGCTCTCATGATAGGAGTGCCAGCACGGCAGGCTGGATGGATGAGCCGGCATGGCTATCGTCTCGGCCAGCCCGACGGCCAGGGCATCCTGGTATGTCCTGTCAGCGGCCTGCGCTATCAAGAAAAAGTCAAGGGCGTGCTCGTGTGCCTCGATTTGGAGGAAGCAGCGCCATTGCCGTCCAAAACCGTGGCAGCGTGAGGAGCGTTGCATGATCGCACTGGGCATGATCGGAGCGGGCCGCTGGGGCAGCAACTGGATCAAGACCCTGGCCGGGCTGGAAGGCACGGAGTTGCGCTGGTGCTGCGACGTGAGCCCGGTCTCGCTCGCCAAGGTTCAGACCCAATTTCCCCACGTCAAAACGACGATGCGTCTGGAAGATCTGCTGGAGGACAACACCCTGGCGGGAGTGGTGATCGCCACAATCGCGCCCACGCATTTCCCGGTGGCGGAGCAAGCTCTGAAGGCCGGCAAGCACGTGATGATGGAAAAGCCCATGACCATGTCCACATGGGAAGCGCGGCAGCTCACTGAGCTAGCCCGCCAGCGCGACCGCGTGCTCATGGTCGGCCATCTGCTCGAATACCATCCCATCGTCCGCCACATCAAGTCCATGATCGATAGCGGAGAACTGGGAGATGTGTACTATCTATATTCGCAAAGATTGAATCTCGGGACCATCCGCTCCGACGACAACGCCTGGTGGTCGCTGGCGCCCCATGACATCAGCGTCGCCTGCCGGCTTTTCGGCGACACCCCGCTGTCGGTCCAGTGCCGCGGGCAAAACATCGCGCAGCCGGCCATTGCCGACGTGGTGTTTGCCACACTCGAGTTTCCGGGCGGCCGGCTGGCTCACTGCCATGTGAGTTGGCTCGACCCGCACAAGACTCGCAAGCTCACCGTGATCGGCTCGCGCAAATGCGTGGTCTTCGATGACACGGGCGCCAACAAGATCGTGGTCTTCGACAAGGGTTTCGAGCGACAGCCGGGCCGCGCCGGTGAACCGGATGTGATCTCGCTCCGCCAGGGAAACGACGTTATCCCCAAGGTGGATGCTACCGCCGAACCGTTGACCCTCGAAGCGCAGCATTTTGTGGATTGTGTCCGCCAACACAAGCGGCCCATTTCCGACGGCGAATCCGGCACCATGGTGGTTTCTGTACTTGAGTACGGCCAGCAATCGCTCCAGCGCGGCGGAGCGGTCGTGCCGATTCCCGCGGACGGGATGGAGTTGCGGCGTTCCGCATGATTCACAGAATCCGCTTGCGGTTTGGCGTTCGCCGAATCGTTCACCGAACGCGAAGCCGTAAGCGGAATTCACACTAATGGAGAACAAGCCAATGGATAACACTCCCATTCCCACCCTCGATCTGCAGGCACAATATGCCCAGATCAAGCCCGAGGTGGATGCCGCCCTGATGCGCGTGGTGGCGTCGCAGCATTTCATCAACGGGCCCGACGTGGAGGCCCTGGAACGCGAGATCGCCGACTATTGCCAGGTCAAACACTGCATCGGCGTTTCCTCCGGGTCGGATGCTTTGCTGGTCGCGCTGATGGCGCTCAACGTCGGCCCCGGTGACGAGGTCATCACTACGCCTTACACGTTTTTTGCCACGGCGGGAGCCATCGCGCGCCTGGGCGCCCGGCCGGTGTTTGTGGATATCGATCCGGCCAGCTTCAACATCGATCCGCGCGGCATTGCCGACAAGGTGACGTCGCGGACCCGGGCCATTATGCCGGTCCACCTGTTCGGTCAATGTGCGGACATGGATCCGATCTTGGAGATTGCCCGCCGGCATCATCTGGCCGTGATTGAGGATGCGGCCCAAGCGATCGGCGCTGAGTACCAGGGACGGCGGGCGGGATCGATAGGCACCCTCGGCTGTTATTCGTTTTTCCCATCGAAGAACCTGGGTTGCTTCGGCGACGGCGGCGCCGTCGTCACCAACGATGCCGCCCTGGCCAACCAGGTCCGTCTGTTGCGCGGGCACGGCTCCAATCCCAAGTACTATCACAAGCTGCTGGGGGGCAATTTCCGACTGGACACGATTCATGCGGCCGTCCTGCGCGTCAAGCTGCCGATGCTGGATTCCTGGACGGCCCGGCGACAGGAGACGGCCGCCCACTACACCACCCTGGTCGCTGGCCGCGGCCTGGACAACTGGATTCAGACGCCGCCAGTGGTGCAATCGCGGCACATCTTCAACCAGTTTGTAGTGCGGCTCGATGAACGGGACGGCCTCCGCGAGCATTTGAAGAAGCACAAGATCGGCTGCGAGGTGTACTATCCCTTGCCCATGCACTTGCAGGAATGTTTTGCCGGCCTGGGCCACAAGCAGGGTGAGTTTCCGGAAAGCGAGCAGGCCGCCCTCACCAGTCTGGCCCTGCCGATGTTCCCGGAACTGACCGCCCAGCAGCGCGAGCGCGTGGTGGACGCCGTGGCCGGCTATTTCGAAGCCCGCCGCGGCTTGGGCCACCGCTTGGCCGCGTGATATTTGGTACGACGGTGCATAAGGCGCCACCTTTCGCAAGGCATACCACGGAAATCTCGCCTGAATTACGAATACTCAAACAATTTCCAAGCCGTCCCGTCCACGGACTGCTCGGCCCGGCTTTCCCGCTGCAGTTTGATGAGGCCGGCCAGGATTTGCAACTTGGCGAAGCGCATCAGCGCTTCAGACAAGCCCTTATAAAGCGCCGGGGCCAGTTCGTCGATCGTGCGCGGGCCGTCGGCAAGGGCGACTACCAGTTGCTCCTCGCGCTTGACGCGATGAGCAATGCAGTCGTCGATCTTCTTCTGCGCCTGGGAACTGACGTTGCCGTGCGCGGGCAACAGAAGCCGGCAATCGAAGGAGAGGAGACGATTTAGCGATTGCATGTATTGGGTCAGATTCCCCTCCGGTGGAGCGATTACCACGGACGAGACCGTCGAGATCATGTCGGCCACGAAGAGGAGGCGATAGCGGGGTTCGAAAAAGACCAGATGGCCCGGTGCATGGCCGGGCGTGTGAATCGCTTCCAAATGCCAGGCGCCGCTACCATCCGGACAGGGACCGAGCGGAAGTTGATCGCCGTCTGAAATCGTGCGCGAAACGGTGATCCGATCCTTGAGTTTTTCCGACGTCCACGGATGGGCCCAGATCGGAATGTTGTAGCGCCGGGCGCAGGCGGTGGCCGCCCCGATGTGATCGGGATGATGGTGCGTGAGAACAATCGCGGTCAAACGCCGGCCGGCCGCAGCTTGCTCGTCCAAAAGATCGAACAGCCGTTGTTGTTCATCCTGCGCGGCCGGACCGGGATCGAGCAGGTAGCTTGGGCAGTTGCCGACCAGGAACGCATTGGTGTGCGTGCTGGGCGGTAATCCCATCGTTCGCAGAGGGATCATCTGCACGCCGGGGGCGAAGAAGATGGGATGAATCTTGCCGGCCTGAAGGGAAGCGAGCAATGGTCCCAGACGCGCCGGAGCATCCTCGGCGCTGCGGCCCGAAATCGCTTGCAGCGTCATGAGCGTGGGCGGCGACAGCAGGCAATCGCCACGGGTCCAGGAGGCGAGCATGTCGGCAGCGGTTGACCAGCGCCCCTCCTCCAACTCGCCTGGCCAGATCTCGGGCTTCTGTCCCGGCGGCAGATGGGCAACAAAGAATGTGGTTTCGAAGCGCATCGGTGCGAACGCCGGCGTCGTCACATCGCCGATAAGCTGGAAATCTTCTGGCTGCAATGCCAGGTCAAGATCGCTGAGGATTCTCGAAAAGGAAATCCTGTCCGCCAGCAGTTCGCGACGAAGATGATCCAGTTCCGGGCCAGAGCTTGGATGCGAGCCATCGCTACGACGCGCGAGCAGGACGCCGGTTTCTTCGAACAATTCCCGGGTTGCGGCCGATTGTTTTCGCCAGGCTGGATCGTCTTCCGCGGCCACCTTGCCGCCCGGGAAAGCCCAGAATCCGCCAAAGAAGCGTAAGTCCCGCCCGCGCTTGACCAGGAACACTTCGCGCGACCTCGCTTCACGGGCAAGCAACACGCTGGCGGCGGGGGTGATGCGCTCCACGAAGCGGCTTCCTCGACGGAGGAGAATTACAAAACAAACATTTTACCGCTCGCGATTCGGCTTGGCGAGCTAAACCATCACCTCGGCCAGCCCGTTATGAGCGGGCGTGGCGCCCCACATCAGCCAGCCGTCGTCCTGGGGGTCGCCGGTTTCCAGGCAGCAGAGATTCCCGCCGACCGTGGGCACGTAGACGCGTCCCTGGGCCACCGCCGGCTGGAACATGACGGGTTCGCCGACCGGCACGCTCCAGAGCGTTTCGCCGGATTCCGCCGACATGCAGAAAACTCGGCCATCGGTGGTGCCGAAAAACAGCTTGCCGTTGACCACGGCCGGCGGAGTCAGCAGGCTGTCGAGCAGTTCTGCCCCCTCGTCGCCCTCCCGCAGCTTGCGTTTCCAGAACACTTCCTTCGATTCCGGATCGATACAGTGGACGGTATCGCCCTGGCCGCTGAACAATCGGCCGCGGGAAACGAACGGCTTGGACCCCTGATAGGACCAGACGCCGGAAACGTGGGCTGTGCCCAGGTTGTACATCGCCTGGTGGATCTTGGCGTCCCCCTTGCTGTAGGCAAAGCCGACGCCGCCGTCGTAGGTGGCGTGTCGCGCATAGTGAGGGGAGCGGTGCTGGCGCTTGTCATGGTCGAGGTAATCCGCTTTTTCGGCGGTGCCCATGAATGCTTCGGTTGGCGTGCCGGCCCTGGAAATCTTGCGGGCGAGCATTTCCATTTGCTGGATGTCTTTGGCAGCCGCGCCGGCGCGCGCCTCGCGCTGACTGAAGTAACATTGGTTTTTCCAAACAGCCGGAGCGGAGGTGGCCTGCCGGGCTTCTTGCCACAGTTGCCGGCCGCTGGCCTGGTCGAAGCAAGCGAGCGTTCCGTCCAGGCTGGCGGCATAAACCTGACCATCCGCCAGTACTGGACAGGTGATGACTTCGCCGACGATGGCTTGCCGCCAGATTTCTTTGCCATCCGCGAGGTCGAAGCAGGCGAGGTAATGACGGTGATCGCCGCGACTATCGGGGTAAGCCATGAAGACGCGGCCGGCTTCCACGGCCGGCATGCTCAAGAGCGGATCGCCCAGCCATTTTTTCCACACCGGCCTGCCCGTCACGGTGAGCACTTCCAACTCGCAGCTTTCGGTGTTGAAGACCACGCGTTCATCGGTCACGACAGCGGCAGTGGGTCCATCGTCCTCGGTTTGATATTGCCAGGCCAGCTCCCCGGTGACGGCATCCAGGGCGTAGAAGTCGTAACTGCCGAAGCCGCCGCCAAGAAAAAGTCGACTATCAGCAAGCGCCGGGGTCGCCAGCGGATGCGTTCCCGGAATGGTTACCTTCCAGCCGTGGATCTTGCCGTCCGGGCTCGCGAAAGCCACTGGGGCTCCAACTCTGGGTAACTTCCCGCGCAGACTTGCGTCGATCTTCATGGCATTCTCCTTCGGAAATGAACCTGTTGATGTGGGGAGGACATTCCACGAAAGGCTCCCATCATTCATAGACAATGCGACGGAACGTGAGGTTCACATGCGCGACCCTGCTCATTATACCAGAAGCCCGAAACGCGAGAGGTGCCTCGCTCGCTTCGGGCTTCCAGAATGGATTAGTACTATCGCTCAGCGAACCGGCACCAGCGGGCAGCAGAAATCGAAGGATTCGTTCTGGCGAACAAAGTCGCCAGGATCGGCTTGCAGATTTTCGACGACTACGATTTGCCATACCGTACCTGCCAGGGTTCGGCGCAGTTCCAGGTTGCCGGTCAGGATAACCCTGTTGCCGTTCAAGATGGAAGCCAAGTTGCGCAAGGTCTGCTTGTCAAATTCCAGGCCGTAGGTTTTCCCACCCACGGTGATGCGGAACTCCGGGTCATCTTCGTGATCGCGGTTTCCGGTCCAATTGCTGGCGAGCTCCAGTTTGCCTTTGATCTGGATGGCGATGTTCTGTTGAAGAGACTCTCCCCGGCCCGGTTCCACACCATCGATGCGGATGATAGGCAGCTGTGTCCGAGTAGGAACGCACATGGTGTGAACGGAGTAGAATCCGGTGAAGGTGCCCTTGATGACAACGGTCTTGCCGTCGAACAATTGCCCCGCCATCCGGAGGGCGGCATTGGATCCGAAGTCAAGGACATAGGTTTTGCCGCCGGAGGTGATGACGGCCTGAGAATCGCGTGCCGGGTATCCCAGGCCGACATTCATTTGAAGCTTGCCGCTGAGGACCACGCTCACCGTTTCCTTGGCGCAGTCGGCATCTTGCAAGCGGGAGACAACGACCACGGATACCGGCACCGGCACGTAGGCGATCATGAGCTGGACATCGTTCGGCCCCCTTGGCCCACGACGCCGCTCACGCCAGCGTGTTTCCAGGCGGCCTTCGATGAGGACCGTCTTGCCATCGAGTTTCTCGGCAAGGGCCTGCAATTCCTTGGTACCCAGCTCCAGCTCATAGGTTGTGCCTTTGACGATAAACTCCCAGCGCGTGACGGTGATGAAATCGATGGTTGGCATCGGGAAGCGCTTGTCTTTCATGAGCTGCGGCCCAATGTAAACTGACTCGATGACTTTTTTGAGCTTGCCCTGCATCGTCACCGAGACGATTTTTTTGAGTGGACCATCCGGCCTGGAAAGCAGAGAGGGATTTCCGCCTTCCTCGGTGGCTCGCGCGTTCAGAGCCAGAAGGAATCCCATGCCTGCAAGTACTGCTGTTTTCCACATGATTCATCCCGCCTTTCGAGTGTCTGTTTGGGCTTGGTGGCTGCGTTGGGCGGCGCCGCACTGCCGGCGGCTGACATCCGCTCCACAGGCGGTAAGTACCGCTGCCTGGCAAGTAGTTGCAAGAAGGTAGGCGTAGCTGAAGTCGTGAGACTTCAGGAATCCGAACTCTTACGAGTTCGGCTGCTCATAAATCCAAGGCTTGAAGAAGCGGTGGCTTCAAATGGCCTTGCTGCGCTCACGCTCGAAGAGTTGCAAGAATAGATCGCGAGTTTCGGATGTGTGTCGGTCCAGTTCTTCGAGGAAGCGCTGGCCGGCGCTGGCGCCAAAACCCGGCTCGCAACCGAGGCGGCGGGCCAGCTTTTCCAGATCTTCCGGACGCTCCGGCAATTCATCGAGCGAGCGATTGTGGACGATCCTCAGCCTGCTCTCCACCAGGCGAATAAAGTCGTAGCCTCTGTGCAAAACGGCGTGTTCGTCGTCGGAAAGCAGGCCGGTGTAACATAAGGCATCCAGGGCGGCCCAGGTATTGGGATTGCGTAATGGGGGCATGGTGGGCCCGTACTTGAGCCGGTACATCTGCACCAGGAATTCAATGTCGATGATGCCGCCGAAGCCGCGCTTGACGTCACGGTCACTGCCGGAGGCTTCCAGGCGCTCGCGCATGTCGCGAATTTCGTCGGCCAGCTCGGGTTTCCACGCAAGATGGTAGGCGCTGCGTTCGACCGCGCCTGCAACCTGGCGAGCGAAATCGGCATCGCCGTAAACCACCCGCGTTCGCGTCAGCGCCTGGCGTTCCCAGAGCTGAGCGCCGCCGTCTTCAAAATAGCGCTCAAATTCGCTCAGTGGTATCACCAGGCTGCCGGACTTTCCGGTGGGCCGCAGGCGCATGTCCACTTGATAGAGCCGGCCCTTTGGGCCCAGGTAGCTG
>Ga0066903_100001802_pt1 | contig 16113 bp, 19 predicted proteins | sample PanSoiMetaGPlot1_FD_67491 | JGI IMG/M metagenome (GOLD analysis project Ga0066903, IMG submission 67491) | Tropical forest soil microbial communities from Panama analyzed to predict greenhouse gas emissions - Panama Soil - Plot 1 (version 2) | ecosystem: Environmental > Terrestrial > Soil >... | reverse complement strand
ATGCCGCGTGGCGCGCCGGGAAGACGCGGACGCACGCGTCATGTGCGTCAGGGTCCCGGCGTTCCGGGCCCGCCCGAGCAATCGGGCCGGTCTGGCGAAATCCAGGCCATGCGCCTTCTCGGCGCGCCACTCCCCTCATGGGGGGGACGGAGAAAGAGACGGGCCGACCCCAAGCTCGACCAAGCCCGGGGACGAGATCGCTTGGCTGTTTGGCAAGTGAATAGTCCGCAGGGCGGATTGGCGAAGCGCAATCCGCCAATCGCCGTGAAGCGGCGCAATAAACTTCGCTATCGCGCCTGGCCCTCCCCCATTTCGCTTCGCTCAATGCGGGCTACGCTGCCCTCTCCGCGTGATGGCCGACGTTATTTCGCTGAGGTTCAGTCCACCTACAACTCCGAATCCTCCTTCGTCACGGCCGGGCTTGTCCCGGCCATCCACGTCTTGCTTACGTGGGCAAGGAAGACGTGGATGCCCGCGACAAGCGCGGGCATGATGAGGAGGGATTCGAGCAAACTGACTCTCAGCTCGTAGCCCGGATTGAGCGAAGCGAAATCCGAAGCTACGGTGTGTGGCGCCGTAATCCAGCATCTTTGCACAACAAAATCCGGGAGGAACGTCATGGACAGGCTTTCGCTCACCGCCACGCTGCTCGGCCTCGCTGTTGTCCTCGCACCCGCCGCGGGCGCCAGCGCCGCCGACCTCAAGGTGCTGGCCGGCGGCTCGATGACGGTGAGCCTGCGCGAGCTCGGGCCGCGCTTCGAGCGCGCGAGTGGCCACAAGCTCGACATGACGTTTGCAGCGACGCCCGACCTGATCAAGATGGCGACGTCGGCGCCGTTCGATCTCGGCGTCGTCCCGATCGACGTGATGAACGACGCGGGCGCCAAGGCCAAGTTCGCCGCTCCAATCACGGACATCGCCCGCGTCGGCTACGGCGTCGCCTTCCGCGCCGGCGCCGCCAAGCCCGACGTCAGCACGCCCGATGCGCTCAAGCAAACGCTCCTCAACGCCAAGTCGATCACCTTCATCCCGGGAAGCGCGGCGGGCGCCTACGTCATCAAGGTGTTCGAGCGCCTCGGCATCGCCGACGCGATGCAGGCGAAGACCATCACGCAGACCGCGACGGGGAAGATCCCCGAGGCGGTCGCCAGCGGCGAGGCCGAGCTTGGCGTCTTCCTCACCAATGTGTTGATCGCGCCCGGCGTCGAGCTCGCCGGCCCCTTCCCGGGCGACCTGCAGCAGGAGCTCGTCTTCGTCGGCGCGGTCGCCGCCGACAGCAAGGACGCCATCGCCGCCAAGGCCTTCCTCGACTATCTGAAATCGCCGGAAGCCGCCGCGGCGTTCAAGGCCAAGGGCGTGACACCGGGGTGAACAGCAAGGAGCAGCAGCCCGGATGAGCGAGGCGTTGCGCTGAGCAAGATCGTACCTTGAAATCACATAATTGCGGTGGTGATTATTTCGTCGCACGTGTCACGAAAGCGATCGCAACGCTCCGGGTGTACCGCCGCTGCCACACATCGTCACTCGATCGTCACGCAATCGCCGCGGTTCGGAAGACTCTGACTGCCCTCCACACACAACGAAGGGAAGGGGCATCACGTGAAATCTCCCATTTTGTACGCAGGCGTTATCGCCGTTGTCGCGATCTCTGCACCGCTCACCGCGCAGGCTCAGGGTGTTCCCGGCGGGTTCGCCTATGGCGTGCATGAAGGCTACCGCGTCGCCGGGCCGCTCGGCGCCGTCGTCGGCGGTCCGGTCGGCGGCGTCATCGGCGGGGTCCAGGGCGTGCTCGGCGTCGGCGGCCCCGGCTACTACGGGCGGCCGCGCGTCTACCACCGGCATCGCCACGTCAAGAAACGCGTCGCGCGGTAACAAGCGCGGGACACCGGTGACGCTGCAAGGCGTTACCGTAATGCCGCCTCCTGGCGATCGCCCGTCGCGGCCGCCCGCACCTGCGTGCGCGAGCGCTCAAGGGCAGTGAAATCCGGGACACTTCCCGCATGTGCTGGGCTCATGCGGAGACGCTTCTGTGCGCTTTACGCTGAGCGCGGGAGCAGGCGCCCCCACGCTGCGCACTGCCGCGCGCCCTACTGCTTGAAATAGCGCAGATCGGGCGGCGGCTGGTCCTTGCGCACCGGCATGAGGTGGCCGTCGGCGCTGAGGAAATAATCTTCCCTGCCGAGGATGAGGTGCTGATTGTCCGCGACGCAGACATATTCGCGCCAGCGGTAGTCGCGGTCGCGGCGGTAGCTGCGGGTGATGGTCCAGGGCCGCGTCAGCGCGTTGTCGATGACGGTGATCTCGTTGCGCAGCACGTTCGCGTTCGCCGGGTCGAGGCGGATGCGTTCCTTCACGACGGCCTGCTCGTCGGCGTGGAACGGAATGCCGCTGCTGTCGTAGACGTGCGGACCCTTGATGCCGCGCGTCTCGATCTCGAGCAGGTCGTAGCGGCCGTCGCCATCGGCGTCGACCCAGCGGCCGAGCGAATAGCCGAGCGTGGTCGTTTGCAGCTGCGCGGGCCAGCCGCGCCCGTCGGTATAGACGCGGCGGACCTGGCTCAGCCGTTCGAGCGCCACGTAGGTGGCCTGCGGCAGAATCAGGAACTCGATCGGGATGGTCGCGATCATCACCCGGGGCATGCCGTGCGAGGCGCAGCGATAGCCGGGGTTCTCGCCCTGCCCGCCTTTGGCCTGGTCGGCGAGGCTCGTCTCCAGGATCTTCTGATACTCCGGCGTCAGCGGTGCCTGCTGCCCAAGCCCGGCGGGTTTCGCGCCGTCGAAGCTGCCGTTGCCGAGGCGATGCCAGGCGCCGCGCCAGTCCGGATATTGCGCGTCATCGAACGCGCCCGCGCCGGCAACGGACATGGCGAGCGCCGCCGCCAGCGCGAGCACACCGATCGAGATTCGACAGAGCATCGGGCGCCTCCCCGTGTTCGCCAGGCGCAAGTTGGCGAGTGTAGCAAAGCAGCGCCGATGGAGCGAAGTGCAAACCGGGATCGCCCTCACCGAAATCGACGGCCGCCGTGGTCAAGCCCTCTCCCCTTGCGGGAGCGGGCAGCACGGTTGCTCCTCATCTCGAATGGGTGAGGGGTCGGCTTCGCAAGAGCGTCGCATTGACACGCTGCGGCCGCCCTCTCCCGCAAGCAAGGGGAGAGGGCTTTACAACGACGGGCGGCGACTCGGCGAATTCACGCGGCAAAGAACCGGCGCAGCTCCGCCACGGTCTCGGCCGGCGCCTCGTCGACGATGTGGTGCCCCGACGGCATACCCTTGCCGGAGACATTGGAGGCGTAGTCGCGCCAGATCGCGAGCGGATCGTAGTTCTGGCCGCGGAAGCCCCGCGCACCCCACAGCACCAGGGTCGGACAGGCGACCTTGCGGTGGCGATCCGCCTCGTCGTGCACGAGATCGATGGTGGCGCCGGCGCGATAATCCTCGCAATAGGCATGGATCGCGCCCGCCGTACGGAAGCCGCGGACATACTCGGCGAACACCTCCTCCGGCACGACGTATGGGATGAGCCGGGCCTGCGAGCGCTTGAGATACGCCTCCAGGCTGTTGGCGATCATCGTCTCGGGAAACGGCGACGGCTCGAGCAGGAAGAACCAGTACCAGTTGTTGGTGGCGAAGCGGCGGTCCACGTGCTCGAACGTGTAGTAGGAGGGCAGGATGTCCATCACCACGAGCTTCGTCACCGTGTCCGGGTGATCGAGCGCCATGCGATGCACGACGCGGCCGCCGCGGTCGTGGCCGGCGACCGCGAAGCGCGTGAAGCCAAGCTTGGCCATGACCTCGACCATGTCCTGCGCCATCGCGCGCTTGCAATAGCCGAAGTGGTTCTCGCCGTCCGCCGGCCGGCCGCTGTCGCCGTAGCCGCGCAGGTCGGCCGCGACCACGGTGAAATCCTTGGCGAGCTCGGGTCCGACCTTGCGCCAGAGGATGTGCGAGGACGGAAAGCCATGCAGCAGCAGAATGGGCGGCCCGCTGCCGCCGACGACCAGGTTGATGACGGTGCCGCTGGTCTCGATCTGCGTGCGGCGGAAGCCGGGAAACCAGTGCGGGTTGCCTGTTGGCTGCGCCGGCGCCGGCGTTGCACCGATGCCACCGGCCAAGGCGCCGACCGATGACTTGAGAAAATCGCGCCGCGCCAGCGCGTTACCGCCGTCAGTTCGCTCATGATGTTGAATGATGCGATCCTGCATGACCTGTCCTCCCCGTGCGTAGCGCGCAAGCCGCCGCAAATTTGAAGCGACTCGTCAAATTCTTTTTTTCGGCTTCGAAACGCTGAGGACTGTGTTCTCCACTGCCGCATCGAACGGCAAGCGCCCGTGAACCTTTAGATAATGGCGGTGACACGCAAAAGAGGGGACATCAGTAGTCGGGGCAGTAAAGGAGTGCGATATGAAACGATTTCTTGCTCTCGGTGCGATGGCACTGGCATTGGTCCTGACGCTCGCGGACGAGGCTTCGGCGCAGCGTCGTGGCGGCTTCGGCGGCGCCGGATTCCGAGGTGGGTTCGGGGGCGCCGGATTCAGAGGCGGCGCCGTGGGATTCCGCGGCGGCTTCGCCGGCGCCCGCATTGGCGGCATCGGCACGCGCAGCTTTGCTTTCCGCCCAGGCCTCGGCGTTGGGCGCGGCTTGGGATGGCGCGGCTTGGGCGTGAGACGCGCCGGACTGGGTTGGGGCGGATGGGGCTGGGGCGGACGTTCGTGGGCGTTTGCCGGTCGTCCCTGGGGCTGGCGCGGCGCCCGCTTTCGTCGAGCCGGCTTCGGCTGGGGCTGGCCGCTCGCCGCCGCAGGTCTGGGCTACGCTTCCTACGCGTCGTCAAGCTGCCTGGTTTGGGACGGCATCCAATGGGTCAACACCTGCTCCTATTCCTATGGATACCCATCCTATTCCTTAGGGTATGGATGGGGCGGATGGGGCGGCGGATGGGGCGGATGGGGCTGGTGAGCTGCTAGCCCAATGGGTGCATAACATTCGATCTCAGCCCATCCTGCGCGTAATGACCGGCTTGTCCTCCCGTGGTCATGCGCAGGATGGGCTGAGCATTTGCAAATCCCGTCGCTCGAGCCGCGCGCCGGCCAGCGACGGTTTTCGCGGGCAGCACGCACGCGACCCGCATTTCAGACTGCGCACCGGCTGCGTGCGTACGGCCGGTTGCAAGCCTCAGTCCCTCCTAATACCGTGAGGTCAAGTCCTGCTCGCTCACGCCGCGAATGAGCCAGCGCGCGTAGGCGGCTGCCCTGGAGGGAAATCATGAGACGGTCGTTGCTTGCGATTGCGTTCGCCACGCTGAGCGCCGGGAACCTGGCGGCGCAGGGCTATCCCACGCGGCCGCTCTCCATGGTCGTGCCGTTCGCGGCCGGCGGCTCGTTTGACGTGCTCGGGCGCGTGATGGCGCCGCGCATGGGCGAACTCCTGGGGCAGCAGGTCATCATCGAGAATCCAACTGGCGCCGCCGGCATCCTCGGCACGCTACGGGTCAAGAACGCGGAGCCCGACGGCTACACGTTCCTGCTCGGCAGCATTGGGACCCATGCCTACAATCCCTCGATCTACAAGAATCTGCGCTATGACCCGGTGAAGGATTTCGCGCCGGTCGGGCTGTTCGCCGACCAGCCGATGGTGCTGATCGCACGCAAGAACTTCCCGGCCAACAATCTGCAGGAGTTCATCGCCTACGTGCGGGCGAACGCCGCCAAGATCCAGTACGGGTCAGCCGGCGTCGGCTCGACCACGCATCTGAGTTGCTCGCTGCTCACGTCCGCGATCGGAGCCGAGGTGACGCACATTCCCTATCGCGGCGGCGGGCCAGCGGCGCAGGACCTGCTCGGCGGACAGATCGACTATCTCTGCCTCAACATCGGCGGCGGCGCGCCGCTGATCATGAACGAGTCGGTGAAGGGGATTGCGACGCTGTCGCGCGAGCGGGCGAGCATCCTGCCGAACTTGCCGACCGCGCATGAGCAGGGCCTGAAGGACTTCGACGTGTCGACCTGGAACGCGTTCTTCCTGCCACCGCGTACGCCGGAGGCGATCGTCAAGAAGCTCAACGAGGTCACGAGCGCGACCATCGACACGCCGGCCATGCGGCAGCGGCTCGAGGAGATCGGCGTGACGCCGGTCGCGCCCGAACGGCGCTCGCCGGAGTATCTCGCCAAGTTCATCCCGGAAGAGATCACCCGCTGGGCCGGGCCGATTAAGGCGGCCGGGATCCAGGTGGACTGAGGCCCAGAGTCTAGAGCCTAATGCGCTACGCGTTGGAGCGTGCAAGCCGCGCGTAGGCGCCGCGCACCATCCATTTCAGGCTTTCCCATACCAGCGCGATCGTCAGCATGAGCGACGCGACGACGAGGTGGCGCGCGAGGCCGAGCGTCTTGAAGACGAGGTCGAGTTGACCGCCCGGGTCGATCGCCGTCGCGACGCGGCTGATCAAGGCCCTGCTGCCGTCAAACCAGGAATTGACCAGCGGCGCATCATACCACCAGACCACGGCGAGGACGACGTAGGCGAGCACCAAGAGCATGAGCAACTGCGAGATCGCCCTGGTCACAGTCATGCGACGCTCGCCCGATCCGAACGCCAGGTTCCGCAGTCCGGTGAGCACAAGCGTGACGACAAGCATGATGAGTCCGATCACCAGCAGGTCGCCGAGGTGGAGAATATGGACGATCACAGTTTCGGTCTTTCCGGTCTCGTCTACCTTGGTGAGGCTGCGCACGAACGATTCACTCAAGTCGAATCCGTCGTTCACGAGCCGCGCGTGCGTGAACCATCCGTAGACCAGAATGGCAACGGATACCCAGAACACGGCGATGCGGCTCATCACATAGCGCAGGACATACATGGAATGGCGCTCGCAAACCCCTCGTTCGAGAAAACGGCTTACTCAGGTGATGGGTTCCCCGCGAGCGCGCGCCATTTCACACGCGTGCAGCGGTTGAATGCTGAGCCTATCCAGCGGCCGGCTTCAACGCTGTTTCCGTTGGTATCGCGTTATGCCTGGCAATCGCATAGGCAATGGATGCAGCGACGGTCGATTGCCAGCCCACGTACAGGGGAATAAGTGAAAGGACCGAGGCGTCGCTGTCGATCAGGAGCAGCAACAGTCCCGCAAGCGCGCCCATGATGACGGTCAAGGCAACCCTCGCCGCGCTGCGGTAGCTTGGCATGACCAGGGCAATCCCCGCGCCAGTGATGGCCGCGCCGACCGCCCCGGCAACAAGCCCGCCCGCCCAGAGGTCGCGAAACTCCTGCGCGACATGGACGGCGATGACCCAGGCCACCACGCTGGTCAGGATTCCGCTCATGGCTCTGAGCCACTCGGCCGCGTACAGGAAATAGATCAGCGCCGCGAGCACCAGGCCGAAGAAGACGCCGGGCAGCAGGGGCGCCGTTCCTCGCGAGGAAAAGAGGCCGGTCCAGCCGAGGCTCACGTTGAGCGCTTCAAACATCGGAAAGACCGCGCAAACGACCCCGGACAGAGCGCCGAGTGCGGCAAACAAAGCTGCGTCACGCAGTGCAGATGGATTACCCATGTGGTCCTCCCCACAAGTTGGCAACTCCCCCACGATGTCTTTGCAAGGTGAGCAGCCCAGCCGTCGCACGGGGCTGCTGCAATCTCATTCACCACAGCAAACTATAGCGCAAACGCGACGGGCGCGAAATCACGACGCCGATCGACGCGTGGCTGATCAAATCAAACGAGCAAGCCGCTTCGGCGCACGACGCGCCGCAGCGTCACTGCGCCAACGCGGAGGGCGCCGCCGGCTCGCGCTGCGCGACGCGCGACTGGCCCGGCGTTGAGGCATCCTGCTGGCGCTTCTGGCTGCGCACAGTCCTGGCCTTCTGCTGCGGCGCGGCAGTAACGGGCGACTGGTCTGTGGCGTTGCTCGACGGCGCGGTCGACTGGGCGTGGGCAAGGAGCGCGGGCCGCAATCCGAGCTTGGCGTTCTCCACGTCGGCGACCTTGTTTGCCGCCGCCTCGACGGCAGCCACGTTGGCGCCCCAGCCACGATAGAGAACCTTCGCGGTCGGCGGCTCGTATGCCGCCACGCCCGGATTGGGCGAGACCGTCGGCTGCATGAGCCGGTATCCGACTACGGTCAGCGTGGTGAGGAGCCCCATGATGATGATCATGGCCGGGGCGAGCGCCATCTCGGGATTGGGGACAGATCGGCGGGACCGAACCATGGCAGCACCAGGGGACAGAGAAGCCGCATTGGGGCGCTCCTCTGTCGGCGCGGAAGAGCAAAAGGTTCAATCGCCCAGGGGAATCCGCGGGTTAGTGTGAATTTCCCGCAAATCCTTTATTTCATGAATGAATCCCGCGGGATGGGCCGGCGCAGTCACTTTCCGGGCAAATAGACGATATCGATCAGCCGCTCCCGCACCTCGGCGGCCGAGAGCGGCGCGGTGATGTACTTGAACTCGAGGGCCTGTCTGAGGGTGAGGTCGAGGCCCCTCACCTCGCCGAGCTGCAGCGATTCCCGCGGATAGAACTCGTCGCGCGTGCGCTGCGCGAGCGCGCGCGGCACATTGGCATAGGCGGCATAGGCGTCGATCGCGCCCGGATCGGAATAGGCCCAGTCGATCCCGCGGGACAGCGCGCGCATGTAGCGCACGAACGCGTCGCGCTTGCTCTTGAGCGCGTCGGCATTGGCGACGTTGACGCGGATGGTCTGGTTGCGGATCGCCTCGACGTCCGAGCCGCGCGCGATGATCTGCGCCCTCCCCTCGGCGAGATGCTGCAGCACGAACGGCGGCACCGACCAGCCGACGTCGATCTGTCCGCTCATCACCTGGGTCAGCGTCGCCGGCGCGCCGCCAGTCGGTACGAGCTTCGGCGTCACGTTCTCCTGGCTGATGAGCTGCAGGATGATCAGATTTGTCGATGAGCCGGGCGAAGAAAACGCGACCGTCTTGCCGTTGGTGTCGCGGATCGACTTGATGCCGCTCTCCGGCCGCGCATACCAGAACGCGTCGGGCGCCCCGGTCGCTTCCGCCGAGATGATCTTCACCGGCATGCCCTTGGCGAAGGCGCTGATCACGCCGAGCGTGCCGTTGGTCATGGCGATGTCGATCGAGCCCGACACGACCGGCATCAGGGTCGAGGCGCCGCCCTCGGTGTAGAGGATCTCGATCTCCAGCCCTTCCTGTTTGAAGAAGCCCTGCTGCAGCGCGTATTCGATGAACGACGAGTTCCAGAAGCCGCGCTGCGCCACCGCGACCTTGAGCGTCTCGGCTCTCGCGCCCGTTGCCGCCGCCGTGGCGATCGCGCCGAGGAGACATGCGATCGTCCTGCCCATTGTCCCGCGCATGAGCTGAACCTCCCTGTGGCGCGGCATCGGTCGATCAACCGAAAATTGCCGCGCCATAGTCTTACTACTATGATGCGGCGGCGCAGCGGCGGAGGCAACCCATGCGTTTCAAATCACGCAAGGTCGACGGCTACCAGGTGTTCGCGGTCACCGGCACCAACACCGTTTCATTCGGCATCGATCACGCCGATGCCGACACCAAGGGCCTGCTCGGCTTCGCCGTCGAGCGCAGCGATCCGGCTGAGAACCAGCGCTTCTTCATGTTCGGCTTCAAGGTCTTTCCTTCGGTGATCCCGCACCCGGACAAGAACACGATCGTCAAGACGTTCGACCAGCCGGTCCAGAGCTTCGTGTGGGACGATTTCACCGCCAAGGACGGGCGCACCTACGAATATTTCTTTCACCCGCTGAAAGGCGCGCCGAAGAACCTCGACCGCAGCGCCAAGCCGATCCCGATCAAGGTGCGCACCGAGCCGCTGTTCTCGGACCTCGAGCACGACATCTTCTTCAACCGCGGCGTCGCGAGCAGCCAGGCCTATGCGCGCGAGTTCGAGAACAAGAAGCCCGACAAGCTGCCCCCCGACAAGCAGGCGAAGGCGCGCGAGTGGCTGAGCCGCAAGCTCGACGACGCGATCCTGAAATTCATCGCCAATGCCAGGAAGGGCGACACCCTGCTCTGCTGCTTCTACGAGTTTCGCTACAGGCCGGTGGCGGATGCGCTCAAGCAGGCGATCGACCGTGGCGTGAACGTCAGGATCATCGTCGACGCCAAGGTCAACGAGACCACCGACAAGAAAGGCGTCTTTCACGAAAGCTTCCCGCGCGAAGACAATATCCGGATGATCCGGGATGCGAAGCTGCCGAAGGGCAACATCATCCTGCGCGAGGCCAAGCCCAGCAACATCCAGCACAACAAGTTCATGGTCCTGCTCAAGGGCAAGACCGAAGTGCCCTCGGAGGTGTGGACCGGATCGACCAACATTTCGGACGGCGGCATCCACGGCCAGACCAATGTGGGGCACTGGGTCCGCGACGGCGAGGTCGCCGAGCAGTTCAAGGCCTATTGGGAGCTCTTGAGCGGCGATCCCGGGCCCGAAGCCGGCGCGGACCGAACCGAGGCGGCGCGCAAGAACAAGGAATTCCGCGAAGCGGTCGAGAATTTACACGAGACGCCGGAATCGTTCGCCGAGGTGAAGCCCGGAATCACCCCGATCTTCAGCCCCCGCAGCGGATCGACAGTGCTCGACATGTACGCGCACATGGTCGACGAAGCCAAGGACCTGTCGTGCATCACGCTTGCCTTCGGCATCAGCGACGCGTTCAAGCAGCTGCTCAAGGACAATACCACCAACAGCCACATCTCATTCTTTCTGCTGGAGAAGGAGGACAAGCCCAATCCGCGCAGCAAGAAGGAATTCGTCGGCATCAATGCCGCCAACAACGTCTATAAGGCCTGGGGCTCGTTCCTGCACGATCCGCTGTACCAGTGGACGAAGGAGACCAACACCAAGGCGCTCGGCCTCAACCAGCATGTGAGCTACATCCACTCCAAATTCCTGCTGATGGATCCGCTCACCAAGGATCCGATCGTGGTGACCGGCTCGGCGAATTTCAGCACCGCCTCGACCAACGACAATGACGAGAACATGCTGGTGATCCGGGGCAACCAGCGCGTCGCCGACGTCTATTTCACCGAGTTCAACCGCATCTTCTATCACTACTACTTCCGCTCGGTGCAGGAGCACACGCTCAAGCTTAATCCCGAGGAGGAAAAGAAGCGCGACCAGCAGAGCCTGTTCCTCGCTGAAGACGACGGCTGGCTCAAGCTGTACAAGCCAGGCAGCCTGAAACAGAAGCGCGTCGAGATGTTTAAGCGCATCGAGGGATTCGAGCAGGCGTAGCGGCCAGCGCGCGGCTGGCTACTTGCGCTTGCTGGCGAGCCGCGTCTTGAGGCGTTCGAGGTCGACGACGGCGCGCTCATGCGTGCCACTGCCGATTTCCTCCTTCTCGTCGCGCGCCGTGACCTTGAACGTGACGTGCCGGCCGTCGACGGCGACGACCTCGGCTTCAGCCGTTACGTCGTGGCCAACGGGCGTCGCAGCGATATGACGGATGTTCACCGCCGTGCCGACCGCGCTCTCGCCCGGATCGAGGTAGCCGCGGATGGCGTTGAGCGCGGCGTTCTCCATCGCGGTGACCATCATCGGCGTGGCGAACACCTCGGGGAGCAGCGCGTCCTTGAACTGATTGGCGAGATGGGCGGGCCGCACATGCAGCACAAAGGTCCCCCGCGCTCCCAGCGGAATCGGCCGCATGGCTGCCTCCGAGTTAGGATCAGGGTCGTTGCCGCGACCGGGCAGGTCGCTGCGCTCACGCGTGCTTGCGCGAGCGCACGCTAGAGATTGCGCTCCAACAGCTCGATCGAGATCCCCTGTGGGCCGCGGATGAAGCACACGCGCACGCCCGGCCGCACCGTAGTTGGCTCCTTGGTGAATTCGACGCCCTTGGCCTTGAGCTCGGCCGCGACCGTGTCGATGCCGGTCACGGTGAGCCCGAAATGATCGAGACCCTGATAGGGCGTGGTCGGCGCCGGATTGACACTCTCGTTAGGCGCGATCGGCGCGATAAAGATGTTGGCGCCGCCGAGATTGAGATCGATGCGCGGCTTGCCCTGCTGCATGCTGCGCAGCACTTCGGCGCCGAGCATGCCTTCGAACCATCGGGCAGTCGCCTCCGGGTCCGGGCTGCGCAGGTGGATGTGATCCCAGGTGTACTTGGACATGGTTGCTCTCCCGTGGCTCGTCACCGCAAGCGTAGCGCCGGTCGGGCGAAACGCAATCCGGGTCGCCTAGGCCCGCGGCGGCAGCACCGCGATCACTTCGACCTCGAGCAGGTAGGCCTTGTTGGCGAGGCGGGGCACCTCGATCAGCGTTGCGGCAGGAAGCTTCGACTTGTTGGTGAAGTAAAGCGCGCGCACCTCTCGGAACTCAGCCGCGTTCGCCTCGACATTGGTGAGATAGCTATTGAGCTTGACCACGTTCTCGAAGCCGCCGCCGACGGACGCGAGCGCGATCTTGATGTTCTCCATCACCTGCACCGCCTGGGCGCGGAAACCCTCAGCGACCTTGCCGGCGGCGTCCGCGCCGGTCTGGCCGGCGACGTAGACTGTGCGGTGCGGACCGTTGACCTCAACCACATGCATATAGGTGGGCGGCGTCGACAAGCCAGGCGGGTTCGAATAGCGCACATCCGCCGCTCCCTGCGCCTGCGCGCCGCCTGTCGCGGCCCCGGCCGCGGCCGCCATGGTTACGGCCGCCGTGACGAGAGTGCGACGCGAAGCATAAGGCTCGTCGACCGCGGGCGGCGTCAGTGTCGGTTCGGTGCTCATGAGGTCCTCCTGCGCTGGCAATTCGGGAGCTCCAGCGTAACGGATCGGACCATCTCGCGCGACCGGGCTGCGCCATATAAAGTGCCTACGCGGCAACCTTCGCACGCGCTACCTGACAGGCGGGCGATACAAGGGGACATCAATGAGCTTGAAACTTGCTACGGCAATCCTAGTTGTGCTGACCGCCTTCGGCGCGCTCGCGCCGGGCGCGCGGGCCGAGGCACCGAGTCTGGGAGCCAACGTCTGGACGCCGCAGGGATTGTCGTTCAACGACTGCATGCAGCGTGCGACAGGGGCCCTCCGCCAGCTGGGGTCGAATCCCAACCAGCAAACGCTTTTTCAGGGCATGGGCTACGTCTACGGCCCGATCGGCGACTACAACGCGATGGTGATGTGTGTGATCCATAAAGGGACCGTGGCCTTCGTTGTCGCCGGCCAGGATTTTGCAACCGCGAACAACTACGTCAGCCAAATCAACAAAATTATGGAGAGGAGATAACGGCCAGGCGGTCGATAGGGAAGCATGCGTTAAGCGGCCTGCCCGGCCCGGCGCAGACACAATTTCGACCGCATCGCTGCAAACGATCGGCGGCTCTGTCTCAACAGCGCCGCCGGTCACCATGCCCTCGCAACGCCTCCTCCTTGCCGCCGCCTGCGCTACACTCATGACGCTCGCCATCGGCCACGACGCGCTCGCCTGCGCCTGCTGCAGCAACCCGGGCCAGCGCAATGTCGCCATGGTGCCGTTCGACGCCGTCAAGCGCGACGAGATCGGCCGGCTGCGGTTCGCCGGCACGGCGCAACTGTTCGTCGGCGAGGCCGACCCGGCCGACATCAAGGGCATTGCGACGCCAGCCGCGCGCTACGAGCTCAGCGCCAACTGGGACAAGGATCGGCTGGTGTTTGCATTGCGCGACCCCGCGGGCCGCTCGGGCACGTTGTCGCTCCAGCGACCGAGCCGGATCGCGATCTTCGAGGTCGATCCGCGCGCGGCCAACCCCGAGGCGGAGCCGGCGTTGTACAAGGAATGGACGCTGACCGCGCGGGCCGCCGGCGCGGGCGTGTTCAGCGCCGGCCTCGGGCCAAGCCAGCAGCTCAGCCTGATCCTGCATGGCCGCGGCAACAGCTGCACCAGCGCCGAGCAATTCACGCACTGGACACTGGAAATGAAAGGCCCGAAGGCGAACTATTTGCTGTTCGGCAAGTTGGTGACCACGCCGTAGTCATGCACGGTGTGCATCGCTGTACACAAACGTGCGCCGCCGGGCGCGGTACATCGAGCATCAACGCGCCGCAATGATAAGCTACGGCCCCGAATCAGGGCGGCAATAGCCGAAGGGACACCATGGCTCCGATCCAGGCGGCAGGCGGTATCGTCGTGCGAGGCGGCTCGCAACCGCTGATCGCGCTCGTGCAGCGCCGCAAGGATGGCGAATGGGTCCTGCCCAAGGGCAAGCTGAAGCACGGGGAGAATGCGCTGGCCGCAGCGCGGCGCGAGGTCGTCGAAGAGACCGGGCACAATGTGTTCGTGCACGAATTCCTCGGCGTGATCTCCTACCGGGCCGGCAGCAAAGCCAAGCTCGCCCAGTTCTGGCGCATGCAAGCGACCAGCGCCGCCGGACGCAAGCCGACGCGCGACATCAAAGCGGTGCAATGGCTTCCCCTGGAATCAGCAATCGAGAAGCTCTCGCTTCCGTTCGAACAGGCTTTTCTGCGCAGTGTTGGAGCCCAGGCGATCAAGCAAGTCCGGATGCCGCTTCGCCCTCCGCGGATGCTTCGTCCCTACCGCGGCGAGTCCGCCGGTCCGCGCCTGCAACCGGCCCCGTCCGCCGAACCGGGGGCGGCAAGCCCGCCGCTCGCCGTCGTGACTCAAAGCAGCCGCAAGCGCTTTCTGCAGTTCATTCTCAACGTCTTCTCCGGCCGCCGTCCGGAGGGGACGCCCGGTACACAGTTGCAACAGCCTTAGCGGCGACCTGCGCCATGCATTGCGCTTTCGAGCCCGTGACCTTGCTCTGGACGAACCGAGAAGCGGGGACGCCGCATGAGCGACGATGAGCGCGCGATCCGCGAACTGATCGCAACCTGGATGGCGGCAAGCCAGGCCGGCGACATCGAGACCGTGCTCAGCCTGATGACCGACGACGTGGTGTTCATGGTGCCGGGCGGTGAACCGTTCGGCAAGGAGGCCTTCGCTACAGCCGCGCAGGGCCTCAAGGATATGCGGATGCAAGGGAGCAGCGAGATCCGGGAACTAAAGGTGCTCGGCGACTGGGCCTATCTGCGCGCCTACATCCAGATGACGGTCACGCCGGCCGGTGGCGCGCCAGTGCGGCGCACCGGCTACACGCTGACCATCCTGCGCAGGCAGCCGGACGGACGCTGGCTGTTGGCGCGCGATGCCAACCTGCTGACCACGGCGCCGTCCCAATAGCTTGCGCAAGCCGCACTTTCTTATTTCATGCAGCGGGGTAAACCGCTGCTCAGGACTGCCGCTCGGTTCTGGGGATCGCGTCAAGCTCAGCGAGCCACGGCTGTTGCGAGCGACACCAGATCTGTCGTTTCGGTACGAGCTGATCGCGCTGGCGCACGCTGCCGACGCGGATGTTGTAGATCTTCGGGCCGTCGCCGGCGGAGGTGGCGTAGATCGAGGTGCCGCAACGCGGGCAAAAGCCCTGCGCGCGCTTGGCGCCGCTCTCCGCCGTCTTCACGTAGATCGTCGGCTCACCGGCGGTCAGGCAGAAACTGTTCTCGAGCGCGCGGACCGACAGGCGAAACGCCGAGCCGGACAATGTCTGACAGTCGGTGCAGTGGCAGATCGAGGTCCGCTCGGGATCGATCTCGGCCTCATAGGTGATGTCGCCGCAATGGCACCCGCCGTCGATTTTCATGGTCGCTCCTCCTGAGCTGATCGTCTAACGCGCCATCATAGCGCCTCAGGCGGCATTCGATCATTGTCATTTAAGCTCAATTTACCAAGCACTTGGAACACTTTCGGAGGTACCGCGTTGAGACCGTCGCCCTGCAACCCGTGAGGTGACATCATGAGGAAGACTCTGAGCACTCTCGCCGCCGCAGCAACGTTCGCTCTCACCACACTTGCGACACCGACCGGCGCCGATGCCCAATGGGGTTGGCGATGGGGCGGCGGCGGATACGGATGGCGCGGGCCTGGATTCGTCGGCAGCTTAGCCGCCGGTGCGTTCCTCGGCGCCGCGTTGTCTCGGCCTTACGCTTACGGTTACTACGGGCCTTATGCATCGTACGGCTATTACGGCAGTCCGTACGTATCCTATGCCTACAGCCCCTATTACGGCGGTCCCTACACGGCCTACGCTTCCTCCTATTACTCAGGCTACTACGCCGCTCCAGTCTATTCGTGCTCACGCACGGCCTGGAACGGCTA
>Ga0066903_100001801_pt1 | contig 16116 bp, 10 predicted proteins | sample PanSoiMetaGPlot1_FD_67491 | JGI IMG/M metagenome (GOLD analysis project Ga0066903, IMG submission 67491) | Tropical forest soil microbial communities from Panama analyzed to predict greenhouse gas emissions - Panama Soil - Plot 1 (version 2) | ecosystem: Environmental > Terrestrial > Soil >... | reverse complement strand
GTAGGCGATCGCAACCTTGTAAACATTGCGCCGCTTCAGCTCGGCGAAGAAATTACGTTCGCTCATTGATCGAGTCCGACCTTTTTCAGCAGCGCCTGAAAGCGCGGCTCGTTACGCAGGCCGTCGTAAAGTTGGTCAACCTGCAGGGACCAACAGGCGCCGTCCTGAACCTGGTAACATTTCTCCAGCCAATCTAATGCTTTCTCCTTTTCGCCAAGCCCGAGATAGACAAGGAAATAGGCATTAGGCGTTACATATCTTCGTTTCGCCAAGTCATCCAGACGGCGAAGGGTTTCTTCGGCTTTAGCACGATCGCCCGAAACCGCATAAGCATAGCCAACGGCACCGATATACCACGGTAGATCATCCAGTTCCGTAGCTTTCTGAAGCTCGGCTTTGGCTTCAGTCAGATTCCCTTTTTTGATGAAGCACCAGCCAAGGACGAAATGGGAGAAGGCATCAATTGGAAACAATTCGATGCTGCTACGAAGTTGAGAGATCGCTTCATCGTATCTGCGCGCCAAGTAAAGGAGCCAGCCCGCGTCACCATTTAAGAAAGGCTTCAGTGGGTCGAGCTCGAGCGCCTTCTTGTCTTTTGCTATCGCCTCATCGAACCGACCAAATACAGTCAAAATCGATGCAGCCGTGTCATACGCCGACGCCAGATTTGGATTCAGTTCGATCGCGCGATTGATCTCTTTTTCCCCACCAGCCCAATCAAAAGAATTGGCGCGCGCATTGCCGAGGGAGACGTGCGCCTCGGCAAGTTCCGGATCAAGTTCCAACGCTTTTTCTGCCAGTATCTTTTGTTTGGCCCACGCTTCTCTGCTCGGCATGGCGTTTCCACCGATGAAGCCAAAGGCGTCAGCCAGTCCGGAATAGGCCAAGGCGAAATCGGGATCCAATTTGAGGGCTTGCTCGTAACTGCGGACCGCGACGGCGAGGTCGGCTTGAGTGTACTTAACAGCATGATAACGCCCCAGGAGGTAGAGACGATGAGCTTCCGGATTCTCCGTTGGCTTCTTAGTTATGACGTGAGTTTCTTCGACGCCCAGTTGTACCTTCAATACGCCGACAACTCGCTGTGCGACTTCGCTTTCGACCGCGAGAATATCTTTCACATCGCGATCGTACGTTTCCGACCAGAGGTGATAACCATTGGCGACATTGATCAACTGTGCCGTGATCCTGAGCTTATCTCCAACTTTGCGCACGCTTCCTTCCAATACTGTGCCGACGTGGAGCTGATCGCCGACTTTCCGAAAGATGTCCTCTTCGTTCTTACCCTTGAACGCGAAACAGGATGTTCGCCCCGGCACGCGCAATCCTGGAACGGTGGACAACGCATTGAGCAATTCCTCGGTCATGCCGTCGCTCAAATACTCGTCGTTCTTGTCCGCGCTCATGTTCACAAACGGCAAAACCGCGATGCTTTTGCCAGAAACGTTGGATATCGACGTTGCGGACCTTTTCGAAACAATAACGAAGGCAGCGATGATTGCAGAGAGCAGCAACAATGCTGCTGTGATCGCGATCCACCGCGTGCGAACGCGCCGCTGCCGAAGAGTCTTGAGCTTGTTAGGCAGTTTCGGATTACCAATTACGTCGTGGTAGAAATTGACAACACCGATACGGGCTCCGTGTTTCACTTCGCATTCGCCTAGCGAATGCAAATAAGGCTTCCAGCGCGGATAATGTTCGAGATCGTCGGCGACGTGTTTGGACAACAGAATGTGGCCGCCATCGCCGCAATCCATGATTCGCTGCGCAATGTTGATTCCGGCGCCGGCGATATTCGCGTGCTCGTTCAAATCGCTGATTTCATTGACCGGTCCGCTGTGAATTCCCATCCGCACATGAAGTTCCGGACGCGTTTTGAGCTCGTTACTGATTTCAATCGCGCACAAAACGGGAGCTTCCGGACTGTTGCGAAAGACAAGCGCTCCGCCGTCGCCAGTCGGTAAGCGGAGCAATTTTCCTTCGGCTTCCGCTTTCTTGAACTGCTCAGTTCCCCGAACAATCTGCTTTAACTTTTGAACCTGCTCGCTCTGCTCGTGAATGTTGAGCTTCGAATATCCGACGATGTCTATGAACAACACATGCCCGATGTCGAACTTCAGTTCTGAGGAAGACTCGGGCGGCATACGGTCAACGAATGAAATTCAACCCGTTCGGAACGTATTGCGGCAGAACGTAAGCGTATAACGTCACAATTATTCCGACGATCGCGGCCAGAGCCACGGAGTGCCAGAACAGGAATCGAAAAATCGAGCCTTCCTTGCCGACTTGATTAGTTGCCGCGGTGGCAATGCAAATCGATTGCGCATCGACCATCTTGCCCATCACGCCTCCGGCACTGTTGGTCGCGCACATCAAAATGGGGCTGAGGTTGAGCTGCTGCGCGGTGATTTTCTGCAAGCTGCCGAAGAGCGCGTTCGAGGCGGTGTCGCTACCAGTCAGCGCCACGCCGAGCCATCCGATGTAAGTGCCGAAAAATGGAAAGAGCCAGCCGGTCCGCGTAAATGCCAGACCCAGGACCGCGTCCATGCCCGAGTATCGCGTCACATAACCGATGCCGAGCATGCAGGTCATCGCGATGATCGCGAAACGCAATCGGACCAACGTTCTGCCGAAAATGCTAAAGAGCCGGGCAAATCCAAGTCCAAGAAAAAGTCCAGCCAGGATCGCAGCGAGGAAACATCCAGTTCCTGTGGCGGTGAGCCAATTAAAATCGAATCGCGCGGCTTCAGGTGTTGGCTTGGCTACGACCGGCGCGGTTCGAGAAACTTTTCCGTGAAGATACGGCCAGTCCCATCCCGGCGGACCGGGGCGTGGCTTGCCATCGGCCATCACGACTTTGAACGAAGGAGTCGTGGCTTGGTTAAGCGCGCCCTTGATTGACGGAAGTCCCCAGCACAAAACGAAAATCGATAGGATCGCGAACGGCATCCACGCTCTCGCGATTTGTCGAGTTGAATAATGCTGGATCGAACTTCTTGCGGACGATGCATCGACGACGGGTTCATCGGCAAAGCGCCAAATTTTCTTCGGCTGCCAAATTCGCAGGAAAAGCAAAATCACAAGGAGGGAAACAATGCCGGCGGAAATATCGACCAGATTGCTGTCCATGTGATTGGCCCAAAACCATTGCGTCGCCGCGAAAGAACCGCCGACCACCAGGATTGCCGGCAGAACTTCAAGCGTTTCCTTCCAACTCACCATCGTCCGGACCAGCCACAAGGGAACAATGAGCGCGGTGATTGGAAGAATGCGGCCGATCATTGCATTCAAATCGCTTTCGTTTAGCGACGTGACCGCGGCCAATGTGTGAACCGGCGTTCCGATCGCGCCCCATGCCACAGGTGAAGTGTTCGCAATCAAATTCAGAACCGCGGCCTGGAACGGCTTGAACCCAAGCCCGATCATTAATGCGCCGGCGATCGCGACCGGCGCGCCGAATCCGGCGCAACCTTCTATGAACGCGCCAAAACAGAACGCCACCAGCAAAAGTTGGAGACGCCGATCCAGCGTGATCGCCGCGACTGATTGCTTCATGATTTCGAACTGGCCGGTCGCGACCGAAATGTCGTAGAGAAAAACCGCGGCAATAACGATCCAAACGATCTTGAGCAGGCCGAAAGCGGAGCCGTAAAAAAAACTGCTCACCGCCAGCGCGGCGGGCATTTTGAATGCGAAAATCGCAACGATCACCGCCGTGACAGCCCCGGCGATCGCGCAGAGATACGCTCGCACTTTGAAACCGGCCAGCAAGCCTAACAAAACAACGATCGGCAGAGCCGCGATCAACGTCGAGAGCCACCAATGCCTGGTGGGGTCATAAACTTGCGTCCAGCTCACAGGATAAACTTGGAAATGTGGCGCCGCTTCAACTCGGACTAGAGGTTACTCATTTGGCCGCGGCTGTTATACCCTTGAATTCCGCGGCTGGAACAATTTTTTCGGCGAGCGCTTCGAAGCGCGGGTCGTTTCGCAATGGATCATAGGCTGAGTCAACTCTGATCCATCCTATGTCAGCGCCGGCGCGATCCTGATAGCTTTGTTCAAGCCAGCGAAGCGCCTCGTTCTTGTCACCTAATCCAATATAGGCAAGAGCCAGGCTGTAGGCTGAGACGTATCGGTCTTTGGAAAACTCCTTAAGTTGGTTCACAAGTTTTTCGGCCTCGGCCTTGTTACCAGATAAACCATAGGCTTGGGCGAGCAGTCCCAGGGTGGAAGGATCATCGTTTAGCGCGCGCGCCTTCTCATACTCCGCAATCGCCGCATTATGGTCGCCCTTCGCCATCAATGCCAGACCAAGATCAGTGTGGCCGAAGTAGTAACCGGGATCCATTTCGAGTGTTTTGCGCAGTTGAGCGATGGCGTCATCGTAGCGGCGCGCATAATAGTAATTCATGCCGAGATCCGCGTTGATCACGAGCGAGAGCGGATCGAGCTCGAGCGCGCGCTTTCCCTCCGCGATCGCGTCCTCGGATCGGCCTAACGCCGAGAGAATGTTGTTAGCATATTGCTGATGTCCAGTTGCGTAATTTGAATTCAGCTCAATCGCGCGTTGGAATTCGCGGAGCGATTGAGAAAAATCGAAGCCGAAATACCAAACCGCCATTGCCAACGTGGTGTGCGCTTCGGCAAGGGTGTCGTCGAGCTCAAGGGCTTTCTTTGCCGAGGCCATGGCTTTCGGATAATATTCTCGCGGAGTGCCTGCGGTGTAGCCCGGTATTAAGACGTAGGCATCGGCGATTCCGGCATATGCGAGCGCATAGTTCGCATCTACCGCAGCGGCTTGCTGGAAATATTCGATCGATTTCTTGAGATCGCTACCGGTGCGCTTGTTCCAAAAGAACCTGCCCTTCAAATAAAGCTGATGCGCCTCGGAATTTTCGGTCGGTCGCGCGGCGATTGCATGCTGTTCGGAGCCGCTGAGTTTCGCCTGTAGTGTATCGGCAATTGTTTTGGCGATCTCACTTTCGACAGCGAAAATATCGGTGAGCTTGCGATCGTAAATCTCAGCCCAGAGATGCGCCTCATTGGCGGCTTTGATTAACTGCACGTTCACGCGCACCTGGTCGTTCACCTTTTGGACATTGCCTTCGAGCAGGTGAGCTACGCCGAGTTGTTGCGCAATCTGAGGCAGGTCGCCCTTGTTTTGAAAACGCAGGGTGGAAGTGCGCGAGATGACTTTGAGCGCGGCAATCTTTGACAGTCGCGTCAAAATTTCGTCCTGAATCCCTTCAGCGAAGTAAGCGTTATCGGGGTCGCGGCTGAGGTTATCGAACGGCAATACCGCGATGCTTTTTTCGGGAATATTTTTCGACTGGCTGACTGCTGGAGCAGACCAGGCCACAACCGGATTTTTGTGCGAACGAGTTGTCCACCAAACGATACCAGCAGCTAGCACCGCAAGCACAGCGATCGCAACCCACTTCCTATTCGACGAGGTCTGTCTGACCTGTGACCTCTGACTTGTGACTTCTGATCTTTTTTCCCACGGCAGGACGATTCGAAATAGTTCCATCGGCACCGAAATATTCTTGAGATCGGTCGTCGCGAGTTTTTCAAAGCGCGTTTCCACTGCGTTGCGAATTTGCCGCTCGACATCCATCGACACGCAAATTCCGCCCGCGGCCGCCAACGGTTCAATCCGCGACGCGATATTCACTCCGTCGCCGTAAACATCACCGCCGCGATGAACGACGTCACCAATGTGGACGCCGATGCGTACTTGAATCTGTCGCTCCGCCAGAGCATCGGCATTGCGTTTGGCCAAAGCGCGTTGAATTGCAACCGCGCACTGCGCAGCTTCCAGCGCGCTGTTGAACTCGACCAGAAACGCGTCGCCTATCGTTTTAATTTCGGTGCCGTTGAATTCGGGAAAGATTTTCCGGAGAATCTCTCGATGTTCTTCGAGTAGCTCGAGTGCCAGCTTGTCATCGCGCTGCGAAAGCGCGCTGTAGCCGACCATGTCGGTAAACATGATCGCGGCGAGCTTGCGCTGTTCGGCGGCACTGCTCATGATTTCGGCTGAATCACTTTCTGAACGAGCGCTTCGAAGCGCGGATCGCCGCGGAGCGGATCGAGCAGGGGATCTACTTTGATCCAGGTAAGACTGGAACCGTCGCGGGCGGTGACGGCCCGTTCAATGGCGCGAATGGCTTCGTCTTTATTGTTTAGGCTCAGATAGAGCAGAGCCCGCGAGTACTCGTCCACCTCCTGATTTGAAGCGGTCCGTTCGAGGTCCTTCAAAGCTTGTTCGGCTGCGTTCTTGTCACCAGCCAGACCCTTGGCCGCTCCCAGCAGAGCCATCACCAAGGAATCGCCACTTAATTGCCATGCCTTTTCGTATTCCGAAACTGCCGCCGAAAGATCGCCTTTTAATTGGAGAGCGATGCCGAGGTTGTAATGGGCGTAGAAAAAGCTCGGATCAATCGCAAGCGTCTTTCGCAATTGCTCGATAGCGTCGTCATAGCGACGAGCGAGCTGAAGGGTTACGGCGAGGTCCGCGTTGATGACCGGTGAGAGAGGATCTAGCTCAACCGCGCGTTTACCTTCGGCGATGGCTTGGTCAAAGTGACCAAGACTGACCAGCGAATCGTTGCCAAACCATTGATGCGCGGTGGCATAGTTTGGCTTGAGTTCAATCGCGCGCTGGTACTCTCGCATCGACCCGGCGAGATCCATGTGAAAGAAATTGAGCTTGCCCAGGGCGGCATGCGCTTCGGCCACATTGGGATCCAGTTGTAGAGCTTTGAGCGCAGCTTCCTTCGCTTTCGCGAATGCATCGCTCCGGCGCATCCCCGTGTAAAATGGAACAAGGACGTAGGCATTGGCCAGATCGGCGTAGGCCAGAGAATAGTTGGGATCCCGGGCGATAGCCTCCTCGTAAAACTCAATGGCTTTTGGAATGTTATCGCCCGATCGCTTTTCCCAAAGCGATCGGCCTTTGTGGTAGAGCTCATACGCCGCCGTGTCGGTCGTCGGCTGCACCGCCATCATCTTCTTTTCCGAGCCGGTCAGCTTCGCCTGCAGGGTGTCGGCAATCGTTTTCGCGATGTCGCTCTCGACCGCGAAGATGTCGGTCAGCTTGCGATCGTAAATCTCGGCCCACAGATGCGAATTCGTCATCGCATTGATCAGTTGCACGTTCACCCGGACCTGATCGTTCGCTTTCTGAACGCTGCCTTCCAAAATGTTCGCTGCGCCGAGCTGCTTTGCGATATCCGACAAATTCTCCGGTGCGCTTTTGAATTTCTGCGTGGAAGTTCGCGCGATCACTTTAAGATCAGAAACTTTCGCAAGTCTGGTCAGGATTTCATCCTGGATGCCTTCAGCAAAATAGGCGTTATCCGGATCGCGGCTGAGATTCTCAAACGGCAGCACAGCGATGCTTTTTTCTGGGATCGCTGAACCGGGCGAAGCTGCCTGAACGCCGCCTTGTTTTTTTTGATCAAATGCCTTTTGCAACTCATCTGTAACCTTCTTCGTGACTTCGCTCTTGATCACGTCACCGATAGACGGAGGAGATGGGATGGCGGGGAGCTGAGGTAGTGATAGCGCCTGGTTTTTTCCGAGCGAGCGCATGATCGCAGGCGCGAAAATTACTGAGACAATGGAAAGCAAAAGGAACAATACCGCGACAATGAAGATTGCGCGGGTGAGGGGAGAAAGTCCTTTACGCGTCGCAGCCGTAGTCGAGCGAACGGCTCGACGCCCTTTCCCGAATCGCGATGGCGGGGTGGGGTTACCAATTGTCTCGGCATAAAGGTTGACTAACGAGACAACGACTCCGTGCTTCACTTCTACGTCGCCCAGTTCGTGAAGATAGGGCTGCCAACGACGCTGTTGCGCAAGATCGTCGGCAACGCGTTTGCTAACGAGAATGTGGCCGGCATCTCCGCAATCCATCACTCGCTGCGCGATGTTGATGCCGACGCCGGCAATGTTTTCCCGGCCGTTTGCATCCTTCACGTGGTGGACCGGGCCGCTGTGGATTCCCATTCTTACCGGCAAACTTGGCTGCGCGCGCAAAGCGTGACTGATCTCCAGGGCGCATTCGACCGGCTCTTCCACTGACCCAGTAAAAACCAGCGCCATGCCATCACCGGTCGGCAAAACGGTAAGTTGGCCTGCACCCTCGGCTTCGCGCGCCGCCTCGGTGTTGCGAACAATCTGATTCAATTCTTGAAGCGCTTCTGACTGTTCGTCGGTCAAGAGTTTCGAATAGTCGACGATGTCGATGAAGAGCACATGCGCGATCTCCAGGCGCTGCTTGGTTTTATCTTGTTCACTCATCGATAGCGACTTTGTAGATGCTGCGCCGCATGTAGCGCGGAAAACAACGAAGGCTTTTCGCTCATCTTTTCGATTCGCTGTCGGCAATCAGTTTGATGAAGCGCGGATCTTTACGCAGCGGGTCCCACAGCGGGTCCAACTCCAAATTGGCAGTGGTTAGGCCGGCCGGCACTTCGAGAAGATGCGATAACGCTGCGATCGCTGCGTCGTAATCGCCAAGATGCGCCTGGACTTGGGCGAGTACTGTCTCTGCTTGAGGCTTGTTAATAGCGTCGGTTTCGTACGCTTTCACCGCACTCTCCGCCTGCTGCAGCGCTTTTTCCTTTTCGCCCAAACCGGCGTAGGCGAGGGCGAGATAGTTTGGTGTTCCGTTCGCATCGGGTCCGACAACCGTTTCTGGCGTCGGTTTGATCGCCGCAACGGCGCGGCCGTACGAGCGACGCGCTTCTTCAGTTCGGCCGGTCCATTGCTGACATTGCCCGAGCTGCACTAGAAACGCTTCCTGGAATGAATCCAGCGACTGTCCTTTCGGCAAAGAGCTCAACTTTCGCTCGATGATTTGAATTCCTTCGTCAAACTTCCGCTCGTACATGGCCTGCCCAACGCGGGCTGCGATCACCCAATCGTCCAGCGCAGTGTCCGGTATTTGGGCCAGTTCGCGACGCGCTTCTTCGAGCCGGCCCGCGCTTTGCAAGACTCCCGCTTTGTTTGCGTACCCGGTTGCGTCGGGCCCGATCTGGATGGCACGATCAATCGATGCGATTGCGTCGTCGAAACGTCTGAGATAGACATAAAACTCGTTGCCCATCGCACTTAACAGCTGGATGTCTCGCGGATCGAGTTCGAGCGCTTTCTTATAATTGGCTTCGGCGTCCTGCCAGCGACCAAGGCGGCGCTGCACAAATCCGCGATATTCATAAACGAGCGCGTTGTTCGGCATTCGCTTTTGCGCTTCGTTATACGCTGTCAGCGCGCCTTCGAAATCACGCAAAACACGATAACGATAAGCTCCCTGCGCAACCCACGATTCACCGGCCTCAGGGGCGAGTGCCATGGCGCGGTCTACCGCATCTCGCACCGACGTCGCGGTGTTCTTGTTCAGCTCGATCGCGTTGAAATATAGAAAGCTTCGCATGATTCCGAGTCGCGCCCAGCCGAGAGCAAAATTCGGGTCGAGCTGAACCGCCTGTTCGTATCCGCGTTCCGACTGAACGTAAGCGTCGTAATTGTAATTATTGTGCTCAATGGAGAGCGCGCGGAGGTAAGCATCGTAGGCGGCCGCGTTTTGTGTCGGCTTGTCCGTTAGCGCTTTCTGCTCAGTCCCGGAAAGCTTGGCGTTGAGTTGCTCGGCGATTGATGTAGCGACTTCGCCTTCGACGCCAAAGACGTCGTCGAGTCTGCGGTTGTAGCTTTCGGCCCAGAGATGCTCGTCGGTCGCGGCCCGAATCAGCTGCACATTCACGTGCACGGCATTGGCAATTTTTTGCACGCTGCCTTCAAGAACGTGTGCCACGCCCAGTTGTTTGCAGACTTCGCGCAAATTGTCCGGCGCGCTCTTGTACTTCATTGTTGACGAGCGCGAAATGACTTTGAGTGCGGCGATTTTGGACAGGCGCGTGAGAATCTCATCCTGAATTCCTTCAGCGAAGTAGGCGTTTGATTTGTCATCGCTCAGATTATCGAACGGCAACACCGCAATACTTTTTTCAGGAATCGGTCCGGCACTTTCGCCCGGAACATTTGTCTGTGCGGACGTCGATCTCTTTGGTCCCCAAAGTTGAAAGGCGAGCAAACCAGCTGCGATGACCGCGAGCACGACAGTGAGTGCAACAATCTTTCGGCCGGTGTGGTGGGTGATCGAGTTGTCAGCTTCAATTTCAGATTCGCGCTTGATTCCTTCAGGGGTGATCTCGAATGCCCACGAAAAAACCAGCGCAACTGGGAAACCGGCGATCAAAATGAGAACAACTAGTCGCACCGCCCAGTTTGGAATCTCGAAGAACGGAAAAACCTGGGTCGCGATTTGAATCAAGAGCCACGAGGCGACTGCATAGGCGACAGCAACCTTGTACACATTGCGCCGTTTCAGCTCGGCAAAAAAATTACTCATTGCGACTCCAGGGCTTTACCTCGCCGACTTTCCCATAAACTGGCTGGTTGTCGACCCATTCGACCTGCGCTCGGGGCAAGTCTTTGCGCGCTAATCGGTCCAAATCTTGCTAATAAAAGCGGTGCTTCTCCAAGCTCCCGAAACTTCGCGTCGGACCTCACAGATCAGATGAAAACAGGAGAAGCAGCCATTCTACGTCCAATTCGCGCGCGCAAAGCGGTCGAGCGTGGTCGCAAAATCAGTAACCTAACGATCTCGCTGATCCTGAGCTGTGTCGTCACGGCGGCCGCGCAATCGGAGCGAATCAATCAAGAGGAAAGAATTCTTGGACCGGCGCCGGTCATAACTACGCCGACGTTATTCAACACGCCGCAAGCGGACGCGATTGTCTCGGCCCCGATTACAAACTTCCGAGACGTGGCGCAAAGGCGACGCTAACGATTCTGAACGCGCTGTAAGCAGAACCTGTTTTGTACTCATTTAAAATTTCGCACAGCCCAAAGTTGCCCGAGTAACGAAGAATAATCGGAGGCTACCTGACTCGCTCAACAACGGGCGGCCACATATGCTAATACGAATTATTGTCGGGCTGGGTTTGATCCCGGCCGCTCGTGCCGGTGATTTTAGAGTCGAAGCTACGATGGTGACCGAGCCGCACGGCCGCGAGTTAAACACCTATGTGCCAGATGCGCGGAATCTCTATGCCACCTTCAAAGCCAAAGGCACGAAAGAGGGCGACAACATCCGCTGCGTTTGGATTGCCGACGACGTTGGCGACGCGGCTCCCAAGGAAACCAAGATCGACGAAAAGGCCCTGAGCGCGAAAGGCGACATGGACGGCGAGTTCTCGCTGTCACGGCCGACGACCGGTTGGCCGCTTGGTAAGTATCACATCGACATTTACGTCAACGATGAGCTTGCGACCAAGGTACCGTTTGAAATCAAAGCCGCCGGCACATCAAAGAAGGACAAGGACCAGGACAAGGACGAAGATGAAGAAGAATCGGGCGATTAATTCGTCGCGACGTCGCTCATGATTTGAACGCAGGCGAGTGAACGTGCTCCGGTCGGGGGCCGAGACCAATAAAGCGCGCCGGTATTCCGCGAAGAAACGGGAACCAAAGAAATAATCGTGGAAGCAATGGCAATTGATCGCCGCTGCCGGAAGTGCGGCCATTGATCCGCTTGTGAATCTGAACTTGAAGCGCTTGAATGAACTTTACCGGAAATTCGCGACGCTTCTGAACTTGCTCCAGCTCGCTCACTGTCACCGCGCGATCTTTTAGTTTAGCGGCCAGCAAATTCGCGGTCGCGACTGCATCCTGGAGCGCGAGATTGATTCCAACGCCGCCGGCCGGCGACATCGCGTGCGCGTTGTCGCCGATGCAAAGCAATCCTTCACGGCACCATTTCTTCAATCGATTGATTTGAACCGTGAGCAATCTGACCTTCGACCAATGGTCCAGCTCAGTGATTCGATCTTGCAGGAACGGCCCAAGTTGAACGATGTCACGTTGCAATGCGGGCAAACCGCGCTGTTTTAATTCATCGAGACTTCCTTTCGGAATCACGAACCCGACTTGGAAATAATCACCGCGATCCAGGAGCGCGAGCAATTTGCCGTGCTGAAAAAATCCGAGCGATTGCGGCGGATCGTTGGGACGCTTTGAGAGGCGCATCCAAAGCACGTCGATTGGCGCGCCGAACTCTCGAAGCTCGAGCTTGGCGCGCTCGTGTGTGATCGCATGCCGTCCATCGGCGCCGATCACGAGATCCGCGTAGATGTCACACTCGCCTTCCGGCGTTTTCGCCCGAACACCAACGACGCGATTGTTATCGAACAAAAGATCGACAACTTCATGTTGCATCTGGAGCACGAACATCGGAAGGCGTTTCGCTTGTTCCGCGAGAAAATTCAGAAAATCCCATTGCGGCATGAAGGCGATGAACTTGCAATGCGTCGGCAGGCGCGAAAAATCGGCCATCGGCACCGGATGTCCGTTGAAGATGCCGCGAATTTCGCGCAGTTGCTGATGCGGCAGTTTTAGAAACTCATCCAGCAATCCGAGTTCATACATCACTTCGAGAGTTGAGGGATGAATTGTGTCGCCTCGAAAGTCGCGAAAGAAATCAGCGTGCTTCTCCAGCACGATGACTTTGACTCCGGCGCGCGCCAACAAATAACCGGCCATCATTCCGGCTGGACCGCCGCCGACAACGACACACCGAGTTCGGGATTCAGGCAACGCGCTCATAAGATCGAAACGTGGTCCACCATCAAAGACCGGAATAGCACGCCGAGACAAACCTAAATTACTTCGTATGATCTTGGCCAGTCCGATGAAATCTCACTACGATGTGGTAATTCTCGGAGCCGGACACAACGGCTTGGTCGCCGCGAGTTATCTCGGACGGGCAGGCCTCAGCGTCCTATTATTAGAGAAGAACGATTACATCGGCGGCGCGACGGCTTCGCAGAAAGTTTTCCCGGACTATGACGCGCGGCTCTCGCGTTACGCCTACCTTGTCAGTTTGTTCCCCGCAAAGATCATCCGCGAGCTCGGATTGAAGCTGGAACTGCGACACCGCGCGACCGGCTCGCTCACCCCTTATATTAAGAGTGGCCAGCACGGCGGCCTCTTAATTAGTAGCGTCGACGAACAGCTGAGCCGGCGGTCGATGGTCGATCTCACGGGAAGCGAGCACGAGTTCGACCAAATGCAGAAGTTTTACAATCTCTCGCGTGTCTTTGCCGAGCACACCTGGGATTCGATGCTCGAGCCACTCGTTTCCAAAAACGAATTGAAACGGCGTTTTGAGGTCAACGAAGTTTCGCGGGAAGCGTGGCGAAGTCTCGCCGAAGAACCGCTCGGTCGATCGCTGGAGCGTTATCTCCAAAACGACTTGGTTCGGGGACTGGTTCTGACGGATGGGAAAATTGGAGTCTTCACTCATCCCCACGATCCATCGCTGGTTCAGAATCGTTGTTTTCTTTATCACCTCATCGGCAACAAGACCGGCGAGTGGAAAGTCCCGGTCGGCGGAATGGGCACGGTGGCGCGCGAATTGGAAAAAACGGCGCGCAAGGCCGGCGCAGAATTTGTGACCAGTATCGATCTTATCGAGATCGATCTTGAGAAACGAAGCATCGAATTCGAAGTCGAAGGAAAACGGCGGACACTCGACGCGAAATTCGTTCTTGTGAATTTCGGTCGCAACGTGCTCGCGAAATATTCCGGAAAGTCTTACCAGCCAAGCGCGGTGGACGAGGGGAGTGTGTTCAAGATCAACATGCTCTTGCGGCGGCTGCCGAAGTTGAAAGCGAAGAAGTATTCACCCGAGCAAGCGTGGAGCGGCACGTTTCACAGCGACGAAGGCTACGAACAGATGAACGCGAGCTACGAACAAGCGGCCAAGAGTCGCTTGCCGGAACACACGCCGTGCGAAGTTTATTGTCACACCTTGACCGACGACACAACTCTTTCGCCAGAGCTGCGCGCGAAAGGTTTCCATACGATCACGCTCTTCGGACTCGACTCGCCTTATTCACTGTTCGTCAAAAACAACGAGGCGATGCGCCAACAAGCGGAGAAGAAATTCCTCGCGAGCATGAATCAGTGGCTGGAAGAACCGTTGGAAGATTGTATGGCGGTCGCGCGCGACGGCAGTTTGTGCATCGAGAGCAAGAGCCCGCTCGACATCGAGAACTCGCTGGGCATGTATCACGGAAATATTTTTCAGGATTCGCCGAGCTGGCCGTTCGCGACCAGAAAGGATCAGGTCGGCACCTGGGGCGTGGAAACCGAATGGGAAAATGTTTTCCTGTGTGGTTCGAGCGCGCTCCGCGGCGGCGCGGTCAGCGGAATTCCCGGCCACAACGCCGCCAAAAAAGTTTTGGAAACGATCAAGAAAACATCAACCTCGAAACAGCGACCGCGCAATGTCGAACTCAGCAAATCCCGCTGACGTCGAATCCATCGACGCGATTATCGCGGCGACCTACGACGTGATTTCTGGGCGGGCCGGAAAAAGACGCGATTGGGATCGCGAGCGTTCGCTATTTGTTTCAGGCGCGCGACTGATTCCGACCGCACCGGTTCCTGGAAAAACGAGTGTCGATCTTGCACCGTTGGTTTTGGATGTTGAAGGATACATCGCGCGGGTCGAACCGCTTTTCGAAAAAGAGGGATTCTACGAGACCGAAGTTGCCCGGCGCGTCGAACGGTTCGGACAAATCGCGCACGTTTGGAGCACGTACGAATCGCGTCACGATCCGAGCGAGCCGGAGCCGTTTGTGCGCGGGATCAACAGCTTTCAGCTGTTCAACGACGGAAAGCGTTGGTGGATCTTGTCGATCTACTGGCAGCACGAAAGCGCGCGCTATCCGCTTCCGGACAAATATATTTAGCGCTGCGACTCTTGTCCGCGCGGATGCTTCTTTTCAATCGAGACCGGCAATCGCGGATGTGCATCGCGATAGCATTTGGTCGCAAGTCCGAGGAGAAATGCCGCGATCACGAAGGTGATGACGCGTTTTTCTTCCGCGGTGAGGACGAACCGGTGCCGCAATTCCGCCCAGGTCCAACGATCCGGAAGTTTCAACGTCTTATTCGTTTGCTCGCGAACGGACGCGAGCGGAAGGATAATTGCCTTTGATATTCGCGTCGTAGTAGCGCGCCTTGGAATCTGACGCCATCAGGTCCCGATAAACCGAAGGCGCGACTTGGAGATACCGGTAGACCGCGCCGTTGGCGAATTCGATTTCGAGAATGTGCCGCCGCCTGCTGTAGCCGACTGACGAGATCGCTTTCGAGTTAACCGAGTCGCGCGGAATGTGCGAGATCACTGGATTGTGAGCGCCGCTGCGAACATTCTCCTCCGGCGAAGCGGTAATTAACGAGAACGCGGCGAAAAGAAATAAGAGACCGGGAACCGACTTCGCGCTCATTGGGGGAACGATTGAAGAGGCTTAACACACGACGAGATCGCAAGGCGAGCGAAATGTGAGTTTGTGTCCGACTTTGATTTTCTGCGCCAACGACACGGCTAATTTCTGCCGATAGCCGATTCAGACTAATGTCATCAAGTCGACGCTCATAACTTTTGTCTGCGTAGCAGTTACGGTCTCCGCGTTTGCCGGTAAACCAACTCCGACTCCAGCGCCAACGCCGGTAACCGTTGGAGTTGATGGAAACGAACCGCTCCTCGCGGCCGCGCCGGACGGCACGCTTTACATCAGCGCGCTGCAACACATTTACAGTTCGACTGATTCCGGTGCGACCTGGACCGAATTACTCGAACCGATTTACGCCTCGACTATCAATCTGAATTCCGACAGCTCGATCTCGGTCGATCCCGGCAATCGTCTTTATTTCACGTTCGATTATCCCTATGCGGGAACGACCGCCGTTTGCACGAGTGATGATCGCGGTGTGACTTGGAATTGTAATCCAGCGGTGGTTCCCGGCGGCACCGATCGCATGTGGACATTGGCGCCGACCTTGACCGACGATTACGAAGTTACGAACGAAGGTTTGTACGAAACGGCGTTTTTGCACAGCACTGATCGAGGATCGACCTGGACACCGACGTCTTTAGGCGCGGGCTTGCTTGAACCACAAACCGGTCCGCTTTTGCAAAAACCGGGCAGCAGCAATGTTCTACAGATCATTAAGATATTCGGAACGCTCCCGCAGGAA
>Ga0066903_100001800_pt1 | contig 16116 bp, 19 predicted proteins | sample PanSoiMetaGPlot1_FD_67491 | JGI IMG/M metagenome (GOLD analysis project Ga0066903, IMG submission 67491) | Tropical forest soil microbial communities from Panama analyzed to predict greenhouse gas emissions - Panama Soil - Plot 1 (version 2) | ecosystem: Environmental > Terrestrial > Soil >... | reverse complement strand
TGGAATGCCGCGATCCTGGGCGCGTTCTACGCGCTTGAGATGGCGCAGGTGCGTGCGGAGGGCCGCATCATCGAGATCGAGGCGATCGAAGGCGAGCCTGTTCACCGGGCGTGGGACCTTGGCATGACCGACGACACCTCGATCTGGTGGTTTCAGGTCGTCGGGCAGCAGGTGTTCGTGCTCGACCATCACGCGACCAGCGGCGCCGGCCTGGAGCAGTGGCGCGATCTGATCGTGGAGCGCGCGAACCAGCACGGCTGGCGCCACGGGCAAGACTTCGTCCCGCATGATGCCAAGGTGAAGGAGCTGGGCACCGGGCGCACGCGTGTTGAGACGATGAAGCAGCTCGGGCTCGACCCGATCCTGGTGCCGCTGGCGAGCATCGAGGACGGCCGCAATGCGGTGCGCAGGACGCTGCCGCTGTGTGTTTTCCACCCACGCACCGAGGACACCGGCATTGCTGCGCTGGAGCAGTACCGCAGGGAATGGGACGACGAGAAGAAGGCCTACCGCGCCAACGCGGTGCACGACTGGACCAGCCATCCGGCCGACAGCTTCCGCTACCTGTGCATGAGCTGGCGTCCGGCGCTCGCCAGGCAGCCGCGTCCGCGTGTGCAGCTGCCGAGCGGCTGGGTGATCCCGCCGCCGCCCGAGGTGATCCGGGGAGGGCTGCGGCTGTGATCCCCGACAACTGGCACGAGGACGATCGGCTGGAACGCTGGATGGCGGTGAACGGTGTCACGCACATGGGCTGGCGTGAACTCGCGGACGGCACGGCGCGGATCACCTACCTGCGCGCCGATGGCAGCGAGGTGATCCCGGCGCAGTCATACGGCTACGACGACAAGCTGACGCCCTACACCGACGTCGAGGGGCACGCATGACCAAGCCCATCCTCTGCCTCGACTTCGACGGCGTGCTGCACAGCTACACGAGCGGCTGGCAGGGCGCCGTCATCATCTCCGATCCGCCGGTGCCGGGTGCGATCGAGTTTCTGCGCGAGGCGGTGAAGCACTTCACCGTGTGCATCTACTCGACGCGCTCGAACAGCGTCGATGGCATCTACGCGATGAAGGGCTGGCTCGAACAGCACGGCGCAGGCGAGCCGCTGATGGATGAACTGCACTTCCCGGACGAAAAACCGCCGGCGTTCGTCACGCTCGATGATCGCGCGATCACGTTCGACGGCAGATGGCCGGCGATCGAGACGCTGCTTGCGTTCAAGCCATGGTTCAAGCGGGAGGCCGCATGAAGTCTGATCAGCAGATCGCCGCCGAGCGCGCGACCTGGGAGCGCACGCATAAGCGCGACCAGCCGCGCCGGCCGCATCGCATGTTGCAGATGCCGCCCGAGCGGAAGGCGCGGATGCGTGTCCATTGCGCCTACACCGCGCTGCTCAGAGTGCCGCACGACACGCCAACGCGCGACAACATCCAGCCTGCGCTCGCCTGCCTGCGCGACGAGCTGGCGCGCCTGATGGGCAAGGACCCGCAGCTCATCCAGGACGCCTACGAGACAGAGACGCTCGCATGAAGGCCAAGCACATCAAGCGTCGCGCCATTCCGAAGAAGGGCCTGCCGAAGCCGAAGCGGCATTGGCGCATGCAGCGCGCCGCGACGCGCAAGCACATGACCTACACGACGCGCACGCGCGTGCGTCCGACCGCGGAGGATTGATGGGCGCGATCGAGCAGACCGGCAAGGTTGCCTCAGGCGTGGTCGATGGCCTGAAGCAGCAGCCGCTCGCGCTCGCGCTGGTCGTCGTGAACGTCCTCTATCTCGCCGCTGGCGGCTGGTTTCTGTCCTCGATCGGCGATCGTGCCGCGCACCGCGACACGCTGATCGAGAAGCTTGCGGCGCGCGAATGCCCGAGGGGTGAGTGATGGCTGACGACACCGTCGCCGACAAGCCGATCAAGTCGGATGACATCCGCGAGGATGACATCGAGTTCGATCCGTCGCTGGAGCCGAAGAAGAGCAAGGCCTGGCTCAACCTGCTGCAGGCGAGCGAGGACGCGTTCGAGGATTGGAACGATCGCTGCGACAACATCGAGCGGCTCTACGGCAATCTGCAGCAGCTCGCCAGCAATGCGCGCGACAAGCAGTTCCAGATGTTCTGGGCGAACTGCGAGGTGATCAAGCCGGCGATCTACGCGACGCCGCCGGAGCCGGTGGTGGTGACCAAGTTTCACGATCGTCGTCCGGTCTACGAGGCCGCGGCGGAGTTTCTCGAACGCTGCTGCAGCGTGTCGTTCGACCTGACGCGCATCCAGGACCTGATGCTGCTGGTGCGCGACGATCTCGCGATCATTGGCCGCGGCGTGCCGTGGTGCCGCTATGAGAGCGGCAAGGGCGTGAACGGCGGCAGCTACTACGACAGCGAGCGCGTGTGCATCGACTTCAAGCACCGCAAGGACTTCCTGCACTCGCTGTCGCGCAACTGGCGCGAGGTGACCTGGGTCGCGGCGGCAAGCCACATGACGCGCAGCGAGGCGCGCAAGCGCTTCAGGAAGACCAGCGGCGACGCCTACAAGGAGGCCGACTATCGCGTCGATCGCGACACCAAGGACGTCGGCGGCACCGACGATCGTGAGCGCGCGAAGTTTTGGGAAATCTGGGACCGCACCAACCGCCGCGTCGTGTGGGTCGCCGAGGGCGTCGACGTCATCCTCGACGAGGACGATCCGCACCTCGATCTCTCCGACTACTTCCCGTGCCCGCGTCCGTCCTACGGCACGCTGCAGCGTAACTCGCTGGTGCCGGTGCCCGACGTGATGCAGTACAAGGATCAGCTCGATGAGCTGAACCTGCTGACCGGCCGCATCCATGCGCTCTCCGATGCGCTGGAGGCGAAGGGCTTCTATCCCGCCGGCTCGACCGAGATCAGCGATGCGGTGCAGGCCGCCGTGATGACCAAGACGCCCGGCCGCATGCTGGTGCCGATCTCGAACTGGGCGGCGTTCGGCGGCAGCAAGGAGGTGATCATCTGGCTGCCGATCGACATGATCGCGCAGACCGTGACGCAGCTGGTGCAGCTGCGCCAGCAAATCATCCAGGACATCTACCAGATCATGGGCCTGAGCGACATCATGCGCGGCGCGACCGACCCGCGCGAGACGATGGGCGCGCAGCAGCTCAAGAGCGAGTACGGCACCTCGCGCATTCGCGACAAGCAGGACGAGATGGTGCGCCTCGCGCGTGACCTCGTGTGCATCTCGGCCGAGATCATGCTCGACAAGTTTGACCCGGTCACGCTGATCGAGATGAGCCAGACCCAGCTGCCAACCGAGCAGATGAAGCAGCAGGCGCTCGCCATGATGCAGCAGCAGCAGGCGCAGCAGCAGCAACAGCTGCAGCAGACGGTGCAGCAGGTTCAATCGAACCCGCAGCTGCAGCAGCAGCTGCAGCAGAACCCGCAGGCCACGCAACAGGCGATGCAGGGCATCCAGCAGCTGCAGCAGACCGGCCAGATGTCGCTGCAGCAGATCATGCAGAAGCCGACGATCGAGCAGGTGCTGAAGTTCTTGCGCGACAACCGCGCGCGCTCGTTCACGCTCGACATCGAGACCGACTCCACGATCCGCGCCGACGAGAACACCGAGAAGCAGCGCACCGCCGAGTTCGTCGGCGTGTTCGCGCAGCTCTTGCCGCAGCTCGTGCAGATGATGCAGATCGAGCCGCAGACCGCCGACTTCTGCGCTTCGGTGCTGAAGTTTGCGACCGCGCCGTATCGCGCCGGCCGCAGCCTCAACTCCTCGATCGACAACCTCGCCGACCTGATGACGCAGAAGGCGAACCAGCCGCAGGGCCAGGACCCGAACAGCGCGCAGGCGCAGGCCGCGATCCAGATCGAGCAGATGAAGGATCAGCGCGAGCGCGAGAAGAACCAGAGCCAGGCGCAGCTCGACGCCGCCGAGCTGCAGATGAAGGACCGGCACGCGCAGATGAAGATCGCGAGCGACGAGAAGATCGCGTTCGCACAGCTGCAGCAGCGCCAGGGCGAGGACGACGCGAAGGCGCAGGCCATCAACCTCAAGGCCATGGGTCAGCGCGAGGAGCATCAGGCGAACATGGCCGAGATCGCCGCCAACGTGCAGCTGACGCAGCAGAAGGGGCAGATACAGCAGCAGCAGGCATTCGCCCGGCAGCAAGACTTCCAGCGCCGCGCCGACGAGCGTCGCGCGATGCAGCAGTTCAAGATGACGCAGCCGCAGCGTCCGCCAGGTGGTGGAGGCCTGCCGCCATGAGCTGGCGTGACAGCATCGTGCGGGCGTTGATGGGCAAGGCCGAGCCGATCGCGGCCGCCGCGCCCTACGCCCCGGCGCGCGCTGTCCCCTACTTCGACCTGGCGAAGCGCCCGCAACTCACGCCGCAGGCCGATGCCGCGTCGGCGCTCGCCGAGCGCTACATGAACCCGGCGGCTGCCGAGCAGGGTCTCTATGGCGCAATCGGCGAGGAGGCAAACTGGGCGAACCGGGTGAGGACCGGCGAGCAGCCGAACGTCGTCAAGGGTCAGTACGAGATGTGGCAGCCGGCCGATCCCGTCGCCGACACCGCGCATCTCGGCAGCACGATCCAGCAGTACCAGGACGCGCTGCGCTTCCTGCAGAACAGCCAGCCGATCAGCTCCTATGGGGTGCAGTGATGGGCTGGCGCGACAGCATCGCGAAGACGATCAGCGAAGGCATCCGGGCGTATCACTCGTCGCCGCATGACTTCAGCAAGGTTGATCTCGGCAAGATCGGCAGTGGCCAGGGCGCGGCGTCGTTTGGCAAGGGGTTCTACGCGGCCGAGAACCCGGCTGTGAGCGGCCAGGGTGGCACGTATTGGGACGAGTTTCTGCATAAGTTTCCGTCAGCCGAGCAGGAGGCTGCGACGCACCTGCGCGACTTTAATTTTAATCGCGACGCTGCCATCGCAGACACGCAGCAAAAGCTTGCGAGTTGGCAGCAGAACCTCGCCGACGCAAAAGCTGGCACCGGTGTTTGGAGTCTGCCCATGGCCGAGAAAATGGTCACGGGGCACCAGGACATTCTCAACCGATTGCAGAGCGGACAGCCGATCGGCCCGCGCACTTACGAGCTGAACATCCGCGCGACGCCGGATCAGTTTCTCGACTGGGACAAGCCGCTCAGCGCGCAGCCGAACATCCAGGACGCGCTCTACATGCATCTGCTCGATCGCATGGGCCGGCGCGCAGCGAACAGCGAGATTGAGCTGATGGAGCGCGCGCAAGGCATGCCGCTCTACACGTCCTTCGGCAAAGACCAGTATGATATGCGCGGCGCCAGCCAGGCGCTGCTCGACCAGGGCATTGTCGGCAACCGTTATCTCGACGCGGGTTCGCGCACCATCGATCCGGCTGCACGCGAGGTCGAGTGGCAGATCAGCGCCATCCAGGATGCACAACGTCTCGGCGGGGCGTCACCGCATCAATTGGAGATGCTTCCGCAATTGCAAGCGCGCTTGGCGGAACTTAACGCCACGCCGACCACCAGCAACTACGTGATCTTCGATCCCGGCATTGTCGACATCGTGAAGAAGTACGGCATCCCCGGCATCGCGACTGGCGGCGGCGTCATGGGCGCAAGCGCGGCGCAGGATCAGTACGACGGAGCGCAGCAATGAGCATGCGCGAGCAGATCGCAAAGGCGGCGCTCGACGCGTTCCGGCGCGCGGCTGGTCGCGAGCCGCTGCCTGGTCTGCCGGTCAAGCCGCAGCCGATGGAAGGCGCGATGTTTCAGCCCGGCCCGGTCGGTGCGGTGCATGACGTCACCGACACCTACATGGCCGGCAAAAACTTCGGGCAGCCGTTCCCGAGCAAGTACATGCCGATCGACAAGTCTGCCGCCGCGCGCGTCGCCGAGGTGTACGACGCGCTGCCGATGTACGACCCGAATGCGCTCGCCTCCTACGACGCGATGATCCGCGAGACGCTCGCGCAGTACCAGGCGATGAAGAACGCTGGCGTGAAGATCACGCCGCTCGACAGCGCAGGCTACGGCGCGATGTATCCCGGCGAGAACCCGCGCGCCGTCGTCAGGGACATCGCCGACAATCAGCACATGGGCGTCTTCAAGAGCGATGCCGGCTTCGGCACCGGCAACGCGGCGGAGCATCCGCTGCTCTCGCAGTCGGGCATCGTGGAAGCCGGCTACCCGATGACGAACAACGATATCTTCCGCGCCGTTCACGACTACTACGGCCACGCCAAGGAGGGCTTCGGCTTCCGCGCTGCCGGCGAGGACAACGCGTTTCGCTCGCACGCCGCGATGTACTCGCCGATCGCGCGGCCCGCGATGGCGACCGAGACGCGCGGGCAGAACAGCTGGCTGAACTACGGCCCCTATGGCGACTTCAATCGCACTGCGGGTCAGCTCGACACGATCTATGCGCCGCAGAAGGTCGTGACGATGCCCGACTGGGTGATGAAGTACATGGTGCCTGGCGCGATCGGCACCGGCGCGATGGGCGCGATCGCGGCGCAAGATCAGTACGACGGCGGTGACGGAGCGCAGCAATGACCGATGACGCGCTGTACGATCCGTTTACCGGCATGCAGCTCCCCGGCGCGATGCCGCAGGATCGGCCGGTCAGCATCAACGAGGCTTACGGCATGGCCGGACAGGCCATGCCCTACATGGGCGGCCTCGCCAGCATGGGTGATTACGATTGGCGTCAGCCGTCGCGCATGACCGGATACCAGGCCTACGACCAGCTCGCCCGCGAGCGCGCCGAGCGCGCCGCTGATCCGCTCAACCGCGCCGCGCTGCCGAATGCGACGCTGACCGAAGCCGGCATCGACGCGCCCGAGACCAACGTGCCGCTCGGCGTGCAACGTGACGTGAGCACCAATATGGCCGGTGCGATCGCGCCGCAGACGCCGCTCGATTGGGCGATGCTCGCGACCGGCGGTGTGCCTGGCTGGGTTGCGAAGGGCACGCTGCTCGGGCTCGGCGCTGCGTTTGATCCGGGTGAGGCCGAAGCCGGCACCGGCAACTTCGCCAGGCGCGGTTTCAACGCGCTGCGCGACGCGACCAAGATGGGCGAGCTGGCAGGTGTCGAGAACTACGTGCCGATGTGGATGCACGATGTTGGCGGGGGAGGCTTCCGTCCGATCCTGCCCGGCGACACGCGCGTGTCGACGCGCTTCCCGACCGGCGTCGGTGCGATCCAGGACCCGCTCGCGCAGCATCTCTCGATTGGCCTCCCTGAGATGCAGGCGTCGCCTGGCTTTACGACCAACATGGCGGCGGTCAGGCAATATCCCGGCTTCGGCTTTCTCAAGGATATGAATGATGCCGATGCGGCGCGCGCCTACGTGCAGCGCATGGCCGACAACATGCGTTACCTGTACGAGGCCTCGCCTGACGTGATGAAGGAGCGCTCCCCGATCTGGTACGAGGGCGCGCACAACATCGCTGATGCGTTCGCGCAGCGCTGGGGCGTGCCGCGGCCGGCGGCGTCCGCTGGCTTGGCTTCGCTCTCACCGCAGAAGGAATGGTTCTCGAACGCGTCGCTCGGCGAACGCGTCGGCGACATCATGACCAGCGCTGCGGCCGGCAAGAAGATGACGAGCGACATGATCGAGTATGCGGCGCGTCGTGCCCAGGAGACGGGCTCGAAAGCATCGCCGTTCTGGACCAGCCCTGACACGATCGCGGACGTGCGGCGCATTGCCAGAAAGAGCCTCGATCAGCTCGATAACCCGACCGATAAGGCACTGTGGATCAGGCTCTACGACGAGACGTACAACCCGCGCGGCTTCCGCACGATCTCGCCCGAAGGCGGCTTCGGTGACTTCGTGCTGACCGGCGAGGGCCGGCCGTCGAAGGTTGCGTGGGGTTCGCTCGGCGAGATAGGCAAGGCGGTGCAGTCGCTCGAAAGCGGCGGCAACATGAACGTTATCTCGCCGATCCTTGGGCTGAAACACAAGGTGCGCAATTTTTACAACAACATCGAGAACCCCTGGGACCCGCGTTTCGGCGACGTCACCGGCGACACGCACGCAGTCGGAGCTGGTCAGCTCCGCGCGGTGTCGCAGAACACGCCGGCCGTCGAGCACAACCTCGCGACCGGGTCCGGCTTCAGCTCGTCCTCGTTGACCGGCGCGCAGGGCACCTACGGGCTGCTCGCCGATGCGACGCGCCAAACGGCTGCCCAGCTCGGCATGCTGCCGCGCGCTGCGCAGTCGGCGACCTGGGAGCCGATCCGCGAACTCTTTCCACGGGAATGGAAAACCGCTACAAATGTCCAGAAAGTTGACGACATCTGGCGGAGCTATGACCGTGGCGAAATCTCACTCGACGCAGCACGCAAGGCAATCTTTGAAGCGTCGCCTGGAGGCGGAGTTGGCGTTCCTTCGTGGGCACGACCTGGTGCTCAATTCACTCCTGCAGCGCGAGGGTCCACATACCGCTGAGCGTTACATCCGCATGAACTGGGGCGCGTTGCCCGAGGAGATCGATCCAGAGGATCGGCACATCATCAACGTGCTGAAGGAGTACGAGAAGGTCGCCTGACCTTTGCCGGCTCCTCCAGCGAACAGGAGGAGCCCGATGGCCCAGAGCGCACTGACCGTCACGCCGCCGAACCCGACGCCGCCGACCAACTTTGCCTGCACCGGCGTGACCGGGCCGAACCCGCCCAACTTCACGCGGCAGACCTACAACGATCCGAAGAACTGGGGCACCGGCACGCCGTCGTTTCCGCCGCCCTACTTCGATGACGGCACCGCGCAGGCGACGATGGCGTTCGTGGCGAACACCGCGGCGCTCGCGTCGGGCACCTCCGCTGCGGACAATGCCGGCGGCACCGCGGGTGCGGGCGCGGGCGGCACCGGCGTGAACAGCACCGCCGGCACCTATCCTGGCACTGGCGCCGGCAGCGGCAGCCCGCCGACGACGGTCAACAACGTCGGCCTGGTCCCGGCGAGCGCAAGCGCCGCGCACGAGGGCGCCGGCAGCGAGACGGTGGTGACGCAGACCTACAACGCGGCCGTCCTGGTGCCGGGCGTGGCGGCGAGCTATCAGCCGACCGGCCAGACGCCGGCCTGGGCGGCGGGCGCGGCGGGCGGCCCGATGCGGACGTTCTCCGATGAGGGCAACTACACGACCACGCCGAACCAGAGCCACGCGTCGAGCCTGTCGCCGGCAACCAACCCGGCGCTCGCGTCGATCTCGCCGACCACCGCGGTGTCGGGCGCGTCGGGCACCGACACCATCACCTGCACCGGCACCAACTTCACCCGGCAGAGCGTCGTCTATCGCGACGGCATCGCAATGCCGACGACCTATGTGTCGGCCACCTCGCTCACCGCGGTGGTGACGAAGCGTGCGACCGCGGGTGCGTCCACCATCACGGTCCTCACCGGCGGTGTCGTCACGACCGCCGGCCAGACCCTGACCTACTCGTGAGGCATCGATGACGCGCACCACCCAGGTCTTCCCGCTCAGCATCAATGAGCCGCCCGACCCGGCCAATCTGGTGCCGGTGATCGACGCGCTCGAACCGGCGAGCTGTGCGGTCGGCGATCCCGACTTCACGCTCGTCGTGCGCGGCACCGGCTTTGTGCAGCAGGTGACCGCGATCCACTTCGCCGGCAACGATGAGCCGACGACATTCAACGAGACCGATCACTCGCTCTCGACCATCGTCAAGCCGTCGCTCTGGACCGAGCCGGTGGTCGTGCAGTGCTCGGTCCACAATGGCGAGCTGACGTCCAATTCGGTCGATTTCACGTTCGAGCAAGCAGCGACAAGATCGGACGACAGGAAAAATGTTTCACATGAAACAGGAGGACGACATGGCCACGCCAGTGGTCACGGTGGCAGCGGGCGGCATACCCGTCGTTGACGTCACCTCGATCGCGCCGAAGACCGGCATGCCGGTGACGGAGGCCGCGAACGGTCTCGGTGTTGCGGTGACGAAGGTCGTCGGCAAGCCCGGCTTGCCGGTGGTCTACGCAACGACGCCGCCGTGATCTTCGGAGGCGGGATATTTCGCACAGGCGAGCGTTGGCGTCAGTGAAACAAAAGAGGTCCGGTCGGTTCCCGCCACCCGTCAGACGGGGCTCATGTGCCGTAATCGGATCGACCAACGCACAAGGATCAACGATGGTTGAGCTGATCGAGATCGAGCGTGGCAGATGGCGGGTGAAGCGCAAAACCGCACCAGCGGCCCGCGCTGCATTGCCATGCCCCTATCTGATCTCGGACGAGATGCCGCCGATCGAGCAGGTTGACGGTCGGTTCTACACCAGCAAGGCCGCCTTTCGTGCGGTCGGCAAAGCGCTCGGCCTCACCGAGGTCGGGAACGAGAAGCCGAAGCAGAAGACGACGCGCAGCACCGATGCTCCAGCGGTGAAGAAGCAGCGCCGTGAGGCGCTGCAGCGCGCGGTTGCGCGATACAAGGCGGGTGAGCGTGCCAAGTAAGTCACCAGAGCAGAAGAAGCTGATGCGCGCGGTGGCGCACAACGCCGAGTTCGCGGAAGAGGTCGGCATCCCGCAGTCTGTCGGGCGCGAGTTTTATGAGGCCGACAAGCGCAAGGCGCGGCGCGACAGCATCGCGCGCGCAATCGCGAAGGTTCGAGGGAGCTGAGCATGTCTGACGTTACCGTTGCGCCGAATGCGGCGCCCCCGCCCACGAACGAGGCGGTGATCGAGCAGAACCCGACAAGCGCGCCGCAGCCGATCGGCAGCCAGGCGCCGCAGAAGCCGACCGGCAACGTCGAGGGCTCGCCGCACCGGCCGCAGTCGCGCCGCGAGGCGATCCAGGCGGCGTTCGACAAGGCGAACACGGCCGAGCGGCGCGAGCAGACCAAGCCGAAGCAGGCGCGTATCGGCGACAACCACCCGCCCGAGGAGACGCCGAAGGAGGCGCCGAAGCCGCTCGATCTGCGCAAGCGGCCGACCGCGCAGCAGCAGCCGCGCGATCGCGGCGAGCATGGACACTTTGCGCCGCGCCAGGACAACGAGACACAGGCACAGGCCGCGCAGCGTCAGAACGCAGCGGCGCAGGCACAGCAGCGCGGGCAGCAGCAGCGCTATGTTCAGCTCCCCGAGGGCACGCCGTTTCGCGACCCGCCGCAGCGCATGACCCATGCCGCGAAGGCGGATTGGCACAAGGTGCCCGAGAGCGTGCGTGGTGATGTTCATCGCGGCCTGCAGGAGTTCGGCAACGCGTACCGCCAGTACCGCGCCGACCACGAGCTGGTGAACACGATCCGGCCCTATGCGCAGATGGCGCAGCAGCACGGCACGACGCTGCAGCGCGCGCTCTCGAACTACGTCAACATGGAGCACAAGCTGCGCAATGACGTGATCGGCGGGCTCGACGTCATCGTGAACAACCTCAACCTTCGCACGCCCGACGGCCGGCGGCTCGGCCTGCGCGACGTCGCCTACCACATTCTCAATCAGTCGCCCGAGCAGCATCAGCTCGTCCAGGCGCAGAATGCGCAGACCGCGCAGCGCTATCAGATCGGCCAGCTGCACCAGATTGTGAACGACCTTGCGCAATCGCATAGGCAGATGCAGTATGAGCGTCAGTTCAGTTACACGCGTTCCGCGCTCGATCGCTACGCCGACGACGGCCGCCACCCGCGGTTTGACGAGCTGGGCGATCTGATCGAGCAGGAGATCAAGGCCGGATACGACCTTGAGACTGCGTACCGCCGGGCCGAGCTGCTTCGGCCGGCAACACGAGCGGCTCAGACCCGCAACGGCACCGATCGTTCGATCCACGGCGCGCCCGATGCTGGCCCCTCAAACGGGACATCGCGGCGAGGCAATGGGAAGGACAAGCCTGTCGGTCGACGCGAGGCGATCGCAAACGCGATCAAGCGCGTGAACGGCTCGCTTTAAGCACGGCGGCTCAGACCCGCACTCCACGACGGCTCAGACCCGTACTCACCGCGACGGCGCGCGTGTGCGCGACGGCGCACGTTCTGAACCAATGCTCTGTGGAGCGGCATCATGCCGAACATCAACACCAACGCTGCATACCAGCAGATTTTGTCGATGGCGCTGGAAGACCGGTCATCGAGCTACCAGGACCTTGTGTCGAACAACAACGCGATGCTCGCCGTGATGCGCCGCAAAGGCATGTGGCAGACCTACAGCGGGCCGCGCATTCGCCAGACGCTCCAGGTCGGCAAGCAGACGGCGCAGTGGTACAGCGGCTACGACCAGCTGCTCAATCCTGCGATCGACCTGTTCAATGACGCATACTACGACCCGAAGATGTGCGTGGTGCCGATCATCCTGTCGATGCAGGAAATCTTGAACAACGAAGGCGACGCCCAGCTGATGGACGTCTACGACAGCTACATCGACGCTGCCGAGCGCGCGCTCGAAGACACCATGGATGCCGGCATCTACAGCGACGGCACGGCGAACGGCGGCAAGCAGATCACCGGCCTTGCCACCGCGATCCCGATCGCCAACACGTCGGGCACCTACGGCGGCATCGATCGCGGCACCGCCGTGATCTGGCGCACGCAGACGTTCGATGCGCAGTCGTACAACACCGCGATCGGCACGCAGGTGAACTCGACCACGGTGCGGCCGTTCCTCAACGCGATCATGACCCGGCAATCGCGTGGTCGCGACTACGCCGATCTGCTGATCATGTCGCCCGAGCACTACGCCGCATACGACGCGGCAACGGTCGCGATCCAGCGGCAGACCAACGAGACGTCGCTCGGCCAGCTCGGCTTCTCGGCGCTCGAATATATCGGCGGCGGCAAGCGTGCCGAGATCGTGCTCGACGGCGGCATTGGCAGCAACATGCCGGCGAACACCACGTTCGGTATCAACACCGACACGTGGCGCATGCGCTATCACCCCAATCGCAACTTCGACAAGCTGTTTGACGGTGATGGTCAGATGCCGATCGACAAGGACGCGATCGCGCAGTTCATTGGCTTCATGGGCGAGCTGACGCTCACGAACCCGCTGTTCAACTGGCGCTTCTACGACTCGAACCCGGCGACGTGATCTCGACCATCCTGACGCGTCGACGGTCAGGGGCTGCCTGCACACCGGCAATGCTGGCAGCCCCGCTCACAACGGAGAACAGCATGGCGCTTAATCCACGCGATCCCGACGAAGCGCTCGTCGCGATCTTCAAGAACTACGCGATCCCGAACGAGGCGAAGAGCGCCGCGGCGGGACGCCTCGTGTGCGACGACGTCGAGATGTGCGAGATCAGGTTTCCCGGCCGGCGTGATTGGCAGCCGTTCCCGGCGACGGCGTTCTCGCACTGGACGACCGATCTCAACACCGGTGGCCAGCGCAAGGTCACCTACGCCGAGCGCTTCCCGCGCCAGTACCGGCAGTTCAAGGAGCAGGCTGTGCAGACAAAGTCTGGCACGCCGCTCACGCACGCACCGTTCCTCACCGAGGCGCGCCGCGCCGAGCTGCGCGCGCTGAACATCTACACGGTCGAGGCACTCGCGCAGCTCGACGGTCAGGAGCTGAAGAACCTTGGCGCTGGCGGCCGCGACCTGAAGAACGCCGCGCAGGAATACATGGAGGAGACGAAGCAGCGCGGCATCAGCCTCCAGGCCGAGCAGGAGCTGGTCGCATTGCGCGCGCGCAACCAGGTGCTTGAAGACGACAACGCGGCACTCAAGCAGAAAGCGCTGATCAACGGCAGCGCTGAGTTCGATGACATGTCGGACGAGCAGCTGCGCGACTTCATCAAGACGCATAGCGGTCACACGCCGCAGGGCAACCTCAATCGCAAGACGCTGCTGCGGATGGCAACGGACGTGAAGCCGAAGGCGAACTGATGTCGCTGCTGTCGGTGGTGAAGGATGTATGCGCGGTGGTTGGGGTCACGATCCCGACCTCCGTGTTCGCGTCGATTACCGGCAATCGCACGATGCAGGAGATGCTCGCGCTCGCCAACGAGATGGCGCAGCGCATCGCTTACGACACGCGTGAGTTTCGGCAGATGAAGACGCAGATGACGTTCACCGGCGACGGCGTCACGACTGCGTACAATCTGCCGGCCAACTATTTGCGCATGCTGCTCACCGGCAACGTGTGGCGCTCGACATCCGCGCTGCAGCCGATGCAGTTCATCCCCGAGATCGATCGCTGGAACCAGCGGCGCATCCTCAACCTCTCCGACGCCTGGGGCGAGTGGACGCTGCTCGGAAATCAGATTTTGTTCGACGCGCCGATGGCGGCCGCGGTCGGCTCGACGCCGGCCGTGACGGCGAGGTTTCCCTATCTCGATCGCAATTGTGTTGTGCTCAATGCCGGCGGCATGGGCGCGACGTTCGTCAACGACGCGGACAGCTTCCGCCTGGACGAGCGGTTGTTGAAGTTGGGAATGATTTGGCAATGGAAGGCGAACAAGGGTTCGCCTTACGCCGAGGACATGGGCACGTATAGCGACGCGCTGCAGATGGCGCTCGGTGCCGACAAGCCGGCGCCGATCATCATCGATCGCGTGCCTTCGTCCGCGACGATCCCGACCAGCATCGCGATGGTCTGGCCTCCCGGCTGGGGGAGCGTGACGCGATGAGCAATCACGCCGCGTTCCGCCGCCAGCCGGTGCCACAGCAGTACGCGCAGAACCTCGCGCTGACGACGATCCCGGCGCCGACGCGCGGCATCATCCAGCATGAGAACGACGCGTTCATGGGGCCGGGCGCTGCGATCGTTCAGGACAACTGGTTCCCGACAATGAAGGGCAGCAAGCTGCGCGGTGGTTGCCAGCGCTGGTGTACGTTGCCCGAGACGACGGCGGTGATCTCCGGGTTCGAGTACGTCACCGGCATCGCGTCGAAGATGTTCGCCGCCAACGCGGCCAAGCTGTACGACATCACGACCAACACGCCGGCACTGATCGTGAGCGGGCGCACGAGCGGCAACTATGCCGCCAGCCAGATCACCAACGTCGCCGGCACGCAGTTCCTGCTCGCGGTGAACGAGACCGGCGATCCGGTGCTGCGCTTCAACGGCACGAGCTGGGTCACGCTCGATCCGGCGACGATCGCAGCCTGGGTGAACAACACGGCCTATGCGATCGGCGCGCTCGCGAAGGACACGACCGACAGCTCGTATTGGCGCTGCCTGGTCGCACACACGAGCGCCGCGGCCGGCACGTTTGCTGCCGATCGCACGGCGCATCCGACGTTCTGGGCGTCGACCGCATCCGATGGCGTGTCGTGGATCACCGGGCCTGCCGGCACGCCGGTGGAGTTCGGGCACAATCTTTCCTACGTCGGCAAGTATCGCAATCGCCTGTTTTTCATTGGCACGAAGTCGATGAGCCTCTGGTACCTGCCGGTGCTCAGCGTCGGCGGTGTGTTGACCGAGATACCGTTGTCGGGCTCGTTCACCAAGGGCGGCTTCCTCAAGTTTCTGGCGAGCTGGACGATTGATGCCGGCGACGGCGTCGATGACAAGCTGGTCATCATGTCGTCGGAAGGCGAGGTCGTGATCTTCACCGGCAGCAATCCTGCAGCGACGGATGGCAGCTGGCATCAGGAAGGTCGCTTCGATCTCTCGCCGCCGCTCGGCATGAACGCGTGGTGCCAGGTCGGCGGCGATCTCCTGTTGCTGACCGTGTCGGGCATCATCCCGACGTCGCAGGCGATCACCAAGAGCGCAGGCGAACTCGAATTGGCGATGATCACGCGTTCGATCAAGCGCATGTGGCGCGATGAAGTGGACGCAAAGCGCCAGTACGCGTGGACGATGAAGAAGTGGGACGAGTATGGTGGCAACTTCATCACGCTGCCGGGCGGTGCTCCAGGTGCGCGCGTGTGTCTCGCGCAGAACAACGCAACCGGCGCGTTCGGTCGCGCGCTCGGCTGGGACGCAATGTGCTTCATGCGGCTCGGCGCCGATATGTTCTTCGGCACCCAGGACGGCAAGATCATGCAAGCCGATCGCACCGGCTACGACGATGGCGTGCCGTATGTCGCAACGCTCGTCGGTGGCTGGGAGACGTTGCAATCGGGCGGCTCCGAGGCGGTGTGGCACCAGGCGCGCGCGATCTTCGCTGCGCCGAACGGCCAGCCGTTCGTGCCGCAGATCGCCGCGACGACGGACTATATCGTGACGATCCCGCCGCCGCCGCCGGCCGGCGTCGATCCA
>Ga0066903_100001799_pt1 | contig 16117 bp, 13 predicted proteins | sample PanSoiMetaGPlot1_FD_67491 | JGI IMG/M metagenome (GOLD analysis project Ga0066903, IMG submission 67491) | Tropical forest soil microbial communities from Panama analyzed to predict greenhouse gas emissions - Panama Soil - Plot 1 (version 2) | ecosystem: Environmental > Terrestrial > Soil >... | reverse complement strand
ACCGCGTCGCCGATCGTCGCCTGCGGCGAGTGCCCTCGCTGCCGCGAGCAGCGCTTCAACCTCTGCGCTCTGGCGTGGACGACCGGTATCGCATACGGTCGACCGGGAGCGTTTGCCGAGCGTGTACGGATCCCCAACTCGGTCGTCGGTGAGAACGTCTTCAAGCTCAGCCCGGCGGTCGACGACGAAGCTGCCGCGACGGTCGAGCCGCTGGCGGTGGCCGTCCACGCAGTACGCGTGGCCGGCGACGTGACAGGCCAGACGGTGCTCGTGATCGGGCTCGGAACGATCGGGCAGCAGGTGCTTCAAGTGCTCAAGGCCCGCGGCGCAGCGCGCGTCATTGGCATCGACCTTTCCGCACTGCGCGTCGAGACGGCCAGTCAGCTCGGCGCGGAGGCCGTCGCCGGCGACGGCGGCGTCGAGGCAGCGCTTGCCTCGGTGTTGGGCCCGGATGACGAGATCGACGCTGTGTTCGAGTGCTCTGGCGCCCCCGCGCTCGCCGCCGCCGCGATCGAAATCGTCAAGGCCGGCGGCACCATCGTCGTACTCGCCCTCTACGACGACCCGGTGTCGTTCAACCCGACGATGCTCGTACAGAAGGAGATTCGCCTCCAGGGCTCCATCGCGTACACGAGCGAGGACTTCCGTGATGCGGTTGCGCTGCTCGACAGCGGAGCCGCCGTTGCGGCACCGTTGATCACGCAGCGGGAGCCGCTCGCGAGCATCGGCGAGGCGTTCGAGGTCCAGCTGGAAAAGGACCGTTCGTTGAAGGTCCTCGTCAACCCAGCCCAGGACTGACCTCCTGCATGAGCGACGGCAGCGGCTTCGAGCAGAGGCCTCTTGCAGTGCCCGCGGGCGCGACCGAGGTGCTCCTGATTCGCCACGGCGCGTCCGCCCCGGCGGTCCCCGGCGTGATGTTTCCGTTGCTCGACGGGCGCAGCGACCCGCCGCTCAGCGACGCGGGTCATGGTCAGGCGCGCGCCGTGGCAACCCGTCTGGCGGCTGAGGGCGAGCTCAGTCGCCTGTTCGTCAGTGGTCTTCAGCGCACCGTGCAGACAGCGGCGCCGTTGGCCAAGGCAACCGGTCTTGAGCCAACCGTCGTGCCCGATCTCGCGGAAGTCCGCCTTGGCGACTGGGAGGGTGGTGAGTACCGCGTGCGCGTCGGGCGCCAGGACCCGATCGCACTGGCGGTCGTCACCGAGCAGCGCTGGGACGTGATTCCGGGTGCCGAGACGATGGAGTCACTGCGGGCCCGAGTCCGCGCCGGCATCGAGAGCGTCGTTGCGGAGACCGGGCCTGGCGTCGCCGCAGTCGTGGCGCACGGGGCCGTCATCGGTGAGCTGTGCCGACAGGCAACCGACAGTCGGCCGTTCGCATTCGTTCACTCCGACAACGGCTCGATCTCGCGGCTGATCATCAGCAGCGATGGATCCTGGCTGCTTCGTTCGTTCAACGACATCGCCCACTTGGTGGGCTGAAAAGAGACCGCGATGCCCGCACTGCTGGTCCATGGCAACCCCGACACCGCTCTCCTGTGGGAGGGTGTTCAGTCGCATCTCAGCGACTATGGCGAGGAGATCGTGGCCGTTGATCTGCCCGGGTTCGCGCAGCCGCGCCCCGATGGCTTCGCAGCGACCAAGGAGGGATACGTCGATTGGCTGATCGAGCAGCTCGAAGCGCTGCGCGAGCGCGGCGGTCCGGTGGATCTTGTCGGCCATGACTGGGGCTCGCTGCTCGTGCAACGCATTGCATCGATCCGCGGCGATCTCCTGTCGTCCGTCGCCGCGGGAGGCGCCGCGGTCGACGTCGAGTACCCGTGGCACGAGATTGCTCAGGTCTGGCAGACGCCGGGAGAGGGCGAGCGGTACATGGAGGAGGAGCTGACGGACGACGTCGGCATCGCCTACCTGATCGAGAACGACATGCCAGAACGCTACGCGAAGCGCAACGCCTGGCTCACCCCCGGCAACAAGACGGTGATCCTCGAGCTGTACCGGTCCGCCGTACACATCGGCGCCGAGTGGCAACCTGATCTCGAGAAGCTCGATCTTCCCGCGATGGTCATCTGGGGCCGCGACGATCCGTATGTCCCGCTCAACTGGGGCGAGCGGCTCGCCGAGCGGATGTCGGCCGAGCTCGTCGTGCTCGACTGCGGCCACTGGTGGCCGTACGAGCGGCCGCAGGAAACGGCTGACGCGCTGCTACGACTGTGGAAAGGTGCGGCGTAGTGAGCGCGCAGTCTCACTGCAAGGTGCAATGACCGGTGCCGCGATCTTCGACTGGGACGGCACGCTCGTCGACTCGAGAGCCGCGCTGCTGCGCGCCTGGCACCAGGCAACGGAGGCCGTGATCGGCCGGCGCTACCCGGCGACGCCGGACGAGGAGACACTGGTCTTCACTCGGCCGGGGCGTGAGCTTTTCGCCGTCCTTGGCGGTGACGACGGGCCCGATGCGCTCGCCGCGGCGTTTCAAGCCGCCTACGAGCCGGCTAGCGTGCTCGTCCAGCCGTTTCCGGGCGTGCGCGAGGCAATCTGCGACTTGCGCGCTGACGGCATACGCATCGGCGTCGTGACATCCAAGGCACGCGTCCGGTACGCGACAGACGCTCGGCGCGGCGGACTCGAGGCGTTGGTTGAGCACGCGGTCTGCGTGGAGGACACCACTGCCCATAAGCCCGACGCCGCCCCGGTGACGCACGCACTGGTCCAGCTCGGCGTGCCGCCCTCCCGCGCTGTGGTCGCTGGCGACACACCCGTGGACATTGTGGCGGGGCTTGCGGCTGGCGCCGCCGCGATCGGCGTGGCGTGGGGCGCATCGACGCCTGACGCGCTCGCCGACGCGGGAGCCGCCGCGATCGCGTACGACACGGGGCAACTGGCGCAACTCGTCGTCCGCCAGATCCGATTGGAAGCACCGGCATGACCGATATCGACCTGATGGCGCTTCACGGCCTCGTCGTCCGCAAGGCGGGCAGCCCGGCCGCCGTGGCCGCGGTACTCGGTGCCGATCAGGGCGAGGTCTCGGCGGCGCTGCACGCCGCGGTCGCCGCCGGCCACGCGGTCGGTCGGGACGAGCGGTACATGGTCACTCCCGCGGGCCGCACGTGGCTCGACGAGCGCTACCCGATCGTGTACGCCGAGTTCCGCGCTGATCCGGAAGCGACGGCGTCGTACGACCGATTCGAGCGGATCAACCGCGACCTCCTGCGTTTGTTCACCGACTGGCAGATGGTCCCATCACCGGGCGGTCCCGTACCCAACGACCACAGCGACCGCGACTACGACAACGGCATCATCAACCGGCTGGGCGACGCGCACGAGCGAGCCCTGACGAGCCTCGAGCGGTTCGCGGCGCTTCAGCCCCGCATCGGCGTCTACGCGCAACGGCTGGACAACGCGTACGACCAGGTCCTCGCGGGCGACATCGACTACGTCAGCGGCGCACGGATCGACAGCTACCACACCGTCTGGTTCGAACTGCACGAGGACCTCCTGCGCATGCTCGGACGCGAGCGCGAGGAAGCGCCGTGACGGTGACGTCAAACCACGTCGTGCCGCTCGACGGCAGTCTCGCCCTCGGCCGCGAAGTGGTGGGCAACAAGGGCGCGAGTATCGGCGCGATGCTCGCGCTTGGGCTCCCGGTGCCGCCGGCGTTTGCGCTGCCGATCGACGAGTGCCGCCGTTACCACGCGGCTGGCGGCGTGTTGGCCGACGATGTCTGGGAAGCGGTGCTCGGCTCCATCGCCAGCCTCGAGCGCGAAACCGGACGGCGTCTCGGCGACCCGGAGGAGTCGTTGCTCGTGTCCGTGCGCTCTGGGGCCGCGGTGAGCATGCCGGGGATGATGGACACCATCCTCAACCTCGGAATGACTGATGAGGTCGAGGCGGGTATGGGCCGTCGAGCCCGCGATTCCGAGTTCGCGCGCGCGACGCACGTTCGCTTCTGCCACGAATTCGGTCACACAGTGCTCGGCGCGGACCTCGATCCGCCAGGCGCCGGCGCGACGGCGCGCGACGTGCGCGCGGCGGTGCTCGCCGACACCGGGCATGCCGTGCCCGAGGAGCCGCTCGAACAACTGCGCGCCGCGATCAAAGCTGTGTTCGGGTCGTGGTCCTCGCGGCGCGCGATCGCCTATCGCAAGCACTGGGGCATCCCGGAGGATGGCGGCACGGCAGTGATCGTCCAGGCGATGGTGTTTGGCAACCTGGCCGAGCGCTCCGGCACCGGCGTGCTGTTCACACGCGACCCTTTGACGGGCGAGCCCGAGCCTTACGGCGAGTGGCTGCCGGGCGGGCAGGGGGAGGATGTGGTCAGCGGAACCCACGACTGTCTCGAACTCGCCGCGTTGAAGGATGCGATGCCGGACGTGGGCGAGCGGTTGGTCGACGCGGGACGGCTCCTCGAGCAGACCAATGGCGACGTGCAGGACATCGAGTTCACGGTCGAGCGCGGTCGGCTGTACCTCCTGCAGACGCGCGCTGCCAAGCGTTCGCCGCTGGCGGCCGTGCGTATTGCCGTCGACCTCGCGACTGAAGGCGCGATTGCCCGCGACGTCGCCCTGCAGCGGGTGAGCGTCGATCAGCTCGCACTCGTCCTGGCGCCACGGCTGCCCGCTGCGGTCGCGGAGACCGCCGAGGTGCTGGCGCGCGGAACGCCGGCGTGCCCCGGCGTAGCGTCCGGGCGAGTCGTGCACGATTCGGACGCCGCGGAGGCTGCGGCCGGGGATGTGGTGCTCGTACGGCCCACGACGAGCCCCGACGATGTCGCTGGCATGATCGCGGCGACCGCGATCGTCACCGAGCGCGGCGGATCCACGTCCCATGCCGCGGTCGTCTCACGAGCTTTGGGCCGGCCGAGCGTCGTCGGTGTGGGGGCCGGCGTGACCGCGGCGTTCGGCGATCGTGAGATCACGGTCGACGGGTCGGCCGGCGTCGTCTACGCCGGGGCTCTCGATACCGAGGCTGTCGAGGTCGCCGACGTCCCCCGGCTTGAGGACCTGGTCGCGTGGGCGCGCGAGATCAGCCCGGTCGAGGTGCTCGACCACGCGCCCGAAGTTGTCGACGTTCAACCGATTGGGGTCGGCCTCGCCGAAGGGGCGCCGGCAGACCCCGATCTACTGGCAGAGCAGCTGCGCGGCGCCCCGGCGGCACGCGGCGCACTTCTGGCGACCGCGGAGGGCGCCGAGGCAGTTCTTCGTAGTGGCGTACCGACGGTCGTCCGAACGGCCGACCAGCACGCGGCGACGCTGCTGTTGCGTCTCGTGCAGGCGCGTAGTCCATCAGAGGAGAAACGATGAGCGAGACACCAAGCGTCCCATTCCCCGACAAATGGGCGCGAGCGTCCGGAACCCCGATCGTCGAGGCCTACCACACGGCGATCCGAGCGATCGTCGCGGAAAGGGCCGCGGCGGCCGGCAAGAGTTGGAACGACGCCGTGCACGACCGATCGCTGCAGTTGACCCGTGAGGACTTCGAGAAGGTCGAGGCCGACCTCCTCGCCACGGGGTACCGCTTCGAGATGTCCGCCGTCGTGTCCGCCCAGGAGGCGCCCGAGAAGTACAAGCCCGTCGCTGAGCGCCATGACTCGGGCGCACAGGAGGCAGACGAGCAGGGACGGCCGATCGTCGGCACGGGCGACAACGTCTTCAAGGCGCCCGCCGACGTCGAAGGAGTGGCCCGCTTTGTGTCGACCGTCGAGCGCGTCATGGACATGCTCACCGAGGGAGTGCCCGCCGACACGATCGCCGTGATCGACGACTCCGGCGGAACGCTGACCGCACCGATCCTCGGTGACTTCACCGCGGTGATCTGCATGGGCGGAACGGTGCGGTCACATCTCGGGATCCTCACACGCGAGTACGGGGTTCCCTGCCTCATGGCGGCAGAGCTCGACGGCCTCGCCGAGGGGGATCGCGTCACGGTCGAGTACGGCAAGCCCGCGGCCGACGCCTACGCCAACGCCGAAACCGCCGCGGCCCAGCGCGCGCGCGTGATCAAGCTCTCCTGAGAGGACCGCAATGCCTGTCAAGTACTCCTACCCACAGCTCCTCGACGTCAACGCGTACGTACGCAAGGCAAGCGAGTCCTTCTACTTCCAGTGCACGACTCGCACCGTCCAGGAGTCGAAGCTGTTCCCGGTCAACCCGTACATCGCGATGTCGTACCTCAACGCGTGGTACCGCTGGCCGGAGCTGCTACGCAGGGTCGACGCCGCGATGCCCGCCGAGGAGATCGGGGACCGTGCGCGGCGAGTCGGCAGCTACGTCAACACGATCACCATGGGTCTGATTCCCCAGTTCTATCTCGGTGGCCGCCAGATCCTGATCGACATGGGGCTGCTCAAGCCGACCGATGCGATTGAGGACGTCCTCGACGTGCTCGACTTCGGGCGACGGATCAATCTGTCGCTTCACCGCTCGCACGGGCACATCATGCCCAGCGATGCCGGGCAGCGTGCGCAGATCCACACGGAGCGCCAGACCCAGGTTTTCGAGAGCGATGCCCTCGGCGTGACGCCCGGGGACAAGCTGCACACGGCGTTCGGCCGCTTCATGGCGACCGCCTCCGCCTACGGCTTCCTCAGCCATTGCGAGTGTCGGCTGAGCTTCAACAACCACGGGCCGTACCGAACCCGCGGCGGCGGCGAGATGCTCGTCCGGGACATGCTCGACCTGGCGGAGTGCGACTACCCATGGATGGACGGGATCGCGTCCGAGATCGAGCACAACAACCTGACGGTCGTCGTGATCATGAAGGACACCCACTTCAACATCGTCGACGATTGGGGCTCGTTTGAGGCGACGCCGTCCTACGACGCGGCGAACATCGTGGCGGTCGGCGTCTACACCTCGGACCACCTGTCCGACGGCTACATCCCGGTCCACATGGACTCGGCCGAGGAACTCGCGGACTACCTCGACGACGTTCGGGACAAGATGACCGAGGCCACCGCCGGCATGTGGAAGATGATGGCCGGCTGGTCGCGTGACCAGATGATCGACGCCGGCCTGCTCGTCTACTTTGGCGTTCTCAAGGACCTCGCGCACTTTGCGGGCGTCTACGACCAGCCAGACTGGTTCGAGGTCGACGATCAGGCGCAGCGCTTCAAGCCCCTGATGAACGACGAATACGGCGGCTCACTGATCGCGGAGATCGTTGGCCTCGTGTCGATGTCGTCGCAGAACTGGAGCGAGTACCACATGGACAAGTTCACGGACTCCCGGGCGGAGATGTGGACGCCCGTGCCGTACTCGGTTCTCGCCGACGACGATTGGACCCCGACCGTCGGGCCGATCGGCTCTGGCAGCACGTCGCTGCCGGCGAAGACGGGCCCCTACAACACGACCCGCGGGAAGCTCACGCTCGAGGAGAACAACCGCCTCGCGCGCGAGATGACGCCCTCGTCGTGGGAGCTCCGTTACTACGACGACGACACGTGGATCAAGAACAACGCGGCCGATCCCCGTGCGCGGGAGCTGTACGACCTCGCGCAGACGTCGTCGGTTGCGCTGCACGATGCCGGTTCGGCGCTGCTCTCCGACGACGTCGCCGAGCGCCGCGCCGCGGCAGGTCGATAGATCGGTCGGGCCGTGAGCGGGGCGAACCTCGCGAGTCTGATCGACGGGCCGGCGCGCGCCCTCTCCCGCGCGCCGGCCGTCGTCCTCGGCGACGAAGTGCGCCGCGACTGGGCCGGGTTTGCCCGCGCTGTTGCGGCCCGCGCCGGTGCGTTGCGCGGCACCTACGGAACGACCCCCGGGGACTCGGTGGGCCTGTTCGCCTCGAACTGTCCCGAGTACCTCGAGGCGTTGTTCTCGGTCTGGCATGCCGGCGGGGTCGCCGTCCCGATCAGCAGCCGGCTGCACGTCCGCGAGGCTGGCGATCTCCTTGACGCCGCCCATGCCGGCGTCTGCTTCGTGACGCCCGATCTCGCCGACGACCTGGAGGCCAGCGCGCCCGATGGCACCCGCCTGATCGTCCTCGGTTCACCAGCGGACGCCGCGGCGGCGCAAGCCGATCCGATCGCCCCGGTCGCGCGCAGGCCGGACGACGACGCTTGGATCTTCTTCACGTCCGGCACGACCGGGCGAGCGAAGGGCGCGCGCCTGAGCCACGCGAACCTTTGGGCGATGACCGCGGCCTACTACGCGGACGTGAGTCCGTTGGGGCCGCACGACGCGATCATCCACATCGCGTCGCTCAGCCATGCCTCGGGGTTGATGGCGCTGCCGTTCATCGGTCGCGGTGCTGCGCAGGTGCTGCCGGCGTCCGGACGGTTCGACGCAGCCGAGCTGATCGACCTGATCGGCGCGGGTGCGCGGTCGACCTTCTTTGTTCCGCCGACGCTCTTGCGGCGGCTGTGCGCGGCACCGCAGGTGCAGTCGATCGTTGCCGACCAGATCGGGACGGTGTTGGTCGGTGCTGCGCCGGTCCGCCCGGACGACCTCCGCGAGGGCGTCGCTCGCCTCGGTCCGTGCCTGTGGAACGGCTACGGACAGGGCGAGTCGCCCTGCACGATCACGGCGATGAGCATGGAATCGATCAGACTCGCCGTGGCAACCGGTGATGATGCCCGGCTCGGCTCGGTCGGGAGCGCGCGGTGGGGCACGCGCGTGCGTGTCGTCGGGGAGGACGATCGCGAGCTCGCACCCGGTGAGGTCGGGGAGGTCGTGGTGGACGGCCCGACGGTCATGAGCGGCTACCTCGACCGTCCCGACGAGACCTCGCACGCGCTTCGCGGTGGCTGGCTGCACACCGGCGATCTCGGGTCCTTCGACACTCATGGTCATCTCACGCTCGTCGACCGTGTCAAGGACGTCGTGATCACCGGCGGTTACAACGTGTACCCGCGTGAGGTCGAGGATGTCCTGCTCGCGCACCCCTCCGTCGCTGATGTGGCCGTGCTCGGGCTTCCCGACCCCGAGTGGGGCGAACGCGTCGCGGCATTCGTCGTCGCGTCGGCAGGTGCCACGCTCGACACGGACGCACTCGACGCGCTGTGCCTGGAGCGGATCGCGCGCCACAAGCGGCCGACCTCGTATCACGTGGTCAGCGAGCTGCCGCGCAACGCCGCCGGCAAGGTTCTCAAGAAGGAGCTGCGCGAGGGGGTCGCGGATGGAGCGCGTTGAGCTCCTCGATGCGACCTTGCGAGACGGGCAGCAGAGCCTGTGGGGCATGCGCATGCAGGCCGGGATGGCCCTGCCGGTCGCGGACATCCTCGACCGCACGGGGTTTCGGACGATCGACGCCGCGGCGAGTTCGTTCTTCGAGGTGCTCATCAAGTACTGCCGCGAGGATCCCTGGCAGGGCCTCGACCTCCTACGAGCGGCGATTCACCGCACGCCGATGCGTGGAGGGATGCGCGGCAACGCCGCCGTCTCATTCGGAATCACGCCTCCGGCGTTGATGGACACATGGATGCGACGCCTCAACGAGCACGGCATGCGCTCGTTCTGGCTCTATGACGTGCTCTACGGGCTCGACAACTTCGCGCGGCTCGCGAAGATCGCGAAGGAGTACGGATCCGAGGTTGCGGGGACCGTCTTCTTCAGCCTGTCGCCCGTCCACACCGACGACTATCTGGCCGGCAAGACGGCCGAAATCGCCGCAATCGCCGATATCGACACGGTGCTGTTCTACGACACCGCCGGCGTGCTCGACGTCGATCGCGTCCGCGTGCTCCTCCCGAGAATCGTTGCGGCAGCCGGCGGCAAGCCGGTGGAGTTCCACTCGAACAATCTGATGGGCACCTCGGGTCTTGGCTACGTCGAGGCTGTCCGCCACGGGGTGCGGATCCTGCACACCGCTACGCGCTCGATGGCCAACGGCCCATCGGTGCCGTCGACCGAGAGCGTCGTCAACAACCTCGAGCTCATGGGCTTCGAGCATTCGATCGACACCGCACTGCTGCCCCCGGTCGAGGATCACTTCCGGCGGGTCGGGCGCGCAGCCGGTTACCTCGTCGACCCGGTCAGCGAGTACGACCTCTTCAACGTGACGCATCAAGTGCCGGGCGGGATGGTCGGCACGTTGAGGGCCCAGCTCGACCAGCACGGTATGGCCGATCGGATCGGCGACGTGCTGGCCGAAACCGGCGCGGTCCGTCGCGACCTCGGCTGGCCGGTGATGGCGACCCCGCTCAGCCAGCTGGTCGGGACACAGGCGGTGCTCAACATCGTCAACTCAGAGCGCTACGCGGTCGTGCCCGATGAGGTGATCGCCTACGCGGCCGGCCACTACGGCACTCCGCCCGCCCCTGTCGAGCCCGATGTTCTCGACCGCATCATGGCCGCCCCGCGCGCCCCCGACATCGTTGCCTCGCCGCCCGAGGCCACGAGCCTTGACGAACTGCGCCGCGAACACGGGACCGGAACAGACGACGACGAGCTGATCCTGCGCGCCCTCATTCCCCCGCATGACATCGAAGCGATGCGCGAAGCCGGCCCCGTCCGTCGCGATTACCCGCCGGCGGCCCCGGAGATCGCCGAGGTGCGTGCCTTGCTCGCGCTCGCCGATACCCCGTACGTTCGCGTCAGTACCGAGCGCTTCGACGTGGAGCTGCGCCGATGAACGCACAAGCGCCCGGGCTCCTGAACCTCACGCCGCTCGAGCTGCTGACAACGACGCGCTCAGTACGCAAGCGCCTCGACTTCGAGCGGCCGCTTGACCCAGCCGTGCTGCGGACGTGCGTTGCGATTGCCCTGCAGGCGCCCTCCGGCTCGAATCGCTTCCCGATGCAGTTCGTGATCGTGACCGACGAGGGCCGCCGCCGCGCGCTCGCTGACGCCTATCGGATTGCCTACGAGGGGTACCGCGAGTCGCCCGGCTACATCGGCGCGATCGACAAGGGCGACCCTGAGGCCAACGCCCAGCAGCAGCGCACCGCACGGTCGGCTGACTACCTTGCCGAGCACTTTCACCGGTCACCCGCGATCGTGCTCGCGTGTGGTCTCGGGCGCGCCGACGACGGGCCTCCCGACCGCAAGACCAACCTGCTCGGCAGCATCGCCCCTGGCATGTGGTCCTTCATGCTCGCCGCGCGGCTTCACGGTCTCGGAACGTGCTGGACGGGGCTGTCGTTGCGTGAGGAACGACGGACGGCCGACGCCGTCGGCATCCCGATCGACGAGGTCACGATTGCCGCCGTCACGCCTGTCGCGCACACGCGCGGGACGGACTTTCGTCCCGCGCTCCGTCCCAACCCCGACGACGTCATCCACTGGGAGGTCTGGTAAATGCCCACCAACCGCGCGTACCGCCTGCGGCGCCGCCCGTCCGGCGATCTGACACTCGGCGACCTCGAGTTGGTCACTGAGGAGTTGCCCGAGCTCGAGGATGGGCAGGCACTGGTGCGCAATCGACTGCTGTCGGTCGATCCGACGAACCGGATCTGGATGAGCGAGGTGCGCGGGTACATGCCGCCCGTGCCGCTGGACGCGGTGATGCGCGGCCTTGGCATCGGTGAGGTCGTCGAGTCGCGCCGCGACGATCTCCCCGCCGGCGCGCTGGTGAGCGGGTTCGTCGGATGGCAGGACTACGTGGTCGCTGATGACGCGCAGCTGGATGCACCGCTGTCGGTCCTGCCCGACCCCCTTCCCGCCCCCGAATCGACGTTCCTCGGGGTTCTGGGCCACACGGGGATCACCGCGTACATCGGCGTCGACATCGCCGAAGTTGCCGACGGCGAGACCGTCGTGGTCTCGGCGGCGTGCGGCGCGGTCGGCTCAGTCGCGGGTCAGCTGGCAAAGGCTCGCGGCGCGCGCGTCGTCGGGATCGCAGGCGGCGCGGCGAAGTGTCGTCATGTTGTCGACGACCTCGGCTTTGACGCGTGCGTCGATCACCGCGCTGCGGATTGGCGCGAGCAGCTCGACATCGCCACGCCCGATGGCGTCGATGTCGACTTCGAGAACGTCGGCGGGGAGATCATGGACCACGTCCTGATGCGCCTGAACGTCGGAGCGCGCATCGCTCTGTGCGGGATGATCTCGCAGTACAACGCGCCCGATGACGCCTGGCTCGGTCAGATCAACATCGGCCAGCTGATCATGCAGCGCGCGACGATGCGTGGCTTCCTGGTGCTCGACTTCGTCGAGCGGTTTGAAGAGGCGATCATTCATCTCGCGGGGATGCTGGCCGACGGTCGGCTGCGCCACGACGAGACATTCGTCGACGGCCTGGAAGCGACGCCGGCCGCGTTCGGTCAGCTGTTCTCGGGCGAGAATGTCGGCAAGATCGTCGTTCGGCTCGACGGCTCGACGCCCGTCTAGTCGGCGATTCCGGACATCCGGCCGAGCCTCAGTGCGACCCACAGCTCGAGCTGCCGCTCACGCACACCGCGCCCGAGCAGTTCCTCGGCGCGGCGGACGCGGTACAGGATCGTGTTCTCGTGGACGCCAAGCCTCCGTCCCGCACGGGCGAAGCTTGTCCCCTCCTCGAGAAATACGCGGAGCGTCGCGCGCAGCCGTCGGGTTGCGTCATCGTCGTGCACCAGTCGGCCAAGCTCGCCTCGGACGAACCGCCTCGCCTCGTCAAGATCTGCCGTCGCGAGGGCGTCGAGCGCGACATCGGCGAAGCGCGTGGCCGGCCCACGGTCGCCTGGATCGAGTTTGGCGACCCGGCGCGCAGCCAGGGCTTCGCGATGGCTGCGGCAGAACCCATCCACGCCGTGGCCGGTCTCGCCCAGCGCGACGTGCAGCCCGCGCGACTCATGCCACCCGGCGGGCCAGCTCGAAAGCTCGGCGTCGTCCCGCGCACCGACCCAGCACGCGAGGTGTCGCCCCTGGGGAACGGTGAGCAAGGCCCGCGTACCCAAAGCCCCGGCGAGCGCGGCGGCCAGGCGCTCCATCTCGCCGAACAATGCCTGGCTGTCATCTGCACTGCCGTCCGCGTCATCGCTCCAAACGACGAACGCCAGGTGATGCATGTCGAGCTCGTAGGACAGCCGGCTGCTCGTGTCGACCACGTCGGGGCGCGCCCCCTCGAGCAGAGCACGCACCTCCGCGGCGCGGATCGCCGCGGCGCCACGAACCCACTGCTCGCGCTCGCGCATGTAGACATCGGTCAGCTGGCGCTCGATCGCGTCGACCCATGCGAACAACCAGTCGTTGAGGAACCCGGTGGCGGCGACAAGCTGGTCGGGGTCGTCAGTCATCGTGCGCACGCGGTCCAGCCACATGTGCAGCAAGGCTCCCTGCGCGGTTCGGTAGGCACGCTGGAGAAGTTCCAATCCCAGCCCGCGGCGCACGTACTCGCGCGCGTACCCGAGAGCCTCGGGTGGAGCAAGCGCCATGGACGGGGGCGCGCCGTCGCGGAGCATCGAGACGATCATCCCGAGGTTGGAGCGGGTGCTCAGCACGGTGCCGGCCCGGAGGTCTTCGTCGAGTTCGCGCATGTGCTCGTGAATCGCGTCGGAGAGAACACGCGAGATGTCATCCAGCTCAGCGTCCATCCCCTCGACGATTTCGCCGACCTGCTGCGGGAGCGCCACCATGGCGTCAGCCTCGGCACCGTCGCGTCAGGTGTCAACCCGCGCCGTCTGTGTCGTTGTGGGATTCCCACAACCGCGCCTGCACTCGCTCGGCCCGGCGCCACGACGACAACGGCGGCGCGCAGCCGTAGGTTCGTGCCATGGAGACGACGCATACGCCGCGGGTCTTGGCGATCGATGCCGGCGGCACCATGACCGACACGTTCATCGTCGACGAGGACGGGCACTTCGTCATCGGAAAGGCGCAAACGACACCGGCCGATGAGTCGGTCGGCCTCATGCTGTCCACCGAGGACGCTCTGCGCCAGTGGGAGAGCACGACACAGGACGCGTTCCCCGACATTCGGTCCGCCGTGTTCTCGGGCACGGCGATGCTCAACCGGCTACTGACGCGCCAGGGCCGCAAGGTCGGCGCGATCGTCACCGCGGGCCAGGAGGACGCCCTCCAGATGGAGCGCGGCATCCAGACCTACCTGGGGTATTCCTACGCCGACCGGCTGCACATCGCCACGCATCACCACAACGAGCCGCTCATCCCCCGTGAGCGGATGAAGGGCGTCCGGGGCCGGATCGACCTGTTCGGAAATGAGGTTCTGCCGCTGCGCGAGCAGGACGCTCGTGACGCAGCCAATGAACTGCTCGATGCAGGCGTTGAGGGGATCGTCGTCTCGCTGCTGTTCTCCTATCGCAATCCCGCGCATGAGCAGCGCGTCGCGGAGATCGTCGAGGAGGAGAAGGCCAAACGCTCCGTCAACGGTTCGTGCCCGATCTTCGTCTCGAGCGACCTCTACCCGTCGCGTCGCGACTTTCCGCGTCTGAACTCGACGGTCATCGAGGCCTACGCTGCAGAGCCGTCGCGCGGAACGCTGCGGACGGTCAGCGACCGCACGAAGGAGCGCGGGGCGGGGTTCGAGCTCCGCGTCATGGCCTCGCACGGGGGCACGATTTCGATCGACGCCGACCAACTCGGCACCACCCTCGTATCCGGGCCGATCGGTGGCGTAATCGGCGCCCGCTGGTTGGCTGATCACATCGGGCTCACCAACGTGCTCTGTACCGACATCGGCGGGACGTCGTTCGACATCGCCCTGCTGACCGGGCGCCGCTACGAGGTGACCACGACGCCCGATGTCGCGCGATTCATGCTCAACATGCCACTGGTGTCGATCGACTCGGTCGGCGCTGGTTGTGGCTCCTACGTGCGGATCGACCCCAACGCCCGGCGCCCCGAGGTCGGGCCGGATTCGGCCGGCGCAATGATCGGCACTGCCTACCCAGAGGGCGGCGTGTCGACGGTGTCGATCACCGATCTCAACCTGGTCCTGGGGCGCCTGAACCCCGAGTACTTCCTCGGCGGACACGTCACGCTCGACGTCGAGCGAGCTCGACACGAGGTAACACGCCAGGTCGCGAAACCGCTCGGTCTCGGCGTCGAGGAAGCGGCCGCCGGTGTGATCGAGCTGTTCGAGTCAGCGCTGCGAAACGAGGCGGTGGGCCGGATCCTCGGCAAGGGCTACAGCCCGGCTGACTACACGCTCCTGTGCTACGGCGGCGGTGGCCCGCTGCACGTCGCCGGCTACACACGCGGCGTCCCGTACCAGCAGGTCCTCGTGCCCGAGTGGGCGGCGGGATTCTCCGCGTTTGGTTGCGCCTGCGCAGACTTCGAGTACCGATTCGATCGCCAGGTCGACCTGCCGCTGCTGCCGTCGCAAAGCGCTGATGAGCGCCTTGCGATGGGCACGCTGCTCACCCAGGCGTGGCGCGGCCTGGAACAGCGTGTGCAGGCAGAGTTCGAGAAGTCCGGTTACGCGGCCGACTCCATCTCGTTCACCCACATGGTCCGGATGCAGTACTACGGACAGCTCGTCGACATCGAGGTCGACGCGCCGCGTGCGGAGATCGCGAGCACCGACGACATCGATGCGCTCATCGCGGCGTTCGAGGCGACCAACGCCCGCATGTACGCGCGGGCCGCGTCGTCGCCCGAGCTGGGCTACCTCGTCGCGCAGGCGATCGTGAAGGGATCGGTGCCGATCGAGCAACCGACGCTGCCCGTCATGCCGCGCGAGGACGGCTCGCCACCCGTCAAGGCAACCCGCGAGGTCTGGTGGACCGACGGGTATGCGACCACCGATGTGTATGAGATGGACGACGTGCGCAACGGTCACGTGATCGAGGGGCCGGCGGTGCTCGAGGCCGAATCCACGACATTCCCGATTCCACCGGACCGGCGCGCGCTGCTCGACGAGCACGGGATCTTCCACCTCGAGAACAAGGAGGCCTGAGCATGGCCACGATCGACACGATCCGCGAACTCGAGACCGATCGGCCGGCGCCGATCGGCTGGGATGGCATGACGCTCAAAGCAATGCTCGACCGCTCCGAGGAGCTGTTCGAGTCGACCGGCTACTACCAGGGACTTGAGCACCTCCGGCTCAAGGACGCAGACCCGCTGCATTTCGAGAAGCTGTTCTCGCGTGTGCGGGGCGGCATGGTCACGGCGCGCGAGACCGCGCTGAACATCTCGGCCTCTCCCATCGTCCGTGAACTCGGCGAGATCTCGTTTGCCCTCTACACGCCTGAAGGCGACAACGTCGCGCTGTCGACGGGGATCATCGTCCACGTCCACACGATG
>Ga0066903_100001798_pt1 | contig 16117 bp, 18 predicted proteins | sample PanSoiMetaGPlot1_FD_67491 | JGI IMG/M metagenome (GOLD analysis project Ga0066903, IMG submission 67491) | Tropical forest soil microbial communities from Panama analyzed to predict greenhouse gas emissions - Panama Soil - Plot 1 (version 2) | ecosystem: Environmental > Terrestrial > Soil >... | reverse complement strand
CGGACTGGCATCAGGATGGCCACTAGCGCGATTGCCGGGGCTGCAGGTGTGCCGAAGTGGAAACTGCCTGAAGTGACCCCGGCAGAAAAGTGGTTTGCCGCTGAAGAACTGAAATCGAAAATGATCATGGCCAGCACCTATGTGGGTTTGCTGGCACTCAATCAGGGAATTCTTTCAGCCAGTGGCAGCAAACAGGAAATCAATTTTACCGATCCGTTCAAGAGTGATTGGCTGAAGTTCAAAGCAGCCGGTTCAACGATCAGCTACGGCAATCCACTGCTTACCATGATCAGGATGCCGATCCGGTTGGGCAGCTTCTACATGATGCCCGACCACAAGATCGCCAGAATGGTTTATCCCGATGAAGCGGCATCCACAATGATCGGTGAATACTTCCGCAGCCAGCTGGGTCCGGCTGCTTCACTGAGTGCTGACCTGCTGATGCGTGAAGACTGGATGAAGCGGCAGATTGATTTTGGTTTCATGGCGTCCGAACGGCCAGAACCCAAACGGCTGCAGGCGCAAGGTATCGAACCTTACACCCCACTTGAATACTGGGGCCAGCAGGCACTGTTCATCCCGGGACAGGAACTGATGCGATCCGTTCTGCACGGTGATCAAGGCATCGGCAAAGATGTGATGGATATCCTATTCATGATGGGCACAGGTGCCCGGATTAGTGCAGACCCAGATGCCCAATGAAACCCCGATTAGTATCACGTATCCGCATGCCACATGGCGGGTTGTTCTACATAGAAGACCCTCTGACTAAAAGGCCGATTGAAGGCACCACATTTGAGATGCTGATCAATAAGGCAATGGCTTACCGCAAAGCCAACTCTATTCCTATCGGGTTGGACTTTGAGGAAGAAGTAGAGTGTCAGGTCTGCGAACGTTACCCGCAGGAGTGTGAGATATCTAAAAGGGCCATGGGGATGCCGACCACTGCGCCGGGGCTTTATGACGTGGTGCGGGGCACAGCAGTGATGATCAATCACAAGGCCCACGGTAGCCAGCTGGTGGATCAGACTGAAGCCAACCGAAGAGCAGAGATTTGTTTTCGTTGTCCGTTGCGGGTGCAAATGACTTTGCCTTGTGCCCGTTGTATTAGCGCACTTGAAAATGTGGTGCAAGTCATCACCGGTTCACATGGGACACCGTTTGATGAACGGCTATCTGCCTGCGCCATTTGCAAGTGCTACATATCGGCCAGCGTGTGGTTGCCACTGGAAACCCAGTGCGTGGGGGTCAATGAAGAGATGCGGGAAAAGTTCGACTTTGCAAAGCAGCATTTCAGCTGCTGGAAAGCTTGCCCATGAGTTCTTACGAATCGAATTATTTGCAGACCCTGAACCCGGACCTGAGTGTTCCAGAGACACGCATGCGCAACGCGCAAGCGGTTCAGGATTTCTTCAGGCGTTGCATCGATGACGATAACAAGCGGTCAAAGAAGCGCAGCCTAGTCAATGGTCTGGTGGATGGCAACCCGCCTTACAATCGTGAACTACTCCTGAAGGCCAACCGTGCGGACGCCTGCAACGTCAATTGGAACATCAGCCGCAGTTACCTTGAGGCAGCTACCGGCGCATTCTATGACCTGTTTTCCGAAGCCCCGGGGTTCATGTCACTGGCTACGGGCTTTGGCAAGAGTGAACAGGAGAAGGATCAAAGTTCACGGATCCTGAGTGAAGAAGCAGATCGGATCATATCCATGGATCAGGTCTGGGATTATCAAATGCAGCAGAGCATTTGGAACATGGTCCTGCATGGGTGCGGTCCTTTGCTCTTTGAAGACTGCTGGAAGATCCTGCCCCGGGCTTATGCCTGTGGTGATTTGAAGCTGCCTGAGTTCACTTACTCAGACACCTTTTACTGGGAAGTGTGTGGTATCCAAACAGTCTACTACCCGCCTGAGTTGTATGACTTCATTAAGGATGAGGAAGCTGCTACAGCCATGGGCTGGGATGTGGAATACACCAAGCAGGTGATCAAGAACGCAATGGATATCCGGCAGACTGCCGGGATTCAATATGAGTGGGAACAGTATCAGCAGGAGTTAAAGAACAACACACTGGCCTATTACGACAATTCCAAAATCTGCAGGGTGGTGCACGTGCTGTGGAAAGAATTCAGTGGCCGGATCACGCAGGCGATTGTGGAACGAGACAGTGTGTCCGGCACAGCGGTGGGCTTCCTGTTCCGTTCGATTGAACGCTACACCGATTTTCAGCGGGTGATTCATCCGATGTATTTTGACCGTGGCAATGGCGGCTATCACCACAGCGTTACTGGGCTGGGTGTCAAGATGTATGGCGCAATGGAGTATCAGAACCGGCTGCTTTGCAATCTGGTGGACAAGACCTTTTCGCCTAAGACACTTTTCCGACCGACCACAGCCGAAGCTTCGCAGCGGTTCCAGCTGGCCCATCACGGTGATTATGGACTGCTGCCCCCGGGTTATGAAGCAGTGCAGAACCCGATCACTGGGTTGCTCACTGAGTCACTGACCATGAACAAGGAAATTTCGGAAATCCTGTCCAGCAATCTTTCGAGCTACCGGCAGCAGATTCCGATGCAGGAAAGCGGTAACCCGCCTACCAAGTTCCAGAAGCAGCTGGAAGCTTCACAGCAAAGCTCACTGAGCAAGACCACTTACAACCGTTACTATAAGCAGCTGGATCAACTCTACACAGAGATAGCCCGTAGGATGTGCGATCTGAACAGCCCTGATGAACGGGCAAAAGAATTCCAGCGCAGGTGCGTGAAGCGTGGTGTGCCACGTGAATGCTTCGGACGGTTGGACAAAGTTGAAGCAGTGCGCGTGATCGGGCAGGGGTCCACGTTCATGCGCAAGATGGCAGTGGATTCACTGACACCGATCATCGGCAGCTTGCCAGAGGAAGGCAGAACCAACTGGCTTAATGACAAGATCGCAGCTGAAGCAGGCCAGCATGCCGTGAGCCGTTACAACCCGATTGGTGAGCAGCAGAAGCTGGCGACAGATCAACAGGCTGAAGCGTTGCAGTGGGTGGCGGCAATGAAGGTCGGTGTGCCGCCTGTGGTCACCAGTTCACAGAACCCAGTCACCTACGCCAGCACATTCTTGGCGGCTGGCTCGCAGGCTCTGCAGTCGGTGCAGCAGGGTGGCGATATGCTGGAAGTGCTGAAGTTTATGGGCATCTGCGGACCTGCAGTCCACGCGCATCTTGAACGGTTCAAAGACGATCCGACCCGGGCAACCGTTTACCAAGCCCTGCAACAGCAGTGGGAACAGATGGCAAAGGTCACTGACATGCTCAAGCAGCATGTTCAGCAGCAACAGCAGCAGGCACAGAAGCAGCAGAAGAAGACGCAACAGGCAATGACCGATGAGCAAATTAAAACCATGCAAGCCCGTGCTGATATCCAGCGCAAAAATGCGAAGACCAGAAATCAAATTCAGATTGCCAGTGCCCGGGCACGTCAGGGAATGGCGATTGCGGACGCTACCACTGCGGATCAGATCCGCAATAACCGACTGAAAGCTTTCGCTGAATAATGCCTGAAGGCGATGCAGAACTGCCCGATGACGGGTTGCCGGACGAGCAGCCGGACGATGAAGACGACTGCAAGCCTGCGGACCTGCTGAGAATGCCACAAGAAAATTTGCCTAATGAGTAAGATCATACTTCCATACGTTCATCCCACTGAGGAGGAGCAAAGAGCAGTCCGCGCCAGAAGGGTTATGTATGAGACGGTGCCGGAACTGAAGGAGCTTGCCGACAAGATCCACAGTCACCGACTGATGCCGCCACCTGCCTGCGATCAGTGCATTCAGATGGCCATTGATCGGATTGCCAAAAGGAAATGAAGGACACGAAGGACGTAACTTTTTGCGTGGTGGACCGGGGCACATTCTTTCCCGTGGCTGAAAGGTTGGTGCGCGGATCCAAAAAGGTTTATTTCTGCCCACCAAAAGGCGAGTCCTTTGAATCTGCGTGGCATGATTCACTAGGGCACGGTCACCCGGGGGTGGAAGCGATCCGTGATTTCTGGCCGATCAAAAATGAGATTGATTGCTTTGTGTTCCCTGATTGCCGGGACTGGGGCCTGCAGCTGGAACTTGAATCACAGGGCTTCCCGGTGTGGGGCAGCAAACGGGCAGAGGATTTGGAGTCCATGCGGGGCCTGTGGCTGGACGTGGCCAAGCAGGTCGGCATGCCGATGCCGGACACTGAAGTGATTCAGGGCTTGGAGAATTTGCGCAGTTATCTTTACGAGCACCGTGGAGAAAAGAAGCACATCAAGATCAGCCGTTACCGTGGGGACATGGAAACGTGGTGCGCGGATGATTGGCTGGTGACGCGGAACAAGCTGGACCACCTTGCCGCCAAATGGCAGGGGTTGCAAAACCTGCTGGTGTTCTACGTGCAAGACGATCTGGATACCACCATTGAAGGGGGTGCTGATTCCTACTTTGTAGCTGGCAACTTTCCAGATGAACTAATCATAGGTTACGAGAAAAAGAGTGCAGGATATTTCGGTGCGGTGATGCCACGCCGGGATATGCCGCCAGAGATTTGGAAACCCAGCCAGTTGATTGCCCCAGTGCTGGCAGACTTTGGCTATTGCAATTTCTTTTCCACTGAAGTGCGGCTGGTGGATGACAAAAGCTATCTACTGGATCCCTGCTGCCGGTGCCCCAGCCCTGCCGGTGAAGAGCAGTTGGAGATGTTCAGTAACTTTCCCGATATCGTTTGGCACGGAGCAAACGGCATACTGGTGCAACCGGATTGGGCTGCGAAGTATTGCGCCGAACTGGTGATTTCTTGGACCGGTGAAAAGGAAGCCGCCAAGGTGGTGCGGGTGCCTGAAGATGTGCGCCAGTTTACCAAGCTCTACGCCTGCGCTTACGCGGATGATGCATTTCATTTTTCACCGGCTCAAGACCCGGAAGCCATCGGCTGCGTGGTCGGCATCGGGGACACCCCGGGTGAAGTGATTGACCATTTGAAACAATTGCGTGAATCAATTGCTGACCAGCCGGTGAGCATGCCCATTGAACCAATTGCGGATCTGATCCGTGAAATTGAGGAAGCCAAAGGGTTAGGGATCGAATTTGGTGAAGGGCAGGAAATGCCTGAACCTGCTGTGGTGCTTGACAAGTAGGGGTAACCCGTGGGTATGATAAGGTATGATACGGTCAACGGATTTCACCCACCCCAATCCACCGGATGATGTTCCCAGCCCGTTGATGAAGCAGGCGCAGGCAGGGTTCATGCTTCCTTGGCCACGCAAGCCACTTAGTGGCAAACCCAAGGGACCGGCACGGCAACCTAAAACCAGCAGAAGCGGGTTGCACAAATTGAAACGGGTGACCCATCCAGATCCGTTCTTCTAAATGTGGCGATTACACTCTGTTACCTGACCAGCAGACGCGATTCAAAAGTTGAATGGTGGTTGGATTCCCTTCTGTTGCAACTCAAGCCGGATGATGAGTTGCACCTTATCATTATCGATTTCTACGCCAGTGAAAATCCACTGTGCGCCGATGGGGTGCCCCCACAGATCAAAAGTTTCAAGCACGTGGAACCAAAGCCTAACGTGTGGCAGGGCAAGCACCGGCTGACCAAAGACAACTGGTTCGCTGCAGCTAATGCGAGGAACACAGGGCTGTGCCTGTGTGCAACTGACTGGATTGCTTACTGCGATGATCTGTCAGTGCTCTGGCCCACATGGTTGGAAGCAGTGCGCCGGTCACAGAAGCAGAACTATGTGGCACTGGGGGCTTATAAGAAGGTCCGCAATCTGCGGGTGCTAAATGGCCGCATTCTTTCGTTTGATGAATTTGCAGCCGGACTCGATTCACGCCTGCGGCACACTGGTGAGGTTGTGTCGTGCGGTGGTGATTGGATGTATGGATGTTCGGTTGCGGGGCCTGTTGAAGCTTTCCTGTCAGTCAATGGCTGGCCTGAAGTCTTTGACGGGCTTTCCTTTGAAGATGTGTGCATGGGGATCTGCATGGGCAACACCGGCAAGTTCAGCTTCCGGTATGATAAAAGTATGCTCACCCTTGAAAGTGAGGAAGACCACTACAAAGAAAAGCCCATGGTCCGATCCGATTTTGGGATCAGCCCAAAGGACAAGAGCCACGCAGCCCTGAACATTGCCAAGCAATCGAAGTGGTTCCCAAACTATTTTGAAAATGGCGGCATCCGTGAGCTACGTGCCCGGGTGCTGCACGGTGATCCGTTTCCCATCCAGAAAAACCCACAGCATGAGTGGTTCACCGGCAAGCCGCTGGCTGAGTTATGATCGAGAACTGGCGACCACTTTATTTCTGTGGCTGGCACGGATATCACATCCTGCTTGAAGCCCTGACACCACAGGTTGCTTTCGATCTGGGTGCCAATGTTGGCGGCTTCATCCAAGAAATGCTGTTGCGTGGTGTGGAGAAGGTTCACGCCTTTGAACCGGTGCCGGATGTGTGCGACCAGCTGCGCAGCACGTTCAGTCAGGATGAACGAGTAATAATCAATCAGCTTGGTGTCTCAGACCATACCGAAGTTCTGAAGGATGTTCTTCCCACTTATGCATGGGCACTGCTGCCTGCAGGCAAGGGGGCTGTGGCAATGGAATATGCAGGCAAGCCACGCTTCGACGTTCGATGCATCAGCTTGGATGAGTATGTAGCCAATACCGGGGCAGTGCCTGACTACGTGAAGATCGATGTGGACGGGTATGAATGCCACGTGCTGGAAGGGGGCAGAAAGCTCTTCACAGAAAAAAGACCATGGATGCTTTTTGAGTTGTCGGAACTGGTGAACCACGTGGGCCGCACCGTGGAGCAGCTTTGCAATTTGATCTATGAGTATCGTTATAAAGCAGTGTCACTGGACTTGGCTTATATCTGTCCTGATGTTCCTGCACTGTTAGAACACTTCCCTTACAACAGCAGCTATGATGTGTTCCTGCTGCCAGATGAGTTGCTTAAAGAAATCACACTATGATCACAGACCGGCTTAAACATGAACTGGAAGACATGCTGTCCCTGAAGCGCAGGCCCATCATTGAAGGCTGGACCACGCAGGAAAAAGCCGAAGCCCTAGCGGGGCTGGTGATCGATCATAAGCCGCAGCTGTTGGTTGAAGTCGGTGTGTTCGGTGGCAGGTCGGTGTTCGCGCAGGCATTTGCCCTGCGTGAAAACGGTATGGGTGTGGTCTGGGGGATCGATCCGTGGTCACTAGATGCCGTGCTAGAGGGTGATATAGGCCCCGAGAACACCAAGTGGTGGACTGAGAATGTGAACCTTGAAGAGATTTACACGGGCTTTGTGCGCGGTGTGCTGGACTTCCAGCTTACCAAGCAGATCCGCTGGGTGCGCCAGCGTGGTGACGTTGCTGCCCGAATGTTCGGGGACAAGTGCATTGACGTGGTGCACTTGGACGCCAACCACAGCGAAGCAGCTTCCTGCCGGGAAGTGGAGTGCTGGCACAAGAAACTGAAGCCCGGGGGCTTCCTGATTGCCGATGATACGGATTGGACTTCAGTGGCCAAGTCACTGGGTATGATTAAATCATTCGGTTACAAACCGGTTAAGCAATACCAGACCTTTGCCATTTTCCAGAAGAATGGAACTGCTTGAACAAATCCCGGTTACCGACCAGACCCCATCGATCCATGAACAGACCGAATGGGATAGTGGGATCTTTAACTTCGGCAAGGGTGAGCATCCACAGTGTGATTATCTCAACTGTGGGTTGGTAGAACGTCCTGATGGTCTTTGGCTGATGGTGCGCCGGTCAATCTGGAAGGACCGGCTGATCTTCGGAATGAACGATATAGTTGCTTTCAAGCTGGGTGGTGAACGTGGGCTGGTGCCGCAGGTTGGTTACCGTGTGCGCTTTGTTAATACCAACGTCAATGAGCAGTATGAAGACCCACGGGCTATCTACTATGCAGGCCGGACATACTTAGCCTGCTGCAATTTCGTCTGGTATCGAATTAAGAAGTGGACTGGGGCACATCAGATCCTAGTTGTCTGTGATGATAAGTGGGACGTTAAACGCCGTTACGATCCTTACTACGCAAAGAACGGCAAAGCACTGGGACTGAACACAGGGCATGAAAAGAACTGGCTGTGGTTTTTCCATGAAGACAAGTTGAACCTGATTTATGCCGCCAATCCGCACACGGTGATCGAGTTCGATAACAACCTGCACGTGGTTACTGAACGCAGGACTGAAAAAAAGCTGCCGTGGGGTTGCGGTGAAATTCGTGGCGGCACTCCACCTTACAGGGTGGGCAGTGAATACTTCACGTTTTTCCATTCCAGCCTGCCGTGGACCAGCCGCTATCGACGTTACTACATGGGTTGTTATGCCTTTGAAGCCAAGCCGCCTTTTCACATTACACGCATCACTGCAGAGCCTCTTCTAATCGGAAGCCAGCATGATTACTGGGTGAACACTAAGCCGTTAGTGGTGTTCCCGTGCGGTTCAACTATGCGGGGACAAAACTGGTTAGTCACTCTTGGAGTCAATGATCTTAAGTGCGGATGGATCGAAATCCCGCACAAGGATCTAGTTCGGAGGATGACATGGCTAGAGCAATGAAATTCAATGCACACTTGTTAAGAGTAGCGATCAACCGCAAACGCTTTGAATGGGTGGATCAGGTGATGAAGGAAATTCTGCCCACCGACGTTTACGGGAACATGCATTCAAACAAAGTTGCAGACCGGCAGAAGGCTGTGAACTGGCTGAATGAAAAGGGCTATTACGTGAAGGACGCAGGTGAAGGGGTTATGCAGATATTCAAAGGCACTAGGTTGCTGCGACAACGGACCTTCATCTGGGAAATCACTGACCCTGAAGAACTGCTGGGGATAGCTGAAGCAGTGACAAACAAGAACATACCCCCACCACCGTGGGCACCCAGAGATGTTTAAGTTGTTCCGTAAAAAACCAATCCAACTGCAGATAGTGCGCCGGGATGAAAGCAAGCTGCGCCTTGTGGAGTGGCAGGCCGATCCGCGCATGTGCGGACTAGCCGCCAAGGTGCTGGCCAGTGCGGACCTGCAGCTGATGCTGTCTGTTTTGAGAAATGAACACCCATCCAAGATCGCATTGCATTACGGAGTGGGCATCGATGTTCGGGCACTGATGCAAGCCCGGGCTGAAGGGTATGAAATGGCACTTACTAACCTTGAGGCATTAGCGATTAACACAACACCTGTGCCGATGCCTGAAGCAACATTTGAAGCTGTGTAGAAAGGAACGTTATGGCAGAGACGCTAGAAGCACCACCGACCAAGCAGGAAGAATCACACCGGCAAACCGGCATTAAAAGCTGGATGGAAACTTTGCACAAAGATTTGCCGGACCCGTCACTGGGTGCCGGTGCGCCGGACAGACAAATGATCGAAGAGCCACCGGCAGAACCAGAGCCACCACCGGCAGAGCCAGCTACGCCACCTGTGACACCACCTGTCCCACCGGCTGCGCCACCAGCTGCGCCACCAGCTGAACCAGCAGCCGGTGAAGAACGCTGGCCACGCAGTGCCAAAGAGTGGAAGAACTTTACTACTCAGCGCAAAGCCAAAGACGCAGAGTATGAGAAGACCATTGCTGATCGTGAAGCCAAGATCAAAGAACTGGAAACCAAAGCAGCTGCGCCGATCAACCCGGAGATCCAAAAGCAGATCGACGGGTTGAAAAAGGAGAATGACGAATACAGTAAGCAGCTGCGCCTGCTCGCAGTGACCACGCATCCCAAGTTCAAGGGCTACTTCGCTGGCAAGCTCAACACTGCTCTGACCCAGTTGAAGAGTTGTGTGCCAGCCGATCAACTGGACACGGTTACCCGACTGGTGCAGCAGCCCGACAGTGAGCACAAAGAGGAAGCGATCAACAAGCTCTTGGATGAGATGACACCTTACCGGCGCAGTGTGCTGCAGAAGGTGATCGGGTCACTGTCCGAAATCGAAGCCGAACGGGAAAGTGAAATCACCCGGGCACAGCAGGATTACGATCAGATGATGGCGCAGGCCAAAGCCGATCAGGAACAGAGGGTAGCAGGGTTCACCAAACTGCTTGATGACACCGTGAAGGGCATGCAGGACGCCAAGGCAGGCAGGCCAGAGTATCAGTTGCGGGAAGGGGAAACCGAATGGAATGCGGCAGTGCAGAAGCGGATCGAGAATGGACGCCAGCTGATCACCGGCAAGTTGCCGACTGAGGTTATGTTCAAAGCCGCCTTTGACGCTGCGGCTTATCCCGATGTGCTGGCTGGCTACAAAGCGGCACTGGGTGAAATTGAGAAGTTAAAGAAGCAGGTGGCGGCAATGACTGCAGCTAATCCACGGGTGGAAAGTCCCAAGGGCAGGGAAGCTGGGAACAGCCCACCACCGTTGCCAAAAGAATCAAGGCCCATGGATTACACCAAGCAGTGGGTTTCAAAATTTGGGGAAGCAATGCGCGGAGATGCCGCGTAATCGCCACAGCCCCATGGCCCCGCTGGTGTAAATGTTCGTGAGCACTAGCGGGGATCACTTTTCATGATCGCATTTTGTATCACTTGCAAGGGACGTGTTCAGCACGTCAGGGAAACTCTGCCCAAAAATCTGGCCAACAATCCCGGGGACATTTCCAAATTCATTTTGCTGGACTACAACAGCGGGGACGGGCTGCAGGAGTATCTTACTGAGTGCCACAGCCGCCACATTTCGAGTGGCAAGCTGGTGGTCTATTCTTTTCCGCAGCCGCAGCTGTTCCACATGACCCACGCCAAGAACATGGTGCACCGGCTTGGGATCCGTGAAGGGTGTGATATCCTGTGCAACTTGGATGCGGACAATTTCACAGGGCAGGTCTTCGACGGTTACATAGCACAGAAGTTCAAGGACCGTGGCGACGTTTTTTTGTGGGCCAAAATGTTCACGCATACCAACGGCAAAAGGCCCCGGGGTATCAGTGGCCGGATCGTGGTGAGCACAAAAGCCTTCCTGAAGATCGGCGGGTATGACGAAAAGTTTTCGACGTGGGATCACGATGACAAAGATTTCAATCTGCGCCTGCGCCGTGCCAGTTATGAAGGGCTGGAAATCGAACAGGAATTTCTGGATGTGGTTCTGCACACCGACAAGATGAGGTTTAAGGACTACCCCCATGCAGCGGAGAACAACACCGACAGCAACGACACGGTTGAAGAGCCGGTGAACATCATTGCCAATGCTGGCAAGGTCGGGTGCGGCACCGTGTTCCGCAATTTCGATTTCACTAACCCGATCAAACTGGCACCCATCCCCACCCGGATCTTCGGCATCGGCCTGCACAAGACCGGCACCACGTCACTGCACACAGCCCTGCGCCGGTTGGGTTTTGAGTCCGGGCACTGGACCACTGCGCACTGGGCCAAAGCAATCTGGGATGAGATGCAGATGCACGGACGCAGCTGGACGGTGGAGCATGGTTATGCTTTTTCTGACCTGCCTTTTGCGTTGCTCTATGAGCAGTTGGACAGGGCTTACCCGGGGTCCAAATTTATCCTGACCACCCGCAATGAAGGGGAATGGTTGCGCAGCGTGGAAGGGCATTGGAGCAACCGCAATCCTTTCCGGCACCAGTGGGACCACGATCCTTTTTCCCACCGGATCCATAAAGTGATTTACGGACAGAAGGGCTTCGATGCTCTGGTGTTCCTCACCCGCTACCGGCAACACAATCAGGAAGTGCTGCGCTACTTCAACGGCAGGCCGGACCTGCTGGTGATGGACATGAGCAACGGCTGCGGCTGGCAGGAACTGTGCACCTTCCTTGACTGTCCGGTGCCCGAAGACCCTTACCCCAAGGCACTGGTTAGCTCTTGACGGGTTCAGGTGCGGTATGATAAACATCATACCAGAGCAGTCCGCACTCTGACATCATGCGGACCTTGGCAGACTAAAATCCGGGCTTAACTTTCTGCCTGCCGGAAGTGGTTCAGGGCCACGCTTCAAATCCTGTTTTCCAATCACGCTTGCAGTGTGCCTTCGTGGGCACGGTGCCCGGAAGCCCTGTTAGCACCTAACTATTTGATTTTGAACCTATGGCGTGTTTAAGCCCGTTTGATGTTCTCCGACTGAGAACAGAAGATTTGGGGCCGCAGCTTTACGTGCGCGGCTCATTCAAAGATCCGTGGTTGAACCTGATGCCCCGGGACCAGTGGCCAGTGGGTGCTGGTCTGGACCGTTCTGCCTTCACGATTGGCCGCAGTGAACCGGCGACCGATGAAGAAACGTGGGCAGCTATTGCTGTCTCGCAGGCAGGTTCTTTCACCGGCTCCTGTGCGGTTACCTACAATCAAACTTTTGTGGGTCACCTTGAAGTGCATTACAAGCCCGAAGAGTTCGGGTTGCTGGGACCGTTAATCTGCCAAGACGATTTGACCCTGCACTGGAACAGTCAGGACTTCTGGGAAAAGTATTTTCAGGCTCTTGAGAAGCGCAACCTCAAATCGATCATTAACCGGCTGGCAAACATTTACATGAACTATATACCCAAGTGGGTATGTCAGAACGTGACCCCGTTTGCGCCGGTCAACGGCATTTTCAATTTGGTGCAGCCGCCACCTTCGATTGTCGATCTAAACGGCGTGACGGCTGGTTCTGTGGCTTGCGCACAGGCTTCCTGCAATTTGTCCCAAGACTTTTTGGACGATATTGCAACCAACCTTTCGGAAGAAGGTGCCGATGAACCGAACACCAATGGCTGGATCACACAGGGGCCTGAAGGTCCGATTTTCCCACTGCTGATCGGGCAGGATGCTTCCAACCAGATCCTGCTTAATAACTCTGAACTGCGCCGGGATTATCGTTCGGCTTTTGAAGCCTTCGGTGATGCCAATCCTGTGATTGCACGGCGTGGCGCGTCCCGGGTGATCAAGAACTTCCGGCACATGATTACACGGTTCCCCCCACGGTGGGCATGGATGACGGCAGGCACCAAGCAGGAGCTTGTTCCCGGCACCCTGACCACTGCGACGGTGACCGGTTACCAGCGTGTTCCCACTTGGCTCATGTCGGTGTCTTCCACTGATGCCACCAAGGGCAAGGTTGCCGTGGTCAATCCGAATTGGCGCAACCCCAACATTGCCACCTATGAGGGTTCAATTGTTTTGAACCCGTGGGTCTACACTGAAGAAGTCCTGAAGCCCATTAACACTGCCCCGGGAATGAAGTGGCAGGCGCAGGACTACTTTGGTGAATGGCAATTTGTGACCGGCAATGACGCATTGATCGGGTTCCCTGATTGCCCTGCCGGGACACAGGATCCGACTCATAAACTGGGTCGGCACGTGGCTGAGTATCGTCATGCAGCCAAGCCGATCTTCCCCTACTACGGGGCACTTGTTCTGTTCCAGCGGTGTGCTGCGACACATGACTGTGTGACCTGCTCGTAAGACAGCAGTCGCATTGTTGTGGTTTGGTTGGTTGCCCGGGTTAATCCCATGGCCCGGGCAACCTTCAACCTTTAACAAAAAACTTTTTATGACTCTGAACGATCAAGCGGTGGCGGCACTGCAGAATTTTTGTGACGAAGTTACCAACGTGTTAGTGCACTTCACTAATACCGGGGTGGACACCACCAAGCTGCAGGCTTACTCAACGGTTTTGCACGGGCAGCTTCAATCCAATATCCGAAACCCAACGGCTATGCAGTTACCTGCTGAACCGCAGCCAGCGGAAGCGCCAGCAGCTGAAGAGCCGCAAGCTGTAGAGCCGCCAGAACACCACTGGGGCCGAAAAAAAAAGTAAAGGTGGTGCCGCATGGCCGAACGAGTAGAGTTCAAAGCACCCAAAGGAGTGGTGCCGGAAGACGTGAAGCCGGGGGACACCTTCGATCTGGTAAGCACCTACCGGCTAAAACCAAACGGTGAAATTTGCCTGACTCAAATCGGGGATACCAAAATGCCCGGGTATGAGGAAGACGAGTATGAACACAAAGAAGCGGAGCACCGTGAAGGCTATGGCGACGTGATGCAATCGATGCATTCAGCCATGAGCAACGCAGGTGGTGGTCCGGGCAACACAGACACAGGAGGGTATTGATATGGCACTAGGCTTAGTTAAACGCACGTGGATGGTTAAGCGCACGGTGTTCGATCACATTCCGGTGCGGGGCCTGTTCTATTTTGTGAACGGTAACCCGTCCGGGGTCTTGGTGAAGATCAGTCCGGTGTGGGCTGCTAGTCCACAGGGATGCCAGCACTTGAACAACCCGCATTTTGAATTCAGAGCAATCATCCCCCGGGGTCCGGGCAATCGTTTCTTCGTGCCCGGGGATTTTGTTTGGTTCACCGGCAATACCGTTCGGGTTCCACGATCAGCCAAGGTGATCGAAGTCAATCCTTCCGAAGTGTTCATGGAAGCAAACATGAGGGACTGGTGATCGCTACTCCGCACATTTGGGATACACGGCTAACCAACTGGCGCAAGATACTGCAGAAGTATCAAAACCAGACGTTTGCCAGTTCACCCAATAATCTGAAGATGAGCATGCCCCTGCGCAGAGTGAAAGTAATGGTGCTTAAAGCCATGAGCCAGCAGGGACCGGGAACACCTTACAACAATATCACCCAGCGCAGGCTGGAAGAGAAAATGATCCGGGCAATCATTAAGCAGTAATGGCCATCGAAAAATACAGCACCCTGCTGTTGCGTCCCGGGCAGGGCAAACGCTTTGCGGTTGGGAAGATCCTCACGGCAACCAATCAGGCAGCTGGTTGGAATTCGGGGCCTTACCCGCAGAACACTGAACGGATCATCGAACGAAAGATCCTAGTGCAGCAGGCTTTCAACACCAATCCACCGACTGGGTTGAAAGGTCTTTTCAACGGGCTGGTATCATACTGGAAGCTGGACGATGCCGCCAACGGCACACGGCTGGATGCGTGGGGTCCGAACAACCTCACTGATTCATTGGGCAACGTGGGGCAGGACAATTCAGGTGGCATTGCCTGCACACCTAAGCCCGGGTTTGTGCACTGTGCTGGTGGCTTTGGGCAGACCAGTAACAACGGCACCAGATTAAAGATCACTGATGCCGCGCAGTCAGGTCTAGGGCTGGGTTCGGGAAAGAGTTTCACATGCTCTTTGTGGACCTTCGGCAATTCAGGATCCACTACCAGCAATGTCATGGGCAAGTGGAGTCAGACGGCAGGGCTGCAGGATTATGCGTTGTTTGTAAATCAATATACCGGTCCATTTTGGTATTACTCGATCACAGGCTTTGACCTTACCAACACACAGCGGACTCTGGATCTTCCGGGTGCTAATGGTGGGGGTGCTCCTTCTGCCTACCGAATGAATGCGGCTGCGTGGGCAATGATCGTGTGGGGCTATGATGACGCAACGCAAACCATGCACCTTACCATGGGTGGTGTTGATCTCACTAGCAACTATCCTGCATTCACAATTCCGGTTGTCGGTGTGCGCAAAACTGCCTGTGACTTTCAGATCGGTAGCATCGATCCAGTTAGCACCCGTCCTTATTGGGGCAGCATCGATGAGGTTGGGTTCTGGAACAGGAAACTGACAGCTGCCGAAGTGTCTCAGCTTTGGAACAGCGGCAACGGTTTGCCGTTCGGCTCATTCTCATGAAAGGACAAAATGACAGCTGATGATTTGAACGAATTACTGGATAACATCACTACTGATGTGGACTTGGCCACTACGGTCACGGACACCGCTGGTGTTCACCCTTCACTGGTGCCAGCCATCATCATGGGCAGGGCACTGGAAGCGCACCTGCCCGGATTGTCCGAAGCCATTCAGGGCTGGATGGGTGGGAACCTGCCGACTGAAACGGAGCAGGCACAGCTGGTGAAGAAACTTATCGGGGACGACTCCACGTAGAAAATTAACCGGCTGGTGACAGTGGGATCCATTCTCTGGTTCAGTGTCGCAGTTACAAAGCCTGAGAAGGTGCACAGTCCCTCTGTTCACCAGCCGCATAATGATAACTTAATCTTCTGGATTAGCAAACGAAAAACCCCGGGGTCGGCACCTACCCCGGGGTATGATGTTTAGCTTACCTTTGGCCGCACTGCCTTCACGGAGATGAACCGCAGTGGTGCAGTCCGGGCAATCGCCAGCGCAA
>Ga0066903_100001797_pt1 | contig 16118 bp, 17 predicted proteins | sample PanSoiMetaGPlot1_FD_67491 | JGI IMG/M metagenome (GOLD analysis project Ga0066903, IMG submission 67491) | Tropical forest soil microbial communities from Panama analyzed to predict greenhouse gas emissions - Panama Soil - Plot 1 (version 2) | ecosystem: Environmental > Terrestrial > Soil >... | reverse complement strand
AGCCCCGGCCCCGGAAGACATGGCCGCGGCCATGCGTACGGTCACGAGAACCAGGATGACTAGGATGCCCGAGTGGCGCGCCTCAGTCGGAACGTCAAGCCCCTCGGGATCGCGCTGACCGCGTGGGACATCTGGCGCCGTTTGCCCCCACGTCAGCGGAAGCAGCTCATCGTCATCGTCCGGAGGCACGGCCCGAGGATGGCGTCGCGCGCCCTCCACGCAGGCGCGCGCGCGCGTGAAGCGCGCGCGGCTCGCAAGCGCTAGCTAGCTGACGCCGAGCGCGGTGCGGACGATCCGGTCCTGCTCGCGCAAGTGAGCGGTCGGGTAGCCCTCGCTCGGACTCGCACGCCAGGGCCGGCCGACGTAGGAGAGCGGCACGCCCGGTGCCTCGAGCCGATGGCGAATCGTCCGCCACGCCCCCATGTTCTGCGGCTCCTCCTGCGCCCAGATCAGTTCACGCAGGTTCGGGTACGACCCCACGACCACCGCGTACTCGTCCACCGCGAACGGATAGAGCTGCTCGAGCCGCGCCACCGCGACGCCCGTCGCCCCGGCGCGCTGCTCATGGCCCACGATGTCGTAGTAGAGCTTGCCGGAGCAGAAGACCAGCCGCGTGACGGCGTCGTGGTCGGCGGTCGGATCGTCGATCACGGGGCGGAACGAGCCTTCGGCGAGATCGGCCAGCGTCGACGAGGCCTGCTTGAGCCGGAGCAGGCCTTTCGGCGTCATGACCACGAGCGGCCGTCCCGCGGCATCGAGCGCCTGCCGCCGAACCAGGTGGAAGTACTGCGCCGACGTCGAGCAGTTGGCGACGCGGATGTTCTCCTGCGCCGCGAGTTGCAGGAACCGCTCGAGCCGGGCGCTGGAGTGCTCCGGGCCGTTGCCTTCGTACCCGTGCGGCAGCAGCAGCGTCAGCCGCGTCGTCTCACGCCACTTCGACAAGCCGGCGACGATGAACTGGTCGATCACGATCTGGGCGCCGTTGACGAAGTCGCCGAACTGCGCTTCCCAGAGGACGAGCGCCTCCGGCGCCGCGACCGAGTAGCCGTACTCGAACCCGAGGCAGGCGTACTCCGACAGCGGCGAGTTGTAGATCTCGAAGGAGGCCGTCTGCCCCTCCAGGTTCTGCAGCGGCGTGAAGGTCTCGCCGGTGTTGACGTCGTGCAGCACCGCGTGGCGATGGGAGAAGGTCCCACGCTCGCTGTCCTGTCCGGTCACCCGGATCGGGATCCCTTCCACGAGCAGCGACCCGAAGGCGAGCGCCTCCGCCTGGCCCCAGTCGATGCCGCCCTCCTCGATCGTCTGCAACCGCCGTTCGAGCTGCCCCTTCAGCTTCGGGTGCACGGTGAAGTGCTCCGGCATGTGCAGCAGCTCCTGGTTGAGCGTGCGGAGCCGGTCGGCGGCGACCGCGGTGACGACAGTGCCCCCCGTCGAGTACGGGATCTTCCCGTCGCCCGGCGGTGGAGTGCCGAACGTCGCCTTGAGCGCCTCGTGCGCCTGGCGTAGCTCCGACGTGACGTTCTCGAGATACGACGCGGCTTCCTGCTCGCTGACGACGTCCTCCTCGACCAATCGCTTCACGAACTGCTCGCGCACCGTCGGATGCGCGGCGATCTGCGCGGCCATCAGCGGCTGCGTGTAGGCCGCTTCGTCTTGCTCGTTGTGACCGTGGCGCCGATAGCCGACGAGGTCGACGACGACGTCGCTCTCGAAGCGCCGTCGGAACGCGAGCGCGAGCCTGATCGCAGCGATCGCGGCCTCGGGATCGTCCGCGTTCACGTGGATGATCGGGATGTCGAAGCCCTTGGCCAGGTCGCTCGAGTACCGCGTCGAGCGCCCTTCGCTCGGGTCGGTCGTGAACCCGATCTGGTTGTTCGCGATCAGGTGGAGCGTGCCGCCGGTCGAGTACCCGTCGAGCGCCGACAGGTTCAGCGTCTCGGCGACCTCGCCCTGGCCTGGGAAGCTCGCGTCGCCGTGGATCAGGATCGGCAGCGCGACCGCCGGGTCGTGCATCCCGTAGCGGGTCGAGCGGTCGGTCTGCTCCGCGCGCGCGCGGCCCTCGACGACTGGATCGACGGCCTCGAGGTGGCTCGGGTTGGCAGCCAGCGTGACCGTGATCTCCCCTGCGGGAGTCGAGCGCGTTCCCTCGGCGCCGAGGTGGTACTTCACGTCGCCCGTGCCCCCCTCCTCGGTTGCGACGACGGCCTCGATCGTCCGCTCGCCCTCGAACTCGCGGATGATCGAGTCGTAGCCGAGCCCGAGCGTGTGGGCGAGGACATTGAGCCGGCCCCGATGCGCCATGCCGATCACGACCTCGTGCGCGCCGTTCTCGGCCGCCAGCTCGATCGCTTCATCGAGCATCGGCACCATCACGTCGAGGCCCTCGATCGAGAACTGCTTCTGCCCGAGAAACGCTCGTCGCAGGTACTGCTCGAACGCCTCGACACGAGAAAGGGATGCGAGCAGCTCCTTGCGCTCCTCGCTCGTGAGCGCATGCCCGTACTTGTGGGACTCGATCGCCAGCCGCAGCCAGACGCGCTTCTCGTGGTCGGCGATGTGCTCGATCTCGTAGGCGCTCGTGCCGCAATAGGTCTCACGCAGCCGTGGCAACGTGTCGGCGAGCGTCTCGCCCGGGACGTAGAGGCGGAGAACGGAGGCCGGCACCCGCGCCTGGAGCTCCTGAGTCAACTTCGGGATCAGGCGCTCGGGCTCGAGCGCCGGATCGCCCGGCGGCTCGGAGCCGAGTGGATCGAGATGGGCGGCGAGATGGCCGTGCATGCGATGGGCTTTCACGAGCGCCATCGCTGCCGCTACAGCACCGAGCAGCTCGTCGGTGACGGGCTGGGCTTCGGCAGGGACACGAGCCGGCGCCGGCGGCGCTGCCGGCGCGGGCGCCGGCGCTGCGACCGACGGGTGCCCGTTGCCAGCGCGCTCGAGCAGGCGGGTGAGCCCTGGGTGCGTCGCAACCACGTCGCTGTTCCCGCTCTCGAACAGCTCGCGCCATTCGGTCGGGACCGCATCAGGGTTTTCGAGATAGTCCTCGAGCAGCGCGCGTGCGAAGCCCGCGTTCAGTCCGTCGACGTCGGTCACTACACCTTTTGTAGCAACTGCGCTACCAGAGCGGATGGCTCGTGATCACCGCAGCGGCCATGCCGAAGACGAACGCGAGCGCACCGATTCCGACCGCCCACGCGGCAATACGCGAAGCCCGCCCGCCGATTCCCGTGGCGATCAGGGCCATGATCAGAGCGATCGGGATCAGCCGGAGCGGCCGGTAGATGATCCCGGTCACGCTCACGAAGATCGACGCGGCGGCGAGGAATCCCGCCACCGTCTCGGCCGGGCGCGAGCGCTCGTACTGGGTTGCGCTCACGTCCGCACCGTCGGACGCCGGGTACGCGCATAGGTCCGCGTCGGATGGCCGTGCGGGCCTGGGCGCCTCGGGCGGCGACTGGGCGCCCAGCCGGGCGACGGGCCGTCATCAGACGGCGTCAGCGCTACGGGCTCCTCGTGTTTGGGCTCCGCCTTGACTGCCCAGTAGACGACCCAGCACAGGTAGAGGATGGGGATCTTCATGATCACCATCAGCCAGATCAGCTCCCACACAATCCTGGAGTCTACCCCCGAGCCGGCGCGTCAACCCGCTACCGCCGCCTCCAGCGATTCCCGGACGAGCTCTCGTCCCTCAGCGTCGTACTGCATCACCTCGAATGCCGCTCGAGCCCGCTCGAGGTCGATCCCGCGAGTCGTCTCGACTCGCACGGGCAATCCGGCGACGACCTCGTAGAGCTCGACGTAGTCGTCCTGCTGCACACCGATCCAGCGGGCGCGCGCGACCGGCTCGACGAAGGCATATCCGAGTGCGTGGTGTGACCTGTCGACACAGACGACGTCGAGTCGAGCGTCGAGCAGCCGCTCACCCTCGCGCTGGCCGACGACGGCCCCGCACCACGGTGGATCCCGTTCGCCGGCGGGGTCGATCCCGCCGTCGCACGCATACACGCGGCTCCCGTCGCGGTTTGCGAATGTGACGCTGCTGCCGTTCACACCGATCCGCTCGACCGCAGTCGCGTTCGCCGCGACGGTCTCGCGGTCGATCCCGGAGAGACAGTCCGGCGCGTCAGCGCGCACGAGCACGCGCGTCGCTGCGATCACGCTGTCCGGCACCGGACGGAACTCCGACGTCGGCCGACCATCGAGCAGATGCTCTGGGCGGCTGCTGCCGCCCGAGCAGGAGGCCGCGACGAAGGCGAGCAACGAAAGAGCCGTCAGCCGGTCCAGCCCCACCGACCGACACCGCCGTACGCCGAGTCGCTGCGGTACGTCCTGTAGAAGATGTTCGTCCCACACGACTCGCACTTCGCCTCGACGATCTGGTCGCCGCCGTACAGCGAGCGGATGAACACCATCCCGATGTGCGTGTTGCTCGCGAACGCATCCATCACGCCGGCGGTCGATTTCGCGACCGTGTGGTTCGGAGCACCGTAGCCGGTGCGGAAGTCCGCGGCGGTGTACGGCCCGTGCACGTTTCGCAGTGCCCGCCAGTAGTACCGCCCGTCGCGCCAATCGTCGGTGGACTCGCGCCACGTCTTGAAGGTGAGCCCGGAGCAATCGCCGCCCTCGCCGTGCGTGCCGACCTGCTCCGGCGGGTCGTTCGGGTAGAAGTCCGCGTCGTCGTAGTTCCAGCAGCCGCCGCCCCACTGGTAGCCCTCGTAGCGCGCGGCGTTCGCATAGTCCTGCGCCGCATCCCGCGTCATGGTCGTCATGAACGTGGGTGCGTCGTAGTTGCATATGGCCCAGAACCGGTGGTACGCCTGCGCTCCGCTGACCGCGGACAAGGTGAGGCCAATTCCGAGCATCGCGACGAACGCCCTCATTGCGGCACCTCCAGATCGAAGCGGTCGACGTACGCACCCGCCGGCGTCGTGCTGAGGCGGTATAGCCCACCTCGCGCGAGCCGGAACCGTGCGAGCGGGGCCGTCTCCGTCCACGAGCCGGACGCGACCGCGAAGCGCTCGGTGAGTCCGCGATCGCCGAGGACGAGCACGACGAACTCATCGCGGTCGTCGGTGTACGGGTGAGTGACGACGACCACGTCGTTGCCGTGTGGTTCCGCCAGCTGCACCTCGCCGAGCGGGGTATCGCTGGTGATCCGCCAGCTGCGCGCGAGCGTGTTGCCGCGCAACTGGGCGACACGCAGCTCGCCTTCGCCGACGCGGTCAACCAGAAGCGCGTGATGATCGAAGTGGGCGGCGCGCCGCTGCTCGGCACGAGCCAGCGGCCGGTCTGTCTCGGCGAGCGGCATCCACTGCTCCGACGGTTCCTGCAGGACCTCCGAGCCGCGATCGAGCCTCGCCCACGTACGCTCTGCGAGCTTCTGAGCCCACTGCTCGGAGCCGTCGGCGCGATACCTGCGCAGGGTGTCCTGCGCATCGAGCACGTCGAAGCTTCCGTTCGGCTCCGCCGCGAGGTCGGCGAGCTCGGCTGTACGGCCGATCGTCACCACCGCATGACGACCATGGCTCGAGCGCTGGATGCGTCCGTTCACGGAGTCGAGCAGATCGACGGTGCCGTCGGGCTCGACGTCGAAGGACGAGGGGCCGGTGAAGCCGAGCTCGCGCGACCCGGCGAGGCCTACCTCGTCCGCACTCGAGCCCCAGCGCGCGTGAGCGGCGCGGCCGTTCGGGGCGCGCGTCTCGCCAAACACATGCCGGCCAAGGTCGAGCGTGACGGGGTCGCGCAGCGGCCGGCTGACCTGAGGGGCGCCTTCTCCCCCAGCCGGGATCGACACCGTCGCTCCGGTCGCCTCGTCACGCAAGACCGCGTAGTAGGAGAAGCCTCCGGGCGAGCTCGCGAAGATCGCGGGGACGTCTAGGAAGTAACGGCCGTCCTTCGACTCCTCGCCGCGTTCGAGCGGATACGCATGGAAGCGCCCTGTCTGTCCCGCACGGAGGTAGACAGTCCCGGAACCGTCACACGGCAGCCCGTCGCCGCGGGGAGTGCAGACGAGGCCGTAGCGGAGCCGGACCGGCTCGCCGCGTACCGTCAGTACGGGTGGGACGTGGGTGGCGTCGATGAGCGGCGGCCCGGCGGCCACCGGGGTCGGGCCGGCCGTCGAGGCCGACGCGAGCACCACTCCCCCGATGACTCCTGCAGCGATCCCGGCCGCTCCCCCCGCGAGCGACCGGAAGCCTGGTCGACGCATGGGATTCCTCCTGGTTGGGATCGGAATCCACCGTACGGAGCCAACTCGCACGTGTGTGCGACGTCTTTGTGACGGGAGTGTGAAACTGCGTTAGGCGAGCGGCTCAAAAGGGGAAAACGCGCCGCATGGCATCCATAGACGAACGGCTCCAAGCGCTCCTCGACCAAGGCGAGGAGCTGGGCTGTCTCAACCTCTCCTCCGTCAGCGAGTTCCTCCAGGAGGCCGAGCTCGACGAGGAGCAGATCACCGGCTTCTTCGAGCAACTCGAGGAGCGAAACATCCCGCTCACGGACGACTGCGCACGCGCAGACGCCGCCGACAGCACCTACGTGAACGGCGACCTCGTGGTCGCAACCACGGACGCGCTCCAGCTCTTCCTAAACGAGGCCGGTCGCTACAAGCTGCTGACCGCGGCGGAGGAGGTCGAGCTTGCAAAGCGGATCGAGCGCGGCGACAAAGAGGCGAAGGACATGATGATCAACTCGAACCTCCGCCTGGTCGTCTCGATCGCGAAGAAGTACCAGGGCCACGGCATCTCGCTGCTCGACTTGATCCAGGAAGGGATCATCGGGCTGATCCGCGGGGTGGAGAAGTTCGACTGGCGGCGCGGCTACAAGTTCTCGACGTACGCCACGTGGTGGATCCGCCAGGCCGTGCAGCGCGGGGTCGCGACCAAGTCACGCACGATTCGTATACCCGTGCACATCGTCGAACGCGAGCAGAAGATCTCGCGAGCGGAGCGCGAGCTGATGGCGAAGCTCGAGCGCCCGCCAACCGACGAGGAGGTCGCAGAGAAGGCGAAGCTGTCGCTGAAGCACGTGAAAGAGGTGCACGGAGCGGCGCGCGCGGTCACCTCGCTCGACAGGCCGGTCGGCGGGGAAGGCGACGCGAGCTTCGGCGATCTGATCGCTGGCGAACAGGCCGAGCCGGCTGAAGAGGTGCACGTCAGCCTCGCCGAGCAAGCAGTGCGGCAGGCGGTCGACACCCTGCCGGAGCGCGAGCGCGAGGTGGTGAAGCTCCGCTACGGAATGAACGGCGACCGCGACCCGCAGTCGCTCGAGGAGATCGGCCGCACCTTGGGCCTCACGCGCGAGCGCGTCCGGCAGATCGAAACGCAGGCACTCGCGCGCCTGGCCGAGCATCGCGAAGTCGCCGCGCTGGGAGAGAGTGCCGCGTAGATGATCGACGCCGTCGCCACTGTCGTCAGCAACCTCGCCTGAGTAGTGCTGCCGTCGTCGTGCCGGCAGGCTTCCGTAAGAGTGGAGCCAGCCGGGCTCGAACCGGCGACCTCTAGCGTGCCACGCTAGCGCTCTCCCAGCTGAGCTATGGCCCCTGAGGGCCCAAGTGTAGCGGCGAATTCGTAGTCGCTCGCCCAGTTGACACCAACCCGCTGGTTGTTTCCGCACGGCCCGAGCCGGAGCGAGACCTGAGTTCTCGACCCGAATGCAGCGAACGGAACGAGGTAGCAGAGGTCGTTGTCAGGGCAGTGCGCCGCATAAGCGTCGACCTCGCCGGCCACGTACATTCGCCGCATAAGCCCATGCCGATCTCGGCGCGATGAGTAGCAGCACAGACCGATGACGTTGCGGTAGATCGGCGTCCACTTACATTTGACACGCCACAGTACCCGACCTACTTCGAAGATCGTGTCGTAGCGCGCCCCTTCGCCGACCGCGCGGTAGACGTCGACGCCAAGCTCGATCGCAGCACGCGCGCTTGCGAGCTCCGCGACGTTGCCTTTCTGATTTGTCGTGAGCATCTCGGCGGCCGTAGCCACCCACACGGCTGGCCGTGTCCAGTTCAGACAACTTGCGCGCTCGTCACCTGCCCTGCAGCCTCGGTGCATGTCGATGCGCTCGCTATTCGCGACCGGCGCGCTGCTCCTGTTCGTCGCGGCATACATCCAACCGCACGGCTCGGCGTCGAAAGGCCCGTATCCAGCGGATCCGGCGCGGACGCCGGGCGTCGTGAACCCCGACGTCACTCAGCAGAACATCGCGACGACGATTTGCAAGCACGGCTGGACGCGCACGATCCGACCGCCGACGAGTTACACGAACGACCTGAAACTGAAACAAATGCGTGAATACGGCGTCGGCGGGTCGGCGACGGACTACCAGGAGGACCATCTAATCAGCCTCGAGCTGGGCGGGCATCCAACGGACGCGCGGAACCTGTGGCCGGAGCCGTACCCGCGTGCGGCGGAAGTGGACTCGATCGAGAACGAGCTCAACGCGAAGGTGTGCTCGGGCGCGATGTCGCTCGACGCCGCCCAACGCAGGGAGTCGGAGCTCAAGCACACCGACGGCTAGCGTTCCGGCGTGAGCACCGCCGCCGTCGAACGCAGGGCCGTCCGCGAGCGCCTCCTCGTCGGACCCGCGCTGCTCGTCGCCGCGGCTACCGCGTCTCTCCTCGCAAGAACACTTCCGGACATCACGAGCAAGCCGTGGCACGAGGACGAAGCAGTCGCCGGCCTGATCGCGTCGCGCCCCCTCGGCGACCTCCTGCACACCGTGCTGCTCGACCGAGGCGGTGCGCCACTCCACTTCGTGCTCGCGCACTTCGCGTTCGCGGTGGACGGCTCGCCGGCGACGCTGCGCTGGCTTTCGCTCGCCTTCGCGCTGGCGACGATCCCGCTCTGCTACGACCTGGCGCGCCGGCTGTCGGGCTCATTCGCCGGCGTGACGGCAGCGGCGCTCGCCGCAACGTCGCAGCTTCTCGGGATCTACGCGACCTTCGGACGCATGTACTCGCTGTTCGCCTTCTCCAGCGCGCTGGCCCTCGATCTCTTCGTGCGCGCAGTGAACCGGCCGACACGCGGAACACTCGCTGCGGCGACCGCTGCCGCGCTGCTCCCGCTTCTCGTCCACCCGTTCGGCGTGTTCGTCTTCGGCGCGGAGCTCGCCGTGGCGCTTTGGCTCCGGCGCCTCCGTGCGCTTCCGGTCGCGCTGCTCGCGATCCCGCTCGTTCTTCCCTACCTGAGACTCTCCGGCCGCTACGACCCACAGGCCGGAATGTCGGCGCCCGAAGCCACGCTGCGCGCGCTCGCCGGCTCTGCCGGCGGCTGGGGCGTCGGCGTCGCGGTGTTCGCCGTCCTCGCTGCAGTCGGCGCCTGGACGCTGCCCCGCGCGTTCGCGGCGCTCGGCCTGCTCCTGGTCGTCTGCCCGCCGCTGGTGCTCGCGGCGTTCGGCGACGAGCTCTCGCCACGCCATCTCATCTTCGTGCTGCCGGTCTGGACGACCTTCGTCGCGGCGGGGCTCGCGCGGATGCCGCTGCGGACGGCAGCCGTCTCGGCGGCGCTCGGGATCGCCCTACTCGCGCCGGCCGCCGTCGCCGATCCGCGCACGAGCACGGCCAACCTGACCGCGGCGGCGACCTGGGTCCGAGAGCACATCCGGCCTGGCGATGCGCTCTATCCCTACTCGCCGGTGTTTCTCGCAGCGCTGCCGAAGACGGCGCTCGCGCTGCCGCGCGAGCCGGTCGCGCTCGAGCGGCTCCTCGGGCGCACGCACGGGATCCGCCGGACGCTCGTCGCGATACCGCACGACGGTGCCTGGTCGGTACTCGTCGTGCCGGGACCGTTCACCAACGTTCCCCGCGCCCTCGCTCGCGCCGCACCCCACCTACAAGGCGTCGCGCGCGCCGCCGCTCTCCAGCTCTACGCCACCTCGACCGAAGGCACGTCGCCCCACAGCTCCTCGAGCCGGTAGTACTCGCGCGCCTCCGGCGTGAAGATGTGCAGGACGACGTCGAGGTAGTCGGCGACGATCCACGAGGCCTCGCGCTGGCCGTCGACCGACGCGGGCAGGAGCCGGACGTCGTGCTTCATCCGCTGGTGCACCTCGTCGTAGATCGCCGCGGTCTGGCGCGCGTTCTGCCCCGTGCAGACAACGAGGTAGTCCGTGTAGGACACGACAGGCCGCATGTCGAGGATGACGACGTCCTGAGCCAGCTTCTCCTGGGCGAGGCCGGCAATCCGGCGTGCTTGTTCGAGGGACGTCAAGTGCCCTCCAAACGATACAGCCCGCGGGCGTCGATCAATCCCGCCACAGCCGAGGGAACGAGCCCGTCGATCGGCTCGCCGCGCGCGACACGGTTGCGGATGTCCTCCGACGAGATCGGCAGCGGTTCGATCTCGAAGAACTGCACGCGCTCCGGCTGCGAGAGCCGATCGAGGACCGATTGGAGCCGCTCCTGCGCGTACCCCGGTCGAGTTGCCACTGCGAGCCGCGCCCGTGCCAGCACACCTTCAGGGTCCTTCCAGGTGAGGAAGTCGGAAAACTCGTCGGCGCCGATCACGAACAGCGGGTCGCGCCACCGGCCCGCGGCGAGCGTGTCGACCGTGCGCTCGTGTGCATCGAGCTCCACCTCGCGATCCGGGAACGCGGCCCGTGCGAGCTCGAGCCGCGTCTCCGCGTCGAGCTCGGGATCCTTGTGACCCGGCCGCGCCGAGACGAGCACGACGACCTCGTCGCCGAACCGCTCCTCCGCCGCGCGCGCGAGCGCTACGTGGCCGTTGTGCGGTGGATTGAACGTCCCGCCCAGCAGCGTCGTCACTGCAGCTCGAGCACCTCGCCGTCGACCTCGACCTCGTCCCCCTTCCGTGCGCCGGCCGCCTTGAGCGCGGCGGCCAGCTCCTCCTCGTCCGTCGGCGCCGCCCCCGCAATTCGGAAACCGCGGTCGGTGCGCAGCACGCGGAAGCGCCGGCCCGTGGGCTGCGGGCGGTAGACGAGGAAGTCGACGAGACCGTCCGCCGCCATTTCGGGTGCGGCCGGCTGCGGCGGGCAGAGCTCGAACAGCGCCCGCTTCAACTCCTCGATCCCCTCACCGGTCGCGCAGGAAATGCGAAAGACGCGGACGATCCGCGGGTCGTCGACATCGAGCGACGGCGAGCCCACCCGTAGGTCGATCTTGTTCAGGACGACCGCCTGCGGCCGCGTTTCGAGCCCGGCGCCGTAGGCGGCCAGCTCGGCGTCGATCGTCGCGAAGCGCTCGGCGGCGTCACCCTCCGAAGTGTCGATCACGTGCAGCAGGAGGTTGGCGCGCTCGAGGTGCGCGAGGAACTCGTGCCCGAGACCGACGCCTCCGCTCGCGCCTTCGATCAGCCCGGGGACGTCGGCGACGGTGAGCTGCCGCGTGCCGTCCGGAGCGTCAACGGTGCCGAGCACCGGCGCGGTCGTGGTGAATGGATAGTCGGCCACCTTCGGACGGGCGTTCGAGATCCGGGCCAGCAGGGACGACTTGCCTGCGTTCGGGAGCCCGACGAGCGCTGCGTCCGCCAACAGCTTCAGCCGTAGCTCGATCGTCGCCTCCTCGCCGGGCAGGCCGGTTTCGGCAAAGCGCGGCGTCCGGCGCGTCGAGGATGCGAAGTGCTTGTTGCCGCGGCCGGCAATCCCGCCGCGCGCGACCACGACGCGCGCGCTCGGCGAGGCGAGGTCGGCGATCAGCTGCTCGTCCTCGTCGTACACCTGCGTGCCGACGGGCACGCGAACGTCCGCCTCGCCGCCCGACGCCCCATGCTTGAGCGCACCGCGCCCCGGCTCGCCGTTACCGGCCTGGAAGCGGCGCCGCGCACGGAACGCCGAGAGGTCGCGCAGGTCCGGATCGGCGACGAGCACGACGTCGCCGCCGGGGCCGCCGTCGCCCCCGTCGGGACCACCTTTGGGCACGTGCTTCTCACGCCGGAAGTGCAGGCTGCCGTCGCCGCCGCGGCCCGCCTGCACGCGGATGCGGGCGCGGTCGTTGAACACGGCGCCTAGTCGGCGGTGTTGACTTCGACGAACCGACGCTCGCCGCTCGCGCGGAACGAGACCGTTCCGGGGCGCGTGGCGAAGATCGTGTCGTCGCGGCCGATGCCCGTCCCGGCTCCGGCGCGGAACTTCGTGCCGCGCTGGCGGACGAGGATCATCCCGGCCTTGACCTCCTGGCCGGAGAAGATCTTGACGCCGAGCATCTTCGGGTTCGAGTCGCGCCCGTTGCGCGACGAGCCGAGTCCCTTCTTGTGGGCCATTAGCCCTCCTTCTCCTGCTTCGCCGCGATCGCCGACTCCAGTGCTGCGATCGCGCCCTTGCGGTTCGCGTTGGCGCGCTCGAACTCGAGTGCGGCTTCGAGCTGCTCGAGCTTCCAGCGCTTCGACTTCTCGTTGATGTCCGCCACGGTCAAGTCGGCGTAGCCGCGCGGCGGCTGCCCCTCCTTCGGCTCCGCAGGCGCAGCCTCCTCCTTCGCGTGGGTTGTGGCTGCGCGCTTCGACGAGCCGCCGATCGACTGGATCTCGATCTGCGACAGAGCTGCACGGAACCCGGTCTGGCGGCGATAGCCGGACTTCGGACGGCGCTTGCCGATGCGCACCTTGTCTCCGCGAACGTGGCCGACGACCTTCGCCGTCACCTGTACGCGCGGCGAGAGATTGCCGCCGCCGTCGCCGCCCGTGAAGAGGACGTCCGGATGGAACGTCTTCCCCTCGTCCGTGCCGAGCCGGTCGACCAGCAGGCGCTCGCCCTCGCGGACGCGGTACTGCTTGCCACCGAGTGAGATGATCGCGTACGTCGCCATTTCGTGGAAAACGCGGGCTTCAGCGCCCGCGAGCGCGTCGATTGTAGCGGCTACCCGTCCTCGGGCACGTCGCCCCACTCCGACATCGGGACGTACTCCCAATCCGCGGGCTTGCTCTCGGACGGCTCGGTCTCGGCCTCTGCTGCCGCAACCGCAGCCGTCGCAGGCTTCTTCCTCCGGTTGCGACCGCCGCGAGTGCCGCGACGCGTCTTCTTCTTCGGCTTCGCCGCTTCCGTGTCTTCGGGCTCGGCGGCGTCGCCGTTCGAGCTGCTTGGCTCCGCCTCCGAGGACTCGGACCCCAACTCGGGATCGGGAACGTGGATCTTCGCCTCCGCAGGCGTTGCGCCGTTGGTCGCCGCCTTCTTCCGGCCGCGGCCGCCACGCGATCCGCGGCGGGTCCTCTTCTTCGGCGTCTCGCCCTCTTCCGGGACCACCTCTCCCTCTTCCTCGGCGTCAGGCTCCGCGACAACCTCCGCCTTTTTCGCGGAGGGGCGTCGGGTCGGCTTCTCGGCTTCACCCTCGGCGGTGATCGGCTCCTTGCCGTCGGCCGCCTTCTTCACGAGCGTCGCGTACGCCATGCCGTCGAGGACCCGCTCGATCTCGACGTTGACCTTCTTGCCGACGAGCTTGGCTGCGCCGGCGACGGAGACGTCGAGCCCGTCGACCTTCCCGACTCCGGCGGTCGGATCGTGCAGCCCGACCTCCCCGAGCGTGACCTGAACCTTCGCACCCTCCGCAAGCGGCGCCGGCGGTGCCAGGTCGTCGCGCTTCCCCTCCTCGAGCACGAGGAAGTGATCGAGATGCGTGTCCTCCTTGCCGACGAGGTAGAAGCGCCGTCGCGTCTGCTTCTCCAGCTCGGCAAGCCGTGACGCGCCGGGGCCGATCAGCAACGCTGCGGCCTTGGCCGAGACCTCGACGCGGTACGCCTGGCTCCGCGAGCCCGTCGCGAGCGCGCGCAGGCGGCGCTCGTCGTCGACGGCGGCCGACGTCTCCGAGAGGACGATGCCGTCGCCGCCGCAGGTCGGGCACTTCTTCGTCATCACCTCACGCGGTCCGTCGGTGACGTTCTGGCGCGTCATCTCGACCAGCCCGAGCGGCGAGATCTCGACGACGTACGTCTTGGTCCGGTCGCGCTCCAGCTCGGTTCGCAGCGCCTCCTCGACGGTGGCGCGATTCTTCGGGTTCGCCATGTCGATGAAGTCGATGACGATGATCCCGCCGATGTCGCGCAGCCGCAGCTGGCGGACGACTTCCTTCACCGCTTCGAGGTTGTTCTTCGTGATCGTGTCCTCGAGCCGGGCGCCCGACGAGCGCGAGCGCGAGCCGACGAAGCGACCGGTGTTCACGTCGATGACCGTGAACGCCTCGGCGTAGTCGAAGATCAGATAGCCGCCGGACGGCAGGTCGACGCGCCGGTTCAGCGTCGACTTGATCTCTGCCTCGACGCCGTACGCGTCCATCAGCGGCTGCTTGTCCTTGTAGCGGACGACGCGCTCGACCATGTGCGGCGACGTCTTCTTGAGATAGCCGACGATCCGCTTGTACGCGCGGTCCTCGTCAACGAGCGCACGCTCGAAGCTCTCCGTGAAGAGATCGCGCGTGACGCGCAGGGGCAGCTCCGCCTCCTGATACAGGAGCGTCGGCGGCTTCGCGCCCTTCGCGCGCGTCTCGATCGCCTTCCAGAGCTTCTGCAGGAAGACGAGGTCGCGCTCGATGTCTTCGGCGGACGCGCCTTCGGCCGCAGTGCGGACGATGACGCCGCCTCCCTTGAGGTCGAGCGCCTTCAGCACATCCTTCAGCCGTCCGCGCTCCTCGTCGTCGAGCCGGCGCGAAACGCCGAAGCCGTCGCCGTTCGGCTGGTAGACGACGAAGCGGCCCGGCAGCGAGATCTCGGTCGTCAGCCGCGCGCCCTTCGTCTTCATCGGATCCTTGACGGCCTGCACCATGATCGTCTCGCCGCGGCTGATCAGATCCTGGATCTTCTTGCCGTGGCGCTTGCCCTCGAGCTCGGGCGTCACGATCTCGTCGACGTAGAGAAAGCCGTTCTTCTCCAGGCCGATCTCGATGAACGCAGCCTCCATGCCCGGCAGGACGTTGTCGACCTGCCCGAGGTAGATGTTGCCCGCGATCGAGCGCCGTTCGGGCCGCTCCAGATACACCTCGGCGACCTGATCGTCCTCGAGCACCGCGACGCGCTGCTCGCCGACGTCGACCGACACGAGCAGCTCCCGCTTCGCCTCCGGCAGAGGCGCGCGGCGCTGCGGCTCGCGGCGGCGGCGCTGCTGCGGCCGCTCGCGCTCTCGGCGCTGGGGCTTCCGCTCCGGTCGCGCCGCTTTGGCGGGTTGCTTCTTCTCCGCGGCCTTCTCGGCCTTGGCCTCGGTCGAGGCCGTCGCCGGCTTCTTCGACCGGCCGCGCCCGCCACGACTACCGCGGCGGCGTCGGGGCTTCGTGGTGGGACTCGGTTGTCCCGCTTCCGCAGCGGGCTCTGGGGTTACGGGCTCGGGTGCCTCAGGGGGAGCGGCAGCCTCGATCGGCGCCTGCTCCTGACTCTTCTTTCTGCTTCGAAACCAGCGCAAGCGAAATCTCCTTCGTGCGCGCGCGCTGCAGCTACGCCTGCGTGGGAGGCGGCGCGGAGCGTGCGCGGCAAGTTGTGGTCTGAATGGAACATCTGATTGAAGGCTAGCAAGTGGTTTGGAGGGGCCTCCGTCCGGCCCCGGTCCTAGGGTTCATCGGCATCGGACGACAGGAGGTGAACCTCTGGTGGCCGGACAGCGCGAAGCTCACGAACTGTTGTTGATCGAAGAGGCCGATGCCTGGTTCGAGTACCTCGAGGCGACCCGGGCGCAATCGCCGCTCCGCTACAAGGAGGTCGAGCCCTGGGCCTGGGCTCGCCTGACCCAACGGCTCCGTGCGATCAAGACCCGGCGCGCAAAGCTGAAGTCGGCTGCCCCGGCCGCCGAAGCGGCGTAGCTACGCATCGCTAGCGCCGCACGCCTTTGATGCGAACGTGAATCGCGAGCAGTAACCCGATCGCGATCAGGTTGGCGATCATCGAGCTGCCGCCGACGCTGACGAACGGGAGCGGGATGCCCGTGATCGGCGCGATCCCCATCGTCATGCCCACGTTGACGAAGACCTGGAAGAGCAGCGCGACGACGAGGCCTCCGGCGACGATCGCGGAGAACGGGTCGCGTGCGAGCGTCACGATCCGCAGGCCACGCCAGACGACCAGCAAGTAGAGCATCAGCAGGAACGCGGCGCCGACGAAGCCTCGCTCCTCCGCGAGCGACGCGAAGACGAAGTCGGTGTGGTGCTCGGGCAGGAAGTTCAGCGTCGTCTGCGTCGCGTTGTTCGGCCCGCG